>Ga0129315_1000383_pt1 | contig 39146 bp, 31 predicted proteins | sample Cm827metagenome_FD_94432 | JGI IMG/M metagenome (GOLD analysis project Ga0129315, IMG submission 94432) | Eastern black-and-white colobus group fecal microbial communities from Wisconsin, USA - Cm827 metagenome | ecosystem: Host-associated > Mammals > Digestive system > Large intestine > Fecal... | reverse complement strand
ATAACCACGAACGCATCCAACTAAAAACAGGACTGCCTCCGCTTTCGCTTCGTCAGTCCTGTTGAGGTTTACCCTACATGGGTCTCTTTTTGTGCATGTCTACTATTTCTGGGGCGGTTCAATGCCGGGTTCGGCGGTAAGACACTCTTTTTTGTTGTGATTTTGTTACGGCATCGTTCGGTCAGTGCCGCGGGGCCAGTGCCCGGTGCAGCCCCTCGCTGACCGAGGCACTCAGCCGATCCAGCCCGGCCTCGTTCATGTGGCGGGCATGGCAGGCCACTGCAAAGCCGATGAGGGCGCTCTGCAGAATGTCGCGGCACACTTCTTTCGAGAGTGCGGGGTCCACCTGATTTTCCAAGCGGCCCTGTTCGGCAATCCGCTGAAAATATTCTTGCATTTGTTTCTTTGCCTGAATGACCCATTGGTGCTGTTCCGGGGCGTTCATTTGGTAGTATCGGCCCAGGGCGCAGTAGGCCTCCATGCGGCAGGTCATCACCTCCCGCAGATAGCCCAGGCTTGCGGAAAGCATTTCATCGTAGCCGTCCGCCTTCGCCATCAGGGCACCGATCTGCTCCAGTTCCCGGTTCATGCACCAGCGGCCCGCTTCGTTCAAAATGTCCTCTTTGGACTTGAAGTGTTCATAAAGCGAGCCCTTGCCCATTCCGGCTGCGTCCGCAATTTCCTGCACGCGAACCGTGTTCAGGTCTCGGCCCTGGCGCGCCAGAGCATACACCCCTTCAAAAATGGCAAGCTGCTGGGGCGAATAGTCTCTCTGCATCTCCATGACTTACACCTCATCGGCGGCCGAGCCGGGCAGCTGGCGGCGCTTCATCTCCTCCATGTATTCGGCGGCATCGTCGGGCACATCGTCCAGATCGTCGCTGCCGGTATCCACCACCTTGGGCGCACGGCGGAAGATGACGTCGTACATCACGGGTACAATAAACAGGGTCATCAGCGTGGCATAGGTCAGGCCGCCGATGATCACCAGCGCCATATCCTTGCCCAGGGCGCTGCCTGCATCGTTGCTAAACAGCATGGTACACATGGCCAGAATGGTGGTGAGGGCCGTCATCAGAATGGGCCGCATACGGGTACGGCCGGTGGCCACCAGCGCGGTGGTTTTATCCAGGCCGCCCTGCCACAGCTGGTTGGCGTAGTCCACAAACACAATGCCGTTGTTTACCACCACGCCGGACAGCACCAGGAAGCCCATCATGCTGACCATACTCAGCGCCGTACCGGTGAGGGACAGCGCCAGCAGGCCGCCGGTAAAAGCCAGCGGAATGGTAAAGATCACGATAAACGGTCCAATCAGGTTCTGGAACTGCGCCACCATAACCAGATACACGAACAGCAGGGCCAGCGCGATCATCTGCACCATCTGGGTCATCATATCCGCTACGTTGGTGCTCTCGCCGCCGATGGACACGGTCACGCCGTCGGGGGCCTGGTAATCGGCCAGCAGGGTTTCCACCTGACGGCTGAGCAGCGTGGTGTTGTAGCCCTCCGCCGTGGTGGCCGTCACGCTCATTTTGCGGGTCTGGTTTTCACGGCTGATGGAGGCCACGCTGGTGCCGTCCTGCCGGGTGGCAAACTCGCTGAGCTTGTGATGCTCGGTGTAGGTGGAGCCGTCGTCCTCGTCGGTCTTGCTCACCTTGAAGTCATAATCCATCAGGTTGGCCAGCGTCAGCGGATCGTCCTCATCCACCAGCACCACATCCATATCAGTGCCGTTGATGCTCACGCTGGTGGAGGTGGTCTCGGTGGTCAGGGCTGCGCTCAGCTCCTGATAGATCTGCGCCACGGTCAGGCCCTGGCGCATGGCAGCATCCCGATCGATGACCAGATGAATCAGCGCATCGCCATCCTCCTGGCCGTTGCTGATCTCTTCAAAGCCCTCCACCTGGCCCAGCAGGGCCATCACGTCCTCGCTGGCGCTCAGCAGATCGTCCAGATCCTTGCCGTACAGGTCCACTTCCATGCCGCTGCTCATCATGGAGCTCATGTCCATAGCGCCGGACGTGGAGACCTCCACCTCGCAGCCCATATCCCGGGTGTTGTCGGTGATGGCCCGGCTGATTTCGTCAATGCGGGAGCTTTCTTCGTCGCTCAGCATAATATAGTAGCTGTAATCGGTGTAGTCGTCCGAGGCGGCCGCACCCATGCTGCCCAGCATACCGCCGGCCGACGAGGCGGACATGGCACCCACGGTGTCCACGCCGTCCACGGCCAGAATGCGGTCCATCACTTCATCGGCCTTGGCATAGGCGGTGTCCTTGTCCACGCCCTCGTCCATGGTAACGGTCACCGAGATCTGGTTGCCGCTCACGTCGGGCATCATCACCATGCCCATGCGGGTGGCGGACCAGGCCGCCGCACCCAGCAGCGCCACCGCCAGAACCAGCGGCACCACCTTGTGCTTCAGGCACTGGCGCAGAATTTTTTCGTAGCCGTCCAGCATTTTGTCGAACCAGGGGTGTTTCTTCTGCTCCGACTTTTTCAGCACGGTCACGCTCATGCAGGGCACAACCGTCAGGGCTACAATCAGGCTGGCCAGCAGGCTGTATGCAATGGTCAGGGCCATGTCCGTGAGCAGTTCTCGGGTCAGGCCGCTGGTAAACACCATGGGCAGGAACACACAGATGGTGGTGATGGTGGAAGCCGTGACCGCGCTGGTCACCTGCTTTGCGCCCTGCACCGCCGCCCGGGCCGCCGGTACCCCGCGGCCCCGCAGACGGTAGATGTTCTCGATGACGACCACCGAGTTATCCACCAGCATACCCACGCCCAGCGCCAGGCCGGACAGCGAGATCATATTCAGCGTCACGCCGCTGAAGTACATCAGCACAATGGCCACCATCACGCTGAAGGGAATGCTGAAGGCCACTACGATGGTGGGCTTTACGTCCTTCAGGAAGAAGGCCAGCACGACCACCGCCAGCAATGCACCCCAGATCAGGTTGCTCAGCACGCTGTTCACGATCAGCTTGATGTAATCGCCCTGATCCATCAGCGGCGTGATGTGCAGACCGGGGTATTTTTCCTCCAGCTGTGCAATGGCTTTGTTGCAGGTCTTGGAAACCTCGCTGGTACCCGCGGTGGAGCCCTTGAAGATGGACAGCACCACTGCGTCGTTGCCGTTTACCTTGGCGTAGGCATCGCCCGCATTGTCGATCACGGTCAGCGTGGCCACATCGCCCAGGCGCACATCGCCGATGCCGTCAATGCTGCACAGCAGAATGCCCTCCAGCTCATCCACGCTCTTAAAATCTTCGCCCACGCGCAGCAGCCACTGGTTGTCGCTGCCGTCTCCGGCCTTGATGTAACCGGCCGGCATATCAAAGTTCTGCGCCGTGATCATGCCGGACAGGGTGCTCATGTTCAGCAGGCTGTCCAGATTGGCATTTTCCAGCGCCTCTTTGCGGGATTTTTCGTAGTTGTCGTAGGCATCGTTCAGCTGATCGAAGCCATCGTCGATCTGGTCCTGCGCACTGTCCAGCTGATCCTTGGCGGAATCCAGCTGGCTCTGGGCGTAGCTGAGCTGCGCGTCGCCGCTGCCGAAGCCCGCGGCTGCCTGCAGCTTGCCCGCCTCAATCTGCTTATACAGCTCAGGAATCTGCTCCGCGCTCATGCCGGTGGCAGCCTCCACCTGCTGGAAGGTCAGGTTCAGCACGGCCAGCCGCTGCTCGATCTCCTGCTCGCGGGCGGTCATGGCCGCATCGTCGCCGCCGTAGGCATTGGCGGCCGCAGCGGCCGTGCGGTACAGGTTGGCCAGGTCGGCGCCGGTGGCAAGGGTGCCACCCATCGCGCCGTTCAGCTGCTGGAACACGCTGTTGCCCGCGCAGTCCTCGGCGCTCATGGCGGAAACCACCGTCAGCGCGAGGGAGGGATCTGCCGCCAGCGCTGCCCCATAGGCAGCAGCCGCCTGCTCATAGCCGGCATCTCCCTCGTGCAGCTGCCCGGTGCAGAAGGCTTTCGCCAGATCTGCCGCCTTAGCCGCATCCATGCCCTGAGCCACCAGCTGGGCCGCGGTGGCCTGAATGGCCGCGGGGGCGCGCTGTGCCATGGCAATGCCGGTGATCGCCTGCTTCAGGGTGTTCGCCTGCTGGCCGGCCTTCAGCAGCTGCTGCTCGGTCTGCAGGCTCTGACGCTCATTCAGCTGCTCCACCAGGGCGCTTAGCTGATAGCCGCTGTCCACCAGCGTCTGGTAGGTCTTTTTGGCGCTGTCCGTCAGCTCATTCTTGCCGTCGTCCAGCTCCTTCTGGCCGTCCAGCAGGTCATTCTTGCCATCGGTCAGGTCCTGCTGGCTGTCCACCAGCTTCTGATAGGAATCGTCCAGTTCCTGCTTGGCGTCGGCCAGCTTGCTGCTCACCTTCACCAGCATCTTGTCGTTCACCTGGTCGATCTTGGTTTGGTTCAGGCGCACTTCCACCTGCCGCTCCACCATGCCCACGGTGGAAACGCTGGCCACGCCGCTCTGGCGCTCCAGATAAGGCAGCAGTTCCTCCTCGGCAAAGCTGCTCAGGTCGTAGATGTCTTTGCCGTCACAGGAAGCGCTCACATACATGGTGGCCATCATGTCGGGGGTGATCTCCATAATGGAGGGGGTCCCCGCCAGGTCCGGCAATTGGCCCGCCACCTGGTCCACCGCACTGGAAACCTTGACCATGGCGCTGTCCATGTTGGTATCCTCATCGAATTCCAGCATGACCATGCTGTAGTTTTCGGCGCTGGTGCTGGTCACGTTCTCCACACCCGTCACGGTGCCGAGGGCGCTTTCCAGCGGCGCGGTCACGCTGCTTTCCACCTTTTCCGGAGAAGCACCGGGGTAGGTGGTCACCACCATCATGTACGGCAGGTTGATGCTGGGCAGCAGGTCCGTGGTCATCTTGGTAAAGCTCACGAAACCCAGCACCAGAACCAGCACCACGGCAACCAGTACCGTGTATGGCTTCTTTATGCTGTATTTTGACATAATTTTCTCCTTTGCCCGAATGTGTACCGCCGGGCCGCACTGTAACGCACCGGACCTTTCCTTCCTCCAGGACGGTTCCGACCGACCAGTCGGTCGAAAAGCGTGTTCCAGTATAGCACGCTACCTTCATCAATGCAATCAAAAAAGCGTAAACAAATTGTGAAGGCCCGTTCCGCACTTGCCAAAGCCCGGTGTTTCGCGGTAATATCAATAAGTATAGAAGATGTATGAAGAAGGAACGGCATCGGTCAATTTCGCAAGCCCGGAACGCCTGTTTTCTTCTTCGCCGTGTGCCGTTTCCGGCCGGCGCACCACGGCCCGATTCTCCATGCCGAAAAACCAGGAGTGTATTGTATGTTTCGACCCATTCGCAGAAAGAAAAACGAGATCAGCCTTCCAGCCGCCCAGCAGCTTTTGCGGGAAGCCCGCCGGGGCGTTCTGGCCGTAAACGGCGACGACGGCTACCCCTATGCCATTCCCATCAACTACCTTTATGACGAAGCCGCGCAGAAGCTCTATTTTCACGGGGCGAAAGTCGGGCACAAGGTCGATGCGCTCAAGGCCTGTGACAAGGTGTGCTTCACCGTTTACGGGAACGAAACCATCAAGGATGAACCCTGGGCGCCTTATTGGCAGAGCGTTGTGGTGTTCGGCCGCTGCCATTTGAAAGCGCTTGACGCGCAGGCCCTGGAAACGCTTCGGCGGTTTGCCCTGAAGTATTACCCCAGCGAGGCTTTGGTGGAGGAAGAGATCGCGCAGTCCGGTCGGGCCGTGCAATGGTACGAGATCACGATCGAACACCTCAGCGGGAAAGAGATTCAGGAACGGTAATGCGCCCGCCTCTTGCCCTCGGCAAAGCCGTTTATTAAAATGAGGAGCTTCTCTCATGGAACAGACCATTGTTTCTCTTCAGTTGCCGGTGCAGGAGGCACTGGAGATCCGAAAAAATCGCATTGCGCCGCCCGCCGGGCAGGATCGGGGCAAGCGCATCTGCATTGTGACCGGCGTGCATGGAGATGAGTTGGAAGGCCAATACGTCATCTGGGAATTGACCCGCCGCCTGAACGCCCATCCGGAGTACCTGCACGGCACAGTGGACCTCTACCCCGCCGTGAACCCGCTGGGCATCAACAGCATCACCCGCGGCGTGCCCCTGTTCGATCTGGACATGAACCGCATTTTTCCCGGCACCGATCAGGGCCATATGGCCGAATACGCCGCCATGAAGGTCATGGAGGACATTCAAGGGGCCGATGCCGCGCTGGACATCCACGCCAGCAACATCTTTCTGCGGGAGCTGCCCCAGGTGCGGGTGAACGAGGCCAGCGCCGGGGAGCTGGTTCCCCTGGCCAAGCTGCTGAACGTGGATTTTGTCTGGATTCACGCCGCCTCCACCGTGTTGGAAAGCACCCTGGCTCACAGCCTGAATGCAGCGGGCACCCGCTGCCTGGTGGTGGAGATGGGCGTTGGAATGCGCATCACTCAAAACTACGGCGACCAGCTCATCGACGGCATTTTTGCCCTGATGAAACACCTTGGCCTTTGGGACGGCCCCACCGTGCCGACCCGCACCCCCATCGTCAGCCGAGACGAAGTGGCGTTCATCAATGCCTCCGAAGCCGGTATTTTTCTGCCGGCGGTGCAGCACAACGGCATGGTGCAGGCCGGGCAGACCCTGGGCGTGATTGCCGACCCGCTCACCGGCGGCACCCGCGAGGTGGTAACCGCCCCGGCCGCCGGGCTGCTGTTCACCCTGCGGGAATACCCGGTGGTGTACCCCGGCAGCCTGCTGGCCCGCATTCTGAAAGGAGGGCTGAGCGAATGAAACAGGAAACGCTGTTCACGCTGGATACCCCCTACCGGCAGAAGCTGGATGTGGAGGGGTTCCGCTTCGGAAAAGGTGAAAAAAGCCTGTGCGTCGTGGGGGCTCTGCGGGGCAACGAAGTGCAGCAGATGTACGTGTGCAGCCAGCTGGTGCAGCAGCTGAAGTGGATGGAAGCCCACAACGACCTGTACGCCGGCCACGAGATTCTGGTCATTCCCTGCGTGAACCATTTTTCCATGAACGTGGGGTCCCGCTTCTGGGCGATGGACCACACCGACATCAACCGTATGTTTCCCGGCTACGCGGACGGCGAAACCACCCAGCGCATTGCCGCCGCCCTGTTTGACACCGTAAAAGAATACCAATACGGCATTCAGTTCGCCAGCTTTTATATGCCCGGCGACTTTGTGCCCCATGTGCGCATGATGGAAACCGGCTGCCACACCGCCAGCCTGGCCAATCTGTTCGGGCTGCCCTTTGTCATGCTGCACAAGCCCGGCCCTTACGACACCGCCACCCTGAACTACAACTGGCAATTGTGGGACACCAATGCCTTTTCCATTTATACCAAGGAGACCGACCGCATCGACGATGCCAGCGCTGCCCAGGCCGTCACCGCCGTGCTGCGCTTTCTCTCCCGGCTGGGCGTGGTGAAATACACCTGCCACAGCGGCTGCCTGCCCAGCGTGCTGCACGAAGAGGATCTTACCTCGGTCATCACCCCCTGCGGCGGGGTATTCCGCCGCCTGCTGGGGCCGGGGGAATATGCCGAATACGGCCAGGTGCTGGGCCAGCTGCTGGACCCCTTCACCGGCGAGGTTCGGGCCGAGCTGCGCAGCCCCACCAGCGGCACCGTCTTTTTTGCCATTCATCATCCCCTGTGCACCGAGCATACGGTGGCCTTCCGCATCATCCGGCGTATGCGGCTGTAAACGCGCACCGGGGCCTTTTCCCATCCTTTGCTCAAACTTGATACTTGCCGGAACCAGGAACATTAAAAAGAAGGGTGTCTATGTCCGCACAAAACGATTCTCGGGCGCAAAGCCAGGCTCAATATGAAAAAATGACCGGCACCCCCATTCCTAGGCTGGTGCTCACGCTGGCGGCCCCCACCGTGGTCAGTATGCTGGTCAGCTCCATTTACAACATGGCCGATACATTTTTTGTAAGCCAGCTTGGCACCAGTGCCTCCGGCGCCGTGGGCGTGGTGTTCAGCCTGATGGCCATCATTCAGGCCGTGGGCTTCACTCTGGGCATGGGCTCCGGCAGCATCATCTCCCGCCTGCTAGGCCGCCAGCAGACGCAGGACGCCACCCGCTATGCCTCCACCGCCTTTTTCACCTGCTTCGGCATCGGCTGCCTGCTTACGGTGGGCGGGCTGCTATTTCTGCCCCCCATGATGCGCCTGCTGGGTGCCACCCAGACCATTCTGCCCTACGCCCGCGATTACGGCCGCTACATTCTGCTGGCCGCCCCTTTTATGGCCAGCAGCTTCACCATGAACAACATTCTCCGGTTTGAGGGCAAGGCCTCGCTGGCTATGATTGGCCTGACCACCGGCGGCATTCTGAATATGGTGCTGGACCCGCTGCTCATCTTCGGGCTTCATCTGGGCATTGCCGGGGCCGCCATCGCCACCGGCCTGAGCCAGCTGATCAGCTGGAGCATCCTGCTCTCCGTTTTTCTTTTGCGCAAAACCCAGTGCCGCCTTTCGCTGCGTTATTACACCCGGAATGCGCGGGAGCTGCTGGAAATTCTCAAGCAGGGGCTGCCCAGCCTGTCCCGTCAGGGTCTGGCAAGCCTGGCCAGTATGCTGCTGAACCAGAATGCCGCCGTCTATGGCGACGCGGCGGTGGCCGCCATGAGCATCGTCTCCCGCATCTGTATGTTCGTGCTCAGCGTGATGCTGGGCATTGGTCAGGGCTTTCAGCCGGTGGCCGGCTTCAACTACGGTGCAGGCAAATATTCCCGGGTCAAGCAGGCATTCCGTTTCACCTTCCTTCTGGGCGAGATTTCCATGAGCGTTCTGGCCCTGCTGGGCTTTGCGTTTGCACCCCAGCTGGTGCAGCTTTTTCGGGACGACCCCCAGGTGGTGCTCATCGGCGGGTTTGCCCTGCGCTGCCAGTGCGTGGCGCTGGCCCTGCAGCCCCTGAACGTCTGCGGCAATATGCTGTTTCAGAGCATCGGCAAAAGTAAGCCGGCCACCTTCCTCTCCTGTACCCGCCAGGGCCTGTTTTTCATTCCGTCCATTCTGGTGCTGCCCCGGATCATCGGGCTGACCGGTGTGCAAATCACCCAGCCCCTGGCGGACATTCTCTCGTTTGTGGTTTCTGTGCCTCTGCTGCTGCGCTTTTTCCGCCAGCTGCCCCGGGACGAAGCCGAGGCTTTTGAGAAATTGTAATATTTGTAGATTTTTTACAGAAAAAGCAGAGCCTTTTTTCTCTTTCGCCCGTTGACGTGTCAAAGAGCGCACGATATAATAAAAAGCAATCACACAAAACTCAAATGCAATGAAGGGAACAAGTACCCTTCCGTGTGGCCTTGAGAGAACTGCCGGATGGTGAAAGGCAGCAGGTGCAGCGGAAGCGGGAAATCATCCTGGAGCAGCCGACCCAAAGGCGGGCCTTGAGAAAAGCAGCCGTGCTTTTCAAGCAGGATGTGCCCGCTCAGTAGGCTCGGACGGGCGCACCCGTTACTGTGCATGGCTTTCAGCCGGAAGCCGTTGAGCGGCCATAGCATGCTATGGCAAAGAAGAGTGGTACCGCAGAGAACATTCTGAGCGTCTTTGCCTCTTTAACAGGAGGCAGAGGCGCTTTTTGTTTTCTCAGTCCAGCAAAGTTTCACACGTTCCAGGAGGAGTTCCCCATGATGCTGACAGGCGCACAGATTTTTGTAAAAGTTTTGATCGAACAGGGTGTAGACACCATGTTCGGCTATCCCGGCGGTTCGGTCCTGAATCTGTACGATGAACTGTACAAGGCACAGGATCAGATCACCCACATTATGACCGCCCACGAGCAGGGTGCCGCCCACGCGGCGGACGGCTACGCCCGCGCCACCGGCCGCACCGGCGTGGTGCTGGCCACCAGCGGCCCGGGTGCCACCAACCTGGTCACCGGCATCGCCACCGCGTATATGGACAGCGTCCCTATGGTTGCCTTCACCGGCAACGTGGGCACCAATTTGATCGGCAAAGACAGCTTCCAGGAAGTGTACATCACCGGCATCACCATGCCCATCACCAAGCACAACTTTGTGGTGCGCCACGTGGAAGAGCTGGCTGACACCATGCGGGAAGCCTTCCGCATTGCCCAGACCGGCCGCAAGGGCCCCGTTCTGGTGGACATTCCCAAGGACGTGACCAGCGCCCGCGCTGAATACACCCCCGCCCCGGCTTTCCGGCCCGCGCCTCCCAGCACCGAGTACGACCCCATCGCCGTGCGCCAGGCCGCTGAGATCATCAACCGGGCCAAACGTCCCATCATCTACTTCGGCGGCGGCACCCACACCAACGGCGGCCGCACCTACCTGCAGGAGCTGATCCACAAGGCAGACATTCCCGCTACCCATACCCTGATGGCCGCCGGCGTGCTGAGCTATGGCGACCCCATGAACCTGGGCATTCTGGGCATGCACGGCAACTTCACCAGCAACAAGGCGGTGGACGAAGCCGACGTGGTGGTAGCCATCGGCACCCGCTTCTCGGACCGTGTGGCCCTGAACACCAAGAGCTTTGCCCACAATGCCACCATCGTGCAGATCGACATCGACCCCGCCGAGGTGAGCAAGAACGTTCCCGTTGGGCACAGCGTGGTGGGTGACGCGGCGGTGATCCTCTCCGCCATGCTCCCCTACATTCAGCCCGCCCGTCACGAAGAATGGTGGGCACAGATTCACGAGTGGCAGGCCAACGATTTCCATCCGCAGGATCACGATGACCGGATGATGCCCCACCAGATCATCGGCACCTGCTGCGAGCTGGCCGGGCCGGACGCGGTTTACGTCACCGACGTGGGCCAGCACCAGATGTGGGCCGCCCAGTACATCAAGCATGTGAAGGAGCGCGGTTTTCTCACCAGCGGCGGCCTGGGCACCATGGGCTTCGGCTACGGTGCCGCGCTGGGTGCGCAGGCGGCCCTGGGCCGTGAGACGCCCGTGGTCATGATGACCGGCGACGGCTCCTTCCACATGAACATGAACGAGGCCTGCACGGCGGTCAGCTACAACCTGCCGGTGGTCACGGTCATCTTCAACAACCAGGTGCTGGGCATGGTCCGCCAGTGGCAGACCGCCTTCTATGGCAAGCGCTACTCCAGCACCGACCCCCATCGCCAGACCAACTATGTGAAGGTCGCCGAGGGCTTTGGCCTGAAGGGCTATCACTGCGAAAATCTGGAGCAGTTCAAGGCAGCCTTTGCCGAAGCGTTGGCCAGCCACAAGCCCGCCTGGATCGAGTGCGTCATCAACAAGGACGAGAAGGTTCTGCCCATGATCCCCGCCGGCGGCACCATTGAAGATATGATGATGAGCTGACGGCTTTTGCCCAAAGCATTTCCCAGTTTTTAAGGAGGCAACCACCCATGAATCGCCATGTGATCAGCCTGCTGGTGGACAACCACGCAGGCGTTCTGACACGGGTTTCCAGCCTGTTTGGCCGCCGCGGCTACAACATCGACAGCCTGACCGTGTCCGCCACCAACAATCCCGCCATCAGCCGCATCACCATTGTGGTGCATGTGGACGATGAGACCGAATTGCAGCAGATCATTCTGCAGAGCGCCAACCTGCAGGAGACCCAGCAGGTGTTCGCGCTGGACATCAGCCACAGCTTGCTGCGTGAGCTGCTGCTGATCAAGGTGCAGGCCGATGTGACCAACCGGACCGAGCTGAAGGAGATCTGCTCCATCTACAAGGCCAAGATCATCGACCTCTCCCCCGACAGCATGGTGTTTGAGCTGACCGGCGAGCCGGAGAAGATCGACGCGTTCCTGAAGATGCTGGCCGGATATAAGATTCTGGAGATGTGCCGCACCGGCATCACCGCCCTGGAGCGGGGCGGCGCCCACGGCCACGTGCAGCAACAGTAAACGTTTGCTTTTCACCTGCATCCGGAGCCCTCTTTCCGGCATGGCAGGAGAAAATAAATTCGAGAGGGCGCACCGCAGCGCTTTCCCACCTTCGTAAATACGCCACCACTTAACTTGACAAAGAAAACAAGGAGTGTAAGAACCATGATCAAGAAGTATTACGACACAGATTGCAACCTGGGCGTGCTGGACGGCAAGACCGTCGCCGTCATCGGCTTCGGCAGCCAGGGCCATGCTCATTCCATGAACCTGGCCGAGAGCGGTGTGAAGGTCGTTGTCGGCCTGCGCAAGGGCAGCGCCCACTGGGAGAAGGCTGAGAAGTTCGCCGAGACCAACGAGAACTTCTCCGTTGCCACCATCGAAGAGGCCGCTCAGGCTGGTGATGTGGTCATGATGCTGGTGCCTGATGAGCTGGCTGCCGACATCTACAACAAGCAGGTGGCTCCCTACATGAAGGAAGGCGACACCCTGTGCTTCGCCCACGGCTTCAACATCCACTTTCAGTTCATCAAGCCTCAGCCCAACATCGACGTCATCATGATCGCCCCCAAGGGCCCCGGTCACACCGTTCGCAGCCAGTACCTGGAGGGCAAGGGCGTGCCCAGCCTGATCGCCGTGCAGCAGGATTACACCGGTAAGGCCAAGGAGACCGCTCTGGCCTACGCTTCCGGCATCGGCGCCGGCCGTGCAGGCATCCTGGAGACCAGCTTCCGTGAGGAGACCGAGACCGACCTGTTCGGTGAGCAGGCCGTTCTGTGCGGCGGCGTGTGCGAGCTGATGCACGCCGGTTTCGACACCCTGGTTGCCGCCGGCTACGAGCCCGAGATGGCTTACTTCGAGTGCATCCATGAGATGAAGCTGATCGTTGACCTGATCAACCAGGGCGGCTTTGGCAAGATGCGTTACTCCATCTCCAACACCGCTGAGTACGGCGACTACCGCACCGGCAAGCGCCTGATCACCGAGGAGACCCGCAAGGAGATGCGCAAGGTTCTGACCGAGATCCAGGACGGCACCTTCGCCAGCGAGTTCATGACTGAGATGAGCAGCGGCCGCAAGGCTCACTTCCTGGCTCAGCGCCGCATCCAGGCCGAGCATCCCGTGGAGAAGGTCGGTGCCGAGCTGCGTGAGATGATGAGCTGGCTGAAGAAGTAAGCTCAGCGCTCCCCTTTTTCCAGAAGCGAAAAGCAGCGGGCCGGGCATGGCCTGGCGGCATGGGGTTTTCCCGTAGCTGCTTGTCAGCCCAGCCCGTTTTTGCTTTTATTTTTACCGTATTTCGTTTTTTGTAAAGTTAGGAGACAACGATGCGCAGCGATAATGTTACCAAGGGCCCTGAGCGCGCCCCCAACCGGAGCCTGTTCTACGCTCTGGGCTACACCGATGAAGAACTGGAGCGCCCCCTGATCGGCGTGGTCAGCGCCTTCAGCGAGATTGTGCCCGGCCATATGAATCTGGATAAGCTGGCCGAGGCCGTCAAGGCCGGCATCCGCATGGCGGGCGGCACCCCCATCCTGATTCCCGCCATTGGCGTGTGCGACGGCATTGCCATGGGCCACATCGGCATGAAGTATTCTCTGGCCAGCCGTGAGCTGATCTGCGACAGCGTGGAGACCATGTTCATGGCCCATCAGCTGGACGGCCTGGTTCTGGTGCCCAACTGCGACAAGATCGTGCCCGGCATGGTCATGGCGGCCTGCCGCATGAACGTGCCCGCCGTGGTTTGCAGCGGCGGCCCCATGCTGGCCGGCAGCTACGACGGCCAGGAGGTCAGCCTGTCCAAGATGTTCGAGGCTGTCGGTGCTTACAAGGCCGGCCTGATCGACGATGCCAAGCTGGATGAGTGCACCCATGGCTGCTGCCCCAGCTGCGGCAGTTGCAGCGGCATGTACACCGCCAACAGCATGAACTGCCTGTGCGAGGCCATCGGCATCGCCCTGCCCGGCAACGGCACCATCCCCGCCGTGCATTCCCGCCGCCTGCAGCTGGGCAAGCACGCCGGCATGGCTGTGATGGAGATGGTAAAGAAGGGCATCACCGCCCGCGACATCATCAACGAGAAGAGCATCCGCAATGCTCTGACCTGCGACATGGCCCTGGGCTGCAGCACCAATACCGTGCTGCACCTGCTGGCCATTGCCCATGAGGCCGGTGTGGATCTGGATCTGAAGGTCTTTAATGAGATCAGCGCCAAGACCCCCAACCTGTGCCACCTGGCCCCCGCAGGCCCCACCCATATGCCCGAGCTGGACGCTGCCGGCGGCATTCCCGCCGTGCAGGCCGAGCTGGCCAAGAAGGGCCTGCTGGATCTGAGCCTGCCCACCGTGACCGGTAAGACCGTGGGCGAGAACATCGCCGGTGCGGTCAACCTGAACCACAATGCCATCCGGCCCATCGACAATCCCTTCAGCCAGACCGGCGGCCTGCAGATCCTGTGGGGCAACATTGCGCCCGACGGCTGCGTGGTCAAGCGCAGCGCTGTGGCCCCCGAAATGCAGGTTCACAGCGGCCCCGCCCGCGTGTTCAACAGCGAGGATGAAGCCATCGACGCCATTTATAACGGCCGCATTCATCCCGGCGACGTGGTGGTCATTCGCTACGAAGGCCCCAAGGGCGGCCCCGGTATGCGGGAGATGCTGAATCCCACCAGCGCTCTGGCCGGCATGAAGCTGGACACCACCGTGGCCCTCATCACGGACGGCCGCTTCTCCGGCGCTTCCCGCGGTGCAGCCATCGGCCATGTCAGCCCTGAGGCTGCTTCCGGCGGCCCCATCGGCCTGATCGAAGAGGGCGACACCATCCAGATCGACATTCCCAACGCCAGCATTCATCTGGATGTGAGCGAGGAAGTTCTGGCCGCCCGCAAGGCTGCCTATGTGCAGCCTGAGCCCAACATCAAGACCGGCTGGCTGGCTCGCTACGCCCGCATGGTCACCAGTGCCAACCTGGGTGCTGTGGTGCAGTAAGCGGTTTGTCTTTGGCGCCCCGCTCTTGGGCGGTGCCTGAAAAGGCTGCTGCCATGCTGTAACAATTGAGCAAACTCCCTGTGCTGCCTTTTTGGGCAGTGCAGGGAGTTTTTGTTTTCATCCGCTCGCTTTTTCCTCACGAACGCACGGAAGCGGCGGACGGCGTTTCACGGCCCTTGGCAGGCTTCTTGTGCTTCGCAGGGCCGCATTTTTTGCGTTCGGTTCGGCTTGCCTTTTTCACTGTAAGGCAGAGCAATTCCGGCAAAATGACAAAATGAAAGCCTTTGGTTTTTGTCCTCCGGCTCTTTCGTTATTGATACGCATTCGTATGCCTAACCGCATTCAGCTTTGTTTTCACTTACCTGCATCGTCAATGCACTGGCGGATTTTGTCAATCTCCTTGCGCGGCATATGCAGCAATTCTTAAGAAATCTGTATTATCTTCCATTTTCCGACGATTTTCAATTGTTTTCACAATTTACGCCAGAATTTGAAACTTTTTTGTCATTTTCATCTTTTCCGTACCTGCTTTTTATGCTACAATATTTTTCGTAAGGCGGCGCAGATTTTCCTGCACGCATCAATCGCTCCAAAACCACATTTTGAAAGAAGGTATTTTCTTGCGGCGTGTAGTTTCTTTGCTGCTGGTGCTGGCCCTGGCAACGGGCTTGTTCACTGCCTGCGGCTCTTCCGCCTCCTCGGAAGCAGCCCCCACCGCCACTCCGGAACCGACGGCTACCCCGGAGCCGACCCCGGTTCCCCTGAACCCCAACCCGCTCACCGGCCTGGAAAAGGCGGCCGACTATTCCAACGGCAAGCGCCCGGTTGCGGTAATGGTGAACAACATCAAGTCCAGTTCCGGCAACGATGCCTTCCCTCAGTGGGGCATTGGCGACGCCGACCTGCTGTATGAGATCGTCACCGAGGGCGGCATTACCCGCTTGATGGCGGTGTTTTCCGATTACACCAAGATGCCCACGGTTGGCCCCGTGCGCTCTGCCCGTGACCAGCACGTGCAGCTGATGATGCCCTATCAGGCCTTGTATGTGCATGAGGGTGCCAGCATTTTTGCCGCCCGCCTGATGCGGGAGCCTGTGGCCAAATACGGCCTGTACAGCTATAACCCCAACGATTACAGCACCTACGACTACACCGCCACCGACCTGTACAACGCAGGTCCCTTCGGCACGGTTGTGAAGTGGGATCAGCAGCGCATGGCCAGCCGCAGCCAGGAGATGTGCGCGTACACCAGCGGCGAGCTGGTGGCCAATGCGGTGGCCAAGGGCGCAGACGACAACTTCGAGCCTTCCCCCATCTTCAACTTTGTGCGGTACGATGAACCCGCCCGGGAGCTGACCGGGAACACCGCCAACGAGATGCACTTCCAGTATTCCAGCAGCTATTATTCCGGCTTCAGCTACGATGCCGCCAGCGGCACCTATCTGAAAACCAACACCAAGGGCGGCCCCCACATCGACGGCAATACCGGTAAGCAGCTGGGCTTTACCAACGTTCTGCTGCTGTTTGCAGACATCAAGCCGTACAGCCAGCTGGGCTACGATGCCGGTATGCTCACCCATGTGGAATACAGCTGGGGCGGCGTTGGCTACTACTTCTGCGGCGGCAAAATGGAACCCATCCGCTGGCTGAAGGGCCTGCCCACCGATCCCCTGCGCATTGTGGACAATCAGGGCAACGAGATCGACGTGGAGATCAACTGCGGCAAAACCTACATCGGCTTCTCCGATTACGGAATGTACGATTACTGCACCGTGGACGGACGCAGTATGAACGCCGAAATTGAAGAGGCCCCCACTGTGGACGAAAACCTGAGCAACGACAATCAGGAAGCGGCCGATTGATTTCCGTGCTGCATCGCAGCGAACGGCCGGGCTTGCTTTCCGGCCATTCCATGCATTTCTTAAAGAACCAAACAACGCACAAACAGGGTGTCGGAATCCAATTCCGGCACCCTGTTTTCGTTTGGTCTGATTCTGTTCTGGGGATTGTTACAAATAGCTTTCCAGCTCCGGCTGCCCGGCCAGGCCCTGCCGCATGGCCTCCAGAAATTCATCCATCAGGGGCTTTTGGGTTTGCCCAAGCAATGCGTAAATAATCCGGTCCGGCGGGCCCTGCTCCAGCTTGCAGCGCTGAATGCCCTGCCCCTGCGGCAGGCGGCGCGCCACGGAGGCCGGAACCACTGCCCAGGCCCCTTTGTCCAGCAGCAGATCCTCCATCCAGGCCATCTGATCCAGCAGCACCGTGGCCTGCACATCCGGCCCAAACCAGTAGTCATGCCATTGGTCGCACTCCGGATACCAGGGCATCCGCACCTCCCGCACCGGGTCCAGCGCCGACGGCAGCATGGCACCCGCCGGGGCGGGGCCGTTCATCACCAGCACCATCGGCTCCCGGAACACCGGCAGGCTTTTCACCCGTGGATGGTACATCCGGTCCGAGATGATGGCCAGATCCACCAGCCCCAGCCCCACATCGTCGTATCCAATGCGGGAGGTGCAGGTGTGATACCGCACCCGTGCATCCGGCCGAAGCTGCAAAAAGCGCCGCAGCACCGGGCCAAGCAGGTAGGTGCTCACGCTGACAATGGACTCCAGCCGCAGTGTAACGGTGCCATTGAGTTTTTTCAGGTCTTTGGCCTCCTGCCAGATGGTCAGCCACTTTTCCGCCACCGAAACAAAGGCCCGTCCCTGTGCGGTCAGCTCCACGCTGCGGCGGCCCCGGCCGCGCTGCAATAGCGGATACCCCAATTCCTCTTCCAGCACGCCCAGCCGCCGGCTGAGGGCCGGCTGCGTGATGAACAGCTGCTGCGCCGCGCCGGACACGGTGCCGCAGCGCACCACCGCCAAAAAGGCTTCCAGCTCCGCCTGTGTCATTTCCCGACTCTCCTTTCATTTTTTTCGATTCAACGTCAAAGCCCGGCGTCTGCACGGCATTGTCCGGCTTTGCGCTCATTAAATTATAAGTTTTACTTATATAATAGCAAGAAAACTCGCATTTTACAAATATATCCTTCTGTGGTACCCTTGGTTCGTGGCCATTCCGCACCAAATTTTTTCCATGGGTGGCATGGCAAATTTCCACAGAAGAGGACGTCGAACCCCATGACTCAAACGCAAAATCTCACATCCGGCCCCATCGCGCGGCAGCTGGTCACGCTGGCCCTTCCGCTGTTGATTGGCAACATTCTTCAGCAGTTTTACAACACCATCGACAGCTTCATCGTCGGCCGGTACGTGGGCCTGGACTCCTTCGCCGCCATTGGTATTGCGGGCACGGTGATGAACCTGTTCGTGTTTGTGCTCAGCGGCTTCTGTGCCGGTATCTCCATCATTCTGGCCCGGTTCTTCGGCCGGGATGACTTTGCCGGCTTCCGTCAGGAAGTCTGGCTGGCCACGGCCCTGGGGGTGGGCAGCACCGCCGTCATCAGCCTGATCGGCTTTGCAGCCATGTCGCCGTTGCTTCGCCTGATCCAGACCCCGGCCGACCTGCACACGCTGGTTGCCGGCTACCTGCGCATCATCTTTCTGGGGCTTGTGACCACCTATCTTTACAACCTGTGCGCCGCTGCTCTGCGCTCGGCCGGCAATTCCGCCGCTGCGCTGGCGGCTCTGGCCGTGGCCATGGCGGCCAACCTGGTGCTGGATCTGCTGTTTGTGGTCCGCTTCGGCATGGGCGTTGCAGGGGCCGCTCTAGCCACCGTGCTGGCCCAGCTTCTCTCGGTCATTCTCTGCGTGATCTATTGGAAAGCCCGCTTTCCCCATCTGATGTGCGGCCCGGCCGACCTGAAATACGACCACCAGCTGGCGGCCCAATCGGCCAACTACGGGCTGGTGTCAGCCCTGCATCAATCCAGCCTGTACATCGGCAAGCTGTTGGTTCAGGGCGCGGTGAACAGCATGGGCACCCAGGTTATTGCGGCCTACACCGCCACCACCCGCATTGAGGGCTTCGCCAATTCCTTCGGCGACAGCGGCTCTGCGGCGCTCTCCATTTTTGTTGCTCAGAACGAAGGCGCCGGCAAACGGGAGCGTACTCAGAAGGGCTTTCACACCGGTTTCTGCCTGATGATGGGGCTGGTGGTTACCATCTCCGTTATCATGGCGCTGCTGGCCGCCCCCTGCAGCACCCTGCTCATCGGCTCCGGGCAGGAAGCTTCCGTAGCCAGCGCCATCGGCTACCTGCGGCTCATTTCAGTGTTCTACTTTTTGTGCTTTGTCGGCAATGTTTTCGTGGGCTATTACCGCGGCCGCGGCATGGTCCAGGTTCCGGTCATCGGCACCTGCCTGCACATCACGGTTCGGGTCATTCTCTCGTACCTGCTGGCCGGCCGCATGGGCCTGCGCGCCGTTGCGCTGGCCACCGGCATTGGCTGGATGTTCGTTGTAGCCTACCACTCGTCGGTATACCGCCGCCTGCGCAAACGGGATGCCGCGGCACAGTAGCCTCCCTAGGATCTCCTCATTCTCACACAGTCCTGCATAGCCAAAAGGAGCGGCCTGCGCAAAGCGGACCGCCCCTTTTGTATTCTCTATGCCAACTCGTTCCGGTTTGCCCGGCAAGCGGCGCATTCCATGTTTGCTCACGGATGCGGCTTTTCCACACAGGCACCAATGGCCATGCCCGCCAGCATTCCCAACGAAAGGCCCAGCCCCAGGTGTTCCGTCCCATCCAACGCGGTGGCCAGCGCCACTCCCAGCCCCATTCCAAGGCACATGCCCTCCCCGCTGTAATCCTGCCGGGATTTCTCCTGTTTCTGCTGCCCGCCGTGGCGAACGCACAACACCGCCACTGCCACGCCCAGAATCGCCCAGGGAAGCGCTGCGTGTACAAATTCCAGGATCGCGTTCATTTCAATCCGTCTCCTTTCGTTCGTCCGGTTCCTCTGCAAGATCCACGGTGTTGGCCCGGACCCATGCATCCAGAAACTGCATCTGCGCTTTTGTGTGGAACCAATGCTCGCCGCCCTCCATCACGGTGAGGGCCGCGCCGGTGCGCCGGGCAAAGGCTTCCACCGTTTCGCGGGGCATGAGGGCGTCACCGCTGCCGTACAAAATCGCGGTGGGCACCCGCCACCGGATCGGGTACTGCCGTACATCCTGCAAATACCGCCAGGACAGAGTCTCGCCAAATTCCGTCTTGATCTCGCCCCGCTGCCGCAGCTCCGGTTCGGTGATGCCTTCCCCGGCCATCATCGTTTCGATCAGCCGCTCCATATCCACCACCGGAGAAACGAACAGTGCCCGGTCCACCCGGGTTTCATCCAACGCCTGCATGGCGAAAAACGCCCCGATGCTGTTGGCAATCACCAGCACCTTTGTTCCATCCCGCCGGGCGGCTTTGAAATAGGCCAGAAATTCCTCCCGGGCCTCCCAGGGGGTCTGCGCCCGGTAATCAAGCCCCGTCACGCGCCAACCCGGAAGCAAAGCCCGGTAACGCTCTGCCTCCCGGGCGTTTCCGCCCTTGCCGTGCAGATAAACCGCCTGCCACTGTGCCGTTTGCATGGTTCATTCACCTCGCCAGTCTATTCTACAAAATTTCTTTCTGTATAAGCGTTATAGCACCAAGTTGCATCCAAATTGCAAAAGCGGCGGCGTTTCTCCACAAAGCGAGAAACACCGCCGCTTTATCATCGTTTTTCGGGGCCGATCACATCTGCACGCCGGCCTTGCACAACTCCACAAACTGCTTTGCAACGCGGGGGCTGCGGCCGCCGCTGCGGATGGCGAACGCCTCAGCCTTCATCATCAGCCGGTCCGCCGGCATCTGCAGGCCGTACTGGGCCGCCAGATCCATCACGATCTGCTCGAAGCGCTCCTTGTCCGGCCGGCTGTACGTGACCGTCAGGCCAAACCGGGCCGACAGGCTCATCAGTTCCTGCATGGTGTCGCCGTGGTGAATGTCGTCCCCTTCCCGGTCGCTCATGGTCTCTTTGATGAGATGGCGGCGGTTGGAGGTGGCGTACACCACCAGGTTCTGGCTGCGGCCGCCCACGCTGCCCTCCAGAATGGCCTTCAATGCCGCAAAATTGTCGTCATTTGCGGTAAAGGACAGGTCATCAATGAACAGAATGAACTTCAGGGGGTTCGCTGCCAGGCTGTCCATCAGCTCGGGCAGCTGATACAGCTGGTTCTTCTTGATCTCCACCAAACGCAGGCCCTCGGCCGCAAATTCATTGGCAATGGCCTTGATGGAGCTGGATTTGCCGGTGCCCGCGTCACCGTACAGCAGCACGTTGTTCGCAGGCTGCCCGGCCAGCAGGGCCTTGGTGTTGGCGATGACCTTTTCCCGCTCCCGTTCGTAGCCGGGCAGCTGGTCCAGCCGCTGCGGGTCGGGGTATTTCACGGGGGTCAGGTGGCCGTCCTCCAGCGTAAACACATGGTACCGCGCAAAAATGCCGTAGCCCTTATGGCTCACGTCGTTCATGCGCTGGCGGTAGGCCGCCGCAAAATCCAGATTTGCGGTCTCCCACTGGGGCAGGCACTGAACTGCGCCGGGCAGCCCGGCCAGCATCTCTTCGCTGGTCACCTGGGCCGCCTGCGCCAGAAACTCCAGCTCCAGCTCCAAACTGCGCTTGAGCTGCGGGCCTACGCCAGCGGCCGTGCAGCTTTTTACCACATACAGGTTTTCATCCTCCAGAACGGCTTCCAGCAGATAGTCGCTCCAGTTTTCCGTGTGGGCAAACAGGGCCGTGCAGAACGCCCCGTAGCGGCTCACCCGCTCGGTGCGGCGCTCGTCGCTGCCGCGCAGCATCTCCATAAAGGCCGCGACCACCGGGTCCTTCAGCAGGCCGCGAAATACCACAAGTCCCTCCATGCGAAGAGCGATTTCATGTTGTTCCATTGTGTCTCCGTCCAATCTTATCAGGTTCGCCGCTGCCCCATGCCGCCTGCCGCGGCGGAGCATCCGGCGAAAAAGAGGATATTTCGTTTAGTATACTCTCCTTTTGCGGCCACTTCAAGCCAAATCGGCCACGCTTTGGGGCTGCCGCATTTTTTCTAAAAACATTTCCGCGCACTTCAAAGCTGTGCTTGACAAAAGCGGATTTTTTCTGCTACAATATCTTCGATTTAAATGCGTTAGAAACGGGGCCCGGCTGCGGCCCCACCCGGATGCAGAGAGCCGTCGTCTGGTGCAAGGCGGTTCCGGGTGCCGCAGCAAATCTCCCCGCAAGCAGCGTCCCCAACCGATTTTGCTTAGTAAGGATCGCCGGCCCGGCTGCCGTTACCCTGCCAGTGGATGTTTCTGTCCGCACTGAGTGGCTGCCTTGTTCAGCAGCAATCAAGAGTGGTACCGCGGAGTGACCGAATTACAAATGTTCAAGGCTCTCCGTCTCTTGCATGGTAAGAGACGGGGGCCTTTTTTGTATGCCCCCGCACAAACAGGTCATTGAAACGAGGAAAAGGAGAACTGCTCACCATGGTCACTTTGGACAAAATCTATCACGCCGCCTTTGTTCTGAAAGACGTCGCCCGCAAAACCGACCTGATCGCCGCCCCCAACCTGTCTGCCGACAGCAACATCTACCTGAAAACCGAAAACCTTCAGGTGACTGGCAGCTTCAAAGTGCGCGGCGCTTACTACAAGATCAGCCAGCTGACCGAAGAGGAAAAGTCCCGCGGCATCATCGCCTGCAGCGCCGGCAACCATGCACAGGGCGTGGCCCTGGCTGCCACCCAGAACGGCATTAAGAGCGTGGTCTGTATGCCGGACGGCGCCCCCATCAGCAAGGTAGAGGCCACCAAGCGCCTGGGCGCAGAGGTGTGCCTGGTGCCCGGCGCTTACGACGATGCCTACGCCAAGGCCTGCGAACTGCAGCAGGAAACCGGCGCCACCTTCATTCATCCCTTTGACGACGACATGGTGATTGCTGGCCAGGGCACCATCGGTCTGGAGATCCTGGATCAGCTGGAAAACGTGGATGCCGTGATCGTGCCCATCGGCGGCGGCGGCCTCATCAGCGGCGTAGCCTTTGCCATCAAGAGCCTGCGCCCGGACGTGAAGGTGTACGGCGTTCAGGCGGCCGGTGCCCCCAGTATGTTCAACAGCGTGCACGACCATGTACAGGAGACCCTGCCCGCTGTTTCCACCTTTGCCGACGGCATTGCGGTCAAGCGCCCCGGCGACACCACCTTTGCCATGGTGGAGCAGTATGTGGACGAGATCGTCACTGTGAGCGAGGACGAGATCGCCGCCGCCATTTTGGCCCTGATCGAGAAGCAGAAGCTCATCGCCGAGGGTGCCGGTGCCGTAAGCGTGGCCGCCGCCATGTTCGACAAACTGCCCATCCAGGGTAAAAACGCGGTGTGCCTGGTTTCCGGCGGCAACATCGATGTGAACATCCTGAACCGCGTCATCACCCGCGGCCTGGTGATGAGCGGCCGCAACACCAACCTGATGATCGCCCTGGAGGACAAGCCCGGCCAGCTGCAGGGTGTCTCCGAGATTATCTCTCGCTGCGGCGCCAACGTGGTCAGCGTCCATCATGACCGGGCCGACACCTCCATGACCATCACCAGCTGCTTCCTGAAGCTGGGTTTGGAAACCCGTGACCATGCCCAGATCGAAGAGATCCGCAAGGCGCTCACCGAGGCCGGGTTCCATCTGGTCAGCGAGCGCGCCTGACCGCCGCCCGGCTGAAATCTGTGAAAACAACATCCGCCCTGTGCCCGAAGAAGTTCTTCGCCGCACAGAGCGGATGTTTTCGTTTCAGGAAATCTCGGCGCAGTCCTCATACAGCACCGTCAGGCGGTAGCCTTCCTTGGCAATGTCCGCGTGCATATGGCCGCAGTACCACTGCTTCAGCCCCTTGACCCGCCGGTACACCTCATCCAGATAGCCGCTGACCGGGTCGTTCTCCCGGAAGCTGTACCGCCCAAAATAGATGGGGATCAAAACGCGGGGCAGCGTGTGGGTGAGAATGTAATCCACCTGATTGCCGTGGGTCTCCAGCGTTTGCAGCCCATGCTCCATCTCCTGGAGCGACAAAAGCTCCTGCGGCCACCAGGAATACCCCTCGATCCGGTATTCCCGGTCGATGGAACTGGCCCCGCCCATGGCCCAGAAGGTCTTTCCCGCAATGGTGTAGTATTCGCCCCGCCGCAGATGAATCACGTTTGGAGCGTCCGGCAGGCGGTTGATCATGCCCCCGTTCCACACCTCCACCGGCTGTGCATTCCAGAAGGCGTGGTTGTCATGGTTGCCGTCCACAAACAGGATCTGATAGGGCCTCTGCGCCAGCCAATCGACCCATTTCGCATAGGCGCGGCGGTTTTGCACGGCCTGGCGGCGCGCAAAGGGCAGGTCAAAAGGAATCTTTTCCTCGTCCAGCACATCCGTCGGCAAAAACGGAAAACCAAAATCGCCGCAGACCACCACATAGTCCTCTTCCGTGAGCGTTGGCTCAGCCGGAAATTTCCGGGGCGTGAGCTTCCCGATCTCAGCCGGGCCGTGAATGTCCCCGAACACATAAAGCGCCATGTCTCTCTCCTTTTAGGTCGAATGGCTTCGTTTCTCTTCGCCCTGCTTCCTTGTTTCTACAACATTTTCGCTTCGCGCGCGTTAATGTCGGCCCAACCCAAACGGGGCCGTTCTTGACGGCTCGCTTCCGGTCGGGGTATGCTATCATTATATTATAAACCGCTTTTTGCCCCAACCAAACTAAGGAGACTTTTATGGATACCGCCCTGCTCTCTCAAAGTGCCCTGTTCCGCGGGGCAAACTCAGATGAAATCGAGGCTATGCTGGGCTGCCTGGTCGCTAAGACGCGCTGCTACGGCAAAGGCGCGCTGATTTACGGGGCGGGCCAGACCGTCACTGCCCTGGGCCTGGTACTGCACGGCAGCGTCCTGATTCAAAGCGAGGATGCCTGGGGCCGAGCCACGGTGATGGACAGCCTTGGCCCCGGGCAGATTTTTGCCGAAACCTACGCCTGCACCCCCGGCGAACCGCTGATGGTAAACGTGCTGGCCGCCGAACCCTGTGAAGTTCTGTTTTTGCGGGTCTCCCGCATTTTTGAATTTGAGGAGAGCGGCTGCCCGCACCAGCGCCGCCTGTTGCGAAACCTTCTGGCCTTGTTTGCCCAGAAGAACCTGACGCTCTCCCGGAAGATTTTCCACACCAGCGCAAAAACCATCCGGGAGCGGCTGCTTTCCTACCTCTCCGATCAGGCCATCCGCGCCAAAAGCCGCAGTTTCTCCATTCCCTTTGACCGCCAGCAGCTGGCGGACTACCTGAATGTGGACCGAAGCGCGCTTTCCAACGAACTGAGCAAAATGCAGCGGGAGGGGCTGATTCAGGTGCGCCGCAATCACTTTGTGCTGTGCGCGGAGAGCCTGCCGGATTGACCGGTTTCGCCCCGGGCAAAAATTTTCAGGCGCGGCTCTTGACCTGAAGTCGGCTTTATGGTTTACAATGGCCATAAAGAACGTGTGTCTGTGGGCCTGCACGGCCTGTGCGGCCCACAGCGGCACCAAAGCGTTTGAAGCGTTTATGATACAGCAAGGAGGCGCTTTATTATGAGTGAATCGGTCAAAAAGCCCGGCGTGGGCGGCGAACATTACATCCCGATGGAGCAGCGCACCGGCGAGCAGTCTGTGGTGTACTTCACCCGTGACCTTTCCGCCGAGGGCCTGCGCAAGGCGTTTGAAAAGATTGGGGGCTGCCTGACCGGCAAGGTGGCGGTAAAGCTGCACACCGGCGAGCAGCACGGCCCCAACATCATTCCCCGCCCCTGGGTGCAGTCGCTGATCGAAAACGACCTGCCCGGTGCCAACATTGTGGAGACCAACACCTACTATGAGGGCGACCGCTACACCACCGAACAGCACCGCGAGACCCTCAAGGTGAATGGCTGGACCTTCTGCCCGGTGGACATTATGGATGAGGCCGGCACCGTGATGCTACCGGTCAAGGGCGGCAAGTGGTTCACCGAAATGTCCATGGGCAAAAACATCACAAACTACGATTCGATGCTGGTGCTCACCCACTTCAAGGGTCACACCCTGGGCGGCTTCGGCGGCTCCAACAAAAACATCGGCATCGGCTGCGCCGACGGCCGCATCGGCAAGGCCATGATTCACACCGTCACCGGGTCGGACAATCTGTGGAGCATCAGCGAAGAAGAGCTGATGGAGCGCATTGCCGAGTCTGCCAAGGCCACGGTGGACCACTTTGCCCCCCACATCACCTTTGTGAACGTGCTGCGCAATATGTCCGTTTCCTGCGACTGCGAGGGTATGGCGGCCCAGCCGGTGGTCACCCCCAACATCGGCATTCTGGCCTCCACCGACATTCTGGCCATTGACCAGGCCTCGGTGGACCTGATCTACGCCCTCACGCCGGACGACCGCAAGGCCCTGGTGGAGCGCATGGAAACCCGGCACGGCCTGCGCCAGCTGAGCTATATGAAGGAGCTGGGCATGGGCAACGACCGCTACCAGCTTTTGGATCTGGACAATGACAACGCCGTCATTCAGCCCGCAGACGCGGTTAAGGGCGTTAAGCCCTTCCCCAAGGTGCAGCTGTAACCTTTGTTTTGTTTTGCCTGCCGGGCGGCCCAGAGCTGCCCCGGCGGGCTTTTTCAATTCTGCAAACCGCCGATTCAAACGCGGCGCCCGAAACGGCCCGGCTTCCTCTCTTGAAATCCGCGCTTCTCTTTGCTTTACTTGATATAAATTATTGAAATGTGTTGTTGTTTTTTATTGTAAAGGAAGCTGAAGGTATAGCGTCTGCGTCTGTGGGGGCCTTACCTTTCTCCGAAAGATGGAGAAAATCATACGTATAAGGCTAATGAAAGGAGAAGAAGTTTATGGGCAAACTCAAGAAGGCCTTGGCTGGAATGATGGCCGTTTGTATGCTGATGTCTACTTTGACCCCGGCGCACCCCTTGGCTTCCCCTCGTGGGGAAGGCTTTGCGCCCGCCGCCATCAACTCTCCCCCTCTTTTGCCTTTTTTCGCTCAAATCTTCCCTTCTCCGCTTTAAAGAACTCAAAATTATTCACAATTTCTCATTTTTAGCCAGGCCGTGTAGGATGTTTGTATAAAACGCTCATATTTTTTCGCAGGTTCTTGGTGATATAATAAAATGTGTCTTGAAAAAATTGCGGATTTGAATCAGAAAAGAGGACCCCCATGCAAACATCCCACTCCCTCCATCTGCCCCATGTGGGCTTGCGCATCGTAAAAACGTTGGTTTCCTGCCTGGCTGTGGCTTTGGTTTACCAGTATCTGCTGGGCGGCCGCAACCCGTGCTTCGCCTGCATCGGCGCGGTGTACGGCATGGGCAATCAGTTTCAGGAGGGGTTCCGCAACGGATTCAACCGCTTTGTGGGCACGCTGCTGGGCGGCCTGATGGTCATCCCCTTCTATTGGCTGTATTATTACCAGCCGCTGGGCATTCCCCAGAGCGTCTACCTCATCGTTGGGCTGTTCTGCGTGATTTACATCAATCTGGTGTTCGGCGCAAACAACGCCATTCAGCCGGGCACCGTGGTGTATTTCGTGGTCATGTTCACCCAGCCCACCGCCAACTATGTGTCCTACACGCTGGCCCGCATCATTGACACCGGCGTGGGCGTGGTGTTCAGCCTGGTGATCTCGATGCTGCACCCCTCCGAGTTGGACAAGCGCCAGGGCATGGACCTGGAGCACACCCTGCCCTTGTGGCAGCGCAGCAACCAGCGCCAATCGCCTCAGGACAAGGCCGACTGACAATTTACACAAACATAAAAAGGCAGACAAACGACACACGCATTTGCGCATCGTTTGTCTGCCTTTTTTCACAGCTTTATTGCACCGCTGCGGTGGAGGCAACCGGCTGCCGGGCCGCCACGCCCCGGGGCAGCAGGATTCGCCCGGCCAGCGGCAGCACCCGGGCATTCAGCTCCTGCCGCGGAGCGCATTCGCCGTCCACCGTGGCCACAATGGGCTGCCCATCCAGGCAATTCAGCCGCACCTGGCGGGCCTGCCGGTACAGGATCACGTCCGCCAGCTCCGGCACGACCTGGCCGTTTTTCAGGTGCGCCCCCGTTTTATACAGGCTTATCACCTTGGCAATGCGCAGGCGGCTCACCTTGCGCACCACAATCACATCCAGCAGGCCGTCCTGCAGGCTGGCCTGCGGCGCAGCACAGAAGCCGCCCCCATAGCAGCTGCCGTTGCAGATGGCCACCATCAGGCAATCCTCTTCCAGCTGCTCGTCGTCCATCTGAATGGCCAGCCGGTGCCCCAGCGGGCCGCAGACGTTCTGCACAATGGACAGTTTATAGGCCATGCTGCCCCCGCAAAACGGCAGCCGCCGGAATTTTGGTATGCCATAGGCCACCTGGGCATCCAGCCCCGCCGCGCAGATGGAGGCGCACAGCCCGGCGCTGGTTTCCATCAGGTCAATGGCCTGTTCGCTGCCATTCAGCTGGGCATCCAGATTCAAAAACTGTTCTGCTGTGCCGTAATTGCGGATGAAGTCGTTGCCGCTGCCGCAGGGCACACAGCCCACCGCCGCATTGGCCCAGCCCATTGCACCGCGCAGCACCTCGTTGAAGGTTCCGTCGCCGCCGCAGGCATACAGGCGCACCGGCTCACCGGTTTCGGCCCACTGGCGGGCCAGCCTGGCCCCGTGGCCCGGGTATTCGGTGAGGGTGATCTCATAGTCCACCCCGGCCGCCGCACAGGCTTCCACAATGCACGGCACCAGCGTCAGGCTGGCATCGGCCTTGCCGGAAACCGGATTCACAAGAAACACATGGCGCATAGGCGTCTCCCTTTTCTTTGCTGCTGTCATTCCGGGCGGAACGGCAGCTGATTCTTTTTTGCGTAGGCCGCGGCCGCACTGCCGCCGGCCCCATGCAGCACAGCGCCGCCGGGCCGCTCAAACGCCCCTGGCGCAATGTCGGTCACGGTTTCCGGAATCCAGACGTGCAGCAGCGCATCGCTCTCCGCGCTGGCAAATGCCTCCGCGCCGATGCGCTCCACCCCGGCGTGCAGCACCACCTTCTCCAGATCCGTACAGTTCCAGAATGCGCGCTCCGGCAGAACGCGCAGGCTGCCGGGGATCGCAACCTCTTCCAGCGCCCTGCACCCATGGAAGCAGCTCGCGCCCATCCGCCGCAGACGAGGCGGCAGGTGAAGTTCTTCCAGCGCTTCGCAGCCGCTGAACACAGCCTCGCCCAGTTCCTCCAATTCCAGCGGCAGGCGCAGATGCTTCAGCTCGGTGCAGCCCGCAGCCGCCGAGGCACCAATGCGCTTCACTCCGCCGGGCACGCTCAGCTTCTGAAGCGAGGAGCAGTCCATCAGCACCCGCTCCGGCAGCTCTTCCAAGTAGACGGGCAGGTCCACCTCCCGCAATTTGCGGCACCGCTCAAACTGCCCGGAATGCAGCCGGTAAAGCCGGTTGCTCAACACAATGCAGCGAACCTCCTGGTTGCCCGCAAACACCGAGCCGAACAGCGGCGTGTCAATGGCGGTGTATTCATTCCCCATCCGCACAATGCTCTGCCGGGCAAGAATGCGGGCGCAGTCTTTTTTCGTGAAAGTCCGGCCCGGCTGCTCCTCTTTTTTATGCGGCCGCGCCTGCGTGTACCAATCTTCGTCCACCGTTTCCTGCGGCGGGGTGCATGGCTCTGCTTTGTCCGGCTCGTTTTTGGGTGCCTCCTGCTTCTGGGCCAGCAGCATCTCCATCAGCTCCCGCTGTGCGGTCTCTTCCGGGCGCACCGAAGCAGCCGGTTCCGCCGGTGCCTCTTCCGGCTCCCGCCGGGCGGCAACCTTTTCTTCGCCCGGTTTCACTTCGCCCAGCTGGGCCATCATTGCCGCCAGCAGATCATTCTGCGGCGGTTCTTCCGCAAGCGGCGGCTCTTCTTCCCGCACTGCCGGTTCCTCCGGCTTCTGTTCCGGCTCTTCCGGCGGCTCCGGCGGCAATTCTTCCAATGCTTCCTGCGTCTCCTGCGGCCGGGCCTCCCAAAGGCTCATCAGGCTTTGCAGCAGTTCTTCGCGCCCCTGTGCCGGGTCTGCCGAAGCGGTTTCTTCCGGCCGCGCTGCCGGGGCCGCCGTCTCTCCCTCCTGCTGGCGCTCCTTGGCCGTGGCCTGGGCCTGCGGCTGGGGCGTTTCGTTGGGATGGCTCTCTTCCTGCTGCGGGCATACCGGCATTTTTGGTTCATATCCGGGGCAGAACCCCACCCGCGTTTTATCCGGGAAGGCCGCAACGATCTCCTCGTAGTAGTCCAGCTTCCGGTCCAGTTCGTTCTTGGGGTGAATGCGCACCTTCTCGTTGTTGCTGTTGAAGAACTGGGTCATAAAGCCGTCCAGCGCCATGGCTTGGGCTTGGCGGGTGCTCTTGTCCTGCCCGCTCTCCTGAATGTCCTCAAACACCCGCTCGGAAAACTTGCGGATGTCCCCGATCTGCTCCACTTCCACTGCGATAAACTTGACCGGGCCGCGGTGCAGGGCCACGGCCGTGGGCTGCATGGTGCGGCTCATCTCCTGATAGCAGTTTTCGCTGCGCAGCGACGACGCGCTCACATAAAATACCACCATGCGGCAGTCAATGTCCTGCACCGCTTCCAGGGCGTCGTTTTTCCAGGAGCTCTTGGTTTTGTCCAGATTCTTTTCGTCCAGCCAGATGTTGAACCCGCGCTTCTGGAATTCCAGCACGTCCCGCCAGACCAGATCGCTGTCCGCGCTGCTGTAACTGATAAAAATATAAGGCCGTTCAATATCGCAGGGTGTGATCTGCCGCAGCACACCGTTTGCACTCAGTTCTCCCACGCCAACTTCCCCCTCTGCCATCCTCCCGCGGAGTTTTCTCATTCCAACGCATTCTTTATCTTAAAAAGCAATTCTTGTTTTTCTTACCAATTTATTATACGAAACCTGCTGTGCTTTTACAAGAAGTACTCCGTATCAGCTGGCCTATTCTCGGCCATACTAAGCAGGAATCTTTTTTTGCTGCACCGGGCGGCGGCTGCGTAACCGCTGCTTTGACCCCTTCTGTAAGGAGGCCCCTCTATGCCCGATATTTTCAAGGTGATCGGCACCAGCCTGCTCTCGCTTGCGGTGCTGTTTCTTCTCTGCCGGCTGAACGGCCAGCGGCAGATCAGCCAGATGAGTCTGTTTGATTACATCAACAGCATCACCATCGGCTCCATCGCGGCCGAGCTGGCCACCGACCTGGAAAACTGGCAGCGCACGCTGACCGCCATGGCGGTGTATGGCACAGCCATTGCACTCATCGGTTATCTCACCTGCAAATCGCTGGGGCTGCGCAAGCTCTTAAACGGCACGCCGCTTCTTCTGTTTGAGAACGGGAACCTTTACAAGGCCAACCTTCTGCGTGCCAAGCTGGACGTAAACGAATTTTTGACCCAGTGCCGGGTGGTCGGTTACCACGACCTGAGCCAACTGGCCGCCGTTGTGCTGGAGACCAACGGCCAGTTGAGTTTTCTTCCCAAGGCCGAGCAGCGTCCTGCCACCCCGCAGGATCTGGGCCTGACCCCGCCGCCCGCCAGCCTTTGGGCAGATCTGATTCTGGACGGGAAGATTCTCACAAAAAATCTGGCCGCGGCCGGGCGGGAAGAACGCTGGCTGCGCCAGCAGCTGAGCCGGTGCGGCATCGGGCAGATCAGCGAGGTATTCCTGGCCATGTGTGACCGGGCCGGGAACTTTCAAGCCTACCGCAAGCAGGAAGAACCCGTCAAAAAGGACCTGTTTGAATAAACCCGCGCCGCGGGGCGCACGGTTTCACACACGGGCGCTCTTGTGAAAAAAGTATCGTTTCCAACATTTAAAGTTCTTTTTCTTCTTGCATTGTGTAGTTTTATAAAGTTTTTCTTTCTTTTTCCGTGTAAAACATTGCCAATCTCCAAGAACGCTCCTATAATGTGAGTGGTTGACAACGTTCGAGGCAATGAGGAATTCATATGAACCTGAAAGAACTGGAATATATTGTAAAAATCGCGGATGAACACAGCCTGACCCGGGCAGCCGAGCGGCTGGGCATTACCTCTTCCGCACTGAATCAGCAGCTTCTTCGGCTGGAGCGAGAGCTGGGCCTGCCCCTGTTTTTCCGTGCCCGCAGCGGCTGGCAGCCCACCCTGGCCGGGGAAGTTTATCTGGACACCGCCCGTGAGATGCTTCAGATGAAACAGATCGCCTACCACCGCCTGCAGGACATCGCAGACCCCGACCGTGGCAGCCTGTCCGTTGGCCTTGACCCGGAGCGGGGCGGCGCGCTGCTGGCGGCCGTTGGGCCGGCCTTCCGGCGCGAATCTCCCCAGATCACTCTCCGCATTCAGGAACTGGATACCCGCAGCCAGCAGCAGGCCATTGCCCAGGGCACGCTGGACCTGGGCTTTGTCACCCTGGACCCGAGTCAGCGCACCGATGACCACTATCTGCCCATCCGACAGGAAGAACTGCTGTTGGCGCTGCCCGCCGGGCACCCCGCCTGTGCCTTTGCCCGCCCCGAGGAAGGGCGCTTCCCAGTTCTGGACCTCAGCCTTCTCCGGCGGGCCGTTTTTGCCCTGCCTCAGCCCGGCAGCTGCCTGCGTGAATATGTGGATCGTCTGTTCCAACAGGCCGGATACACCCCGCAGATTCTGCTGGAGAGCGCCGGAGCCGCCTCTGCCCTGGCCCTGACCGCCGCCGGGCTGTGCGTTTCACTGGTTCCCGGCGACCTGTGCAGCCCGCAGTCGGAGGGCATTCAGCTGTTCTGTATGCCCGGGCACCCGCAATGGGCCCTGGAGGCCGTCACCCGCAAGGATGCCTACCTGAGCAAGGCCGCCCGCCGCTTTTTGCAGATGGTCAAGGAGCACTTTGCCTGAACATTTCCCCATAAAAACCTGTGGCCGGCTGCGAATTGCAGCCGGCCACAAACGTTTTTATCCGTACAGCTCTGCGATGATCGCCACGCACCGGTCAATCCCCACCACGCCGCTGTCCAGCGTCAGGTGATAGTTCTGGGCGTGGCCCCACTTCATGTTGGTGTAGAAGCGGTGGTAGGCGGCGCGGCGCTTGTCCTTATCCCTCAAACGCTCCTCCGGGGACTGCTCTCGCTCGCCGTAGACCTCCACGATGCGCTCGGCACGGAACGCCAGATCCGCATGGATAAAGACCTTCAGGCAGTCCGCCTTGTCCTGCAAAATATAGTCGGCACAGCGGCCCACAATGACGCAGGACCCTTTTGCGGCAAGGTCTGTGATGACCTTGTACTGGTGCTCCCAGAGAATGTCCTCGTTGGTGGGGCCGAACATCCGGTTAGAAAACGCCGCCGACAGAAAGCCGCCCGGTGCATATTCTCCGGCCTCCTTCACATAATCCGGCGCAAAGCCGGTCTCCTCTGCCATCTCCTGAATGATCTCCGCGTCATAGCAGGGGATGCCCAGCTTTTCCGCCACCTTTTTGCCGATGGTGCGTCCGCCGCTGCCAAACTCGCGGCTGATGGTAATGACTCTGTTTTTCATGCGTTCTGCACTCCTTCCGTGTTCAATTCCCGATAGGTTTTCACGATGATGATGGCCGAGATAATAAAGGTAAGAATATCCGACACCGGCATGGAATACAGCACGCCGTCCAAGCCGAAGAACACTGGCAGCAGCAGAGCAAAGCCCACGCCAAACACCACCTCACGGAACATAGACAGCAGCGTGGAGGCCAGCGCCTTGCCCACAGCCTGTAGGAAGATGAAGCACGCCTTGTTGATGCAGGCGAGGATCATCATGCAGAGGTAGGTGCGAAAGGCTTTGATGGCGAACTCGGTGTAGTAGCTGCTTTCGTTGGCCGCGCCGAAAATGGCGATGAGCTGACGGGGAAAGCCCTCTGCCAGAATCAGCGCCACCGCGCCCACCAGCGCCTCGGCCACCAGCAGCTTCGTGAACAGCTCCCGCACACGGAGCTTTTTCTCCGCACCCATGTTGTAGCCCACGATGGGGATGCAGCCCGCCGCCATGCCCACTACGATGGAAATGACGATCTGGAAGAACTTCATCACGATGCCCACCACCGCCATGGGGATCTGCGCGTACTGCTCCTGCCCGAATACAGCGTCCAGCGCGCCGTACTTGCGCAGCATATTGTTGATGGCCGCCATCGCCGCCACCAGGCTGATCTGCGAAAGGAAGCTGGTGATGCCCAGCATCAGCATCCGCCCGCAGACACTTCCCTGCAAAACGAAGTCTCCCTTACCGGGCTTGATGAGCTTCATATGAAGCAGGTACCACACCGTGAGGATGGCCGTCGCAATCTGGCCGATGACCGTTGCAACCGCCGCACCCATCATGCCCCATTTGAATACGAAGATGAAAATGGGGTCGAGGATGATGTTGATAACAGCGCCTGCCAATGTGGAGATCATGGCGAATTTGGGATTGCCGTCGGCGCGGATGATGGGGTTCATGGCCTGCCCGAACATATAGAACGGGATGCCCAGCGTGATATAGAAGAAGTACTCCTGCGAGTGGTGGAAGGTTTCCTCATTGACGGTACCGCCGAACATGACGATGATGCCGTCGGCAAAGATGAGGTAAACCGCCGTCAACACAAGGCTGCCCGCAACGATCAGCACGACCGCATTGCCCACGCTGCGCTTCGCCTTGTCCACCTCGTTTCTGCCCAGCGCCATGCTGACGAAGGCACAGCAGCCGTCCCCCACCATAACGGCGAGGGCCAGCGCCACAACGGCCAGGGGGAACACGACGGTGTTCGCCGCGTTGCCGTAGGAGCCGAGGTAGCTTGCATTGGCAATGAAGATCTGGTCCACAATGTTGTAAAGCGCCCCCACCAACAGGGAGATAATGCAGGGAACGGCGTATTTCCGCATGAGCGTTCCGATGCGCTCCGTCCCCAAAAACTGATTTCCGGTATCCATTCAATTCACCTTTCTTAAAAAAGCAAAAATGCGCAAGCCCGCCAAACCCGGACTTACGCATTTCTGCCACACGATTTGTATATGAAATTTTCGCTCATGGTTCTGTTCTCTCACCCGCTTTCACAAAAAAGCGTGCGGCGTTTCTGCAACCGGATTTACGCAGAAACGCCACACGCTGTATGTTTATTGTAGCAGATTCGGATGGAGATTTCAAATGATTTTTGAATGACTTTCGTCTCACTCGATCATGCTTCTTACAATCACCATGCTGCCGGATAACATAAAATCGGCACCTGCTTTTTGAGGCAGGTGCCGATTTTTATTACCCTATAATGCGCTCGAATTTTGGGCGTAAGTGGCGTAAAACCACTTTTCCACTCTTAAAAAATCAAACGCTCATGCGGCTTTGGGCGATAGTTTAGTACATACCGCCCATGTCTCCGCCCATACCCCCGGCAGCGGGAGCTGCGGCCGGTTCGGGCTCATCGGCAACCAGGCTTTCGGTGGTCAAAACCATCGCGGCCACGCTGGAAGCATTCTCCAGAGCGGAACGGGTAACCTTGGTGGGATCCACGATGCCGGCCTCGATCATGTTCTCCACATACTCCTCATTCTGAGCGTCGAAGCCGAAGTTGGGCTTGTTGGCCGCCAGAATCTTGTCAATGATAACGCTGCCTTCCAGGCCGGCGTTCTTGGCGATCTGGCGCAGAGGAGCTTCCAGAGCCTTCAGCACAATGCGGGCGCCGGTGCGCTCGTCACCCTCCAGGGTGTCGCACAAAGCCTTCACGGCGGGGATGGCGTTGATGGGGGCAGTGCCGCCGCCAGCCACAATGCCTTCCTCAACGGCGGCCTTGGTGGCGTTCAGAGCATCCTCGATGCGCAGCTTCTTATCCTTCATCTCAACCTCGGTGGCAGCACCGACCTTGATGACGGCCACACCGCCGGCCAGCTTGGCCAGGCGCTCCTGCAGCTTCTCACGGTCAAAGTCGCTGGTCGCAGTCTCGATCTGAGCGCGGATCTGAGCCACGCGGTCTGCAATGGCCTTCTTGTCGCCGGCACCGCCCACGATGGTGGTAGTCTCCTTGGTGACCTTCACCTGACGAGCCTTGCCCAGCATAGCCAAGGTGGCGTCCTTCAGCTCATAGCCCAGGTCGCTGCTGATGACCTGACCGCCGGTCAGAATGGCGATGTCCTGCAGCATCTCCTTGCGGCGATCGCCGAAGCCGGGGGCCTTGACGGCCACGCAGGTAAAGGTGCCGCGCAGACGGTTCACAATCAGGGTGGACAAGGCCTCGCCCTCCACGTCTTCCGCCACGATGACCAGCTTCTTGCCGGCCTGCACGATCTGCTCCAGCAGAGGCAGCAGATCCTGGATGACGCTGATCTTCTTATCGGTAATCAGAACCAGAGCGTCGTCGATGACGGCCTCCATCTTCTCGGTATCGGTGGCCATATAGGGGGTGATATAGCCGCGGTCGAACTGCATACCTTCCACGATCTCGGAGTAGGTCTCAGCGGTGGTCTTGTTCTCCTCGATGGTGATCACGCCGTCCTTGCTGACCTTCTCCATGGCCTCGGCAATCAGCTTGCCGATCTCGGGGTCACCGGCAGAAACCGTACCGACCCGGGCAATGTCCTTGGAACCGTTCACAGCCTGGCTGTGGGCCTTGATGGCCTCAACCGCGGTCTTCACAGCCTTCTGCATGCCGCGCTTCACGTCCATGGGGTTGGCACCGGCGGCCACGTTCTTCATGCCCTCGGTCACCAGAGCCTGGGCCAGAACGGTTGCGGTGGTAGTGCCGTCACCGGCAGCATCGTTGGTCTTGGTGGCAACCTCGCGCACCAGCTGAGCGCCCATGTTCTCGAAAGCGTCCTTGATCTCAATTTCCTTGGCGATGGTCACACCATCGTTGGTGATCACGGGGCTGCCGAACTTCTTGCCCAGCACCACATTGCGGCCCTTGGGGCCCAGGGTGATCTTGACGGTATCCGCCAGGGTATCAATGCCATTGCACAAAGCCTTGCGGGCTTCTTCACCATGCAGAATCTGCTTTGCCATAATAATCTCTCCTTATTCAATCCAGCGGCCCGCTGCGGGGCGCTGCGTTCTTGTCATTCGCTTTGAATGCGACTCTTACTCCACGATGGCCAGGATGTCGCTCTGACGAACGATGGTGCACTCCTCGCCGTCCACCTTCACTTCCGTGCCGGAGTACTTGCTGGTGAGTACCTTATCGCCAACCTTGACGATCATCTGCACCTCTTTGCCGTCCACCAGGCCGCCGGGGCCCACAGCCAGCACTTCAGCCACCTGGGGCTTCTCCTTGGCGCTGCCCGCCAGGATGATGCCGCTCTTCGTGGTCTCTTCCGCTTCCACCGTCTTGATTACAACGCGATCGGCCAAAGGTCTGATTTTCATGGTTGATAGCCTCCTATTTGAATCTTAATTGTAAGCTTCTTGTTGTTTTAGCACTCCATATCTTTAAGTGCTAAGCTTATTTTAACCACTTGCACCGCAAAAATCAAGTATCTAAATTAAAAACTTTTTGTGAACGATGCATGAAGTGCCATGCGGCGGTTCCTCATTCAAATTTAAATCGTACTCACGTCTATTTATGCGTTCTGTTTTTTGATGCGATTTTTTGAAACCGGCCGATTTTTTTCTGTTTTCCAGCCCGTCGGGCTGGTTTTTTCACGCAGTCCCGACCGGGCGGTGCGCATTTCTTTGCGTTTGTGCCAAAAAAATCCCCGGCAGAAATTACTCTGCCGGGGATTTGAAACAGCGCCCACGCCCGTTGTTCACAGGCCGGAAGAGCGTTGCCGATGCTTACTTAAAATTCTCGCGGGCATACTTCAGCAGCTCCTCCCGGAAATCCGGGTGTGCGATGGACGCCATGGCTTCTGCACGCTCCCGCAGGGTCTTGCCGGAGAGCGAGGCAATGCCGTATTCCGTCGCCACATACTGAATCATCGTGCGGGGGGCCGAAATGGTGCTGCCGCCGGGAATCGTTGCCAGAATGTTGGACTTGCGCTGCCCGTCCTTCGTCACGCGAGAGGAGTTGATGCAGATAAAGCCCTTGCCGCCCTTGGAGCGGAACGCACCCTCCAAGAAGTCCATCTGGCCGCCGATGCCGGAAAGCTGGCGGGTGCCAACGCTCTCGGCGTTTTCCTGACCCATCAGATCCAGCTGCACGCCGCCGTTGATGCTGATGACGTTGCTCAGCTTGGAAATGCGCTCCACCGAGTGGATATAGTCCAGGTCGCCGGGGTGGAACAGCTGCGGCTCTGCATCCAGCCAATCGTACAGCTCCTGCGAGCCCATGGCCAGGTTCCAGGCGGAAAGGCCGTTGTCCAGCTCCTTGCGGGCGTTGGTCAGCTTGCCGGCCTTGTACATCTCCAGGAACGCATCGCTGATGGTACCAGTGTGGCAGCCCAGATCCTTGCGATCCGACTCCGCCAGCATTTTGGCCACCGTGTAGGGCACGCCGCCCACGCCCAGCGACAGCACAGCGCCGTCCGGAATCTGCTCCACCACCAGCTTGGCAATGGCGATGTCGGTTTCGCTGGGAGCGCGGTAGGTGCGGATGGGCAGCGGCTCGTGCTCCCCTTCCACCACATAGTCCGCCTCGGACAGATGCACCCGGTGAGAGCCTTCCACGCCCTGCAGGCGGGGGTAGCGCTCGTTGATCTCGAAGATCACGATGCGGGCGCTCTCGAAAATGGTGCGCCAGGCATAGTTGGAAATGCCCAGGCCGCAGTAGCCGTTCTCATCCGGCCGGGAAACGGGTACAAACGCCACATCGCAGCGGATGTGGCCGTCCCGATACAGATAGGGCAGCGAGCGCAGAATGGTGGGCATGAACTTCACCAGGCCGCGCGTCTGGAGCTTGCGCTCGTAATCACCGATATGCCAGCTGTAATAGGAGAAGCTCTCCTGCTCGGGGTCGCTCTCCACCACCTCGATGCGGGGGCGGATCACCAGACCGCCGCGCACCTTCACGTCCTTCACTTCTCCCTTGCGGGCGGCCAGAGCCTTATCCAGCAACTCCGGGAAGCCCGCGCCGAAGCCGTAATCCACCCAATCGCCGGACTGAACGGCGCGCGCGGCCACTTCCGGTGTTACATAATTGATTCGCTGACTCATTGCTTTCAATTTCCTTTCTGATTCATGGCACAGATCTGCAACGAATAAATCTACGTTTAACTATACCAGATAACGCGCCGCTTGTAAATTCAGCCCGGCGCGGCCCGACACAGAAAAAGCCCCAGACGCACGGCGTGTGCATCTGGGGCTTTACGCATGGAGCTGTCAATGCGATTCGAACGCACGACCTCATCCTTACCAAGGATGTGCTCTACCGACTGAGCTATGACAGCATATGGCGACCCGGATCGGGCTCGAACCGACGACCTCTAGCGT
>Ga0129315_1000382_pt1 | contig 39486 bp, 39 predicted proteins | sample Cm827metagenome_FD_94432 | JGI IMG/M metagenome (GOLD analysis project Ga0129315, IMG submission 94432) | Eastern black-and-white colobus group fecal microbial communities from Wisconsin, USA - Cm827 metagenome | ecosystem: Host-associated > Mammals > Digestive system > Large intestine > Fecal... | reverse complement strand
GGCGGAAAATAAAATATATGAAATAACGGAAGAAGGGAAAAAGACAGATTTAGAAATGGCTTTACTGTTTTATTCCTACTTAAATGATAAGTCAGATGAATTTCTGGAAGCACATAATTATAGCAGAGATGAAATTAAGGCTGGTTTGAAAGATATTACTGTAAGATATGGCGTCGATGGTTTTGCAGAAATGTTTTTGCAATAGTAAAGGAAATTGTTATTTTCACTACACAAAGAACTTGATAGATTCAAGTTTGCCAACTTTCCCTTTGAGAGAGGAGAAATCCTTTTCTCAAAGGGCTTTTTTGATTATTCGGATATTCGTAAACTACAAGACAAAGCTAAAACTTCATATACTCTAAGCACAAGGAGGCCCCGGTTTGACTATGAATAACAGTTTGGCAGAAGTACACCCGGAGCTTGTTTCGGAGTGGTCGGAGGAGAATTTACCGCTTACACCTGATGATATTACCTTTGGCTCAAATGAAAAAGTATGGTGGAAGGGATTCATTCCAGATAGCAAAAACGGAAGCCTTTTCGCTTGAAAATGGAATAAGTCATTCACTACCATTTCGTGCTACAAAAAGATGTAGATATTGTATTGATTGTTGAATCCATAACAGCGGAGTTTGCGTCTCCTTTAAATCAATAAAAATATAGAAGCATTTCAATCAGTTCACCATGTCGTTTTTATTTTGTGTTATACTGTTTTATAGGATTTTCTTGGTCTTCGCTGCCGCTTCGGTCGGCACAGAGCAGAGGTCCACCGGATCTCTTGTGGTCTTCGCTTCGCTACGGTCGGTGCAAAGCGGACATCCACCGGATGTCCTGCACCCTTGTATTTGCCCTTATCAGAGTTCGTAAACATTGGTGGGACGATATAACATAAGGGAAAGTCTAAGGGAAAGCTCACTTGCGATAAATCCAGTGTTTTCAAGGACTTGCGGAGAATTTAATAACAAAATATAACAGTTATTAAATTTCTTACAACAGGTGAAATCTCAATCGGAATTTGTGAAGGAGACCAGCTATGAAAAGTCAACCATAAATTAGCAAAAAATTTCTTTTTCATATCGGTGGTAAAAAAGGGGTAACTTTAATAGAGCTCCCTTAGGGGGCTTTTTCAAAATTATCGTAAAAGGAGGGCTTGCATATGATAACGGATGAAAGAATCAAAAATTCCAGTGAGCTGGAGTTTGCTGTATTTTGTATTGAAAATGTAGCAGCAAAGCTGGGTGTGGATGCAGAGCGTGTCTATCAGGCATTTACTGAACAGAGTGATATTTTGCACGGCTACATCGTGCCGGAATATGAAGTGCTGCATACCCAGAGCCGGGAATATATCGTTGATGACCTCCTTGTTGTGATGAAAGAAAGGGGTGTGGAAGTATGATTCTTTATTATGGTTTTTTCTTAGAGATTGCAAAGCCGGATTTGGTTCATTCCCGCTCCAATGTGGATTTCGGGCGTGGCTTTTATGTCACGCCGCTGTATGAACAGGCGGCGAAGTGGTGCGGCAAGTTCAAACGCCGTGGGAAAGATGGCATTATCTCTCGGTATGAATACGATGAAAGCCGGACCTGCAAATATGTTTCCGCACAGAGAAAGCACTGTCTCTGTTGCATTTTGAAGGGAGTGAAACACTATGACAGCGAACCCGATTTTGCTTCAAAAAAAATATAGCCGTGTTATTGAATGCTTTGCTAAACAGCAGGGACTTTCACTGGATGCGGCATTGGATTTCTTTTATCATTCCCAGGTTTATCAGCTGATACGTGATGGTGTTTCCGATATGCACTGCATGAGCGATGCGTATCTGGCAGAGGAACTGGAACAGGAATATGCTGAGAAAGTGCCTGTAAATGTGCATGGCTCGTAGCGTTCACACAATCTTCATAAAAGAATTAGCACTCACCGCTTGACAGTGCTAACAACTAGTGTTATAGTATCCATAGAACATGAAAAGAGCATGTTTATAAAGCAGCGTTATGATATATTGGATATCATTGTTACAGATGAGCAGCTTTGAAGAGCTGCGTGGAGGATACCATGAGTAGGAGGTGGACTTATGAATATCAATAAATTTACACAGAAATCAATGGAAGCAGTACAGAACTGCGAGAAGATTGCCAGTGATTACGGCAATCAGGAAATAGAACAGGAGCATCTCCTGTATAGTCTTTTAACCCTTGATGACAGTCTGATCGCCAAGATGATCGAAAAGATGGAAATTGATCCGCAGACCTTTTTGAACCGGGTGGAGGAGTTGCTTGAGAAGCGTCCGAAGGTACAGGGCGGTCAGCCTTATGTTGGACAGTATCTGAATAAGGTACTGATTTCCGCAGAGGATGAGATGAAGGTGTTTGGTGATGAATATGTTTCGGTGGAGCATTTATTCCTTGCCATGATCAAGCATCCAAGCTCCACGATTAAGAATCTGTTCAAGGAGTTTGGAATCACCAGAGATACTTTTTTACAGGCTTTGTATACCGTACGTGGTAATCAGAGGGTAACTTCCGATAATCCGGAAGCAACCTATGATACACTGGAGAAGTATGGTCAGGATCTTGTGGAGAAAGCAAGAGAGCAGAAGCTTGATCCGGTTATCGGACGTGATGAGGAGATCCGGAATGTGGTTCGTATCCTTTCTCGTAAGACGAAGAATAACCCGGTTCTGATTGGTGAACCCGGTGTTGGTAAGACCGCGGTTGTGGAAGGGCTTGCGCAGCGGATTGTGAATGGAGAAGTTCCGGAAAGTCTGAAGAATAAGAAGATTTTTGCACTGGATATGGGTGCACTGGTTGCAGGTGCGAAGTATCGTGGTGAGTTTGAAGAGCGTCTGAAAGCCGTGCTTGAGGATGTGAAGAACAGTGAGGGTAAGATCATCCTGTTTATTGATGAGCTGCATACGATTGTCGGTGCAGGCAAGACAGACGGAGCCCTTGATGCCGGCAATATGCTGAAGCCGATGCTGGCCCGTGGTGAGCTTCATTGTATCGGTGCGACCACACTGGATGAATACCGTCAGTATATTGAAAAGGATGCGGCTCTGGAACGTCGTTTCCAACCGGTTATGGTAGAAGAACCTACCGTAGAAGATACTATTGCCATATTATATGGTCTTAAGGAACGGTATGAGGTATATCATGGTGTTAAAATTATGAATAATGCATTGGTGAGTGCCGCTGCATTATCAGATCGATATATCTCAGATCGTTTTCTTCCGGATAAAGCGATTGACCTGGTGGATGAAGCCTGTGCTTTGGTTAAAACAGAACAGGAATCCAAGCCAGCAGAAATAGATGAACTAGAACGTAAGATGCGTAGAATGGAACTCGAAGAAACCTACTTGAAAAAGGAAGATGACCGATTGAGTCAGGAACGTCTGGAAACCCTGCAGAAGGAGCTTGCAGAACTTCGTGAGGAATACTCCAACCGTATGGCGCAGTGGGAGAACGAAAAGGCTTCCATTGAGAAGCTGCACAAGATCCGTGAGGAAATTGATAATGTGAACAATCAGATTGAGATTGCACAGCGTGAAGGCGACTATGAGAAGCTTTCGGAATTAAGCTACAGCACGCTTCCTTCCTTGAAGAAGCAGCTGGAAACAGAAGAGGAGCAGGTGAAAAATAAGGATCTTTCGCTGGTTCACGAGAGTGTATCCGAGGAAGAAATCGCAAGAATCATTTCCCGTTGGACGGGTATTCCGGTAGCGAAACTTACTGAGAGCGAACGGAATAAGACCCTGCATCTGGATGAAGAGCTACACAAACGTGTTGTCGGACAGGACGAAGGTGTTACGAAGGTAACTGAGGCCATCATCCGTTCGAAGGCAGGAATTAAGGATCCCCGTAAGCCGATCGGTTCTTTCCTGTTCTTAGGACCTACCGGTGTTGGTAAGACAGAGCTTGCCAAAGCTCTTGCAGCGGCACTGTTTGACGATGAGAACAATATGGTCCGGATTGATATGAGTGAGTATATGGAGAAATACTCCGTGTCCAGACTGATCGGAGCGCCTCCGGGATATGTCGGATATGAGGAAGGTGGACAGTTGACTGAAGCAGTCAGAAGAAAACCTTACTCCGTTGTCTTATTTGATGAGATCGAAAAAGCGCATCCGGATGTATTTAATGTCCTTCTTCAGGTGTTGGATGACGGACGTGTCACAGACTCGCAAGGCCGTACAGTGGACTTCAAAAACACGATTTTGATTATGACCTCCAACATTGGAGCAACATACCTGTTAGACGGTATTGATCAGGACGGTAACATTAAACCGGAAGCAGAAGAGATGGTTATGAATGATCTTCGTGCCCATTTCCGTCCGGAGTTCTTAAACCGTCTGGATGAAACGATCCTGTTCAAGCCTTTGACGAAGGATAACATCGGTGGTATTATCAAACTGATCATTGCCGATCTGAATAAGCGTCTGGCAGACAGGGAGCTTACCGTAGAGCTTTCCGATGCAGCAGAACACTTTATTATTGAAGAGGCTTATGATCCGGTTTATGGTGCAAGACCTTTGAAGCGTTATATCCAGAAATATGTAGAAACCCTTTCTGCAAAGCTGATTCTGGAGGATAAGGTCGATCAGGGAGATATCATTTACATTGATGTGGATGACGGTCATCTTACCGCAGGTGTGAAGAAACCGTGAGCAGATTGTGGACAGGTACAGCATTTCTTCTGAGAATACTGAATACTGTAATAAAGGATGAGTCCATGTCTGTAAGAGAAAAGGGAACTGAATCATTACGGTAAGGAGATCAATGTCAGGATGAACAGAAGGGAGAAACGGAGTATGGAATTACCACAGGATGCGAATATCCTTTTAAGCTATGTGAATCTGAAGCTGCGTGACTTTTATTCAAGTCTCGATGCCATGTGTGAGGATCTGGATGAAAGCAGGGCACAGATTGAAGAAAAGTTATCCGGAATCGGTTATGTGTACGATCCGGAGAAAAACCGGTTCGTCAGCCAATCTGTATAAACCGGCAGCTTATGAATGGTCATGGCTGAACTGCTACCGGTTTTTAGCCAGATAAGAAAGCCAGGCTATGAAATTCGTGTCATGCATGACATAACGCATACGTGCATAGGATAGAGTGAGATAATGGAAAGGTCTCACTCTATTTTTATGGAAAAAAGTTTCAATGTCTGGTTATTAATGGCAGGAGCATTCGCTGCCTTGTGTCTTATTGGAAGTGCGGTCAGAGCAGAGAGCCTCGGAACAGTGCAGGTGATTGGAAGTGCGGAACCGGAAAATGCAAAGAAAATTGCCCTCACGTTTGATGATGGACCGCATCCTGTCTATACACCGGTTCTGCTGGACGGACTTGCGAAACGGAAGGTAAAAGCCACCTTTTTTATTACCGGAGAAAATGCGGAAGTCTGTCCGGAGCTTGTAAAACGGATGCAGGAGGAGGGGCATCTGATTGGCAACCATACTTATAGCCATATCCAGCTTACGCAGGATAACAGAGAGCAGTTTAAGGCAGAGCTTATGAAGACAAACACCATCATTGAGGAGATTACCGGACAGGGAGTGACTTATGTACGCCCTCCATACGGCAGCTGGGATAAAAGCTTTGAAAAGGAGCTGAATATGATACCGGTGCTGTGGAGCATTGATCCGCTAGACTGGTGCTGTGATGATGCAGCCTGTGTGGTGCGTAAGGTAGAGAGCGCAGCAGAGGAAAATGCCATTATTCTGCTTCATGATTCGTATCCGTCGACTGTGACAGCAGCGTTACAGATTGTGGATGATCTGCAAAAGCAGGGGTATGTGTTTGTTACGGTGGAAGAAATCTTGTTTGATTAGCAGTTGAAAGTCATACAAAATCTGTTGTATACTAAAAGAAGTGTGGGTCTGAATATCAGGGCATACATCAGAATAAAAGACAAATGGAGAATTCTATATGCATTCACCGTTAGAAATAGCGAAGAATTTTGTTGAAATCGGAATCCATAAGGTAAGGATGTCTGCATTGAAAACGCTGGCACTCGGTATCTTTGCAGGAATTTATATTGCGTTTGCAGGAATTGCTTCAACGACATCCTCTGCAACGATCCAGAACGCATCGGTAGCACGGCTCGTAAGCGCCTGTGTGTTCCCTGCCGGAATGGCGATGGTGCTGATTGCCGGAAGTGAGCTTTTTACCGGAAATAATCTGATCATGATTTCCGTTCTTCAAAAGAAGGTTACCTGGCTTCAGATGCTGAAGAACTGGGGAATGGTTTTTCTGGGGAACTTCATCGGAGCCTCTTTTGTGGCTTTTATGGTGGTTTATGCCGGAATCCCTGAACTGTATGGCGGCGTGCTGGGAGAAAAGATGGTTGCAGCTGCACTTTTCCGTGTGAATCAGACCTTTGGAGAAGCCTTTGCACGTGGTGTACTTTGTAATATTTTAGTATGTATTGCCGTATGGGCGGCATTTGCAGCAAAAAAGGTATCCGGAAAGCTCCTGATGAGCTTCTGGCCGGTCATGCTTTTCGTACTGTGCGGCTTTGAACACAGCATTGCGGACATTTATTTTGGAGTATCCGGACTTTTGACAATGGACAAATACGGAATCTCTGCACCGGAGCTTACAACAGCTGCCTTTTTACTTAAGAATTTACTTCCTGTTACCCTTGGTAACATCGTTGGTGGAGCGGGAATTGTAGGCTGTGGCTATTGGGCAGTCTACCTGCGCCATACCCCGGGCTTTGCAGAACCAATTGAGGCGGAGCAGGAAGAAATCGATGGTGCCGAGGAGTATTAAGCCATGGATTTGTTTGAATATATGAGGAATACCAATAAAGAAAAAGAATCCCCGTTAGCGGCGAGACTGCGGCCGTCCACACTGGATGAGGTGGTAGGGCAGCAGCATATTATCGGGAAGGACAAGCTTTTGTACCGGGCAATTAAGGCAGACAAGCTGAGCTCCCTCATTTTTTACGGACCGCCCGGAACCGGGAAAACCACCCTTGCGAAGGTCATTGCGAATACCACGCAGGCGGAATTTACCCAGATCAATGCAACCATAGCCGGGAAGAAGGATATGGAGGAGGTTGTCGGGAAGGCCAAAGATCTGCAGGGAATGTATGGAAAGCGGACCATTCTGTTTATCGATGAAATCCATCGTTTCAATAAAGGACAGCAGGACTATCTGCTTCCCTTTGTAGAGGATGGAACAATTATTCTGATTGGTGCAACTACAGAGAATCCTTATTTTGAAGTCAATGGAGCGTTGTTATCACGTTCCGTCATTTTTGAATTAAAACCCCTGGATCAGGAAGATATCAGGAAGCTGATTTTGCGCGCCGTGCAGGATGAGCAAAAGGGAATGGGGGCATACAATGCCGTGATTGAAGAGGATGCCCTTTCGTTTCTTGCGGAGCTTTCCGGGGGAGATGCAAGACATGCGTTAAATGCCGTAGAGCTTGGGATTATGACAACGGAGCGTTCGGCAGATGGGAAGATTCATCTGACTCTGCAGGTTGCACAGGAGTGTATCCAGCGCCGTGTGCTGCGCTATGATAAAACCGGGGACAATCACTATGATACGATTTCCGCTTTTATCAAAAGCATGCGCGGATCGGATCCGGATGCTGCCGTGTATTATCTGGCGAGAATGCTGTATGCCGGAGAAAGCGTCACCTTTATCGCGAGAAGAATGATGATTCATGCAGCAGAGGATGTCGGACTTGCGGATCCACAGGCGTTGCAGATTGCAACGAATGCAGCACTTGCAGTAGAACGTGTAGGAATGCCGGAGGCGCAGATTATTCTGTCAGAGGCAGTCATGTATATCGCATGTGCGCCGAAGAGTGATGCGTGTGTTAAGGCAATAGGAGAAGCCATGAGCGAAGTGGAACGATCCGGGGATCTTTCAATACCGCCCCATCTGCAGGATGCCCATTATAAGGGCGCAGCAAAGCTGGGACATGGAACGGGATATCTGTATCCCCATGAGTATAAAAATAATTATGTGAAGCAGCAGTATCTGCCTTATGAGTTAAACGGCAAGGAATTTTATCATCCATCAGGAAACGGCTATGAGGTAAAGATCAGAGAGCACATGAAGAAGATTCGGAACTCTTCCATATAGGTCGAAGCACTTGCTGCTGAGACCGAAAGATGATGATTTGGAATGGATTTTGCATCGTAACTGTGAGGGGACTGAACAGTTACGAAGATAAAAAAAGAAGGAACACAGTTTGATGAGTGATAAGCAGAAGAAAGCAGTTAAGAAGAAAGTAGTGGAAGGCAGAGAAGCAGAACCGAAAGCTGCGGGTAAGGAACCGGTGAAGAGAAAACCGGTCAATAAGAAAAAAGAAAAAAAGAGTGGAAAGGGCTTTGTTGTTTTATTTATCGTGATCGTGGTGCTTCTGATTGGTGCAGGATCTGCTTTTGTGCTCCTGAACCAGAATAAGGAAATACCCGTTCCGGATACCGTGGAAACCATGGTGCAGCCAACTGCCACTCCGGCACCTGCGGCAACGAAGCTTGGTGACGGCGTACTGGAAAGTCTGGTACAGGGTGGAATGTCCGTGGAAGAGGCTTATCGTAAGCGGCCGGAGGAAAAGGTGCTGACCGATGGAAATAAGAGTGACTTTGCCAATATTGTAAGCTGCAGGATTGACACGGAAACCGGAAAGATCAGGGTGGTTGCGGAGAGCAACGGCATTCCGGAGAGTGATGACAAATATTATTACCTTTTTGCGATGAATACCTATGACAATGGTTTAGCCGAAGGGGCAGAATATCTTGACCGGATTTATAAGAATGATACCGTGGAGCTTACGACTTCGCTGAATTATAATACGGCGGCAAGTAAGCTGTATAAGAAATTCATAGTTGCAGTGAAAAAGGATGACGAATATGTTACTCTCAACACGCCGCAGTACATTACGAATCCGGAAGCAATTGCGAAGTACACCGGTGTATACCAGACACCGGCATCCAAGAAGGGATTGCTTGTGGATCCGAATAAGTTAAGAGGAAACGAGCTTGATGATCTTGGAGTGAAGCAGGCGGCCTATAACATTCCGGTAGCCCGGATTCTGGGACCGAGTACGAACAGCGCTTATCCGACCATTCATTATAATTATAATGGCAAAACCTATACCTTTAACGGACAGGTGATCGCAGAATATGATCTGGTATTCAGTACACTGACTGCTAAAGGAATCTGTACGACAGCAATTATTCTGAACAATTATTCCTCCGCATATTCCCAGCTGATTCATCCCAAGGCCCGGGGAGGTGGTTCCGCACCATATTATATGTTTAACGGTGCAGAAGAGGGCGGCGTGGAATACATGGCAGCCATTGGCTCCTTCCTTGCAGAACGCTATTCGGGAAGCAAGCACGGAAGAATTTCCAACTGGGTCATTGCCAACGAAATCAATGCCCGTAAAGAGTGGAACTACATGGAATATACTGATGTTGCAACCTACGTTGAGGAATATGCCAAGGCCTTCCGTGTTTTTTATAACGCGATTAAGAGCGTAAGCAGCTCTGCACGCGTTTATATGCCGATTGACCAGCAGTGGGATCGTAACATTAAGAACAACACGAACTACGATGGACGGGATATTTTAGATGAGTTCAATAAGAATATTACGGCAAAAGGAAACATCGACTGGGGACTTGCACAGCATCCGTATAACGTGCCCCTGACAGAAACCTGTCCATGGAAGAGCTCCAAGTACATTGAACACAATGCCGGCACCTCCATGATGTCTATGGGAAATATTGAGGTACTTGTAAATTACATGAATCAGGATACCTTCCTGAATCCGGATGGTGAGGTCCGCAGCATTCTTCTTTCCGAACAGGGATACACCTCCCAGGGCGGAGAGGCCAACCAGGCAGCAGCCTTTGCCTATGCGTACTATAAAGTGGAAGCTTATGGTGATATTGACGGCTTCCTGTTAAACCGCCAGACGGATGCCCCCGAAGAGGTTGCCCAGGGACTTGCTTTCGGCCTAAACCACGTCGGTGGTGGCACCAAGAAGCAGATTTACAATGTCTTCAAGTACATTGATACACCCGAACATGCCGCCTACACAGACTTCGCCAAGTCGATCATAGGAATTTCCAGTTGGAGTGAAATTATCCGATAAATCTGTTTGATAAGATGAATGGGTAAGACAATTTCTTATAATATAATGACACAATTAAGAGGCTATGCATCAGCATGGCCTCTTGAATTATAAAAAATAACGAGAAAATAATTTTATAAAATAAAGATGGTGTCATAGCGTAGAATAGGCGCAACATTTTTTGATTTTGTGATTTTGCGGAGGGGGTTAGAAGTTCTATTATTTCGATCTACAGACAGCAATGCACGGACAAGGATGTCCGGGCAAACCACAATCGGACCCGGATGGTCCGTTGGGGTGTTTGCGTCCGTTATAAATAATCTGTTTCGAAATAATTAGTACTTCTTAGCCCCGTAGGAATGAACAAAATCAAAATCGTTGCGCCTTATTTTAAAACAACTCCGTAATCAGATACTGATAAATCTCCTGATTCTTTTTCTGCCAGTTATCGCAGATCGAAGCTGCGGTTTCCTCCACCGGTACCGAAATAATAATATCCAGCAGTGTAACCTCCTTATCCTTCGCTGTCAGATGCGCCTCAAATTCTCCCGAAGTTGACTTATAATAATCCGCGAGAATCGATACTTCATTGCGGAGTGTCATTTCATTTTCTTTGAGATACGTGTTAATCTCTTCCTTAATCGTATCGCTGATTTCATTACTGAAGAAATTCAAGGTCTGACGTCCTTCCTTCGTGATGCTTAAATGCGTCCGGTTCCGGATCGAGTGAGCGTTCACCATGTCCGCGTCAATCAGTTCTCCGATCACCTGCTGGAGCGTCAGAAAGCTCGTATACTGCTTCTCTAAAATAAAGTCGCAGATCTGCGCCTTCGTCAGTGGAAAGTCCACCCGCTGCAGCATATAAAGAATAATTAATTTATAAAGTGTCAATGGATCCTGCATATAGCCTCCCCTGATAAGTTTCATGAATTTTCATCTCGTGATGAAGTGTGTTTAAAACCTTCCGTTTATCAAGACTCCACATCGGTGAAAGTAAAAGCTCCTTCGGTGCATCTCCCGTAAGCCGGTGTACAACGATATCCGGACGAAGATGCTCTAAGCAAAGAATCACCATGGAAACATAATCTTCCAGCGTTTCGTAGGAGCGATAACGATAAGGTTCATTTTTATATAAAAGACCAAGATCAGTGTCTTTTAGTATGTGAAGTAACTGTAATTTAATACCCCATATGGGCTGCGTATCCAGATAGGAAATCGTCTGTAGCTGCATACTTGCGCTTTCACCGGGCAATCCTAAGATTACATGGGTAATGACCGGAATCTGTAACCTGTGCAGCACCGTGACCGCATCTTCAAAGCAGGAAAGCGGATAGCCTCTGCGGATAAAAGCGGCTGTCTTTTCATGAATGGTCTGCAGTCCCAGCTCTACCCAGATGAATTTATCCGGATAGCGCTGTTTTAAATCCTGAAGAAGCTGTAAAACCTCCGGTGGAAGACAGTCCGGTCTTGTAGCAATTGAAATTCCTGCAATCTTCGGAAAGTCAAGCACTGCTGTATATTTTTGCATAAGCTCGGCAACAGAAGCATACGTGTTCGTGTATGCCTGGAAATATCCAATATAACGATTGCCGGGATGCTGACAGGTCATCTGCTCCAGATAGGAATGGATGATGTGAGCCATGCTCTGATTCGAGGTAAGAGACATGGAAAAGTCCCCACTTCCTGCACCGCTGCAAAAGATACAACCCCGCCGGTCTAATGTTCCATCACGGTTCGGACAGGTAAAACCGGCGTTTAAGGCTATCTTTGAAAGCTTCTCGCCGTAGATGTTTTTGCAGTAGGCGTTCAGGGAATAGTAAGGCTTTCCATGCCAGAAAGTCTGGTTGTTCATTATTTTACAATATGTTCCTTTACTGCGGCTGCTACGACTTCAGCAACCTTCGGATTAAATGCTTCAGGCATAATGTTGTCATCGCTTAATTCGTCATCCGGAACGAGAGAAGCAATGGCATTGGCAGCAGCTAACTTCATCTCTTCGGTGATCTTTGTAGCGCGTCCTTCCAGAGCACCCTTAAAGATACCGGGAAAAGCAACAACATTGTTGACCTGATTCGGGAAGTCACTGCGTCCGGTACCGACTACGCGGGCGCCGGCAGCCTTTGCTACATCCGGCATAATTTCCGGCACAGGATTTGCCATGGCAAACAGGATGGCATCCTTATTCATGGAAGCGACCATTTCTGCAGAAACGATACCGGGAGCGGATACACCAACGAAGATGTCAGCACCCTTCATGGCATCTGCCAGCGTACCGGTCTGCTGCTCAAGGTTAGTAACCTCGGTCATTTTCTGTTGCATCCAGTTTAAACCTTCGGTCTTTTTGGAAACGATACCGACCTTGTCACACATGGTAATATGCGGAAAACCATAGGTTAAAAGGAGTCTTGTGATAGCAACGCCGGCACTTCCCGCACCGTTTACAACAACACGGCAGTCTTCTTTCTTCTTGCCGACAACCTTTAAGGCATTGATGATTCCGGCGAGAACGACGATAGCTGTACCGTGCTGGTCATCATGGAATACCGGGATATCCAGAATCTCTTTTAAACGTTCTTCAATTTCAAAGCATCTGGGAGCACTGATATCTTCCAGATTAATACCGCCATAAGCAGGTGCAAGGTAGGTCACAGCCTTGATAATTTCTTCAGTGTCCTGGGTATCTAAACAGATCGGAACAGCATTTACGCCACCGAATTCTTTGAACAGTACGGCCTTTCCTTCCATAACAGGCATGGCGGCGTAAGGACCGATATTGCCAAGACCAAGGACTGCGCTTCCATCGGATACGACAGCGACGGTGTTGGCCTTCATGGTATATTTGTAAGCAGCTTCCTTATCCTGTGCAATCACCTTACAGGGCTCGGCAACACCGGGCGTGTATGCAATTGAGAGATCTTCTCTTGATTTAACAGGGACTTTGGATACGACTTCCAGCTTGCCGTTCCATTGTTCATGAAGCATGAGTGCTTTTTCTGAAATATTCATAGTAGATTCCTTTCCTTTGCTTATGTAGTGTCTATGATCCATTGTAGTATAAAATAAGAAAGTTTTCCAGTATTACTTTACAAGAATAGAGTATAATGTTAATATAAGTAGTAATGAAAACTACATAAAATGGTGATTAAGAACAGGAGAACTGAAATGTCGTATAAAATTATTGCAGACAGTTGTTGTGAATTTCCCGAAGAATATAAGGAAGATCCACGATTTGTAAATATACCGTTAGGACTTGATGTTGCAGGGGAGCACCTGTGGGACGATGAGACCTTTGATCAGGCCTCCTTCCTTCAGAAGGTGGCTTCTTCGAAAACCTGTCCCCGTTCCTGCTGTCCTTCCCCGGAGAAATATATGCGGGCGTACGATACCGATGCGGAGAATATCTTTGTTTTTACTCTTTCATCAAAATTAAGCGGCAGCTATAACAGTGCGGTGATCGGAAAAACGCTGTATGAGGAAAAACATGGTGAAAAGAATATATTCATATGTGATTCCCATTCGGCAAGTGTCGGAGAGACACAGCTTGCCCTGAAAGCGGCGAAGTGGAGTGAAGAAGGCCTCCCCTTTGCGGAAATCTGTGAAAAGCTGCTGGCATTCCGGGATGAGATGAAGACTTACTTTGTACTGGATAATCTGGAAACGCTCCGCAAGAATGGACGCCTTACAGGAGTTAAAGCATTAGTTGCTTCTACCTTAAGTATTAAACCGGTGATGGCAGGACGCGAGGGAGAAATCGAGAAGCAGGCACAGGCAGTCGGCATGAAAAAAGCCCTTGCCAAAATGGCAGAGCTGATGCTTCATGAAGTGCCGGATACGGCGAAACGTGTTCTGATGATTTCCCATTGCAACTGTAAGGATCGTGCTGAATATGTGAAGAAGCTGTTTTTATCCCAGGCCTCTTTTGAAAAGGTATATATTCTCGATACCGCAGGGATCAGCAGCATGTATGCTAATGATGGCGGTATTATTGTGACTCTGTAAGCCGGTGGCTGTTTGGAATCTTACAGTTCTGTAAGATTCTTTCTTGCATAGCTTAAGAACGGGCGGGAGTACAGGGGACAGGAAAGTCTTTTTCCATCGTCCATTGTGACCTTCAGTCCGTTTATTTTTTCTACATGGGCAGCGTTGATGATGGTGCGCTCGGAAACCAGTACAAGATGCTTATAGCTTTTAATCATGGAGTAAAAGTTCGAAACCGTATCAAGCATGGTGACGTCACGGCCATCGGTTAAGTGAACGGTGAGGTAGGCATTTTTCGAGGTGACATAGGCAATGTCGTCTTCGTGCGCATAAACAGTAGTACGGTCGCTGCGCAGTTCAATTGTGGAAGCACGGTTTAAACCAAGGCGAAGTGCTTCGTCAATAATGGCAGTGAGATCCGCAACCTTAATGGGCTTGTCGATAAACAGAAGATCGGCAGGCCTTTCCTGTTCGGGGAGTTTATTTAACGCTTCCCTGTAATTGATGGAAGAGGAGCACAGAGCGATGGGAGCAGTGACACCGAGGCGCCGCAGTTCGATGGCAAAGGAAAGACCGTCCGGTTCTTCACTTGTCATATCCAGAAAAAAAAGCTCGTAGGGCATGGGATTGCGGCTTAAGTGCTCGCTGTTCCCGTAGGAGTCACAGAAGAATACGCCTGAGGTGTCCTTGCGCCGGTCGGATTCCCGGTCGAGTAATCGTTCCAATTGCTTGCGGTCTGCAATATTATCATCACAAATAGCTATGTGCATAAGTTTCCCTCCTGTTATAGAGTTACCAGATGAAACGGTGCTGATATCATCAGTATAACCAGAATGACCTGCAAGATCAAGATGGCAGGCATACCAAAAGTGAAGCTGCGGTGTCTGGTTTTATGGTGAAAGGTATACATTCCAAGGATCGAGCCGATGCTCCCGCCGATCAGGGCGATGGTAAACAGGGTGGCCTCAGGGATGCGGAAGGCTCTTTTGCGGGCACGGTATTTGTCAATTCCCATGATTGTAAAGCCGAGGAGGTTGACTGCGGCAAGATAAATGATGAGAAGAGTGGTTACATGAATCATAAAGGTGTCCTTTCTGACAATTGTTCTGAACAGATATTCATAGCGTCAATTCAGAAGTACATCTGTAAAAACACTGCTGTACAGCGCAGGGCTTACTCATATAATAAACCGCCATACGGAAACTGTCTATCTGCAATTTCCATATGGCGGTTCTTAATACCTGTTCCGGCAGGAACAGTAACACTTATTTCAGCTCGCCAAGCTCCTGCATTTTCATGGCACGTACCTTGGTAGAAAGACCAAAGAGGTTGATGAAGCCTTCTGCATCATGATGGTCATAAAGATCACCTGTTGTAAAGGATGCAATGCTCTCATTGTAGAGAGAGTACGGAGAAGTTGTTCCGGCCTTGATGATGTTTCCTTTGTAAAGCTTGAACTTTACTTCACCGGTTACATACTTCTGTGTGGATTCGATGAAGGCCTGTACGGCTTCACGTAACGGTGTGAACCATTTTCCTTCGTATACGATCTGAGCCATCTTGTTGCCCATATCCTTCTTAACTGCGTAGGTATCACGGTCAAGAATTAATTCCTCTAACTGCTGATGTGCTTCGTAAAGAATGGTTCCACCGGGTGTTTCATATACACCACGGGACTTCATGCCGACAACACGGTTCTCTACGATATCAACGATACCGATACCATGCTTGCCGCCTAAACGGTTCAGTTCACGGATGATATCGGAAACTTTCATTTCCTTGCCATTAACGGACTTCGGAACACCCTTTTCAAAAGTCATGGTTACGTATTCGCCTTCTTCCGGAGCCTTCTCAGGAGTGACACCAAGAACCAACAGGTGATCGTAGTTCGGCTCATTGGCAGGATCTTCAAGCTCTAAGCCTTCATGGCTGATGTGCCATAGGTTACGGTCACGGCTATAGCTGGAATCTGCGGAGAACGGAAGATCAATGCCATGCTGCTTGCAGTATTCGATTTCGGATTCACGGGAATCAAGAGTCCACTTATCGTTTCTCCATGCTGCGATGATCTTAAGATCCGGAGCAAATGCCTTGATACCAAGTTCGAAACGGATCTGGTCATTTCCCTTACCGGTAGCACCATGACAGATGGCAACAGCGCCTTCCTTACGTGCAATTTCCACTAACTTCTTGGCAATCAGCGGTCTTGCCATAGAGGTTCCAAGTAAATATTTGTTCTCGTAAACGGCATGAGCCTGTACACAGGGAACTACATAATCGTCACAGAATTCATCGGTTACATCGAGAATGTATAACTTCTCAGCTCCACAATATTTCGCTCTTTCTTCAAGCCCGTCGAGTTCTTCTTCCTGTCCGCAGTCGATACATACGCAGACAACTTCATAATCGAAGTTCTCTTTTAACCAGGGAATAATTGCGGTAGTATCAAGACCACCGGAGTACGCGAGAATTACTTTTTCTTTCATGTTGAAATGCCTCCATGTTTTTTTGATTAAGGTAACTATTCAGAACTCCATTCGCAAAACCGCTGTTTCACAGCTTAGTTTACCTCATGTGGTTACTTCGCCATATAAAATCTGTCAAATATGCTCTGGAATGCAAGCATTCCAATCATATTTATCAGATTTTGCATGGCTCTGAATAGTTACAAATTTAATATTGTTCGGTTCCACATCTGCTAATATACAACATCTCCTGCAAAAATGCAACACCTATTTTGCATATTTTTGCATAAAAGTTCAAATATTATAAATTAATTTGCAGAAAAATGGAAAAAGACTTGAATAATATGCATAAAAGTTGTATTGTTATACATGCTGGCAATAATGAGGATTAATTAATGTAACTATTCAGTTGCGACATTTGCAAAATTGTATTATCGTAGAAGTAATAATGAATTATTAAGGAAAGGACACTCTTTATGAAGACGAAAATTTTTATCGACGGAAGCGAAGGAACGACAGGATTACGGATCCATGAACGCTTTGCAGGAAGAGATGATGTGGAGCTTCTTCCGATCGCATCAGAATTAAGAAAGGATGCCGGAGAGCGTAAGCGTCTTATCAACGAATCGGATATTACGTTTCTTTGTCTGCCGGATGCGGCGGCAAGAGAGTCGGTAAGCCTGATTGAAAATGAGAATGTCCGTATTATTGATACATCAACGGCACATCGTACCGAAGAGGGATGGGCCTATGGATTTCCGGAGCTGTCCGGTGAATTCCGGGATAAAATTTCAAAAGGAAAAAGGATTGCGGTTCCGGGCTGCTATGCGACCGGTTTTATTTCCTTAGTATACCCACTGATCCAGAGCGGCATTTTGCCAAAGGATTATCCGGTAGCAACCTTCGCCATGTCCGGCTACAGTGGTGCCGGCAGGAAAGCGATTGCAGTTTATGAATCAAAAGACCGTGCACCGGAATTTGATGCGCCGAGAGAGTATGCACTTTCCCAGCAGCACAAGCATTTAAAGGAAATGACGAAGATCACGGGCCTTCAAAGAACGCCGTTGTTTTCCCCGATGGTCTGTGATTACTACAGCGGTATGATTGTGACCCTGCCTCTTTATACTGATTTATTAAATGGAAAGCCGTCTTTACAGGAGGTACAGGAAAAGCTCGCTGCATTCTACGAAGGAGAGCCCTTTATTCAGGTGATGCCTCTTGGCAGTGAGGAAGAAACGAACGGCTTCCTTGCGGGAAATGCAAGAAGCGGCTGGGATGGACTGGAAATTTTCGTAACAGGAAACGAAGACCGGATTCTTTTATCCTCCCGGTTTGATAATCTTGGAAAGGGAGCTTCGGGTGCAGCCATCCAGTGTATGAATATCGTGATGGGTGTGGACGAGAAGAAGGGACTGAATTTATAAGATTCAGGAACAGCTCAATAAGGAAAATGATGAATAACAATTTTAAAATACGGACCATGACCATAGAAGACTATCAGGGAGTTCATGATCTGTGGATGACGATTAAGGGCTTTGCCATAAGAAGTATTGATGATTCTAAGGAAGGCGTTGCTTCCTTTTTAAAAAGAAATCCGACAACAAGTGTGGTTGCCGTGGCCGATGGAAAAATCGTAGGAAGCATTCTGTGTGGACATGACGGACGGAGAGGCTGTCTGTATCATGTATGTGTGGACGAGGCGTACCGGATGCACGGCATTGGTAAGAGCATGGTGGTGTTCTGCATGCAGGAGCTGCAAAAGGAACACATCAGCAAGGTTTCCCTCATTGCGTTTACCGTAAACGACATTGGCAATGCGTTCTGGAAGCAGATCGGCTGGACGAAGCGGGAAGACCTGAATTATTATGATTTTACATTAAATACAGAGAATATCATCCGTTACAATGAAGAGTGAGCAGCCGGAAAGGTACGGAACAGCTGCGAGGATGAGCAGGAGGATAAAATGAAACAGATTACAGGTGGAATCACTGCTGCGAAGGGATTTCAGGCAGCAGGTATTGAAGCGGGAATCAAATATCAGAACCGTAAGGATATGGCGATTATTTACAGTGAAAAGCCATGTGTGGCGGCAGGAACCTTTACCAGCAATGTGGTAAAGGCAGCTCCCGTAAAGTGGGACAGGAAGCTGGTGGAGGAATCTCCCTATGTACAGGCAGTGATTGTGAATACCGGAATTGCAAATGCAGGAACCGGCGCAGAGGGAATGAAGCTTTGTGAAGAAACGGCAAAGGAGGCCTCCAGGGTGCTTGGCATTCCGGAAAATGCCGTACTCGTCGGATCCACAGGTGTCATCGGGGCGCAGCTCCCCATCGACCGGATCAAGGCAGGAATCAGCAGACTTGCCGAGGCTAAGAACGATTCCTTAGAAGCCGGAACCGATGCCTCCAGGGCAATTATGACAACGGATACCGTGAATAAGGAGCTGGCCGTACAGGTGGAAATCGGCGGTGTAACCGTAACACTCGGTGCAATGAGTAAGGGCTCCGGCATGATTCATCCGAATATGTGTACCATGCTCGGCTATGTGGCTACGGATGCGGTAATTGAAAAGGAGGTTTTACAGAAGCTGCTCCGGGAGGATGTTGTGGATACCTACAACATGATTTCGGTTGATGGAGATACTTCAACGAATGATACGCTTCTGGTGCTTGCAAACGGAATGGCAGGCAATCCCACGATTCAGGAGGGAACGGCAGATTATGAAGCGTTCAGGGCAGCGCTTCACTATGTAAATGAAACACAGGCCAAGCGTCTTGCAGGAGATGGCGAGGGTGCAACAGCACTGGTAGAATGTCATGTATATCATGCAGATACGAAAGAAAATGCAAGAATTCTTGCAAAAAGCGTCATCTGTTCCAGCCTGACCAAGGCAGCCGTTTACGGACACGATGCCAACTGGGGAAGAATCCTGTGTGCACTTGGTTATTCCGGGGCACAGTTTGATCCGGAGCATATGGAGCTGTATTATGCAGCAGGCGACCGGAAGATTCTCATTTATAAGGATGGCGGGGATGCCGGTTACAGTGAGGAAGAGGCCAGCGATATTTTGTCCCAGAAGGAAGTACAGATCCTGGCAGATATGAAAATGGGCGAAGCCGAGGCTACCGCATGGGGCTGTGATCTGACCTATGATTATGTTAAGATCAATGCAGATTACCGGAGCTGACGGAGAAGGTTACCTATCATATAGAAGCAGAAGAGAGTAAAGGATGGAGCATAACATGGATAAGGATATGCAGGAAGTTTTAAAAAAAGCGGAGGTTCTGATCGAGGCGCTTCCGTACATTCAGCAGTTTAACCGGAAGATCATCGTTGTAAAATACGGCGGATCTGCCATGAGCAACGAGGAACTGCAGAAGAATGTCATTAAGGATGTAACGCTGTTAAAGCTGGTTGGCTTCAAGCCGATCATCGTACATGGCGGCGGTAAGGAAATCAGCCGCTGGGTAGGTAAGGTCGGTAAGGAAGCAAAATTCGTGAACGGACTTCGTGTGACCGATGCAGAGACCATGGAAATTGCTGAAATGGTTTTAAATAAGGTGAATAAGAGCCTTGTGAACATGGTGGAAGAGCTTGGCGTGAATGCCGTTGGCTTAAGCGGTAAGGACGGCGGACTCTTAAAGGTGGAGAAGCGTTATTCCGAGGGACAGGACATTGGCTTTGTCGGTAATATTACCGAAGTGAATCCGAAGATTCTGTTTGATATGTTAGAGAAGGATTTCCTGCCGATTGTTGCACCGATCGGATATGACGAGAATTTTGATACCTATAACATCAATGCGGATGATGCAGCCTGCGCCATTGCGAAGGCCGTCGGAGCCAACAAGCTGGTATTCCTTACGGATATCGAGGGCTTATATAAGGACATCAATGATAAGGATTCCTTTATTTCAAGAATCCGGGTTTCCGCAGCGGATGCGCTGATTCAGGAAGGTATTATTGGAGGAGGCATGCTTCCGAAGTTGAATAACTGTACTTCTGCAGTGAAGAATGGGGTAAGCCGGGTACATATCCTTGATGGCAGAATCCCTCACAGTATGCTGCTTGAAATCTTTACCCACAGCGGAATCGGAACAGCCATCGTTCCGGATGATGATCCAATCAGTGATGAAAAGTAAGAGATGCGGAAGAACCGTAGGGATACAGATGAGTGAATAACAGGAAATTAAAAGCAGGGAGCTGAAAATAATGGGAACAATGAAGGAATATATTGACGAAGCAGAACGGGCTCTGCTTCATACCTATAACCGTTTTCAGATCGTGTTAGATCATGGTGACGGTGTTCATCTTTATGACATGGATGGAAAGGAATATCTTGATTTCTGTGCAGGAATTGCAGTATTTGCACTTGGTTACAATAATCAGAGATACAACGATGCGCTGAAGGCACAGATTGACAAGCTGATTCATACCTCGAATTATTATTACAATGTTCCGGCGATTGAAGCGGCAAAAAAATTGAAGGAAGTATCCGGTATGGACCGTGTATTCTTCACAAACAGCGGTGCGGAATCCATTGAGGGCGCGATTAAGGCAGCCAGAAAATATGCTTATTTAAAGGATGAAACAACCGATCATGAAATCATCGCCATGGAGCATTCCTTCCATGGAAGAACGATGGGCGCACTTTCCGTTACCGGCAATCCGAAATACCGGGAGGCCTTTGAACCGATGATCGGCAACATCCGCTTTGCAAAAATGAATGACTTTGAAAGTGTGCTAAGCCAGGTGACGGACAAGACCTGTGCGATTCTGTTTGAGACCGTACAGGGCGAAGGCGGCATTTATCCTGCTAAAGAAGAATTCATGAAGAAGATCAAGGCGCTCTGCGAGGAAAAGGATATTCTGCTGATTCTCGATGAGATTCAGTGCGGAATGGGAAGATGCGGGTCTATGTATGCCTGGCAGAAGTACGGAGTAAAGCCCGACATTATGACAACGGCCAAGGCGCTTGGCTGTGGTGTGCCGGTCGGTGCATTCCTGATGACCGAAAAGGTTGCACAGCATTCCCTGACAAGCGGCGATCACGGAACGACCTACGGTGGAAATCCGCTTGCTGCAGCAGCCATTAATGTGGTACTTGATTTATTCAGTGAGAACCATATAATAGATAATGTGCAAAAAACAGGTGCATATCTGGAAGAGAAGTTAAATGAGCTTGCAGATAAGTACGATGTCATTGAGACACGCCGTGGTATCGGCATGATGCAGGGACTTGTCTTTAAGGTGCCAGTCGGACCTGTGATTAATAAAGCACTGGAAAAGGGACTGATCCTGATTAATGCAGGAACTGATATTATCCGCTTTGTTCCCCCTCTTGTAATTACAAAGGAGGATGTGGATCAGATGATCGGTATTCTTACGCAGAGCATTGACGAGGTTCTTTCCTGAGAGGCTTATGGTGGATTGTTCTGCCAATGATGTGAATCGTAATGATAATTGCAGCTGTGAAGGTAGGAAACGATACCGGATGGCTGTCTGTAGAAATGGAGTTTATATATATGAAGAAACGACTCATGGCAATTTTACTCATTGCCCTGGCCGCAGCAGGTATTTTGGCGATTGGAAAATCGGGAATGCCCGTAAAGGAAAAGGAGCAGAGCGAGGACTCATCTCTGTTTTCCAATCATAACAAAGACAGTATTTATCTCTGGTATACTGACGATGCGCTAACCACTTATTTAAGCAGTGCGGCAGTAGCCTATAACGAAACGCATGACGCCCGGATTGTGCCGGTGTTGGAATCGGGACTTGATTATGTGGAGACAATCAACCGGAATTCGGTGGAATCCAATGTGCCGGATCTGTATGTGATCAGTAATGATGCATTGGAAAAAGCTTATCTGGCAGGACTGGCAGTCCCGGTCGAACCGACCATAAACATGGAAGAAACCTTTATCGGAAAGGGACTTGCGGCTGCAACCTATAAGGATAAGCTCCTGGGATATCCGTTTTATTTTGAGACCAGTTCCCTGCTTTATAACAAGACGTATCTGCGGGATCTGGCGGTTGCACAGCTCACACAGGAGCAGGAGGAAGCGGCGGCGCAGGAAGTGCAGGAGAACGCAGATTCTGCAAGTGGAGATACAACGCAGAGCAGTTCAGATACCGGAAGTGCAGATGCGGCACAGAGTAGTGCTGGTGCCGGAGATACACAGAAAGCTGCGGAGTCTGAAAGTTCAGACACAGCTTCTGACAGGAGTGATTCGCAGACGACAGAAGAAGCTGTTGAGGAGGAATCTCCTTTTACAGAAGAACAGATTGAGGCAAAGATTCAGGAATATCTTCCGAAAACGATCGGGGATATCCAGACCTTTGGTGATATGTATGATGCACCGGAGCAGGTGGAATCCGTATTTAAGTGGGATGTTACCGATATTTTCTACAATTACTTTTTCATCGGCAATGCCATCAATATGGGCGGTGAGAACGGCTGGGATACAGAACAGGTGGACATTTATAATCTGAATGCAATCCAGAGTATGACTGCGTATCAGAATCTGAATAACTTCTTTTCCATTGATACAAGTGAGATCAGCTATGAGAGCACCCTGAATGATTTCATGGAGGGTAAGGTGGTATTTACCGTTGCAACCTCCGATGCCGTCGCAACCTTAGAGCAGGCACAGCAGGATGGAATCTTTGCCTATGAATATGGGTTTGTGACAACACCATCCTTTAAAGAGGAGGAGCCGCCCAGTTCCCTTTCAGTGACGAACTGTGTGGCAATTAATGGTTATTCGACGAATCAGGAAGTGGCAAATGATTTTGCGAGATACTTAACCTGTGAGTACAATGAAATTCTTTATGACCGCTCCGGTAAGGTTTCGGCACAGAAGGATATGGAATATCCATATGATGCATTGCAGGTTTTTGCCAGGGAATACGAGACATCCGTTCCGATTCCGAAGATGCTTGAAACGGGAAATTACTGGCTGAAGCTGGAGGCACTTTTTGCAGAGATCTGGAATGGTGCAGATGCGAATGAGGAGCTGAAGACGCTTTCCGAACAGATCAAGTACCAGATTACCGGTGAGCAGATCGAAGAGACCTACATCGAGGATACGGCCGAAGACAGCGAAGAGGATGAGGTGGAATACCTGGATGAAGATTATTACCGGCAGCAGGCGCTGGATAATCAAAGTGAATAAAAGGTAAGAATGAGATTCCAATCATGTGGAGATACTGTGGATAAAGTCCGGGGGGACAGAAAGGCAGGAATTCATATGATTGGAATTTTTATTGCACTGATTTCGGGAGCATTGATGAGCGTGCAGGGAGTGTTTAATACGCAGGTGACGAAAAGCACCAGTATCTGGATGGCAAATGTGTTTGTACAGTTCACGGCGCTGCTTGTCTGTCTTGCTGCGTATCTGATTACCGACCGCAGCTCCTTCGGGAAGCTGATGCAGATCGAGCCGAAGTATATGCTCCTTGGTGGGGCAATCGGTGCTTTTATCACGTACACGGTCATTAAGAGTATGGAATCCGCAGGTCCTGCAAAGGCCGTGATGATGATCATTATTTCACAGCTTATCGTTGCTTATATCATTGAAGTGTTTGGCTGGTTTGGTGTGGAGAAGCAGCCGTTTGAATGGAAAAAGGTGATCGGCGCGATCATTGCCATTACCGGAATGATCATTTTTAAAGCGGAATAGTGCTTGTAAATATTGAAAATTTCTATTACAATAATTAGTAATTGTTATAAGGGCTCCTTCCGGAATCGGAAAGGATGACAATGAAGAAAAAATATCGGTCTCTGATCCTTATTCCGGTGATTCTGCTATGCACGCTGTTTGGGTGCCGTAAGGAAAAAGCGGAATTGCTGTTTGAGGATACGGAGAAGATCATAGAAGAGGATCCGGCTGATTTGTCCGGGGATTCGGAAGAAAATCAGGAAGCCGGCAGAAGTGTGGAATCTGGTGAGCTCATGCTGGAAAACTCTGATAGAAATACACTGGAAGAATCTGATACTGGAAAAGTCGGGACGACAGGTGAATATGCAGGGAGTTTTGATGCAGGTATATCTGCAGATACAAGTGTGGGTATCGATGGTGCAGGGATGCTGGAAGAAAAGGAAGCGAAGATGTCCTTAATGGTACATGTCTGCGGAGCAGTGGAACGGCCGGGCGTTTATGAACTGCCGCAGGGAAGCCGCATTTATCAGGCGATTGAATGCGCAGGCGGACTGAGTGTCAAAGCAGATCCGGATTACTTGAATCAGGCGGATTTTGTGTGCGATGGAGAGAAGGTTTATGTACCTACCCGTGAAGAAGTCGCAGAAATGGATTCCCGTCTGCAGAATGTCATGACACAATCCGGAGAAACAGGCACAACCTCAGGGACGGAGGTATCTGACTCACAGAATGCGGACGGACAGAAGAATGCTTGTCTGGTGAATCTGAATACGGCATCACAGGAGCAGTTATGTACCCTGCCCGGAATTGGCAGCAGCAAGGCAAGGAGCATCATTGCCTATCGGGAAGAGCACGGCAGCTTTGACCGGATTGAGAGAGTGATGGATGTGGCCGGAATCAAGGATGGATTGTTTCAGAAAATCAAAGCATATATTACCGTATAGAGCATTGGGAGATACGGTTGAGGTAAAGGAAAATGGCGAAGAAAGTTTTGGTAGTGGATGATGAAAAGCTGATTGTAAAGGGAATCCGGTTCAGTCTGGAACAGGATGGAATGGAAGTGGACTGCGCCTATGATGGTGAGGAGGCACTTGCCATGATTCAGAGTAAAGAATATGATATCATTCTTCTGGATGTGATGCTTCCCAAGAAGGATGGATTTGAGGTATGCCAGCAGGTACGCGAGTTTTCCGGTGTGCCGATTGTGATGCTGACTGCCAAAGGGGAGGATATGGACAAGATTCTGGGCCTTGAATACGGTGCGGATGATTATATTACGAAGCCGTTTAACATTCTTGAAGTAAAGGCAAGAATCAAAGCCATTATGCGTAGAACGACCCCGAAGCAGAAGGAAGCAGCTAAAGTGATTGAAGATGGAGATCTGAAGCTTTACTGTGATGACCGCAGGGCATTTGTGTCAGGCAGAGAGATGAACCTGACTGCCAGGGAGTTTGATGTGTTAGAGCTTCTGGTCTTAAATCCCAACAAGGTTTACAGCAGGGAGAGTCTTTTGAAGCTGATCTGGGGAAATGATTATCCGGGGGATGTGCGTACCGTGGATGTTCATATCCGCCGTCTGCGTGAAAAGATCGAAGAGAATCCGTCCAATCCACGCTATGTACATACGAAATGGGGCGTCGGCTACTATTATTCGTGAGGAATCGGAAGTAATGTCAGAAAAATCAAAAATTTCTTTTCCAGGATTAAAGATTGGACGCAGCTTAAAGCTGCGTCTGTTTATCATTATTTTTCTTGTGGGAATTATCCCGTGTACGATTATTTACCAGGTTATTCTGAGCAACTATGAAGACCGTGCCGTTAAGGTGCGGATTTCTGATGTGCAGAATCAGCTGAAGATTATTGCAGATCATCTGATCACCTATAATTATCTGCCTGACAGTTCATCAGAAGTGATTAATGCAGAGCTCGAGCAGCTTTCCAATCTGTATAACGGGCGTGTGATGATTATTAACGGCAGCCTGAAAATTGTGAAGGATACCTATGGACTCAGCGAGGGAAAGACGATTGTTTCCGAGGAGGTTATTAAGTGTTTTAAGGGTTTCAATACGGCAAATTATGACCGGGTGAACGGGTTTATTGAGATTACGGTTCCGATTATGGAGACCATTTCGGAACAGAACGCAACGCCCGAACAGCCGGAGGGAACGGAAGTGGTACGTGGTGTGATGCTGACCAGCGTTTCCACCGACAGTATTGCCATGACGCTTTCCATTCTGAGCCGGAAGGCATTGATTATCGAGATTATTATGGCTCTGAGTATTCTGGCGCTGGCAATTATCCTGTCTAGAATTCTGATCCGGCCCTTTGACCGGGTATCGGGAGCGATCAGCGAGGTGCAGGAGGGCTACACGAATGAAACAATCAGTGTGCCGGATTACATAGAAACAGAGCATATTGTAGATGCATTTAACAGTGTGCTGCAAAGGATGAATGCACTTGATGAGACGAGACAGGATTTCGTGGCGAATGTTTCCCATGAGCTGAAAACACCGATTACATCCATGAAGGTGCTGGCGGACTCCCTGATTGTGCAGGAGGATGTGCCGGTGGAGCTGTACCGGGAATTTATGGTAGATATTGCAGAGGAAATTGAGCGTGAGGATAAAATCATCAATGACCTGCTTGCACTTGTGAAGATGGACAAGTCTGCAGCGTCCGTAAATATCACATCCGTCGATATCAATGCACTTACGGAACTGATTTTACGGAGGCTTCGACCAATTGCCAAGAAAGCGGATATTGAACTGACCCTCATCAGCAAGCGTGAAATTATTGCAGAAGTGGATGAAGTGAAGCTTTCGCTGATTTTAACCAATCTGATTGAAAATGCCATTAAGTATAACCGGGAGCAGGGAAAGGTGAATGTTATTCTGGACGCGGACCATCAGTTTTTTACGGTACAGGTTGCGGATACGGGCATTGGAATCCCGGAGGATTCGATCCAGCATATTTATGAACGTTTCTACCGTGTAGACAAGTCCCACTCGAGAGAAATCGGTGGGACGGGACTTGGACTTGCAATTACGAAGGGCGCCGTACAGCTGTTACGCGGTTCGATTAAGGTAGAGAGTATCCAGGGCGAGGGCAGTGTCTTTACAGTGAAGATTCCATTGACAAGATCACTGGCGTAAGCTGCCGGAAAATACGTATATTTGTTAGCCAATCTGTACCATCCGGCAGCTTATGAATGGGCATGGCCGAACTGTAACAGTTTATGATGTCCGGCAGAAGGCAGCATGATCTGATGTATCGCAGAATGTGTCCGCATGACATGGATTCATAACAGAAAGAGTTTGCGAGATTAGAATGCATAATAGAAAAGTGATCGTATGATTCTGATGTATCAAAGAAGACAGTGTGTGACAGGATCAGTACCTGTCCCTGACAAGGAAAACAGGCACAGTCTGTATGGCAGGGAAGAATAAAGAAAAGAATGATTTTGAACCAGGATAGAAATGGATAGCAGTATGGAAAAAAGGATTGTCGTAGGATAGAAATGGATAGCGGTATGGGAAAGAAAAGGATTGTTTTTGAACAGAATAAATATGAATATCCGCTGGAGGCTACACAGCAGCACAGGGGTAACCCATATGGAAAACAGAAATCCGGCTGGATTCATAAGGTGATGTTCTGGTCAGTATTATTTTCCATGATTTTATTGAGTGCCTGTGGAAAGAAGGAGCAGGAAACGGGAAAAATATATCACATTTACAGCCTGAATAATGAAGAGACTGCCATTACGAGCCATGATTACCGGACGGAAACCACCGACCAGAAAATCCTGCTGCAGGAGCTTTTGGAACAGTTGTCAGTGCCTGCAGATAAGCTGCAGTATCGTGCGCCGTTAAGTGGAAATGTGCAGCTGCTTTCCGAATCGATCACGGAGGAGCAGCTACTGCTTGATTTCAGTGAAGAGTATTACCGTCAGCCGGTGACAACCGAGGTGCTGACCAGGGCGGCAATTGTGCGGACGCTGTCCCAGATCGATGGTGTGGCGCATATTTCCTTCCAGGTAAAGGAAGAGCCACTAACGGATACCTACGGAAATGTAATCGGGGTAATGAATGCCGATATGTTCATTGATAACAATGGTAATGAAATCAATACCTATGAGAAGGCAAAACTGCTGCTTTATTTTGCAAATGAAGATGGAACAAGGCTCTGTGCGGTAAAGCGAAATGTGGTATACAGCAGTAACATTTCCATGGAGCGGCTTGTTGTGGAACAGCTCCTTTTAGGACCGCAGAAGAATGAAACCGGTTATGCGGTGTTAAACCCGTCTACGAAGATCTTAAGTGTGACGGTAAAAGATGGAACGTGTTATGTAAATCTTGATACATCCTTTTGGACGAAGTCCTATAATGTCAGCTCAGATGTGATGATTTATTCAATTGTAAATTCACTGACAGAATTGTCCAGTGTGAATCGTGTACAGATTACCATTGATACGGAGGGAGCGGTAGATCTCAAGGATCATGCCAGCCTGCAGCCATCGTATGAACGGAATCTGGATCTTGTGGAGTAGAGGAGGAAATGAATGAGAAAGCGCCCCTTAAGTGTGGGGTGTCTGGTAGTGGTGATTTTGATTTGTATTGTAACTTCCCTGTCACGAAAGGAACCGTGGAGCTGCCCGGAGCTGGAAGGGCAGACGGTTATTGTGCAGGGAAGGGTTTATCAGAAAGAAGTGAAAACCCAGGGTGGACAGGATAAAACGGTAGTCTACTTAAAGCAGGTTTCTTTTGCAGGAGACAATCCGGTGGAAGGTCAGTCAGTGGTACAGGAAGAAGCTGCGGAAGGTCAGTTACTTGTACAGAAAGAAGCAGCAGAAAGGCAGTTACTTGTACAGGAGGAAGCAGCAGAAAAGCAGTTACTTGTACAGGAGGAAGCAGCAGAAAAGCAGTTATTCGTACAGGGGAAATGTGCGGAAAAGCCGGCTGAGACAAAAGCGACAGAGAATATCCTGTGTTATTTAAGGGAGGGTGTCCCGGAACCGGAAATCGGAAGCCTGGTTATCCTGAAGGGAACGCTGAAAAATTTTCAACAACCAACGAATCCCGGGCAGTTCAATGCCCCGTTCTATTATCAGATACTTCGAATCTCTTTTCGCCTTAATCAGGCAGAAATTCAAGTAAAATCAGACAGGTTTTATAAAATATCAGAAGGTTTATATCAGTTACGAAGAAAAGCAGGCAGTAAAATGGATGCGTTGTTACCGGAACAGGAAGCCTCGGTAATGAAGACCATGCTGCTTGGAGAAAAAGGAATTTTAGACGAAGAAATCAAAGGACTTTATCAGAGAAATGGCATTGCACATATTCTTGCTATTTCGGGGCTTCACATTTCCATGATTGGAATGGGACTCTATCAGTTTTTACGAAGAGCAGGCTTAAAAATAAGATTAAGTGCCATACTGGCTTCCATGGTCATTGTTCTGTATGGAATGATGACCGGCTTTGCGGTTTCAGCAATCCGGGCAATCGCCATGTTTCTGCTGCAGATGCTGGCACAGATTCTCGGAAGAACCTATGACCGGATCACGGCGCTTGCTGTTGCGGCAGTTCTGGTGCTTGTGGAACAGCCGCTTTATCTCTTTCACAGCGGCTTTCAGTTTTCTTTCCTGTGTGTTCTGGGCATTTCCCTGATTCTTCCGGTTCTTGGCAATGTCAGAAAGGGGAAAAAGCTGTTCGAAGGAATTGCCCTGATGGCAGTGACACTTCCGGTGTATCTGGGGGTCTTTTATCAGATTCCGGTTTATTCGATGTTCTTAAATTTCATTGTACTTCCCATGATGAGTATTTTAATGGGCGCAGGAATTGCGATGATTCTTGCTGCCTTTCTGTGCACGCCGCTTGGTATACCTGCGGCATGGCTGATTACAGGGATCCTTATGGTATACGAAAGGCTTGGATTGTTTACAGAGCAGCTGCCTTATCATTACTGGACGCCGGGCTGTCCTGCAAAATGGCAGCTGGCAGTATATGTGGCGATACTGATTATTATTGCAGCTCTGGGGCGGACGAAGCGTAAGGCAGTGCTGTATCAAAGGGATTGTATTCACAAGGATTGTATTCACAGACGAGGTGGCTGCGCGAAAGGAATATTGCAAGGGGATATGCGGCGTCATGAAGTATTGCAATATGAAGGGTCGCAGTATGAAGGATCACAGCATGGAATGGCGCAATGTAATATACCATGTCATGAAGTATTGCAATACCAAATGTCGCAGTACGAAAGATCACAACATGGAATGGCGCAGCATAATATACCACGGTATGAAGTATCACAATATGAAATACCACAGTATGAAATGCAGAATAAAAGAATAAGAAGAATAGCATGTCATGGTGGAAAGTGGATTTCAGCATATGGAATTCCTGTAGGAATCTGCTGGGGCTTCCTCTTGCTTGGTGTAGTGATACTTACCTGGCGTTTCCGACCGGAATTACAGGTTACTTTCCTGGATGTCGGACAGGGAGACTGTATTTTCCTGCAGACGGAGAATGGAGATTCTTATCTGACAGATGGAGGAAGCTCCTCGGTTTCTAAAGTCGGAAAGTATAGGATGATTCCTTTTCTGAAATATCAGGGGGCATCACAGATTAAGGCCGTATTTGTAAGCCATGCGGACAGTGATCATTGCAATGGAATTGCGGAATTACTGGAGCAGGCAGAGCTTGAAGGAATCCGGGTAGAGAATCTGGTGCTTACGGATCTTGCAGATGAGTGCCGCAGTGAAGGGTATGAAGAACTGGTTGAGCTTGCAGGGCAGAATGGAATTACTGTTCAGTTCCTGCATGAAGGACAGCAGCTTCAGGATGGTGAATTGCTATTCCAGTGCTTACATCCATCAAAAGGCTACCGGGCAGAAGATCTCAATGAAACTTCCATGGTACTGCTTGTGACTTACCGGGAATTTTCCATGCTTCTTACCGGTGATGTGCAGGGTGCAGGAGAAGAGCATCTGACACAGGAACTGCAGGACTGGAGAGAACCGGGAGTGACACAGATGCAGGATGTCATAAGAATATCAGGGGAAGAAGAGAGTATGGAGGAAGAGAGTATAGAGGAACAGAGTATAGAGAATGAAAGAATAGAGGAACAGATTGAAGAAAAGAGATCACAGAATAAAATGGGGGCAAATCATGCGGAGACAGAATTGACCGTGCTCAAGGTTGCACATCATGGATCGAAGAATTCCACTTCAGAAGAATTTTTAAAAGCAGCCAATCCCAAGCTTGCCATTATCTCCTGCGGGGAAGGAAACCATTACGGGCATCCGCATGAAGAAACTCTGGAACGCCTTGAAAAGGCAGATGTTCCATGGTTTTGTACAAAAGATTATGGGGCAATCACTGTGACGGTTGATGGTAAGAGTCATGTGAAGGTGAGAGGGTATATTGCAGATTAATAGAAAATCTTAATTATGGATAGATTCAATTGACAATTTCAAGAGAAAGAAATAAAATGTAACTATCATATAGTTACATAGAAAGGCACTATATGAGTAAATATGAAAAAGCAAAGAAGAGGATTTTAAGCATTCCATCGGATTATCAATATTTGGAAGCACGATATTTATTGGGAAAGATGGGATTTGAAGAATTTAATAAAGGCAAAACATCAGGTTCGCGGGTGAAATTTTACAGAGAAAAGGATGGTAGAATCATTATGCTTCATAAGCCACATCCTACAGATATTATGGATAAAGGAGCCGTAGAGGATCTGGTACAGAAATTAAAAGAAATGGGAGAATTGTAATGAAAGATAATGTTTTGGAGTATAAGGGTTACTACACATTAATACGTTATGATGCACATGCCAGGAAATTACGAGGCGTTATCAATGGAATTGATGATTATGTAGATTTTTCCAGCGATCAGGTGGAAAATATTGAACAGGAGTTTCATCAGGCGGTGGATGATTATCTGGAATTTTGCAAAGAGGTTGGAAAGGAACCATGCAAGGTTTATAAAGGAGTATTCAATGTACGGATACAGCCTAAGCTTCATAGGGAACTTGTGCGAATTTCAGAAATGAATGGCGAGACGTTGAATGCAGTAGTTGAAAAGGCATTGCAGAATTATGTGCAGTCATGTTAAAAATGAAATAGAAGTATATGGGACGACCAGCAGACAGGAGAACACATGCAGCGATTGATTCAGGATTTAAAGTCCGGGGATTTCAAAAAAATATATCTGCTTTACGGGCAGGAGGCTTACTTACGCAAACAGTATAAGGACAAGCTGAAGGAAGCGATGATTGGTGATGATACCATGAATTTCAGTTATTATGAAGGCAAGGACTTTACGGTGGGCGAGGTGATTGATCAGGCAGAGACGATGCCGTTTTTTGCAGACAGGAGACTGATTCTGATTGAAAACAGCGGATTGTTTAAGTCGGGTGGAGAGCAGATGGCAGAGTATCTGAAAAGTCCTGCGGAAAGTGTGAATTTCCTTTTCGTGGAGACCGAGGTGGACAAACGAAGCAAGCTGTTTAAGGCTGTGCAGGCGAATGGCTGTGCAGTGGAGTTTGCGACGCAGGATGAAACAACGTTGAAGCGTTGGATTCTCCAGATGATCAAGAAGGAGAATAAGAATATTTCGGAACGTACCCTGAACCTGCTTCTGGAAAAGACCGGAACGGACATGGAGAATATCCATAAGGAATGCGAGAAGTTATTCTGCTATTGTCTTGATAAGGATGTGATTACGGAACAGGACGTGGAAGCCATCTGTACCAAACGAATCACGAGCCACATTTTTGATATGGTTGAGGCGATCGCCAATAAGAATCAGAAAAAGGCCCTGGAGCTTTATTATGAACTGATTGCATTAAAGGAGCCGCCGATGCGGATTCTGTTCCTGATTGCAAGACAGTTTAATCTTCTATTGCAGGTAAAGGAACTGGTGAAGAAAGGATACGGAAACAAAGCAATCGGGGAGAAAATCGGACTTCCGGGCTTCATTGCCGGAAAATATGTGACGCAGGCTTCCCATTTCAGTAAAAGCATGATCCGGCAGGCACTGGAAGAGTGTGTTTCTACGGAGGAAGCCATTAAAACAGGAAAAATCAACGATAACATCGGGCTTGAAATGATCATTATCCGCTATAGTACGGCAGCCTGAAATGCAACTTATCCACGCAGATTGCAACTTGGCGTCTGCGTGGTATTTTTATGTCCGGAATATGGTATTGTTTCTTTCAGAAGACGAAAAGAACCTTATTTGACTAAAGGAGAAGAGAAATGATAACCATAATTTTATTGGCTGTTTTATTTGTGGGAGAGCTTGTTTTTGCAGCATGGAATGTAAAGATGCAGATACGGCATGACAGGGAAAAGATGATCTGGCGTCTGGGACTGGCTGCCGCGTTGGAAATTTTACTTTTATGTGGAGTATTGGAAGGCGTGGCTCGTTATGGAATGCTGATCGTACTGCTGCTTTTGCAGGGAGTGCTGTCGTTTTTCAGGTGGCGTGCCGAAAACAGGCGCATGAAGAGGTGGCGTAATGGACAATCAGCTGAAACAGGTGAAAGAGATGAAAAAGAATTACCGGAAAAATCGCTTACAATTCCACGCCAGCTCTTACGCGTATCGGGAACGATGCTGTTATTTTTGATTGCGTTGTTTCCCGCCATTCTGGCACCGCAGTTTAAGCCGCTTCCTGTTACAGGAGATCATAAGGTGTCAAATACGATTTATACCTGGGTGGATGAGAACCGTTTGGAGACTTATTCGGATACGGGTGAAAACCGGACAGTGACGCTTGAAATCTGGTATCCGGAGGATGAGGGAATCTATCCGCTTATTGTATTTTCTCATGGAGCAGGCGGTGTACTTGAAAGCAATGCATCGACCTGCATGAATCTTGCCTCGAACGGCTATGTGGTGGCAGCCATTGCACATCCCTATCAGGCTGCATTTGTAAAGGATGTCAATGGAAAGATCACGACCGTGGATCCGGAATTCATGAGTGGGGTGATGACCGATAACGGTTCAGACGATCCGGCTCATGAGGTTAAGGTTTATGAAATGCAGAAGGAGTGGCTGGCAGTGCGTACCGGAGACATTAACTTTGTCCTGGATACCATTTTGCGCCACACAGAAGAACAGGCTGAAGCTCCCTTTGACCGTATTGATCCGGAAAAGTTCGGGCTGTTCGGACATTCTCTCGGAGGAGCAGCGGTTGTTGCAGTCGGCAGGCAGCGGGAGGATATTTCGGCGGTAATTGATCTGGAAGGAACGATGCTTGGTGAATATCAGGGCTATGCAGATGGAAAGCATACTTATTGTGAGGAGCCTTATCCCTTGCCGCTTCTGGATGTAAATTCAAGGCAGGTTTATGAACTTGCAAAATCATATACGAAGGAGCCGTATGTGAACTTTTATATGGGAGATCATGCAGAGGATTTCAGGGAGATTGTGGTAGAAGATGCAGGACATATGAATTTCTGTGATCTGGCGGTTGCTTCCCCATTGGGTGCAAGACTGCTCGGTGCCGGAAAAACAAATGCATGGAAATGTCTTGCCAATATCAATGAACTTGTATTAAATTATTATAACTACTACCTGAAGGATGCTTCCACATTTGAAGTACCGGACGGGATGGAAATGGAATAAGAAGTTTCAGGGGAAAGAAAAGAGTACGATTTATGAGGGTTGAGATCAGAAAAATAGCCTCGAAGGAGGCGGAAAAGGTCATTATTGAGTGTGTGAAAGTGACACCTCAGATTGACGATATCCGGGCTTTTGCCGAAGGAAGCGGAAGAGAGCTTGCAGGAACGAGCTGTGAACTGACAATGGATGAGGAGATAGAGCGCCATGTCGAGCGTTTTCCCCTCCGGGAGGTATATTATTTTGAAGCGGTGGATGAGCATGTCTTTGCCTACACCGAAAAGAAGGAATATGAGATCCGGATGCGGCTTTATGAAATTGAGGAGCAGTTTCAGGCGTGTCATTTTGTAAGATGCTCAAAGTCCGTGGTGCTGAATCTGATGAAGCTTGGAAGCATCAGTCCGGCACTCAATGGCCGTTTCTATGCACATATGAAAAATGGGGAAAGGCTGGTGATCTCACGACAGTATGCCCCACTCATCAAAGAAATCATTATGGGGGTATAAGCGATGCGGGAAAGAGAAATGCAGAATACACCAACTTCATTATTATTAGTCTTTTTTATTGTGACTGCCTGTGTAACCACTGTACAGGGAATTGTAGGAACGCTGCTTTGGCCGGAGGCGCGGTTCGGATTTGACGCCTTTTTGTTCCCACCCCTGTTTGGAATTCTGTCGGTGCTCTCAAACGTGGTATTGATTTCCAAAAAGGAGCTGTCCATGGGTCAGATGGCATTCCGGATGTTTCTGCAGCTCCTTGTAATTGAGGTCATGGTTTTTTCTGTTAATATTCTGGCAGGCAGCTCCGAGAACTACACACCGGCCATATGTATTTTACTGGCCGGTGCTGTTGCAGGAATCTATGGAGTGGTTCATGTGATAATGTGGTTAAATGACCGGCGCGCGGCGAAAGCTTTTAATGAGAGACTGCGCCGCTTTCAGGAAGAAATACAGTAATTATAAAGAAATGATATGTGATTGTTTACACAGTAGTCGGACTATGTAAGAATAGGATGCATTTATAATAACTTTAATAAAGTCAGAGTGACATTTATGGGACATGCCTTCTGTTAAATTAATACCTGTAAGGAACCTGAAATGAAAAAATAAGGTAGAAAATATGTTACAGGAAAGTTTAACAGGAGGTATTGTTATGAAAGGATATGTAGTGACTACGGGATATATGGGATATGTGAATGGTGAATATATGTTGTTTGCAAGTGAAGAGGATTATCAGACATATCTTGACGAATGAAAATCAGAAACGTACAATGGAACTGTTCTATAAAGACTGTAAAGTAAAGGAGATTGAAAATATGAGTATGATTGATACCGTACGCTCCCAGATGATGGAAGCCATGAAAAACAAGGACAAGACACGTAAGGATGCACTTTCGATGCTGCTTTCTGCATTGAAGAACAAGGCCATTGATAAACGGGCAGATCTGACCGAGGCGGAGGAATTTGAAGTGGTAAAGCGTGAGATCCGTCAGACGAAGGAAACCATGGATCTGGCTCCGGCTGATCGTGAGGATATCAGGGAAGCATGTGCGGCACGTCTTTCTGTTTATCAGGAATTTGCACCCGAAGAGATGAGTGAGGATGCGATCCGTGCGGAAGTGCAGGCGGTACTTACGGCTCTTGGCATTTCCGAACCCTCCGCAAAGGACAAGGGCAAGGTAATGAAGGAGCTTATGCCGAAGGTCAAAGGAAAGGCAGACGGCTCCCTGGTCAACAGGATAGTCGGTGAAATATTAGCGTAACCATTGCATCAGGAACATACTACAGCTCATGACATGTCAGGTTGTCATATATATGAGAAAGGACCGGTGAAGCTTTCTCAAGTCATGAGCGGGAAGGATAAGAGATGAATAAGGATTTAACCACAGGAAAACCGGAGAAGGTACTGTGGGGGTTCTGTCTGCCTTTGTTTGGAAGTATTATTTTCCAACAGTTATACAATATCGCAGACAGTCTGATTGCCGGAAAGTTCGTGGGGGAAAATGCACTTGCGGCAGTCGGAAACAGCTATGAAATTACACTGATTTTTATTGCATTTGCCTTTGGCTGTAACATCGGCTGTTCGGTCATTGTGAGCAGATATTTTGGAGCGAAGGAATACCATAATGTCAGGACGACAGTACATACGACACTCTTAAGCGGTGCCGTTTTGTGTGCACTTTTGATGCTGCTTGGATTCTTTGGATGCCACAAGATGCTTACGATGATTCATACACCGGAAGAAATTATGGCGGATTCCCGGTTATATCTGATGATTTATATTGCAGGACTGCCGTTCCTTTTCTTCTATAATATTGCCACGGGAATTTTTTCAGCACTGGGAAATTCGAAGACGCCGTTCGTTTTTCTGGCGTGTTCGTCGGTTGCCAATATTATTATGGACTACATTTTTGTGAGGTTTCTTGCGATGGACGTTGCCGGAGTGGCATGGGCAACCTTTATCTGCCAGGGAATCAGCTGCGTACTTGCCATTGTGGTTGTGTTCCGGCATCTCGGAGCACTTCCGAGTGAAAAGAAAGCCGTCTGGTTTTCCATGCCGGTTTTTTTACAGATCTGCACGGTGGCGATTCCAAGTATCCTGCAGCAGAGCTTTGTTTCTGTCGGAAACATCATTATCCAGAGCCTCATCAATGGCTTCGGTGCATCGGTAATAGCGGGCTATGCGGCAGCCATCAAGCTCAATAACCTTGTGATTACATCCTTTACCACACTGGCCAACGGAATCTCGAATTATACCTCGCAGAATCTGGGAGCCGGTAAGTACGAAAGGATTCACGATGGCTTTAAGGCCGGAATTAAAATGGTATGGACACTCTGTGTTCCACTGGTATTGCTTTATGTAATCGCCGGAAGATGGCTTGTTTATCTGTTTATGGACAGCAGCAGCGGACCGGCGATGGACACCGGAATTCTGATCTTAAGGATTCTGGCACCGTTCTACTTCGTAGTATCGGTGAAGCTTGTGACCGATGGAGTGCTTCGCGGAAGCAGCATGATGGGAGCATTTATGATTGCAACGTTTACGGATCTGATTCTGCGTGTGAGCATTGCGGCAGTTTTATCTTCGAAGCTTGGCAGTGTAGGAATCTGGAGTGCATGGCCGGTTGGCTGGTTCCTCGGAACTATGCTTTCCCTGTTCTTTTATTTCAGGGCAAAGAAAAACCACTTCCTGTTAAAAAGCAGGGAAATGGTTCAGATCGAAGAAGAGGAAAAACGGGAGGTTTAAGTTTGATATGGGTAGAAGATCCGCACCTGCATATCACAGGGCCTTGCGGACTTCAATTGCTTTCATGGGGCACATCTCCTGACAACAGAAGCAGGAGATGCAGCCCTTTTTCTGAAAAACGGCCTTTTTCTTTCCGGACCGGTCTTCTTTAATTCTAATGATGTGTGCCGGACAGCTTTCGGCGCACTTGCCGCAGCCGACACATTTGCTTTTGCTGAGAAGGGGATAGGATTTCAATAATTTTCCCATAACAAATACCGCAGGCTTACGTAAAAAGCCCGGGAGTGCCGTTGAAAAATCCAGCTTTTTGGTATCCGGTATCTGAAAAGGGGTGAGATCCTCAGGGATCGCATCACCAACGAGTTGGATCTCTTCAGGATGGGCAAGGCCCTGTTCTACTGCCTGACGGATCATTACAATGCTCATGGGGTCAAGCTTCATTAATCCGGCAGCAAAATAATCCTGTGTATAAAAATCACGGGCTGCCAGAATTATTTTAAGCGGATGGGAGGTGCCGCCGGTAGGACCGTTTCCTTCCATGGCATCTACCGCATCGATGATGGTAAGCTGGGGAGAGACAGTCTGTGCCAGCTCTACCAGCATATTCGAAAAGTCCCCGATATCCGGCCAGCGGTAATGCATCTGCGGCTTCTCAAGACCTGGAATGGTACCGAAAAGATTCTTGATTCCACCGGAATAGCCGGTCATGGAATGTGTCTTTAGTTTACAGATGTTAATGACATAATCGGCTTCCACAATCGGAGTGATGAGATGAAAGCTGTGGTTTTTAAAGCCATCCCGGGTAGGAACCGTCCGGGCAGTAAAGTCCATGTTCATGCGGATATCCGGTTCCAGGGAAGACATGCCACAGACACGGTAGAGATTTTTCATATGTTCGGCATTGTAAAGCCCGCCGGAGCTTTCGGCAAGGGTTATGTCAGTCACACCATGCTCCCGTAAGTAACGTACGACAGCCTTTACCACAAGAGGATGGGTGGTCACCGGGAAGTCCGGGCTTTTCGCCATGACAAGGTTTGGCTTGATGACGATCTTAAGACCGGAGCGCAGGTCATCAGCGATGGATAAGGCATCCATGGCTTTGCAGACAGCAGGATAAAGTAACTCTTCTTTATATTCAGAAACGTGGTATAATGTCTGTAGCATAATTGGAAATCCTTCTTATTATAAAATTGGGGTTCTGTCCCCGAACAAAAACCATTGTAGCATAAACGGAACAAAAAGATAAGATAGATCTTTGCCATTCGTAAATGAAGAACTAGGTGAAGTTACAGTTCACACAGCAGCCAGACACTTGCTGTCAGGCTGCGTAAGAACATGATTTGAGTAGAGCACTTAGCGAGGTTATTTCGAGCTTAGTGCGAACCATACAAGTTCACTTGGCAAACCGAAGGTG
>Ga0129315_1000381_pt1 | contig 39584 bp, 42 predicted proteins | sample Cm827metagenome_FD_94432 | JGI IMG/M metagenome (GOLD analysis project Ga0129315, IMG submission 94432) | Eastern black-and-white colobus group fecal microbial communities from Wisconsin, USA - Cm827 metagenome | ecosystem: Host-associated > Mammals > Digestive system > Large intestine > Fecal... | reverse complement strand
CTTTTTTTGATTTTATTGCAGCACCAAGTTAAGTGAAATTTCTGACATGACCAAGTGTCTCGAGAACTTTGTTTCTCAGACACTTGGATTTATTACAAGATTTTGTGCTGCGGAATTAAGGTACACGTGAAAAATAACCCAATGTCATGTTTTCAAATTTTTCTATATTTGTGACTTACAGCTGTTTTGATTTTTCACTTAAAGAGTATTGATAATATGAAAAAGGTATTCAACCTTCTTGTCTCTTTCGTTCTGATTGCGGGATTTTCTGCTTGTAGTAAGGACGATTCCGGCAATCAGCAACAGGAACCGGAATATCCGAGTCCTACCCCTGTCCCGTCTGCGGACTACAAAGGTCTTGCGTTCATTTCTTCCGGAGAATCCACTGTCCGGCTTGCACAAGTGGGGACCCCGTATGAAATCTCATTGGAATACAGCACTGATGAATCCCATTGGAAGCCATACGCCATAGGGGAAACGATTACTTTGGCGGACAGTACATTTTTACTGTTCAGAAGCGGCGAGCATAAAAATCGCAAATTCAGTAAGGATGACGAAAATTACTATCATTTCGAGATATCCGGTCCCATCTCTGCACAAGGGAATATCATGTCATTGTTAAACAGGGATTTCTCTACTCCGCTTACATTCTATGGATTTTTCGCATTATTTGAAGGATGTACAAGCCTGCTGTCTGCGCCTGAGCTCCCGGCAACAACAATGGAACAGGGCTGCTATTCCCAAATGTTCTCAGGATGCACAGCTCTGAAATCTGCCCCTGAACTCCCGGCCGAAGTATTGGCAACTAATTGTTATCGGTATATGTTCCGTGGATGTTCCACTCTGACATCTGCTCCGAAACTCCCGGCAACAAAAATGGAACAGGGCTGTTATTTCGGAATGTTCTCTGAATGTACAGAATTGACATCCGCACCTGAACTCCCGGCCAATGTGTTGGCATACAATTGTTATGGGTGGATGTTCAAAGGATGTTCCGCTCTGGCATCTGCTCCTAAGCTCCCGGCCATAAAAATGGAATCCTATTGTTATAATGGTATGTTCGCAAACTGTACGAAACTGACATCCGCACCCGACCTCCATGCTAAAAGATTGGAGTCCAATTGCTACAATTACATGTTTGAGGGATGCACAAGTCTCACATCGGCTCCGGAACTTCCGGCTACATACCTGGTAAGAGAATGCTACCATAGCATGTTCAACGGATGCACAAGTCTTACATCAGCGCCTATACTCCCTGCGACGACCTTGGATTGGGGTTGTTATAGCGAAATGTTCCAAGGATGTACAAGTCTTACATCAGCACCTGAACTTCCGGCGAAAGAGCTTATTCGCAATTGTTATCAGCTTATGTTTAAAGATTGCAGCAAGCTCCGATATGTCAAAGCCTTGTTCACAACCGGCCCATCAGAAGAAACCACAAAAGACTGGCTCAGCGGTGTGGCGGCTTCCGGAACATTCGTCAAGAGCAAAAATGCCACTTGGAACGTGACGGGCGCACACGGCATTCCGAAAGGATGGAAAATTGAAACTCAGTAGGCTGTCATTTATCGTGACTCATGTCGTTTTGTTTTTTCACTTAAAGAGTATTGATAAATATGAAAAAGATATTCAATCTTATTGCCTCATTCGTTCTGCTTGCGGGATTTTCCGCTTGCAATAAGGATGGTTCCGACAAACCTGGTCTTCCTCCTGCCCCTGTCCCGACAGTGAACTACAAAGGCCTTACGTTCATTTCTTCCGGAAATTCCACAGTCTGTCTTGCAAAAGTGGGGGCTCCGGATGAAATCACATTGGAATACAGCACCGATGAGTCCCAGTGGAATCCATATACCCTAGGGGAAAAGATTTCATTGGCGGACGGTACATTTTTACTGTTCAGAGCCGGCGAGCAGAAAAATCTCACATTCAGCAAGGGTTCCGATAGTTACTATCATTTCGAGATTTCCGGTCCCGTCACTGCTCAAGGGAATATCATGTCATTGTTAGACAGGGATTTCTCCACGCCGCTTTCAACGAATGCATTTTTCGCTTTATTTGAAGGATGCACAAGCCTGCTGTCTGCGCCTGAACTCCCGGCAACGACAATGGCACAGGGCTGCTATTTCCGAATGTTCGCGGAATGCACAGGGTTGAAATCCGCACCTGAACTCCCGGCCGAAGCATTGGCATACAATTGTTATGGGAGGATGTTCAAAGGATGTTCCGCTCTGACATATGTTCCTGACCTCCCGGCGACAAAAATGGAAGCCTATTGCTATAACAGTATGTTCGCGAACTGTACGAGTCTGAAATTTGCACCCGAACTTCCTGCTACAAGATTGGACACGGGTTGCTACCATTGTATGTTTGAGGGATGTACGAGTCTTACATCGGCTCCGGAACTTCCTGCAACAGAGCTTGTGAGCAATTGTTATGAGTTTATGTATAAAGATTGCCACAATCTCCGATATGTCATAGGGCTGTTCACAACCGAGCCGTCAAAAAAAACGACCGAAGACTGGCTCAGCGGCGTGGCGGCTTCCGGAACATTCATCAAGAGCGAAAAAGCGACTTGGGACGTGACGGGCGTACACGGCATTCCGGAAGGATGGAAAATTGAGACTTGGTAGGGAGTTCACCTGCAATCACCCAATGGCCTTGAGGATGTTACCTAAACAACTCTGAGTGAGTTCCAAGTCGTAGCAATTTGATGATATTCGTATTCTCATCAAACCAAATCAGAAGAGTGTCACTCTCAATATGGCACTCCATACAATCTTTAAAATCACCTAAGAGTTTATGAGGTTTGTATTCCTGTGGAATCGCAACATCATTTTGCAAGTAATCGAGAACCACCTTTAGTTTTTCAATCCTCTTCGGCTGGTTCTGGTACTTCTTAAGGTCTTTCTTAAATTGACTGGTGATTTTCAGTTCCTTCATACCCACTACAATGACTCAATAAACTCCTCAAGATTATCCAGATTGATTGTTTCCAGATTCTTATCCTCTCTCGCTTCTTTCACTGCGGCCATTGTTACGGCATTAGGGGTGCGATAGACAGCATCCATAAGAACGCTCTCCACATAATTATTCAGGCTACGGTTCTGCTTGCGTGCCTCCACCTTCAATCTCCTCAGCAATTCTGTGCTGAGCCTAAAGGCTGTCTGAGTTCTACTGATAGTCGTTTCCATCTTCTTCATATACTTTGCATCACAAATATATAACACTTATATAACATTTGCAAGAAAAGTTCTAAACGTCACATCTGTGTCCGATAAAGAACCTTAAAAGTTCTTTGAAAAAAGATCCTGAAGCACTTCCGAAAACGCAGTCCGGACGACATTGTTTTTATGTAAGAAAACCGGTTCGTTCCGGTATAATAATATAGAGCATCAAGAGGTCTCATGTGGAGACGCCAACCGAGCAAGCCAGATGCCACGGTGGAAAAACGATGCGGAATGTTCCATTCAAAAAAAAATTATGGCAAATGATTGACAGCATTGTACTTAACATCCCCCATTCTTCATCGGAGTTTCCAGGTACGGCAAAAGACGGATGGGAAAACGGAATCGATGAGCATATCCAGCGCTGGACAGACTGGGGAACGGACCGCTTGTTCGGGATGGCCTCATCCATGGATCCCCGCATTCATCCGGTCACCTTCCCCTGGTCAAGATTCTTCTGCGATGTGGAGCGTCTGGAAAACGATCCGCTGGAAAAAATCGGTCAGGGCATCGTCTATTCATCTTTCGAAGGAATCGGGAGGAACATTACCGGAACAGAAATCATCTACAGGTCATATTACCTTGGGCACAAGGCTGCCGTCATCAAGGAGCTGACGCCGTCTTCAATGCTGATAGACTGCCATTCGTTTCCTTCCGACCTGTCAGACGTGGAAGTATGCATCGGCTTCAACGATGACTGGAGCATGCCGGATAAAGACCTGTTGTCACAAATAGAATCAATGTTCAGGTCGCGAGGATATAAAACGGCATTCAACAAGCCTTACTCCAACTCGTATGCCCCAAAGACACGTTTCGACTACCCGTCATTGATGATAGAACTGAACAAATCAATCTACATGGATGCCGACGGAAGCATGGACAATGAGAAATCAGAGAAGATTATGTCCGCTATCAAGGAAATGTACGAAATGATTCTCCGGCCTTGCACGTCCGGTCTTTTCTTCAAAAACGCAGGCTTCCTGTATGAGAAGCGCAATGAAATCTGGGCAAACCCAAGGATGGCTTCCGCATTGACTGGAACCGCGTATTTCAACGGCAAACGGGCAACTGTCGGAGGATTCCTGAAGGCTGTCGAAAGCCATCCGGACCTGTTCCGCTGCAAGGATTCGATAATCGTCAGCTTTGGCGGCAGCATTTTTAGCGGCGCAACCTTCAACACGGCCGTAAACCTGAAAGACGGACATACAAGTTCCTTCAAGGGCGGCAGCTTCGGCAGAAAACTGAGGGCCTACATTGAAGGACATGCCCAATATCCTGTAAGGGAAGACGCATTCCCTTTGTCAAAGGTGATAGAGATGCTGAAAGACGGAGGCACTTGCCAATGACAACTATTCAGAATCATTCGGGACCTCCTCACGGAATCTTTTCACGAACAAGGACCGGCCTTCGAGTTCTATGCCCGGCTTTCTGTGCATCCTGAAGCCCTTCGGCGCGAGGATGCTGCATTTCAATCCCGCATCCTGTGCCGCCTGGATCCCCGCTTCATCGACGCCTGTCTGGCCGCCCGAACGGATCATGGAGAACTTGACACCAGAGTCAGCCAGGTCGAGCAATACAAGTTTCAGGAGTTCCCTGATTTCGGAGGTCCGGATGCAGTACTTGTCAAGGGTGATCTGACTGTTGCCGGCAATGTTGAGTTTCAGCTCGTCCGTCTTGAACTTCGGATGCTTTCTTATCCGTTTGGTTATCGCTTCTGCAAGGCTGGACAGACACCTTCCCGACAGGTCCGTCGGAATCGTAAAACCGACATATTTGTCTCCCGCAGCCTTCCTGGTGGTAATCTCACCCGGAGAGTCCATGTCCACGGCCAATGCCAAAGTAATGTCAGACCATTCAGCATTGGCCCAGGTACGGTGGCCATAATTGCGCTTGGAGTCTTCCATGAAGACAGGCTCAATGTCATTGATCCAACGATACTTTTTCTTCACGCCGGTATTGTTGACCGCGTTTTTGTTGTTCCTATTCATATGCAGTTTAATTTCGATTATTCATTTTGCCTGGCGGAAAAGGTATTTACCAGTTCCGCCAAAAAGTGGCATCAGTACAAGGACGGCCTGTCAGTGAAACCTATGTAGCACAGCAGTTCCTCATCACCATAGTATTCCCAGCTGAAGAAACCATACTTGTCCGGTTCAGTGGTTACCTTATGATACCCGAGTTTTCCCCCTTTCATGACAACGTTATCTCGAGAAGAAACAGATTCCTTACTGATGCCACATTTGAATTCCTTCTCAATGAAACTTTTCCAGGTACTGTCATCATTGCCGTCGTCTCTCCTTTGACCTATCCATTGTTCAATCGGCATTGACTCCGGCTTATTCTCGGCAATGAACTTTTCTACATCTTCAAAGCGGCCTTCGTCCAGATCATTGAAGCGCAGCAGCCGCAACTTGAGTTTCGACAGAGGCACATTGAACAGATTCGGATCCGGAATCCGCCCTGTGATGTTGCATTCTTCAATAAGGGATTTCAAGATGTCAATGGTCGAAATCTCCAGGCTGTTTACCAGCTTTATCAGCCCGTCGGCCAATGACTTGTCCTCCAGGGTGTCGGCTATCACCTCATTGATTACATCGAGTTCAAGATTTCCGAACTGCTTGACATACCGGATACGGCCCGGACGTCCGATCAGGTTGTCATCCAGCGTGAGTTCGTTCGTTGTCAGGATGTACAGTTTCCTCCGGTGGTTGTACACTCCGTCAATCATTTTCAGCAGAATCTCCGACTCTTCATCGAAAGTCTTTTCTGCCTCATCTATGAGGACGGCGGCTTCGAAATTGAGCGCCTGGATGAATTCCAGCAATCCGTCTACAGGCTTTGAAACGACTATGGTAGGCAACCCGAGCCTGTTGCAAAGTTGCTTGGCGGCGATGGTCTTGCCTGTACCCTTCAATCCGTTGAAGATGACGCCAAGGTTCTTGCCCGACTTTTGGAACACGTCAGAGTTCCATGTATGGATTATATGGTCGTTGATGGCTTTCCCTTCAGTTCCATATACCTTGAAATTGACAATGAACGATTCCGCAATCTTTTCGAGACCGATGCGGCCCGTCCTGGCGTCAACGTAAATCCGGAACACGCCGTTCCCGGGAGTGGAAAGCAATGTCGCGGAACCAGGAATCGGGAAAAGTACGCCACCTTCGTTTATCCACTTCTGCCTGTTGAGATAATTGTCCGTACATGGTCCAACGTCCCCTGGAGAATCCTGTCTATCAAGGATATAGAACTCCAGATCCGTCATCGTTCCGTCATTTCTGCATCCCGCCTCCTTCTCAACGTGGCTGAACTTGAATCCTCCCGCCAAGGCCACCTTCCTTGACGGTCCGTTGTCTGGCTCAAGATAGATTGTGAGCCTGTCCGCCTTCCTGACATTGAAAAGATATTCCTTTATACAGGCCAATGCCTCCGTCATGTAGCCATTCCCCTGGAAAGATGTTTCAATGAAATAGCAGATCTCATAATCCATCAATGTTCCCTGAGGCAAGTTGATTTCCCTCGGGGTGAGGATGATGATACCTATCACGTCATCCTCATCTTTCCTTGAGATGATGAGCATGTTGTCTGTCCGCATGGCCCAGCGGATCTTGCCTTCAGCCTCACTGACGTCATCCATTTTCTTGAACCCGGTCCGCTCTGCAAGACAACGAGTGCTCATTATCCGGAACACCTCGTCGATATGTCTTTCGCCAGGTGTCGCAATCACCAGCCTGTCTGTAACTAACTCAACCATATTTCTATTCCCTTTATCTTGTTGCAGTTCCTTTCCTGCCCGTTCTCTGTTTTTGTACTTATTATACCGGAGACTTATCAGTTTCTTTCAGCCTCTATACCCGGCAAAGCAGCATATCATGTATTTTCTAATACTGTCCTCTCTTCTATTGCGTCAAATATAGCTTAACAGAATGCCTTAATCTGGCATCTTATATCCCTGTGAATATTCCCGGCCTGTATATTCTCAAATAGGCACACCCCTTTTCATAGAAGGAATTCACCTTTTTGTCCAGTATTCCGGCTTGTCCGAGAATCGTCATCATGTCCGTTATGCTATACAATTCAAACCCGAGATTCTTACACTTGTTTTTGAAAAGATCTTTTGGGAATGCTATTCGGATATTTTTAGAGAAGTTTTATTTTTTGGCTGCAAACGGTTATATTTGTATTGTTTGTAGACATTGGTTCGATTTGCGGACGGATGTGGTATTATGGAGGACAGAATATGTTATACCCGATAGGAATACAGAGCTTTGAAAAGATTCGCACCGGAGGATTTGTCTATGTGGATAAAACAGCCTTGATATATAGGTTGGCAGCCTCTGGACAGTATTATTTTCTGAGTCGTCCGAGACGATTCGGAAAGAGTCTGCTCGTATCTACTATGGAGGCGTATTTCAGTGGTAGAAAAGAACTTTTCGAGGGGCTCGCGATGGAGTCGCTGGAGAAGGAATGGACGGAATATCCTGTCCTGCATCTGGATTTGACAGGAGCTGCATATTTGTCTGTTGATGAACTTTATTCCAAGCTCAACTCTTTTTTATCCAAGTATGAAGAGCGTTATGAGATCTGCACAGATGAACGTGTCGCAAGTGTCCGCTTTGAAAATATTATCGATGTCGCATACCGAAAGACCGGCCAGAAAGTCGTCATTCTCATTGACGAATATGAAAAACCGATAATCGACAACATTGACAATCCTGAACTTATGGAGCAGTTCAGGCGCGAGCTTCAGGGATTCTACAGCGTCATAAAAGGAAAGGACAATGCCATAAGATTTGCGTTCTTGACTGGAGTTACAAAACTCGGCAAAATGAGCATATTCAGTGGCCTCAACAATCTGAATGACATATCGATGGATGCAAGATATGCTGACATCTGCGGAATATCGGAGCAGGAACTGAAGGCATATTTTGGTGAAAGCGTAAGGACGTTGGCGGAGATGAACGGGCTTTCGGAAGAAGATTGCTACAAGAAATTGGCATCAATGTATGATGGCTATCATTTTTGTGAAGACAGCATCGGCGTGTATAATCCGTTCAGTCTTTTGAACACATTCAACTCGGGCAAATTCCGGATGTACTGGTTCGAGACTGGAACGCCGACATTCTTGGTAAGATACTTGAAGCAAGGAAACTATAACCTGGACAACATCTCGAAGAATGACGTGGCGCTGGAGACTCTGACGGGAGCGAACTATGTGAGCCCGGCCCCTATTACACTCATGTATCAGGCTGGATATTTGACCATCAAGGATTTTAATCCTGATTTTTTCACATACAACCTTGACTACCCTAACGAGGAAGTCAAGCGCGGCTTCATGCATTCCCTCAGCCAGTTGTTCGCTCCGGCACTAATAGGAGGAGAACTATCAGTATATCAGTTCGTTAGAGATATCCGCGATGGAAACACCAAGGCTTTCATGGACCGTCTCACTGCATTTTTCGCAGGAAACAGCTACATGATTCAGGGCGACCTGGAACTGTACTTCCAGAACGTGATGTCGATAATGTTGAAAATGATGGGGCTCTATGTCAAGACTGAATACCAGACGTCCAACGGCAGGATTGACATTGTCTTCGATACGGACAAATATGTCTATATCATTGAATTGAAGAGAGACGAATCCGCCGAAACTGCTCTGAAACAAATCGAGGAAAAGGGTTACGACAAACCGTTCCTCGCCAGCGGCAAGCAGATAATCAAACTCGGCATCAATTTCTCTTCTGAAACCAAGACGATTGACGGCTGGGCTGAGGCGTGACACACTCTACTTGATTACTCGTGTCCGACATGCCATACAATTCGGACGTGGGATTCTTTCAGTAAGGCGATCAGTTTCTCAAATGGAATTCCTCCCACATCATCCTGACCATGTTGATATTGGTCAATTGCTGCCGCCAGCGTTCTTGCCCTATCTATAAAGCTGCCGGTCCTCACATGTTGCCTGCTTGCCCCGCAATGGCAACATTGATAACTGACGGACGTAGTCCCGGTCATCGGATTTCCTGCAAATGAATATATGCAGGCATCTTCCCCGCACTCGTCACACTTGAAACATAGCCATCCGTTACCTTGCTCCCATAACTTCAGCAGGGTGCCGACGGCTATCGGCCCCTTTATGCCATATACCGAAACCGGCGCCGGCGACAAGAACAGCTCACGATGACTGCATATATACTCCCGGTTTCCGACAATGAGCTGAAGGTTGTCGGACAACATTTCACTTTCCATCGATTCCGCAGAGCCGATTATCTCATCTGTCTCAGACATATTATTATAGCATTTCTATAGTTCAATTATATATACAGCAAATCAGCATCATTCTTACGTATTTTCCATATCCGACTTAAATTTCAGGTCATCTATGTCGCGGTTCAGCGGTCCGAGGATGACGGTTTATCACCCATTGGAGGCGTTGCGCTAGATTGTGGCGAGATAACAGCAGCCAAATAGTCGCATTGTCAGATTATTTTATTACATTTGGAGAAATCAACCACAAAAAATGACCATTATGCGAAGAATTATTTTCACTATCTGTTTTACATTCATCACAGCCATTTCACTAGCGCAGCAAAAAGATTTACCAGAAGAGTTCTTTGGTCTGAAATTCTGTGAAAAATACACTCCTGAACAGCTGAAAGATGCAATGAATAATAATGGAGTATATTTAGAGATAGATAATTCGAAACCGTATGATATAAATGGAATACAGTATTTAAGATACGGATTCCAAAATGTCACTTACGAAGGAAGAACATATCCTTTACTTATCCTTATAACCAACACGAGCGGAACTTTATCTATGGTGTCATTTTGCATACTTAACGATAATACCAATTCCACAGCAATTGACTCAACCTACAATGCGATTAAAAGTGAGTTATCCAAGGATTACGAACTAACATATTACCCAGTTCAGGATCATCCAGAAATTGAAAGAATGATAGCCATAAATAATGGTGTTACCCTTAGACTTGACAAGTCTAAGGAAAATGATCAAACAAAGTCAATAGAAATTTCGTATGTATCTCTACTTGCCAGTTTTATGGGCGAATATGAATCGGAACTCCCAGAAATCCAGGATTCTTTTTTTGGAATGAAAATGGGTTCAACTCAGACGCGTCTGACTATTGACAGAGCCGTCGGATATAAAGGCAAGTGGCTCGATGAAGAATACATATCCAATGGTAAAGTCATAATTTTTAAAGACGTCTCTTTTGCCGGACGGACTTGGGATTTTGCCAACTTTTATTTAACCGAAAGCGGTGTTTTATACGAAGTAAAATTCAATATAAGTCTTGAAGATTATGGTTCTTATTCAGATGAATGGAAACAGGCACAAAGCACATACAATTATTATCGACAAAAACTAAATGATAAGTATGGAGAAAAAGAGGAGACAGAGTCGGATAACGGTAAATATACTACATTCATTGGCAAAAATGACATGGCTGTAATGGTATCCAACGAGAGAAGCCAATCCAAGGGAGGGTCGTACCGTAGATATGTCTCTTTGGATTATATCCAAACGGAATATTTCAACCAACAAACCAACAAGAGTGATGATGAATTATGATTTCTCGCTAACGAAGTTAAGATAAAAAAAGTTCCCGCAGGACGATGGTCTTGCGGGAACTGTCATATTTGCGATTGTCTCTTTCATGTTCTTTCGTGTTTTTGATAAGATTCGTATGGATTAAAGCTACGTTTGCCAAAAGAACCATCGGCAAATCCTCCATCATAATCCAAGTGCATTCCAGAACTCTTCCGGGAGTGTGACATTGTCAAGTGCTGACGCTTCTTTAAAAAGTGGAGCTATTTCAATATCGCGCCACCCGGCAATACCGCAGCCGATGCGCGTTACAAGGAATGTCAATTCCGGGTGCGCTTTTGCACAGGCCGTAAAATCGTCAACATGCTTGCGGATAATATCAATGCTTCCGTCCATTGTCGGAATTGCATAGCATTGACCGGTCATGCCGACACCGACGCCCCATTCTGCGCCGAACTTTTTATAGGCGACGCGTGCTGCTCCACCCCCGTGCATGCCTTCCTTATTGCTGCCGAACACAAAGATCTCACCCTCTCTAAGAGAAGTGATATACTGCGGCGTGATTCTGTTGTTTTCTGTCATGGAGATATATCATTTACTATTATCCATTATCTTAGGGAACGATATGCATGTTGGTAATAGAAGCACCACCATTCCCACATAAAAATACAAAAATTTCAGAAAAGTTTGATCTTCTCTTAAATTATCTTTTTAGCGCGAGTCTGCAGTTGATATACTAAATACACCTAAGATACCAAATATTCCAACAGTGAACAGTCTTGCAGCTGGCTGTGGCAGTTTGACACACGACCAAAATCCACGTATTAGCCCAACAAAATTCCAAGAAGACGAGATAACCGTAGAGGACATAAGCGATTTGCTCACAATAATCTGTGAGGCATTTGAAGTTTATGCCACAAATGGAATTCCTGCATCATGAAATAGTTTTGAGACTGGTAAGAAATAAGATGTAAGAACTTCGGAAAACATCAGTATAGTATAATGATAGAATGTAATTGAACCCTGTCCGGGCTTCTGCTTCCGGACGGACTTGTAAAACACAAAAAAGATGATACAAATGGAAACATTAATCAAAGACGTTTGGAATGAGTTTGTCAATTCCAAAAACACCTTGTCAACCCACCTTGTCAATGACAGCATCCCTATCATTTGGTTCGGTGACCTCAACAAATATTATGAATCAGACAAGAAGATAGTGACTGTCAGTCTGAATCCGTCAAATATTGAGTTCGAGGACAAAAAAGGAAATAAGATCAATCGGTTCCCCAATACATCTGCTATCAAGGGATTAAATTCCCTATCTCCCAAGGACATTTCCACTTACGAGACCGCAATGAACAATTACTTCAATGTGAGACCTTACACCAACTGGTTCAAAAAACCAGAATACGCCCTACGCGCCTTGGATGCAAGTTATGGAGGCAATATGACAAACACACAAGAGGCTTATCATAATACAGCCATCCATATTGACATAAAATGTCCCCTTGCAACCGACCCGACATGGAGCAAGTTACCAAAGGAGATTGTTAGTTATTTGGACAAGCAGTTCATTGGGTATTTTGATAAGTTATTGAACATCTTAGAACCGGATATCATTCTGGTTTCTATAAATCGCGACTACATCGAAGACTATTTCAGAAACGCCGCTGGAGATCCGTGTTCTTCGAAGAACGGCACAACAATTAAAATCGAACACACATGCCGCAATGGTGAAGAGTGCAAGAGAGGATTCTGCGGATGGAAGCTTCCAAAGGGAGTCCTGATTGCAGTCCCTGCCAGGCCTCAGCCATGGTGGAATCCTGGACAATGTAAAGAAGTTGCATTCTTCACAAAAGGATTCAACATGCTAAGGAACAGCGGACTGACATTCTAACAGGTTGGCCTAAAAAAAAGAAGCTCTTTCTTCCTGAGCACAGCAAAAAAGAACTGATTTCCGACAAATAAGCTGTAAGAACTTCGGGGAGCATCAGTATAATGATAAAATGATATTGAACCCTGTCCGGACGTCTGCTTCCGGACGGAGTTGCAAAACAAAAAGTCATATGAAATTCGACAGCAATACACTGCTCAGAATAGCGATGAAGGGCATCTGCAATGTAGTGAACCGATACATCCAGTCCGGCAGTATCATTGACAAAGATTATCTCCAGAAGCTGGAGCAAGACAACATTATCAAGTGGTATCGTACCGAGATTGCTAAGGCCACAGGGCATTACCCCAAAAGCATTCCTGAAGAGTTAAAGGATATGTGCGAGAAACTAATTCCAGACTTGAAGGACAAGACGAACAAGCTTATCTTTACCCAGCAAAAGAAAAGCAAGGCCTGTCAGATCAATGAAATCATGGCGGATGCTATGCTCACGTCATTTCTCGACAATGCCGGAATCCAGAATTATCAAATCAAAAAGCAGCACTATAGGGCAAAACTCATTATCCTCATGGGCACAAAGAGGCTTGTGCTGCCCCTGAGATACAGTGCTTTCCCTGAAATTTTGGATGAGATACCGCTAACCCTCAAGGTTATGGAAAAGATCAATGAAAAGTTCGGAAAAGATGTTAAAATCATATAACAAAAGTCTTTGCAAGAAGATAAATTACAAGTATATTTACACTCAGCCAGAGGGAAATGTGGCTGGACCGCATGGCGGAATCAGGAGATTCTTCGGTGGATATAACCATCATCGCCATTATCAGGAATCAACCACCCTAAAGACAATTAACAATACTAAATTTTCATACTATGAAACTTATTGATAACTATCATTTGCCTGAAAATCAGACCCAACTCCTTCACCAGAATGTCGAGAAGTCGTTTTCTTTTGGCGGGTTTAAATCACTTGATGACATCTTGACGCAATTGGACGTGGAGGTAATTATTGAGAAGGGAAAATTTTACCATTCCGTGCCTCAATCGCTGAAGGATGCCGAAGCGTTCTGGAAAGGCCTTTGTGAAGTTCATGTAACAGCAAGAAATATCTACGAAAAGATTCGTAAAGAAAAGGAATCATTATTACGGATGCCAATACGAGGATTGTATGATCCGGAAAAGAATTGTATAAAACTATATCCCGAAGAGATGGAGCAAGAATATGAAGGCACGCGTACGAATGAACTTCTCGTATCAACACTTGCTCATGAAACAATGCATGCTTATTTCAACAGGCCTGGTCACGATAAATACCCGTACATATATCTTGTTGAGGAACCTCTGGCTGAATTTGGCATGCTGGTCTATCTGCATCAGACAGGAAGCAGTTACTACGGTTGGGCTTTTAACGATGTTCGTGGAAAACGAACCTGCTACCACTACGGAGCTGATTTAATGGCTCTGACGCTTAAGACCCCATCCAATTCTTCATATTATGAATATTTGCTGGAATACAAGAAATCTCTTCACATTGGTTCTATGATACACACGATTTCCAGTGGCACTATTTTGATGACAACGCCTAAATTCAAATCAAAAAGAGCCATAATCAAGACGGCATTCGACAACCTTTATGCAGACTTGGGATATGATTTAACCGATTACTTTCGAACAAATTTGGCCAACGGTACGATGACCAGAACACCTGCGACCATTCAGTTAACAAATGACTCTTTTATTAATGTATGGAAGTGGGCACCTACCGGTAGTTCGAGGGCTATACTTCTCGAGGTCAACAAGGCTGATTATCCTCTAATGGACACTGTGGAAAAGTATAAGGACAGAAACAGGTATTTTGCTGACATCTATGAAGCAAACCAATTATACCCAGACAGTGTCTTCTTACTATCAAATCAATGGGGAGCTGGCAGCAACTCTTTCAACCATATTATTGATGATTTTTGCAAATCAGTCAATATCATGACTGCAAAGACCGGCAGGCTCAGTCCATATTTCTCCCCTGCAGATATAACATACTTGAAGACGCCAGTCCGTAAATACAAATAAGAGTACGACATCTACAACTTCTAGTGCAGCACCAGAAGAACCTTAGAGTTCCAGAATCGAGCAGGAAGAAAACGAAGTGGTTTTCTTCCTGCTTTCGTTTTCCGACCCATCACGCTACCGGACCTGCGGTTACGCATCAGGGCCCCTTATTTCACGTGCAATTGACATTGTCCATCAAACAAGGTTAGCCGGCGTCACGGAGTTTATCATTGTAGGACTCAGAAGGAAGTCCGCCTGAGACATGGGTAAGCAGAAGAAAGAATCGCATCGCAGATTTTACGTACGGTCTTGTCCAGGTCAAAGTCCGGACAGCGTCTCGATAGAGCGGGTCTTGCGCACGCTCACGCACCCACGGGGGATGCCCAATTTCTCCGCTGCCCTGTCGAAGAAGGGACTGGGATCGTCAATGAAATATGCACCGGAATCCGTCAACCGGAGACAGGGTCGTCACCACCAGGGCCTCATCCTCGCCGATGACCGAGTCAATCCTTCCGACATATTCTTCAAGTTCGATTTTCTCCGGATCAAAGTCATTTACTCCGATTATCTCCATCATATGAACCTGAGGCGCCCTCGTCATGAATCTGATGACTTCATCTTCTCTTAATGCAGTTTTCATTGTCCCGCTTAATTTCTTCCTTTATATTCCTATACCGACATTGGCGCGAATTCTTTCACGGAGATGAACAGTTTTTTCCACGAATTTACAAGAATATGCCCTGACATGCATAAAGACGGCTACAACGTCCTCACCTTTTGATGGAAATAATTCACTGCCACACTTTCGCAGTGACGCGTTTTAACTTTGTAGTCAAGAAAAGGACATGAAGTATGGGAAAGACATTGCACATCATACCTTCGGGAAACATCTGGCCACGCATCGTCGGGAAATGGATTGGCGAAGGGCCTGACTACGATGAGGTGTTCGTCTGGCACGCCGAGGATGCCGACAGTCAATTCGAGGATATTAAAGTCTATACAGACCGTAATGTCGATATACACTCGATCACACGCGATTCTTTCGAAGTGGGAACAGCCAATAAAATTCTGCCAAGTTTTGGCTGCACAACAAACTTTCTTTGTAAGCATGAAACGAGAAATTATAAAAATGCGTGATATGAAGTTCGATCCGGAACTATTCCGCAATTATATGAGCGGAACGGTTCTGGATGAACTGTTATGCAGTTACAAAGGACTACCCAAGGGTGTCAATTACATGATCATCGGAGACCCTGGAGTGGGTAAGACCACCATCATCCTTGACCTTCTTTCAAATATCCGCAAATGCAACACAGGCGTCCGCGCACTTTTTATAAGCGCAGAGATGAACGAGATTGACCTGGCCATATACGTCCAGCGTTTTCCAAAGTTCCAGGACTTGGACATTCTCTTCATTGAAGCCAATTTTGATGAAGAAGATAATTCCCACAATCTTGAAACCCTCAAGAGCACATTGGAACAGGGCTGGGATATCGTTGCCATTGACTCTTTCTATGAGTTACAGGGCATCATCAAAGACGAAGAAAACTACACGCTCAAGAAAGCTGAAAGCGTGTTGCTTTCGATTATCAAGCAGCAAAACAAAGCCGCCAACGCTCGTGGTGTCAACACCACGTTCCTGACCATCCAACAGGTGACGAAAACAGGCCACTTCATCGGTTCCAACAGACTCAAACACGCCATCACAGCGATGCTTGAACTTCGACTCGAAAATCCTAAAAACATCTACTCGGACCGTTACGCAGTCTTCAGCAAACATCGTCGCGGTGATGTGGGAGTACGTCTGTATTACGATTTGTCCGTGACCGGCGACGTCTATTACAATGCTGACAAATTCGAACAAGATCGCAAACTGCGCAAACTGCAATCCACAGCATCCGGCAGTCTCCGCAAATTTGCAGATCAGTTCGACAAGATATTTAACAACCAAAACAAAACTGGAGCATGAGTGAAATCAATCTGGCAGAACTGCGACAGAAAGTTGACAGGTCTGCAAATCCGTACAAAGTCGTCCGTCGAGACGCAATCGAATATATCGGACGCCTTGATGACGGTTCGAATGTTACTGCACCATACGAAGGCTACGGCAAGAACGTATATAGGGTAGATGGAACAGAACTTCTAGTGAACGACTTGGTGTCTAAACAGTTGGACAAGATCATAGGACTTACACCCATGCAGGCAAAAGTTGTCAAGAACGCATCAGGAGAAGCCGGAGTCAGGGATTTTCGCAATTACTTGGCTACGGCAGGTTCCATGATGAAACCTGTCTCGGTTGCGCTGATAGCCAATCCTTCAAGCCGCACCGTAAGTGGACTGGTTCCCGTCAGTGAAGACCCCATCACATCCGACGCCTTTTTTGACTTTCTGGAACTCTTCATGGAAAAGAACAGTCTTTATCCTGTCGACTATCAAATGGCGTATGACATCTCTGCCGGATTCACCTTGTTTCTAAACAGCAATAACCCAGACGTGCGGCAGATAGCCTCCAATGAGGACTTTCTGGTCAATTCTTACTACTTGAAATGGAATCTCGGTCAAATCGAATTAGGACGATATTACGAACGTCTTATCTGTTCAAATGGCCAAACTGAAACCATAAAACATAAGGAAGCACGAATAACGACCATCAGGGAAGACCAAATCAGCGGAATACTGGACCTCCCGCAGAACTCCGGATTATTGACCGATTCTTTTGATAAGTTCCGAAGCAAGGCCCTTGAGGCGATGGAAGTCAATGCATCAATCGCCGAGCTGAAAACAATTTCAGACAAACTCGACAATTACATGATTGACAACAAAATTGCCAAAGCAATCGCTCCTTACAATGAGGAACTTCAGATGTACCTTAACGCAGGATATGACGGCACAACACTCCAATTTAAAAAGATGAAAGCCAGCATGTCCGTATGGGAACTTTACAATGCCGTAACCGATTACGCATCAAACAATACGTTGTGGGACAAGGATGACAACCGACGGGGAATGCTTCAGGGAGAAGCTCTCAAATTCCTGATGCGCGAAAGGGACGTCAAGAATTATTCCGACATATTCTCACAAATTCACAGTTATTAGTATGATACAGTACATCGCAGACGAAGCGCACTTCCAGGAAGTCATAGCCCGCGTTGCAAATGTAAAAGAACACCTTTGGATCGGGCCTGCCGACATAAAGGACCTGTATGTCGGCGAGCGTCCTCTCCTTGGCGTACTTGCCGACCTTATCAGCAAAGGGCGTGAAATCCGGCTCATCCATGCCAAGGAACCAGGTCCTAAATTCAGGGAGGATTTCGACCATTATCCAGTACTGTTTTCCGGACTGGAGCGGGTTCTATGCCCCAGAGTACACTTCAAACTGATTATCTTTGACTTCAAACTTGCCTACATCGGCTCGGCAAACCTCACCGGCGCAGGCCTGGGAATGAAAAGCCCACGCAACCGCAACTTCGAGGCAGGCATTCTGACAGATGACCCAGCTCTGGTAGAAGCCGCAATGAACCAATTCGATACCATCTGGGCCGGCTTCAAATGCAAAGACTGCGGCCGCAAGCAATACTGCTCTGATCCCGTCGACTGTCACTCTTTGGCAGTTTCAAGCAATATCTTTACGGCATGAAAAGAAACATTGACAAACCGGACTATCGTTCGATGGACGAGGTCCAGCTCAAACATGAACTCGATGGACTCGAGCAGCGGATTCTCGGAATCACCGGCGATCCCCTCGACTACCAGCACTACCGCCGGTTCCTTGATTGGAGCCGGAACGAGATGAAGGTCAATGAGATTGAGGAGCTGATGTCGGACCGCTGCCTCATCCTGAATCTCCTCTTCGGCTGCCATTGCACCCCTGGGGAGGTCGAGAGGTTGGAAAAGGTCAATGACCTGCTTCTGGAAATGACCAACCGGACATATCATCGCACGGCAGACCTCGTACGGGCGCTGCTGGTGATGAAGAAAGACGATATGGATGACGACTACATGATTGAAAGCAGACTGGTCCCGACATTCGACATTCCGTACTCAGTGCTGCGTCTGGAGGATGACGAATACTATGGTTCGGATTTCATCCGTATGGCAGCCATCCTACAAGAGACGGAGAAGAACAAACCCGGCATGGCCGATGTATTCTGCAATTGGTCGCTACTGAAAGACAACTCCCCGTCAGCTACAGACGCTGAGCTGGAGTGCTCAAACGATATGGATGATGGAAGCACCTGGGCAGAAGGGCCTCTGCGCAATCCCAAGCTGGAGCATATCGTTGTCTGCCATGCCCTACATGCGTTATGTTCACACATGAACTGGTCCATTCCTGATGTGCTACGTATCAATGACCTCTCCATAGAGGTCAAACTCACCATCCAACAGTTCTCAGACCAAGAAAGGAACCGTCTCGACTGGTGCCGCAATTATGATCTCCGACACTTCAAGGAAGTCCTTCTGAAGGAAGCTGCGGATCGTCCTGAAAGAGTATCGCTGGAGAATGCGCTGCTGCAACGGTGCAGGGACCACTTTGAGGATATTGCGGATGAAATTCTCGACAAAGTCGGACTCTCGGACATTGACCTTTACCTGGAAACCCTCAAAAATAGAATCGACAAATCATGAACAGACTTGCTGGTACGGTTAGTCTGCAGCAGATAAGGACATAACGAATCCCGACTGCTGGATTTTTTCAGCAAGTCTTCATACATTTGCATTGACAAAAAAACAAAACTTTATGGCAGTGAATTTCTTAAAGCGGTACATCTGGCTGATTGACCTCATCAACCGCAGGGGCTACATCTCTTTCAGGGAGATCAGCGAGGCATGGAGCAGGAGTCCGCTCAACGACAGCGGGTCCGCATTGAGCGAAAGGACTTTCTTCAATCACAAGACCGCCATCGAGGAGATGCTCGGCATTGAAATAAAGAACGACAGGACCATGGGATACTATATCCGCGGTGAAGAGGTCGGGGACAATGCTACCCTGAACTGGATGCTGCACTCACTTTGCATGAACAACCTTTTTCAGGAGAATTCTGACATGAAAGACCGCATACTTGTGGAGAACGTGCCTTCCAGCGAGAAGTTCCTCTCCGACATCATCAGCGCGATGCGTTCCGGGAGAGTAATCCAGATTTCATACAAAAGTTTCTACCGTCCGGAAGCCACTTTCTTTTCCATCGAGCCGTATTGCGTAAAACTCTTCAAGCAAAGATGGTACGTTCTGGGGAAATCGGAGCTCGGGCTGAGGATATACGCACTGGACCGTATCGAGGATATGGAGGAACTCGACGAGTCGTTCACCTTACCGAAAAAGTTCGACCCTGAAGAGTATTTCAGGAACTTCTTCGGAGTAATCGTGGGGAACGATCAGCCGACGCAGGATGTGCTCATACGTGTCGTTAACGACCAGACGAAATATCTCGACACTCTGCCTCTCCACAGCTCCCAGCAAAAGATCGAGGAGAAATCGGACGGCACCCACACCGTCTACAGATACCGACTGGTCCCGACCTTCGACTTCAAGCAGGAACTATTGAGCCACGGGCCCTCAGTAGAAGTGCTGGAGCCGGAAGAGCTACGCGACGAAATGGTTGATGACATCAGGAGGATGGCAGAGAACTATAAGATTTAGACAGAGTGTAGGCATCCGGTAAACCACGTGTAGGTATCTCGGAGACTTTGAAGTCTCTTGAAGGTTTTTCGGAGATTATCCGAAAGATGTTGGAGACTCTCTGAAGATTATCGGAGATTCTCCGAAATCTGCCGGTATGGCAACTATATGGAGATTCATTATCCCGACAATGTCAGGAATGAGATGAAAAAAATAATCAATGGTATGAGAGATGAATATAAGGGAGTTTCAAGGGCGTCCTGCAAATTGAAGGTCCCTAGTGTAGAGGACCCCCTGAAGATGTAAGTTGTGACTACATTTTGACTGAACGTCTCACTGCATCTCTGACATATATTTTTCAATTTGTTCCTTAAGAGGCTGAAGATCTTGCTTTCTCATATATCAGAATCTTGTCATTGTTGGCTGTGCGTTCTGCAAATGACAGCAGAGTCCCCTCAGTAATGAGGTCCACATCGAATCCGAGAATTTCGCTGAGTTCCAAGGAAATCTTAGCATGTCTCATCAGACTGACCTTAGCTTCTTTATCGAAAACCACTAGGATATCAATGTCACTCCCACTATGTGCCTCTCCTCTGGCATAAGAGCCAAAGACCCAAGCCTTCACAACTGGCTGAGTTGCGAAGTAGCGTACAATCTTGTCTATAAGTCTCTTATCCATAATATCCGGTATTTCTGCAAATATATAAGTTTTTCGTCTGATTGCAAAGAACATTCCAGTGGTTCGATATCCCCTTCAGGCATGACAATCGAGTAGGAGGAAAGCGAAGTAGTTTTCTTCCTACTTTCGTTTTCCTACCTCTCAATGTCTACCTGCAGATTTATCAAATGCGGCTCAAGCAGCGTACCGTAATGCTCGTCCATCATGGCAGCATTGGAAAAGACAGTTCCGCCGCTTTCCTCCAGGCCATTGGCCTTATGGATGTGGCCGAAAAGATGTATCCGGGGACGGACTGCAGTCACACGCGATAGCAGTTCATAGGAGCCGTAATGGATGCTTCCGTCCTGGTCGAGGATTCCGTATGGCGGGGCATGGGTAATCAGCACATCCACGCCGTAAGGAATCATTTCATAGAACTCCTTCTGGCGTCCGGAACTACAGTCCTCCATAAACATGGGGACCCCATAGAATGTCACGCCGTCTATCTCCACCGAACTGTTGCATAGATAATGACAATTGGAGTCAAGTCCGTCAATAACGGCACCATACAGGCATGCGTCGTGGTTCCCCGCCACGAAAATCTTATGGGCATAGGGAAGGGCGCTGAACCATCTCATAAAGTCCAATGCCTCCGAGGATGATCCGTTCATGGCAATGTCTCCCGAGTGGACAATCACGTCCGCCTCAGGAAGCCTGCCAAGACTGCGATGAGACCCATGAGTATCCGAGAGATGAAGAATGTTCATTATTCATTGGCCTTAAAATCATCGGCAATCACCCTACATTCATCAGTGGAGAGGAACGTGCCCTGCACCCTTTCCACATCAGGCCCGCGAAGCAGAAACATGTCGCCATTTCCGTCAAGCCGCTCGGCTCCGGTCCTATCCAAAACGACTATGGAATCGCGCTTGTCCAACATGCGGAATCCCATCCTCATAGGGAAATTCTCCTTTATCTCTTTGGTTATCACTTTCCCGGAAACGCGATTCGTCGAAATGACCAGATGAATCCCCACTGCATTTCCCTCTTTGGACAAGCCTACGATATTCTTGAACGCGGCAGTCTTCTTGGAGCCGTAATCCATAAGGTCCGCATACTCATCTACGAACACCACTACCTTCGAATACTTTCTCCGAGGATCTCCTGCCAATCCTGAAAGACGGCTGTCAAGTTCGACCGTCAGCCTGTCCAGTTCAGCATTGGCCTCAGACTCTCCACCCGCATATCGGCTGCCGGCAGTTCCCACCCAGACCGCAAGTTCCGCCCGTTTAGGGTCAATGAATATGAACTTCACTTCTTCCTGTCCTTTAAGCAGCATGAGCGAAGCAATCATCGCATTCATTACCACGGACTTTCCCTGTTTCGTGCATCCCGCCAAAAGGATATTGGGAGCCGCGGCAAGGTCCAGCCACAGAGGCCTGCCGTTTTCGTCCCTACCTATGGCCAGCGGCAACGTCATCTCTCCATTTTCCGCATTTCTGCAAAACAACATTTCATCCATATCATATAGTTTTTAGTTTGCCATCGACAAAGTCCCGAAAATCATCCGAGAACGTCTCATAGCGGAAATCACTGCACGTAAGATACTTGGCGTCTCGATAGACCAGCAGTTCGATGCCACTGTCCCTAAAACAGAGTCTGTATTCAAGGCCCTTCTCCTCCAGAACGGTCTGAATCAGGGATTCGGCACTGTTCTCCAGAATGTTACGGATTTTTTCCCTCTTGAGAAGATCCATTTCCACATGTTCCATCTTCTCTTTCCATACTGCAAGGCCACCGGGAAGGATATTGTTGATAAAATGTACCAGGTAGTTTTCAATCTCTTCCTCATACCTTATCAATATCAGTTTCCCTCCGATCCAGAATTGGCCCATACAAAAACTGATGCCGAGACCCATCTGTGTCTCCACCACAATCTCATATCCCCGAAGTGCGAGCATTGTCTCTTCCGGCATGTCAGCAGATGCCCGGACCGTGCTGATAACCTTCATAAGGGTATAATCCACATTCCGCCCCATAATATCAGCTCCATGATTGTCAATGTAGTCGACCATTTCATGGTACATTTCCAGGGCAACGTCCTCTTCGTATTCACGTATGAGTTCTTCCAGTTCCATCATGCAACAAAAGTACGCCCCGACACCGCCAAAAAGCTGCAGCCGGGGCAATGAAGTCGCTGATGCAACTGAAGATATGTCAGGCAAGTTTTCGCACAATATATAGGAAAAAACACACAAGAAATGCGAAATAATATAGAAAAGCCATGTAAGCCAGACTTTCCTAGAGAGGTAGTCATATTTAAATACTATCTGCACCGACAAAGAGAAATATTTTAAGTAACATATCACATTTATTACTATCTTCGTATATTTCACAATCTACTCGCCATGAAAAAGGCAAAGATTATCGCTATTGTGAACCATAAGGGAAGCGTTGGAAAGACGGCTTTCGAGTTCACCGATGTAGTCAGTGCATAAGCCTGAAGCCAACGGATCAAAGAATTTACAGGCACTTGCAGACGAGATTATGGAAAGGTTGTAATATAGTAATAAGATGAATAGCAAATTACCAATAGGGATCCAGGACTTCGCTAAATTGCGCACCGAGGGATACAAATACATTGACAAGAGCGAGATCATCTACCGTCTTGCCAAGTCGGGATGCTACTATTTTCTCTCCCGTCCGAGGCGTTTCGGAAAGAGCCTGTTTCTGTCAACACTTGAGGCATATTTTCTTGGGAGGAAAGATTTATTTTCAGGCCTGGAGATTGATAGCATGGAAAAGGATTGGATTGAATATCCTGTGCTGCATCTAGACCTGAACACACAGAAATATGAGAATTTGGATGCCCTAGACTACATTCTTAACGATTTTCTACAAAAAGAAGAAGTCAAGTATGGTTTGACGTCCCAAAACAAATATTATGGCCCAAGATTCTCTGCTGTCATTCAAAAGGCTTACGAGCATTCTGGAAAGCGAGTGGTCATCCTTGTGGACGAATACGACAAACCTGTCCTGCAGGCAATCGGCAACGATGCTCTCCAGGATGAATACCGCTCCACTCTCAAGAGTTTCTATAGTGCCTTAAAATCTTGTGACAGATACATTCAGTTCGCTTTCCTAACTGGGGTCACGAAGTTCGGCAAGGTCAGCGTATTCAGCGACCTGAACCACCTTAATGACATCTCAATGGATCCGAGATACTATGATATCTGCGGGCTGACGGAGAAGGAGCTCCGAAGCAATCTATCAGGAGAAGTTGAAGACCTGGCCAGGAATATCGGCATACAGCCGGAAGATGCCTATGCCATGCTGAAGGAGAACTACGACGGATACCATTTCAGCGAAGATGACACACCTGGTATATATAACCCGTTCAGCATCCTTAATGCACTTGACAAGAAGAAGCTCGGCTCGTACTGGTTCGAGACCGGGACCCCGACATACCTTGTCGAACTGCTCAAGAAACATAACTACAACCTTTCCGATCTCGAGAAGGAGGAACCGACAGCCGATGAACTGAACAGCATCGACTCGGATTCCACCAATCCAATCCCAGTGATATATCAGAGCGGATATCTGACGATAAAAGGGTATGACAAGGAGTTCAGCCTATACAAACTGGGGTATCCGAACAAAGAGGTGGAAGAGGGTTTCGTGAAGTTTCTTATTCCATACTATACCAATGTCGAGAAAACAAAATCCGGATTTGAGATTAGCCAATTTATACTGTGTCTCAGAAATAAGGATATCGAGGGATTTATGGTCCGCCTGCAGGCATTCCTTTCCAACTGCCCTTATGAACTCCAGCCGGACCAGGAGAGACACTTCCAAAGCGTGATGTATATCCTCACGACACTTTGTGGCTTCTATGCAGAAGTGGAGGAACACACCAGCAAGGGAAGGATGGACATGACAATCCGGACGGACAGGTACATCTACATCTTCGAATTTAAGTTCAATTCTTCCGCTGATATTGCTCTTAAACAAATTGAGGACATGGGCTATGCTGACAAGTTCAATGATGACAGTAGAGAAGTGGTGTGCATAGGAGCAAATTACTGCAGCAAAGAAAGGAATGTTAACTCTTGGCGAATCAAGTAAACTTATTTCTAAAGCGCAGTTTATAAAAAACTATGTTTTTCCGCTAAAGACGAAAAAATCATTAAAGGCAGGTCATCGGAATTGATGCCTGCCTTTTTCAGACGCTTGCGGTCATAGACCTTCTTGGATTTCTGAGTTGTCGTACGGAACATTATCTGCTTGCCGTACTTTGCGATTTCCTCCTCTCTCGAGGCCTTCCGGTTGGCAAGGAGGAAGTCTTTCTCCGTAATCCGGAACCTTTTCTTTGCCATTGGTTTATGTATTCGGGCACAAATTACGTTCAAATTTGCCGAAAACACAAAAAAAGTGAAAAAAACAGAAAATCTATGTAAGATTGGCGAAGAAGTATTGTATAGTATATAGCAAATGGAAAACTTGCGAACAGTTTACATTTTAAAATAACCAAAGTCATGGGATATAGAAACTTTGATTCAGCTATCGACGAGCGCAAAAAGAAGAACGCCGCCATCTTTCGTCAGACCGCAGACTGCATCCGCCGCGGAGAATATACGACACCATCCGGAAGGACCGTCCAGCTCGATTTCACCGACATGCTCAAAGGAAGCAGATGCTACCAGCAGGAGATCCAGGCGATTTCGGCACCGGACGTGGCAGGAGGGACTAAAGTTCTTGTCGAGAACAATGATTGTCTCGTAACGGCAGAACGCCTTGTCTCTGAAGGCTATAACCCTCTTCTTCTCAACTTTGCCAGCGGCGGACATCCCGGCGGGGGAGTTGAGAATGGTGCCAGGGCTCAGGAAGAGACCATCTGCCGCAGAAGTACTCTGACCCGTTCCATCTATGCCTTCCACAGAGGCAGCGCGACCAAATATGGATACTTTCTCATTCCAGGAGACAACTATCCCATAACATCGAGATATAGTGCAATATACTCGCCTTGTGTCACCGTATTCCGTGAGGGGGCAGACTGCACGATGATGGAGGACCCGTACAATGTGGCAGTGGTATCCTGCGCCGCCCTGAATCTCGACGGAAGATATTCCATAAAGCTTACTGCTGACGGACACATGCCTCAGGTGGCCCTCGACATTACACGATGCAAGATCCGCACGATCTTCCGCATAGGCCTTCTCCATGGTCATGACTCCCTCGTACTCGGCGCCTTCGGATGCGGTGCCTTCCATAACCCTCCTGCAGAAGTCGCCAGACTTTTTCATGAAGTGATGGAGGAAGAGGAGTTCAAGAACAAGTTCAAGGTCATAACCTTCTCAATAATAGAAGACCACAACTCCGGCAATTCCAACCTGAGTCCATTCCAGGCAGAATTCGAATACTAAGAAAACAGCTGAGAAACGACTTCTGCCGTCAAACACACCTCAACACTTAACAACCATTTTACGTGCTGCCACATTTTGGCAGCACGTATCAACAACTTTGTATCAGTAAAATCATAGACTTATGGCTAAGAGCATAATTCAGCAGATAAAATTTTGCGCCAACAAACTGAAGAACAGCAAGCTTGCCCGTATGGGAGGCAAGGAAATCAGTGAGGCATTGGACAATCTTACGGCTTGCCTGGGACTTGAGACCCGCGATGAAGCCATCGTTTTCATTCCGATTTTCGAAAAGGAATGCAGCGGAAGGACATGCGACTTTGACGAAATGTCCACGATGTACGACTGTTCCAACCTGGACATGATGGAGTACATTCCGGCAATCAAGAATCTGCTGGAAAAAGGCCTCATTTATATCAACACTCACGGCATGAAGACCTGCAAGATCGTCGAACAGAGTTTCGGAGTCACGCCGGTCGTTCTCAACAGCATCATTGACAATAAGACTCCCAACTTGGAAGGCGTGGAAGCAAAGACCTCAGACTTCGACCGCTATGCCTTATGCTCTCTGGTCAGCAACGCTGTCCAGGATTCCGACGTGACATTCCGCAGTCTGCTTCAGGTCGCATCAGATGCAGAGAAACTCAATGCGAACATGACGTTCGTCCAGGAAGTCCGCAGACATCTGGAGGAACTCTCTGACAGGATACTATTCTACGAAATCTGCAATGATTTCTGCGAATGCCCTTCGAGAAGATCGTCAATTGAAAGGACTCTGGAAGATATCTATGACTCTTTCGGAAACCGCATTTCCGCACGCGCCAGACTTCTGGACGGGACAAACGCCCTGATTTCCAATGAATTGGTCTACATAAGCGATGACCGGGAAGAAATGACACTTACCGAGAAGGGAAAGGAGATTCTGCTCGAAAACGACTACGCATCCTTTGGAGACAAGCTGGATTGCCCCGACCGCTACAAGTTTGCCAGAATGGTGACAAAGTTTTTCCATGATGACGAAAAGTATGATTCCGATGCACGCAATGCGACAATAGTCAGGAGGCGTGAACTTTTAAAAATGGAGAGCCACAACAAGCAGCTGTCGTGTATCAGAAAAGTACGTGAACTTATCCGCTCCGAAGGGGACCGCATACTGTTCTATATGGCCTGCAACTATTGTCCCGGAGGCATCAATCTCATCAATGAGCTGAAATGTTTGTTTTCAGTCAGGGACCGCGCCGAATATTTGAACCTGTTCAAGGAAGAGAAACATAAACTTCAGGAGCTGGACCTCGTGGAGATTACCTCCATAAGTTCATTGTTCGGACCTCAGACCGGTCTTGTGCTTACTGACAAAGGCAAGGAACTGTTCTTCGAGGAGGACGCCAAACTGTTCATCCAGAAAGTCGACAAGAAGGACCTGGTCAACTGCGAGGACATCAAGCCGAAGCAGCTCTTCTTCTCCGAGAATGAGCAGCGTCAGCTTTCAATGGTCGGCGATTCACTCATGGAGGAGAACTACCGGACATTGACGGAAAGATTGGAGTCCAAAGGCCTTTCCAAAGGTATCGCCGTACTCCTTTACGGTGCACCAGGTACCGGAAAGACAGAATCCGTCATGCAGTGGGCCCGCCAGAGCGGCAGGGACATTGTCCACGTAGATCTCAGCGCCTCCAAGAGCATGTGGTACGGCGAGAGCGAAAAAATCGTCAAGGACATCTTCACACGCTACCGCCAGCAGTGCAAGCGCTCCAAGATTAAGCCTATCCTTCTGTTCAATGAGGCTGACGGCCTTTTCTCCAAGCGCAAGGACATAAGCAGGGGCTCAAGCGTCGACCAGACGGAGAACACCATCCAGAACATCCTGTTGGAAGAGATGGAGAAGCTCGACGGCATACTGATCGCGACCACCAACCTTGAGGAGAATCTTGACAGGGCTTTCGAACGCCGTTTCCTCTTCAAGATACGTCTGGACAAACCTGGCGTGGAAGCGAAGAAGAACATCTGGCAGGACAAGCTCCCGATCCTTTCCGCAGAGCAGGCTCACAAGCTGGCGTTGGACTTCGACTTCAGCGGAGGAGAGATCGACAACATCGTCCGCAAGACCACCATGCAGGAAGTCCTCGAAGGCGGTGTCCCGACAATGGAATCCATCGTCAAACTCTGCTCTCAAGAAAAAGTCTGCACGAAGAACAACAGGATCGGGTTTTAGCCGGTCCTGGTCCTGAACAATAAATAAGCATTGTCAGGAACTCGAATAAGCTATGGACAAATAAGAGGAATTGAAGTTCCTTCAAGAAAACTTTGAGTCATTTATGGAATTCAACGAAAAGATATGGCTTCGTGCCGCAATCAAAGGGATCCGTCCGATCATCGAGCATAAGATCAATATTGGAGAAGAAATCGATTTCAAGAGCCTGGTAGTCAAGGAAAAACAGAATCTCCGCAGATGGTGGGAAAAGGAGAACCCTTTGAAATCCACGCGTCTCAGCCAGGATTACCGGAAGTTTCTCGCCAAATTGGACACATTGGATGATTTGCTGGAACAATCGACCAGGGCGATTGAAATCGAATGCAGGAAGTCCACAAAAGTAAGAGCAATCTGTGAAACGGGATCATTGGCCATAGTCAGTTCGATTCTGGACAATGCCGGCTATTCCGGATACTGGTTTGTAAGACAGAAATATCGTGTGAAACTGATGGTGCCCATAAAAAACAGGACATTGACTCTCCCCCTCAGATACAAGACTTTCCAGGACCAGACCGACAAGATAATTCCTGCAATAAAAGATATGGAGCGCATCCGGGAAGAATTCGGTCCAGACGTGAAATTCCAATAAAATTCACTATTTTCATGCAAGATTTACTGACTTCTGATTTAAGATATAGCAGTTCACAATTTAAAGAAATGGGCATTAAAGAGAAGATAACTGAACTATTGCTCTCGACCGGAAGGGAGAATATCGGCAACGTGCTTGAATACATGGAATCCAACGGCTTCTTCACGGCACCGGCTTCGGTTTCGAATCACAACAACAATGAGGGAGGACTGGCAAAGCATTCCCTGGATGTCTACGAGGAGGCTATGAGATTAAACTCACAGTTGCCGCATCCTCTTCCGACCACTTCCGTCACCATCTGCTCCCTCCTTCATGACATCTGTAAAAGTGACCAATACTACATGAACGACAAGGGAGTCGCATGCCACGACAATGAAAAAATCAAGAGAGGACACGGAGTCAGGTCAATGTTCATACTAAAGAGAAGATGCCTGCTCCCACTGAATTATGATGAGGAGATGGCCATTTGGTGGCACATGCGATGTCCGGATTCCCACAGCAGGCCTTACGAACGCGAACGGCATGAATCCGAAAACATACCACTTTGCCGACTCATCCAAGAGGCTGACAGGAATGCCGCAAACCAAAGCGGCAAGAAAAAGGACGCCACCACCAGCGAAGTCACCGCCCGCGGGTGATGGAATTCTAAGCGTTTCCGGAGAAGTTCTTCCGGACGTATTCCGAAACATATTTTTTCAGTTCGTCGCCCTTGATGATGGTTACATGCTCGGCAAGCCCTATGCAGAACCGTCCGGGGGCGGTGCAGTTGTAGATGTCTGTGGACAGACTCCACCTCATGCCAGACTTGTCGACCTGTTTGAGGAGAGGCTCGCTGAGAGGATACTCTTCGACAATGATGTTCTTTGCCGTGAGGTCTAGTTCAAGGACAATACTGAACGCCTTTGAACCACCCCAGTTGAAGATGTCCGTATTCCCTTCCTTGTGCTCCGCTTCATGGGTCCACGGGTCCTGAATGACGTCCACGGCTGCCATCTTGGAGATGCCGAACTGTTTGCAGCACTTGTCCTCAATGTCATAGCACCATACGTATTTGCCGCCCTTGACAATCTTGAACGGCTCCACTTTCCTGTCTTCAATGCTGTCGGAGGATGAGAACCGGCGTAGGATCGCCCTCTTCTTTTCGGCAATGGCCCTTTCCAGATTTTCAGTCTTGCTCTTCACATGAATGTTGGGTGCGACCTTCTCGGACGCTATCCTTGCCCTCTCGTCCTCACGCATCGGCTCAGACTCGGCATAGCGGCGGATATACGGGACGCCGTCCAGACAGACGACGCCGTCATCGAACGGGCGCACCTTCACTTCCACCACACGTCCGTCAAACTTCAGGTCGAAGTCCAGGAAGTCCAGGACGCTCTTGTCGAAGACCTTTTTCGCCTCGTCCTGAATGAAGCGGATATATGAGTCGCTGTTCGCTTTAAGGTAAGCAAGGTCATTGTCAATGCCCACCACGTAACCGGCATCGGACACGCCGAGATAGAGAGTTCCTCCCACCTTGGAATTGAGGAACGCGCAGACGGCCTTGAACACCACCAGGCTCTGCTTCTTCACGTTAGGGGACATCCTGTCCTCCTTGTCGGCCGGATAGACGAATGAAGACTTGAACTCCTTCACCTTGTCCTCCATGCCCAAGTATTCATCGTCCTTCTCATCGAGGGACGCCTGTATCTCGGCATCAAGCGAGAGCCCGCGGATGATCTCCATCTTGAGGTCATTGAGGGAAGACTCAGGCACAATGTCCTTGATGCGGTTATATGACTGAAGTATCCGGGCAGTCCTCTTCGTCAACGGGTCCTCTGAGGAAAGTATGGTACTGTCCAGCAGTTCCGATTCTTCGGATGAATTGATCTGCATCAGGATGTCAACGAGCTTGACGGACCTTTCCACCGACTCGATTCCACCTATGTCCGACGGAGGGACAAGCTGTTTCATCCTGTCATACTGCCCTTTTGCGAACAGGACCAGCTGCTCCAGATAACTTGCCTTGAGCTCAAGGAAATGAAGTTCCTTCTCTTCCGACGTGAGTTCGGACAGCATCTGGCAATAGCAGAGAACCTTGTATATCTCGGACGCCCTGGACAGCGTCTTCTGGTAGTTGTACAGGGACCGCTCGAAGATCCGCACGAAATCGGAACTGAGGATTGTCCGGGCATTGGCCTTCGGCTCGACATAGTCCTTTTCCCTGATATGGTTCCGGATAAACCATTCCTTCTCATCATCAAACGGTTCCTCTTCAATTCCCGACTGGTCTTCGGAGATTACTCCTGTAATATATCCGTTGGTGTCAACTTTCGTCATTTCAACATAAGCGACGTCGTCTATCCCAAACGGATCCGGATCATTTACATATACCGGCACTCCCTCATTTGTAAACCATAGAGGCTTGCCGTTATGGTTCATTTTATACTTTGCGGGATAGCTATATCCTTCTTCCACCAACGAGACCATCTCCTTCAAGAAACGGTCATAGACGGAGAAATACCCCCTTTCCTTATCCTTGATGACGGCCTTGAAACAGTCGCCAACTTCAAGCGCCTGGGCAAAATCCACATTGTTGTAGAAGAATATGCCGCGGTCATGGTGCAACGTACCTGAGATCTTCTCATATTCCGGATCCACCGTCTCTACTACAATGTCATGACTGCTTCTGGAAATGACCCGCACCATAGTCTCCTGCTCCAGGGAATACTTCTTCAGGATGGATTGCGGAGGGACTGTCCTCTGCTGCTCTTTCCTGAACGCACCGGCGAAACGCCCAATGCCGTCGATGTCCGACTCCTCCGTCTTCTTCAGTTTCTCCCCTTTTTCCACATAGACGCACAACCTGCCGTCCGCCAGCCTCATGCAGTCGCTCAACTTGGAATGACACATCGAGTAGTCTTTCCTGTTCATAGGTATGATGCTGACCTTTTCCGGATCGACATGGAGAAGGCCTTTCCCGTCGAACCATGACTCCACGGACTTCTTCGAGGGGAGCGTCTTCGCATTGAGAATAATCTTGTGCGAGAGAAGCTCCTTGTTCACGTCGACCAGGTCCTCCCAAGCGAAGCCCGGGGTCTGGATGCCGCCGCTGCACAGCTCCCTTAGCGAGAGGGAGAAAAGTTTCTGCGAGAGTTCTTCAGGAACAATGCTGGCCAATATGTTGAACATGGCGAACGCCACTTCCATGCGCTCCTGGGTATCCTCCCCGTTGCACAGGAGCCACGCGCCCAGAAGACGTGTCCTGAACAGCCGCACCTCATCACTGACTTCCATCCCGCATGAGAGTTCTGGCATCAGCGAGGACACCCTCACTTTCAGCAGTTCCTGCGCTGCGGAATAGAACGGGTCGTGCCCGTCGGACCTCGCTTTCCTGCAAAGGTATTCCAAAAGGTCACGGAATTTGTCATCATCTATTTTGAGCCAACTCGGGGCAAAGGACTGTTCTGTCATGACGGTTGCTATTAAAATGTCGGTTTTTGTCCAACAAATATACGATTTTTCTTCCGACATGTGTAAGAAATCACGTGCCGTGCGGTACATATAGAAGAAACACGATTATCATGAAGAAGTTGTTTTATACCATACTTGTATCATTCTCTCTGACTGCCCTGGCAGCAGGCTGCGGGAATTCCGGAAACAATGCGGTTCCATGGGAGAAGATGACACCGCGGCAGAGGCTTGAAGCGATCCGGAAAGATTCCGCCCACATACACGTGCTCGACTCCCTGGCAGTCATCCATATAGGCGAAGGCGCAAGATGCCTTGACGCAGTCCGGCACCTGTTCGTATGGAATGGCAGATACTGGCTCTACTCTGACGAATGGGGCGGTCTTGTAGAACTTCCAAGCGGCTGGCTTCCCGAAGAGGATCTTCTCCAGAGCGAACTGACGTTCCATGGAACCGACGTGTGGTCTCCGGATTCACTCGTGATGATGCGCATGTACTCTGGGTTCGATTCCTCGGAAAACGAGAACGAGTTCGACATGCGCCTCTATGAACGTCTCTCCGAGGACGGCATCAGCATCGACAGCTGGGAATGTCCAAAAGACATGACAGCTTATGGGGACACAAAAAAACTCATAACAATCAGTGGACATGACACAAACGGGAACAGCTACTTCGGGCGCGTCTTCCGTGACGGCGCAAACAGGGTCGCCCACTTTGCCTTTCTCAAGTGGGACATTTCAACGGAAGAGGACATTGACACTCTCAAGGCCCTTGTCGACCGGTTCCCTTTCGGTCCGTCCGGGCAGGCACCATGCCAGAATGATTAACTGGATGAATTTGACAGACATCAGAATACCGACACGGTCAACAACGGAATATAAACATTCAACAACGATATGAAAGGAACTGAATTTGAAAGATACGCCGTACAGAAGTGCGGCATCAGCAGCAATGCAATCAGCGGCTACGCCAACCTCACGGCCGCATACATAAACCCCACCATCATCGAGGAGAGGGCTCTCAACGTGGCATCTATGGACGTGTTCAGCCGCCTCATGATGGACAGGATCCTCGTCCTGGGCACTGAAATCAACAACGATGTCGCAAACATCATCACCGCCCAGCTTCTCTACCTGACATCCCAGAATCCGACCGCGGACATAACCCTGTACCTGAACACTCCGGGAGGCAGCGTCTCCGCAGGACTCTCCATCATGGACACGATGAACCTCATCTCTCCGGACGTCGCAACCACAGTCACCGGAATGGCCGCGTCCATGGGCAGCATCCTGATGTGTTCCGGGACAAAAGGCAAGCGGGCCGCACTCCCCCACGCCCGGGTGCTCATCCACCAGCCGCTCGGAGGAGCCAGCGGACAGGCGTCGGACATCCTCATCGCGGCCAGGCAGATCGAATCCTGCAGGGAGGAGCTATGCAACATCCTTTCCCGGCAGTCGGGCCAGAGCTACGACAAGGTATTCGCCGACATGGACAGGGACTACTGGATGACGTCTGGGGAGGCACTGGAATACGGCATGATAGACAACATCATGGGAGCGGGCAAGTAGGAGTATAATAAGTTCAGAAACAAACTATGGCAAATATTCAGACTGACATCACGGCGCTCAGGTCAATGCTGGACCGCACGCCGTCCACACACAACATCATGCTCGTCGGCAACCACGGAATCGGCAAGTCAGAATTCCTGACCGGCTACTTCCAGGAAAAGGGACTCAAGGTGGTCGCACTGTTCCTCGGACAGATGGCCGACCCGGGAGACCTCATCGGACTCCCCCACTTGGATGAAAACACCGGCAGGACAGACTTCATGCCGCCTTACTGGTTCCCTACGGACGGAAAGCCGATAGTCCTCTTCCTCGACGAGCTGAACAGGGCACGTCCAGAGATCCTGCAGACAGTTATGGACCTCTGTCTCAACAGGAAGCTTGCCGGGCGTCCACTTCCCGAGGGCAGCCGCATCATTGCCGCGGTCAACTACGGCGACAACTACCAGCTTACGGACATGGACCCGGCTCTCGTGTCCAGGTTCAACATCGTGAATTTCCGCCCGTCCGTAGAGGAATGGCTGCTATGGGCGAGGAAGGCGGGAGTCGACGGCAGGGTCATCGACTTCATCCAGGAGAACCACATTTGGCTTGACCGCAATCCCGACTCAAAGGAAGGTGAAGACACCGGCATTGACAAGACTCCTGACCGCAGGGCCTGGAAGCGTGTCAGCGACATCATCGCGGGGAGGGACGAGCTGGACGCGCTCGACACGAAGATCATCTCCAGCATCGTGGGGCCGAAAGCCGCATCCGCATTCCTCTCGAACGTGAAGAACTCCAGGCTCGTGTCCGGAAAGGACGTGCTCTACAGTCTCCAGAAGGTGATGAAGACGATGAAGGGATACAAGCCCCACGAGCTGTGCGTCATCAATGACGGCATCTTCAGGCATCTGGAAGTGGAGAACGTGGCCCCAGGTGACCTGGACAAGGTCAAGCAGAATGTCGACGACTATTTCAGCTTCCTCGCCAAGGAGAAAAAGGAGGCGGCGGGGCACTTCGCCAACCTCTATGTGGGAGGAACGTACCCTGAAGCCGTGAAGTTCTTCGCGAAGCAATGCCCGTTCCTCACCATGGGACTCATACAGTACGTAAAAAGCATCAGATAAGGATATGGACTCACTCAGCGACAGGATCACCAACATAATCGAGCACTGGTATCTTTCCGATTCGGCACTCTTCCAGGTGGTCTGCCTGCATGAACTCGTAGAGAACAGCTCGATCGCCTGCCCTGTCAGGTGCGGGCGGCGAAGAATCGAGTACAACCCGGAATTCCTTGAGAACATGACGGACACCGCCCTTGACGAGGCGCTGCGCATGGAGGCCGTGAGGATCATCCTCAAGCACCCCTACGAGCGCAAGCCCGACATGTGCTGCGACGAAGCCGCCGCTGCAGGAAGCAACATCACCATAGGCGACAACTACGACTACGGGGCAATGAAGATAGACAGGCCCGAGGACTACGACCTGAAAGGAGGAATGATGTACGAATGGTATGCCAGACGCATCCAGGAGATGCTGCCACCGGAAGATGGCACCCCCCTGGACTCCGGCGACACCGGCAGCGGCCGGACCCAGGACATCCAGGAACGCCTGAAAGCCAACTCGAAGGCGAACTCGGACCTCTCCGGGCTATGGGAGGAGGATTACCTCACGGCTGCCATGATCAACGGGGTCATTGACTCGGTCAAGGACTGGGGCTCCCTTGCCGGTTCTTTCGCAGAGCAGATCAAGGCATCGACCAGGGCAAGAATCAACTGGAGAACCGTCTTCAGCGGTTTCAGGGCCAGCGTACTCTCGTCAAGAAGGAAGCTTACGCGCATGCGCCCCAACCGCAGGAGCGGATTCCAGCAGATGGGCTCCACAAGAGATTTCGAGACGAAGCTCCTGATCGCCGTGGACGTGAGCGGATCCATCTCCTCGGAGATGCTGACATATTTCTACGGCGTGGTAAACTCCGCCTTCAAGTACGGTTTCGAGGCTGTCGACGTAATCCAGTTCGACTGCGGAATCAGTGTGGTTAAGAGCCTGAAGAAGGCAATGACGGACGTCACGGTCATAGGACGCGGCGGCACATCCTTCACGGAACCCATACGCCATGCCCACGAGAACGGATATGACGGTCTCGTCATCCTTACCGACGGATACGCCCCTCAGCCGGAAATCCCTGACGGCTTCCGCACAAAGATACTGTGGGTCTGCGAGGACAAGGACTCATACGACACGCACCACCAATGGATGGAACAGTACGGCCGGGTCTGCACGATAGAACTGAAATGAAAAAGTGGACAGACAATGAAGATCATCGACAAGAACAAGGACTATTATGACTTCCTGATGGGAGTATACGGACAGGACCCGAAGGCTGTCTACGACAGGAGAGGCTCCGCCATACTGCACAAGGACAGGACTCCGGAGCCGCTGAGAAAGCTGGCCGCTGACAGCCCCGTCTACATCGACGGGCTGCTGAATATCCTCGCAGGCAGAATGATGCACGTATTCACTTTCACGAACAGGCCGGGAGGCATCACGTATGAGGAGACTAATTGTTATGAGGTCAACAGGGAGAGTTCCGTCCCGCTCAGAATAAGGCTGGAATGGAAGGCCTATCCGTTCTCGAAAGAACACATAAACACCTGCAGATGGCGGATGACGGCTCTTATATGACGGAGATTCCGACCTGCCAATCATGGTCATCCATATCAGGCAAACTCCTGTTCCCCATCGGCGCCATGCTGGAGTGCTGGGAGAACTGCCCTGATTTCCACTTGGAGGACGGTTCTCTCGTGGTGTCGTTCGGCGGCGGACTCTCCGGTCTATGCATCGGAGAGAGCGTCAATCTTCAGACTGGAGATGTAATCTCCCATAAAGGAATGACCAAGAACGGGAAACCGATGAGCTGGCAGCATCTCGCCAATGTCTCCGCTCCCTTCCGGACAAGGGCTGAGCGCCTGTTCCGGTCCGGAGTGACACCGAAAGACATCAGCAGGATAAAGCCTATCCCCCGCGAGGTCATGACATGCCGGAAACAGATCAATGTCAGATGATGACGTGATCAATGCTTCTCATAGTGCAAGCGCAGGTTATCTATCCTGCGCTTCATTTCTTCACGGACGGACTCTGGAGAGACAATCTCCAGACAGCAGTAATCTTCTGGAAGACTTCTCTCACAAACGGAGACCGTATCTCCTACGATGCTCCTCTCCTCGGAGCAAAGAAGGTTGTCCATGATGAGATACCTCAATGTTGCATTCTTATTTGTCAGCATAAGCACATCTGTAAATGTTAGGTTTACAAACACAAGCAATGTTCCGCTAAAATCAACAAGTTAGCCTCGAAATTATCACAAAGATTTTTTTCAAAAAAAGCAATAATCATATATTTGCTACAAGCCGTAGAAGCTCTAAAAACTGATATTAAAACATGATCAACGATTATCAGAAAATCACTCGAAAAGAGTACGAAACTCTCCGCAACTTAGCCGTCCTCACTGTAACGAATACACTTGAATATTACAATGCGAATGATTATTCCTGGATAAGCAATGAAGACATAAACGACATCGTAAGCGATGGCGTAATCAAAGCCCTTGAAACCTTCGATGTCTCGAAAGGCTGTTCACTCCGCACGTGGACAAACCTCATTGTCCGCCAGAAGACAATCAACTTCCTTCACTCTCGTCATGAGACATTTGGAATCACCTATCTGACAGAAGATGATGACGAACTCGAGATACCTGAACTTGCGAACAATGTCACGGCAGAGGACGAGGTTATTTCTTGGGAGACCTCAAACAGGATAGATGATATACTGAACACCCTCAAGGAGGATGACCGTGCCGTATTCACAATGGACCGAGACGGTTACACCCGTGCAGAGACTGCAGAGTATCTTGAGACCACAACCAAAAACATCTATACCAGACTTTGCCGGACAAAGCAGAAGATCTCGAAATTACTTGCTGCATAAATGCGCAAAGGCCGCTGCGTCAAAATCAGGAATAAATGAAGACAGCAGTGGAACAACCTGCAATTGAACAAACGGCAGAAAGCACTGACGCTTAATGCTTTAGGACGAAAAGCTAAAGCCAGGTTGCATGAAAAAATGGGTAACCTGGCTTTTAGAAATCTTCACAATTCATTGATAATCAACAATATTAACAGAAAGCCGACTATCAGGTTGTTCGAAAATACGTAACCGCGGAGACGCTTACGAAAATCTGTCCTGAATATGTGTAGCCGGCAACAATGGCGTCGTTGAGTCAGCATGGATATTTAGTTTTTTGCGGTGCGATGTGTACTGGATGACAGGGCCTCCTTTCTTGTGTGAGTCCGCATCGATAGATAAAGCCACTTCTCTCTGGCGATTGCTAATAGAGGTGGCTGATGGGTGATTTGGGAAGGATAGGTTCGTGTGTTTTCGAACAACCTGCATGTCGGGATTTGGTACATATTGCTGAATGTCAATGAGATAGAATAAATATCCAAATGCAGGTTATGTGAAAAAGCGGGTAACCTGGCTTTTGCTTTATTAGCTAAACAGCTATGAATCAACACTTTCGCCGGCTGCGTGAATATCAGGTTGTTCGGTTTTTCCAAATAACAATAGTCCGGTCAAGTCGTAACCGCGGAGACGCTTACGCAAACTTTTATGGGAGCGAAATGCTATCGGGCAATGCGGCGCGCCGAACAGCGGCATAGCCCGCGGCGAATTGCGAAGCCCCCTGAGCTGAGCGGGCTCTTGCCACAGTTCGGGCCGCAGTTCGGGACAATATCAATGAAGGACGACGGGGGCAAAAAGGCCTAATTTGCCCCCGTGAATCCAATGACGGGGGCAAAAACCCACGATCTACCCCCGTGACCTTTCAAAAACTGCATGACGTATGCAGAAAGGCCGGATCTACACACGTGAATCCAACGACGTAGGCAAAAGAGTCGATTTTGCCCCCGTTGCGGCAGCAAATACGTAGAGGACGAAAAGGCCACTCGGAGCATCAGGGTTTAGGGCAGCAGCCTCACAACATAGCGAAGAAGTCCGACCGAAGTGATACCAGGGCATCAGCAGATGCCAGGCCGGAGCTGGCGGGCAGAGAAAGCCCAGCGGCGATGGAAAGTCCATAGGCCCTGATCGCCCCCTTGGAAAGGGGGTCGGGGGGATTAAAAAGGCCGCGCGGAGCGTCAGGGTTTGGCCCAGCGCCCCGATACAAAAAAAGAGAGTCCTCAGACGAACGTCTGAAGACTCTCCCGAAGAACGGCAGCTTCCTACTCTCCCACCTGGTCTGGCAGTACCATCGGCGATGACGGGCTTAG
>Ga0129315_1000380_pt1 | contig 39629 bp, 38 predicted proteins | sample Cm827metagenome_FD_94432 | JGI IMG/M metagenome (GOLD analysis project Ga0129315, IMG submission 94432) | Eastern black-and-white colobus group fecal microbial communities from Wisconsin, USA - Cm827 metagenome | ecosystem: Host-associated > Mammals > Digestive system > Large intestine > Fecal... | reverse complement strand
TTCCTTTCATTTTTATTTACTCCTATAATGTTTTTATAGAAGTGTATCACATCTTATGATGCGTTCAAAAACTTACAAAATTTAAACGCCTTTTTCTTACATTTTAACACCGTCATTGACACCAGCCGCATCAGGTCCACAGTCCAGCCGCCAATGTCCACCAAAAGAACAGACGGCTCATCCCGGACATATTCCGGATGGAGAGCAAGCGCAGAATAGCCCTGGGGAAACAGTTTCACATCCTCAACCGTCAGTTCATATGCTTCATTTTCGTATCGGAAACAAAGCGGCTGCTCCTTCCGGAACAGATACTGCCGGAAAGCCGTCTTTTCCCTTCCGAAACCTGCAAGCGGCAATCCGGCTGCAAGGATGATCTTTCCTTTTCTCTCTGCCCGGCGGTATTCGATCTCCTGTGCCAATGCTGCCATAGTCAGCAGATAATAATTATCATTGGCGGTCTTATCTTTCATAAGCGTCTGGCGTCCGGTACCGCAGACATAATAATTCCCCGCATACTGCAGCACGTTCTGCATCGTGTATGGCTCATAGTCATACCGGGACAGTCCTGTTGGGAAACAGATATGCGGGGTTTTCATGGCATAATAGCCATGGTCGATTCCTATAATCATAGGATCACATCCCTTCTATATTAATTTTTGAAACTGTGGGGGATCTTTGAACATCCGCTGTGGAAAACCTGCCGGGAAAGGGAGTACCTGCCGGCGGCGGGGATTTTTTTCCCAGCTGGTTAGGGTTTTCAAAAAAAAGCGGTAGACAGGACTTTTTGAAAAAGCCTGCCTGCCATCATTTAAAACTTTCCGTATCATGGTGCGGGACTGGATTATGCTGGACTGGATTTTTATGGTTTCTCATCACTGCATTCTTTTCCCATCACAGCCCCTGCCTTTCTATCAGAAATGCCAGGATATCTTCCAGCGCATACTGGTAAATCAGATCAGCGTATCGGCTCCAGCAATCATTGATGGAGCAGGTAAGCAGGTCAACCTGATCCATGATATCCTTGGGTGGATTCATAGATTTTAGGATTTTATCCTGCTGTAGCGATTTTTCCCGCCTTTTCTGATATTCTTCATCTTTCTTCAGGAATTCCATCTCTGCATCGCTGGTCCTTGCCTCTATCAGCATATCCGCCAGTTTTTTCTTTCTTGCCACATCTCCATCCGGATTGATCTCCTTCTGGATGCTTCTTAACATCCGCCCGTAGGAGAATACATGAGACTGTCCATAATAATAGTGGTATTCCTTTTCCAGACGCTCCATGTCATCCTGATTAGACAGGTATTCTTTTAAAGCATAGTGTTCTTTTTCGTTTAAAGTAACTGTACCATCTCCATCCACCGCTTTCAGCAGCATTGGATAATCTTTGATCAGTTTCTTCTGCCGTTTTTCTATATCCTGGTATTCCGCGTGTTCTTTTCTCAGATAATTTACGATCTGCTCGCCCACTTTCATTTCTATGGCATCCATCCACAGTTCTTCTAATTGTACATGCATTCTGTCCGCTCCCTTCTTATTCATTGTGTTCTATCAAGCATTACACTATACCATTTTCGGCTGAGAAAGCTATTCACAGAATGCAACAAGATTTTCTTCCTCAGATCGTGCAAACTACCTATCATCAGATTCTGGACGGCTCATTTCGCTTTCGGGGCTTATCCCTATTTTTTTGTTTCGCCTTTTTAAGTTTCCGTACCTCAGCTGCCCCTTTTTCTACCATTGCTTTCAACTCCGGCAGTGAAGTATTCCAAATGGAAGAATCTTTGCTGAAAAAGCGGATGCCATGCGTTTTCATAATCATGTCACCTATTTCAGGATATACCGTAACCACATCCGGCGGCTGCAATGGATACTCAATCAGGGGATGGTATTTGATCTCCCCGGATATTTTCTCCAGCACCCTTTCTTCCATTTCCGGTGTGCAATCTTCATAAGCACTCCGCCCGGTCAGTTCATGATAGGCTTCATCCCCAACATAATTAAGTGATTCAAATTCACAGTCTCCATACTTTTCTACCTTTGCTAAAGAATCCGGATTCTCCAGTGCTGCCATATAGATGTCTTTTCCCTGTGCGATCAGCCATGCCCTGAAATCCATAAATCCGTCATCCGAACAGCCATACTCTTTTATAAGGGTGGCTACCGTCCAAAGCCCATATTTATCGGCTGCATCCCGGTATTCGTACATAATCGTATGAAATTGCAGGGATTGTTCCGGCGGCATACTTAACAGTTCTTTTTTTATCCAGGAAATAGATGCGTCCATATCCTGTCCGCATTGATTTTTTGTTTCTTCAATGAGCTGCCAAAAAGTTTCTTTATTTATTTCAGTTATTTTACTGCCCATATCAAGCCTCCCTCGTCATACTTGTGAATAAACATCACGATCTTTCCTGCTCTTTTTTCCTGCCTGCTTTTTTCGTCACCATCTCCTGGCTCATATCCTCAAAAAAATACTCTGCCAGATGCTTCATCCCCTCAAAGGACTGTTCATCAGGCATGGCTATCGAAATAACCACGGCATCTATATATTTTTTCCCATTTATTTCACGGTACAGTTCCTGGTAATCTCCCCAATAACCGTCCCCGCCTGTCTTAATATCCTCATATCGTCCGTCAACCTCAATCAAATAGCATGCCGTATCAACGCCAATTTCTTTTCGATCTATCTTTTGTGACGCATACATTTTTCCATCCATGTATATGGAAAGATACTGCTCCGGAGCAAAATAGATCGTCATTGTCCTGGCTATAAATCCCGGATATTCCGGATGCTCTGTTTCCACCAGCGACACGCCTGCCTTAAATCCCGGCTGTGGTCTGTAATCAACCACCAGCTTCTGAAGTTTCTCTGGATCATTTCTATAATCCTCAAAATACATGGGATCTCCGAATTGAATCCGATCGGGACATTTGATTTTAATTGCCTCTTTTCTCATTCTCCTATCATCCTTCCCTAAAATAAATAAAACGCAGTAGGCACTGTTTTCATTACACCTCTGCGTTATCAATCGATTTTATTATTTTTCTGATTTCATTTTTACTGTGCTGTCTTTCCATCTTCTTAAAGATTCTTTCATATCTCTTTCTACGCTGCCCACGCTTTTTTCCAGACGAAGGCAGAGGAATCCCTGTATGTAGTTCATCTCCATAGTGCTGGTTTTCAATCCACCATAGTTTCTTCCCATATGCTTTCATATTTTGGTCTCTACCATATCCTTTCACAGTTTGTCCTTTTGTGTTCTACCAAACATTACACTATAACATTTTCTCAAAAAAAGCTATTCACAGAATGTGACAAGAACCCTTACAGCAAATTGTGCAAGCCACCTACAATTTTTTACCGCTCCTCGCCACAGCATTCGCCTCATTCCGTCCAAGTTTTTATTGTCCGGCATGACAACAGAGAAACAATCATAGCATCCAAACACCGTCCACTAATTGCCATGTAGTATTCCTCATAGGATTTTCAATATCGTTACCAACCATTCTGATATTTAATAACTTTGAAATCTTCTTTAATTTAACCTATACTTCATCTTATATGCAAAAAACGGGTATTCAAACTTGTTGAGGGGCTGTCTTCGTGAGGGGCAAACTTGAGGGTTTGTCGTGAGGGGCGTTCATGAGGGGCTGGTTTGAGGGTTCTTCGTGAGGGTTTCGAATAATCACTTTGCTGATCAATCCTTTTTTCTTAAGGACTTATTTCCTTCTATCCTTCTGAATAACTGCCTACTTATCATTAAAGGGTCTGGCGAAAGCCAGACCCTGTCTCATACCCTCAAGTTAGCCCCTCATGAAAGACCCTCATCTCAGCCCCTCACGAAGAACCCTCAACAGCTATGCTATTTTTTTTGTCAAACCCTCACGAAAGACCCTCAACAAGTTTGGCAAACCCTCAAGAACTTTGATTATCCCAAAAAACGCAGTAGATGCCAGTCCACATCTCTGCGTTTTTAAGAAATCGGCTTTTTATCTTTTATAAATTGACACATTTTCATCTACTTCATAGTGTCGTTTTGCCACCTTTTGTTGCGAAATCGTCCATCTTTGAACAGTTTCTCATAACTCTTTTTACTTTTTCATTTCATTAATCCAATCCTTTAATTTTAGTTTTACTTGGATATCACCTAAGTCTCCATCAATATATGTAATCCCTTTCAAATCAGAGGCCAATTTCGGTTTTCCTTTACAAACAAAACACACATTCTCTTTACTCAATGCTCCCATAAACAACCCATATTCAAACAATACATTATCTCTTACCGTATCTGAAGATTCCAGTGCAGATTTATCATTCCATATTTTATCATCCGCATTAAAAATAAACACAGCAGCCTGTACTCTCTTTGATATTGCTATCAAGGAATCTATTGTATTAGTTCCGGGAATAAATATTCCTTTCCCTGTTGCATTCCATAATAGCGGCTTTGCCTCAAGTTCTTCTATCTTTGCTCCAATTTCCTCCATATAATCCTTTGCCTCTGACGAGCTCCCCATAAAGATTTCCATAACTTTTTGCTCCTGCCTTTCTTCCTGTTTTTTTGTGATTGAAACAACTTTTCCTTTAATATCCGGTAATATCTTAAAATCAACATTTCCATTTTCTAACTCTAGCAATTCTTCTTTGTCTATCTCATAAATAATATCCGATTTTTCCTCTATATCACTTATAGTAAACTCCTTACCGCATATCTCACAATTAATTTGCTTGTCGTGAATTAATTTGTTTTCATACACTGTACATATTTCTCCACAACTACATTTTAATCTATACTTAAACACAATGACTCTTTGATCATGCAAATACTTTATCAAGTCATAGACTTCTCTCTCAGGTATTTCCAACCACTCAACAATCTTATCTGGATATATATTTTTAAGACTATTGACCGATTGCGATTTTACTTTGTTCTGCAATCTTTTGATTAAGTTTTGTCTCATACTTTTCATATATTTCTAAAGCTGAATTCATATCTGTCTCGTTAAACCGAATACCATATTTTATTAATATTTCCAAGTATTCCATATTTGAGGCATCGAATTTCAGATTTAAATTTCCTTTCTTTCGATCCATTGTAATCCACAAAGTCTCTATTCTCTCAGCTTCTTCCATTCTATTCTTCAGTGACATAAATGTCTTAGTGCAAAAAATAGGTGCTGAAGTATTCTCTCCACTTAATGAAGTAAGCACTCTTTCTTCATCATTAAACTTTACCCTTGCTACAACTGCTTCTAATCCCATTTTCCAAATTTCGTCAAAATCTCTATCAAAGAAATAATCGCTAATTGCCAAACCCTCAAGTACATTTCTTACCTCAGCCTCAAAGTCCATTACACCCTCTGCTAAGACAAGTTTTCCTTGTTCATTAACCTCTACATTTCTTAGAGATAATCCACTCAAAGTTTCCTCAATAAAATTTTTTATTACTCCATCTATGCTCTCAATTTCATTATAAGTCGGGACATGAGAATATGCTTCATATATAAGGCTTTTACTCATAAGAAAGAGAATTTTTTTATGTTCTGACATATAATTTCTTGTCGCAACCTTAAACTCAATTCCCATCAATCTCTTTATATGATCCATAAGACTGTACGCTTTATGTTCCTCATGTGCAATTTGCTGCCTTGTCCATGCTTTAATCAGCATAATTTTTCTGCTAAAGTCAACCTCAACCGGTATATAAGCTACTGAATCTTTATATCCCCTATCCCCGTTTACCTGTATATAACATGCAAACAATAATCGTATTTTTACCAATTCGCCTTTCAGATTTTCTTCTGAACATACAGATGCAATTTTTCTTGGTTCTTCACCATTGGGAATTGACCCTAAAATATTAAAAAAATTTAAAGAGTCAATATTGTACTTCTCCTCTAGTGGGAGTTCCCAATCACGAGGATATTTATAATCTTTTGTCTTATCAAGCTTAAATATTTGAATTGTTTTTCTCTTGCCCCAAAATAATTCACTAAATAGAAATTCTTCAAATTCTTCAATATCTATTTTTTTCTCTTTTAATAAATTATCTACCCAATATTTTAATTCCTGTCCCTTTTCTTCATCTGTCCGGGAAAATCCTTTCTTTTTCAGATATGTTTCTATATAGTCTGCTCCAATATTCGTAATAATTGACTGACTTAATGACGGCATTCTTTCGCCTCCCAACATCGACAAAATATGATATTATATTTTACCATATATTTACAAATACCGCCACAAGCAATACTACTAGAAACTATTTCTTATCTCGCCATCTCCCATTTAAATCTACAATACGAATATAAATTCCATATATTAGCTTTGACCGAAAAGTCTCTGCGATAAATAAACTTTGTCCAAAATGGCACTTGATGACTTTTACACCATCCATAAATATCTTTCATCATCATTTTTTCTCCACTATTTATCCGCTCAATAAGAATATTTTTCTTGTATTCGTCTAATCCAACTCTAAACATTAAGTAGAATAAGACGTTATAGTACCCGACTAGGAGAACCTCTCTACTACACCCTTTTTCCATATACGCCATGCACACTTTCCACCTTTCCCTGTATTTATCGTACTATTTATCCACATATTCTTACGCCATACACCTTATACCCACTCCATAATAGGGGGTGAATATTCCCACCAATATCAGTATCAACTCAATCACTGACATTCCTTTATTGTTATTTAGTTTTTCTTTTAAATTTTTCATTTTCTGAGTAATAAGCTGTATCAATCCATTCATCTTGTACCTCCGAACTATATTTGTATTGACAGAAAAGCAGGCACTATTACGATCAGTAACACCATAACCAGCATAAGCAACATCGGCATCAGAAGCTTCGTTCCCGCTTCTTCTCCCAGTCTTTTTATCTGATTTTTTCGATCGTTCATCGCCTGATGTGCTTCCATTTCCATTTGAAGCCAAAGACCTTTCGTTCCTCTTTTCAAATTTTGTGCAAGCAATGCTCCTAATTTTACGTACGGCAACAACTCGCACCTTTTCGCAAAGCGTTCATAGCATTCCAATTCCGGAACACCATTCTGCATTTCCTTCCACGTTATTTCCATTTCTTCATATGCCCATCTTGTTCTATCAGAAAGGCTTTTTTGTTTCTGATAATCCTCAACCATTCTTTTCCATACATTTTTGGACGTCATTCCGGCTCCCATCAGGACAATAAATTGACCGACAATTTCTGAATAATCTAATAACATTTGCTCCCGCTTTTTCTTTTCTGCTTCTTTTTCTCTTTGTTTCTCCAGAAAAATTAACAGAATACTGGTCGCACCCCCTAATGCCAATAAAATAGCAGTATCGAATTTTTCTTCTTTTTTCCAAACCACTTTTTTTCCATCTATCACATCAGGAAGTGTTACATACATCTCTTCTTTTGTCTGATTGTTTATCTGGGATACCGATTCCAATATTTCTTCACTTATTGACAGCATCTTTTCTTCCGGAGGAAAGATAACCATATTCATATTACAGATTGATTCTTCCATTTCGTATCTTAAAATTGCAGTAACCGTTAGCGGAATACCTTCTCGTTCCGGATCCACTTCCGCAAGCTTATCCTTCTGAATTCTTCCACTCATATCCACAATATCATATCGACTAAACTGCCAACTGATTATAAAGGGATATCCTTCCAGAGTATGAACCAGATTCAAATCTTTCGTGACATGCTCCAGATTTTTATTTTCTCCAGGCACTATAAATTCCAGTTCTTTTATTGCCTCCAAAAACAACTTTTCTATTTCTTCATCAGAAAAAGATCTCGGTGAAATCTCCAAAACAACAGTCTGTTCTTCCTCACCATCTATTTCTAGCTTAAGTTGTTCTTTTCTGATTCCATCACCATAATCGTTCCTTTCAATTCGAGTAATTTCTTCTTCAAAACATCTCTCCCGAATCTCCAGGACAATGACCACCAAAATGGTCCCAAAAAGAATCATTCCGCTCCGTATGAGAATTTTCCCTGATGGCTTATATAACTTCAAATCATGTTTCATTTCACACCTCAATATTTATTATGTGACATCCAAGTCGCCATGCAAAAAAATACATAACCAGACACATACTCATAAAACACTTACCAAAAATTCCGCCATATAACACATTCATAAATTCCGGAAAACTGATTCTCATGTAAGCAATGATTCCAAAAGGAATAACCGTCATAATCTGAAACTCTAATCGCCTGGCAGCAACAATCGTATTGATTTCTTCCTTAATCTCCGCCCTCTCACCTAAATGATGAATGGTCTTCTTTATTATGGAAATGTTGTCTCCTCCGCTTCGCTTTGCCTGCACAAGCACTATCACAAAATTATCAACCAATGGCAATCTTACCCGGTCAGCAAAATCTCTCCATACCTGTTCTGCCGTCACATTCAGATTTAACTGTCTTGACATATATGTAAACTCTTTTACAATTGTATCTGAACTATTATATAATATTAATAGTTCGGATTTTGTTTCTTTAATTGCATTCTCCATAGAGTATCCAACATTGAAGCATGCCTCCAACGTCTGCAGCGCATTGTAAAACTGCCATTCAAAAATTTTTTTCTTTTTTTCCTGCAGACCCTCTATGCCGTATCGATAATAAAAAAATCCAAATGGAATTATAAATGGAACCATTTTTAAATCAGCATAGAACAATATCACGATCACACTCAGCAGAAGAATACTTTTCATCAGTATGATTCCATTCTCTTTTTTCGAAATTTCCTGCTGCCAATAATTTTTCTGTGTTACAAAGTTCCGTATGTTTCAGCCATCTTCCTTTGATTCTTCCGTCTTCTTCGCTCGTTTCCTCAAAGGTAAAGATTGGATGAAGCACAATTTTCTCCTGCTCATATCCAAGTACCTCCATTATTTTTAATACTTTTCGACTTTTATCTCTAAGTCTTCCCAAATGAATCAGGATATCAATCCCTGATGCAATCTGTCTTTGAATCGCCGGAAGGGGCAGGTCAATTCCCATAAGTACCATGGTTTCCAGTCTGCTCAGCATATCCTGCGGGCTATTTGCATGTCCTGTACTTATCGAGCCATCATGCCCTGTATTGAAAGCCTGCAGCATATCAATAGCCTCTGCTCCCCGAACTTCCCCCACGATGATTCTATCCGGCCTCATTCGCAAAGATGTACGTATCAAATCTCTGATACTTATCTCACCTTCTCCTTCCAGATTCGCATTCCGCGCTTCCAGTTTTACAAGATTAGGCAAGTTTGTTATTTGCAGTTCCGCATTATCTTCGATGGTGATGATTCTTTCTTCCCTGGGAATATAGTCAGATAACACATTCAAAAATGTTGTTTTTCCAGATCCCGTCCCTCCACTGATGAAAATGTTATACTTTGCTATAACAGCTTCTATCAGAAACTTTGAAATTTCTTTATCAATTGTTTCATTTTCGATAAGTTGCTTCATTGTGATTCTTTCTTTAGGGAACTTTCGAATTGTAACAATCGGTCCATTTATCGCAACCGGCGGAAGAACGATATTTACCCTTGATCCGTCTTTTAATCTGACATCCACAACAGGTGAGGCTTCATTCACAATACGATTACATTCTGCAACCATCTGCTGAATTACATCTTCCAATTTACCTTTAGATATAAACCTTTTTTCAGAAATGAAGATTCTTCCCTCTCGTTCAATAAAGATATTATCAATCCCATTTATCATTATTTCAGTTATAGATTCATCCTCGATCAATTCCTGTAAAATATCCAGTTTCCTTAAAGCATTGAAAATTTCTTTTCCCAAAACAGCCTTTTCTTTCAAAGGAATAAACTTCACCTTTGACTGTTCTTCCAGTACATCATGTATCAGCTCCTGAAGTTCATCATCCGTTGGATCTTTTCTCAGATCCATTTTTGCCAATACCTGCTCATGAAGCATTTCGATATTTAGCATGGGGGTTCTCCTTCACGCTTTTTCAGATCTTCCACCGAATCCGCAACAGCCTGTCGAATGGATTTTCCTATATTCACATAAATACTTTTTCTTTCCAGATCCTGCACATTCAGAACTTTCAACATATATCCCCACTGTTGCATCCTGGCTTTAGCATATACATCTTCTGTAAATGGAATAAAAATCCAGTCACACATTTCCATCATTTCAAATATATTCTGAACAGAATTTCCCATATCAACGATAATCGTCTTATAAATATTCTGTTCAGATATTTTTTCAAACAATTCTTTCCACTCCTGCATCTCTACCGCTTTCAGATCAGTTCCGATCTTCATCGGCGGAATGTAATCCAGATTTCCCATTTGCTGAACAAGCGATGTAATCCGCACACTTATTACATCATTTTCCTGCTTTGCATAATATAGAAGATGTGATAAATCCTGAACCTCCATATCTCGAAAATATCCTCCTATTCCCGCATAGGTTTCCAGATTTAAATATAAAACATTCTCTTTTTCTGCAAGCTCTTTTCCTAATTTCAAAGCAAACGTTGTCTTCCCAATGCGATGGACAGGTGAATAAATGCCTACGATTCTTCCCTGTCGTCCTTTTCGCTTAGACAATTGAAAAGAATTTTCTAAAAATACTTTTCTGATGACCGCTGTTAATTTATCTACAGATTGATACTTCATTAATTCAGTTTCTTCAATTCCCAAATCAGCACATTGATCCTTTGTTAACACAATTCGTTTTCCCGCGAATATTTGCTTTCTCTTCTCATATGGAACTTCTTCGCTGATCAACAAAACCTTTACATTTCCTATTTCCAGCATCTTTTCCATTAATTCAAGCGACGAACAGATTCGCACTCCTGCTGTAACTTCTTTTTTTAAAAGCAACACTTCTGCGAGCTTCTTCACATATGCCTCTTCAGAATCGCATATTAGTAACTCACTACTTATCCTTTGCATACTCCTTTCCAGCAATACAGCTTCACTATTAGGTTGTCATTTTTCATTTGATATTTCAGCCGAATGGCTTAAACCGGGATATCGTCATATCCCTAAAGACACGGTTCTTGTCCTCTGACAGATTCCGTAAATATGTTTTTGATTCTCACGACATCTTTCTTGTAAAACGAATTATAGCTTCTCCTCCCTGGTTTGTCCAGTAAATTCATATCAACAAATTTAGTTTTACGCTAAACTTACAAAAAAGAATAAAACGCAATTCCATAAAGTGCAAAAACTCCAGGTAAACCAAGCAATCCAGATGTCAAAAAACTGAAAATATTGGTTTGAACAGAAATTAAATAATTTCTATCGACCAATAATTGATTTACCATTAATACTATTCCAATCCCCAAAAAAGCACGAAACACAAATTTTATAATCCAAGATATTCTCATTTTCATTTCCTCCTACTACAATACATGTATATTCTTAAACACAAAAATATAAAACAAAAAGGTATTTCGTTTTACCAAAATACCTTTTCTAACATCTCTATAAAATTCTTTCATTCATTTGATTTAATTTGGCAGAAAGTTTATACGAATAATTTTGAATACATGCAAACATTTCTTCATATCTTTCCTGAGACTGTCCGTATATATTGGGAATTTCCTCAGATTCCCCTACAAACTCACAAAACGTATATATATTTTCAAATTCTGGATATTCATTTTTTACCTTCTGCGTTATGGCATCTGTCATCGTCAAAATCAGCGTATCCGCTTCCAGCGCCTCTGTCTCCAGTCCTTTTGTCTCAAAATCAGAAGTATCTATTCCTTCTTTCTTCAACAGCTCTATCGCACGCGGATTCATTGGTTCTGCAAACAAAACTACCATTCCTCTCGCAAGAATTTCATATTCCTGCAAAAGTGTCTGCTTTTTCAACAACTCCACTGCGATCGGCGCCCGACAATTACCACTTTCGCTCAAAAAAATAATTTTTCTGTATTTCTGAAGTTCCGTAATCTTTCCGGCCTCAATTACTTTGTGCCCGGCCGCCTTCCCCAGACGATTCATAACCGCCGTTCCGATCCCATCTTCAGAAAATGCTTCGCTGTAAATATAATCCACATCTTCAGAATCAAATTCCCGCAAAATTCTATAAAGATTTCTTGCAACTGTTTTTTCATTTTCCCGAGAACCGATTGATTTTACAATTCCAGTCGTATAGCTGGAAGCAGACTCATTCGTCGCAATGATTCCAACTTTTTTCCCTGCATTTTTCTGTGCAAAAGCCAACTGCTTAATTGCTTTCACCGTTTCTTCCGGTTTCCCGTGTACAATGACCATCTCAGCCTTCGGCGCATAATGGCGGTACTTCATTCCCGGAGCTTTTGGCGCTTGATCACTATTTTCTGTAATCAAGGTCTCATCTACCGCAACCGTCCCAATCACTTCACTCAGCATCTGCGCTGTAATTGCCCCCGGTCTTAAAATCATTGGCGGTACGACTGTCATATCCAGAATTGTAGATTCTACCCCGATTTCAACATTCCCGCCATCAATAATCATCTCTATTTTTCCGTCCAGATCTTCTGCTACATGTTGTGCACTGGTCGGACTTGGCCGCCCTGACGTATTCGCACTCGGCGCAGAAATATAGCCTCCGCCTGCCAAAATAACTCTTCTCGCAATTTCATCATCCGGCATTCTCACAGCAACCGTATCATGCCCTCCGGTTGTTCCAAGTGGAACTCTTTCATTCTTGTCAAAAATCATTGTCAGCGGTCCCGGCCAGAATCGCCTTGCAAGGCGCTTGGCATTTTCCGGAACTTCTTTCACGATTCCTTCCAGGTCTTCTATCCTTGCGATATGCACGATCAGTGGGTTATCTGATGGCCGTCCCTTTGCAGCATATGTCTTCAATGCCGCCTTCTCATCTAAAGCATTTGCCCCCAATCCGTAAACAGTTTCTGTTGGAAATGTCACCAGTCCTCCTGCTCGTAGAATAGCACCCGCCTGCTCTATAATCTTTTCATTTATATTGTTTCTGTCAATTTTCTCTATGATTGTTTTCATGTTTCACATTATAGCATTAACTATGGATCAAAGCAATTTATTATTGATTCATATAAGCTAAAATTCCTTCACTTATCGCCTGCGCCATTTCTTCCTGATATTTTGTTTCTTTCAGTTTTTCCGCCTCTTCCCAGTTACTTAAAAATCCACATTCCACAATAACAGTCGGCGTTTTCGTCCGTTTTAGCAAATAATAACTACTATTCTCCTTTATTTCCCTTCTATTTTCCGGATCCAGTATTTTCAAATAATTCTGCAAAATCTGTGCAATCTTTATGCCCTCTTCCGACTCACTGTAGTAAAAAACCTGCGCACCTTGTTCCGTTTCTGAAGAAAAACTATTCTGGTGAATACTTACTGCGATCTCTGCTTTCGATTTGTCAATAATCTCCACCCTCCTCTGCAAATCTTCTGTTTTACTGCTACTAAGAGAATTATCATTTTCCCTTGTCATAATTACAGTCACACCAGCTTCTTCTAGATATTTTTTTATTTCTTTTGCTATTTGCAAATTAATTTCTTTTTCTAAAACATCATTTATTCCAATTTTTCCCGGATCATCTCCCCCATGACCGGCATCTATTACAACTATTTTTTCATTCTGTAAAATGTTCGAGGCAACAACCGTACTCAGACGATGCCCTCCATAAATTAACGCAATCAGAAAAAGTAAAACTCCAATCCATTTAATTTTTTCACTTAAAAAGGCCCACCAGACCTTTTTATCACATGCCTGACAAATCAAAAAGGCCTCCCGCATATATTTTATTTAAATATATGCAAGGAAGGCCTTCCCTCATTCTAGTTAACGTATTTCAAAATCAATTCCCAAATATCTGAGCTTTCAAAACCTAATTTCCATGCCGCAGTTCCTGCAAGATTATATTCTTTTATTAACTGAAGTTTTGTCTCTAAAGAAGATGCATCTTCCAGCCAAATCTTGTATGTAGCACCATCAGCCCCCTGCCACTCGGCATAATTCTGCTTTGTTGTATCGTCCCATACAATCTCTGCACCTGCTGAGTCTACACGGTTCATTGCTGCAACCATACCCAAGGCTTCACTGGTCACATTCATATCGTAAAGACCTGCTTCACTACCTTCCTGTGCCTCCAGCTCCTCTTCCGTCTTCGGTACTTCCTTCCACAGTCTTGTATAAAATGGTACTGCATTTACCACTTTTTCTGCCGGAACATCTTCAAGCGTCTTTTCGATACCCGTTTTCACATAATCATAAGAAGCTACGGATCCCGCTTCCGGAGAGCCACTATAATGTTCATCGTAACCCATAATAATTACATAATCTGCTACAACACCCTGTTCTTCTCTGTGGTAATGTTCATTGTATCCCATCGGTACATAATTATCCACGGAAAGAACAAGTTTATTCAATCGACATTTTACAGAAAGTTCACGGATAAACTGAATATAATGTTCACCGGCTTCCACCGGAATCTGCTCAAAATCTACATTAATTCCATCAATCCCTGATTTCAGTGCTTCCGAAATTAACTGATTCACAAGATTTTCCCTTGCAGATGTATGACTCAAAAGCTCCATCTGATCAATATTATCACTGAAATTATCGACCAACGCCCATACATCAATTCCGGACTGATGCGCATAATTCACATAAGTCGAACTTGCAATAGAAGAAATATTTCCTGAATTATCCACAACACTGAACCATGTTGGCGAAATCGTTGTCAGACCTTTTGTACTCGCAATCACTTCTAGCACAGAACTATTGGCTGTCTGGCTTGTCACCTGATGCCATGCCATATTAATCGGCTTTCCTACATTGATATTTGAAAATGTCTGCTCCTGAAAATTTCTATCAATCATAAGAGTTTCCTCTTTCTTGAGCCTTGAACTTTTAATATAACCTACGATACCATCCGATGTACAGATCTTTGTCCAGTCACCAACTTTCTCAATCACTCTAACTGTATCACCTTTTGATACTTCTGTCAGAATCGGACTCTTTACGCCACCACGAAGTCTTACTTCTGTATTTCTCTTTGCATCAGCGACCACCCTGTTCTCGAAATCCGTCTCAACCATAACTCTTCCCGGATTTTCATACACGGTATATTCCAGATCTGTGTATTCTTTCACAAAATCAATTGCTATATATGCAGCATGCCCTTCTGTTTTTAAAATCGTATAATCTTCCGGATACTCTTCTTTTGCGATCGTATATGTCTTGCTTCCTACATCCGTTCGAACAATGGCATCTTCCAACGTATACAACAAAATGTTTTCATTCGAATCAAAATAAAAACGTCCATTGAGATAATCTCGCACCGTTTCATACGGAAGGTAAACTTTGTTATCTATACGAAGTCCCCGCATTTCCATTACTTCATTATTGATGGTAATACCCAGCTCTGATTCACTCTTAACATCAAAATACGTGTTCAAATCATACTTTTCGTTTGTTGGTCCATATTTTATCCATATCAGAGCACCTGCGCCTACCATGGCAACAATCAAAATTATCAGAATCGCTATCAGAACTTTATTCGTCTTTCTTCTCTTCCTTCTTCTTCTCTTCTTCTGTGCTGTAACCGAACGTCCATCTGGTCTGTTTTCCACTCTTCGGTTATCTCTATTTGCATTACGTCTTTTATCCACGCCGCACCTCCTGTAGATGACTGACATAACCCCACAGGTTATGATATAAAATTACATTCAGTATATCATATTTTCCGGCTTTTGTAACAATTTTCGTTAACTATTTACATTTCAGATACTAATCGGACGAGGGGCGTCTCTCCATTATTTTTTCTTTAACTTATCGTTTCCTATCTCATAAAAATCCAGCTCAGTAATTTTCCCTTTTTCATCCATAATATAATCCCGCATATAATTACTGTTTTCGCGAATCATATGTGCAGACACAATTTGCAGGGGACTGGCGGACATGCCATTGATCTGCATCTTAACACCTGAACGCTCGTACTCTGTCAGTTCGGAAAACAGCTTCTGGTAATCCTTATTTTCCGCATTCATTTGCTTCTTCTCCCGGTTTTATTCTGAACAGACTGGTTTTCGGCAAAAAACAGTCAGAAAGTGCATTGTGATATACTATTCCTGCCTTTTCCGATGACAAGAAAATAATGTCTGTTCTATTTTGTAAGGTTTTGTTGATAAATTGTCTGATACGACTGAAATGTGAAAACGCGTGTGTGCGAAATGCGTTTCATGATTCAAGAATAATCATCCATTTGAAATAGTTATTCTATTTCCTTGTAACTACATTATAAAAAATGGTAATTTTTATTGCAAGTATTTTTTTAATTTTGTTTACATCAGCCCTTTTTTTGTTTATACTGATAATGAATAACTGGACTATATTATGAAGGAAGTGATATTTAATGAAAATCGAAAAGATTAGTGACAACCAGATCCGTTGTACTTTAACACCTGCTGATTTGGAAGAACGTCAATTAAAATTAAGCGAATTAGCTTACGGTACTGAAAAAGCAAAATCACTTTTCCATGATATGATGCAACAGGCAGCACAGGATTTTGGATTCGAAGCCAATGATATGCCTCTTATGATCGAAGCTATCCCTACTTCACCAGACTCTATCGTGCTTATTATTACGAAAGTAGAAAATCCAGAAGAACTTGATACTCGTTTTGCAAAATTCTCTCCTTCCCCACAAGATAAGAATTCTGAAAGGAAAACATCTTCTCCATTCGATCGTTTAAAGAAACTAGAAGGTGCAGATGAATTTCTTAATCTTTTACGCCAGGTACACGATGCAGTTGCCGGCGATACAGTTACAGAAACTGCTCCGATGTCAGAATCCACAGTCACCGAGCCTGAAGAAAAAGCACCTTCTGTTCGGCTCTTCTCTTTCTCTACTTTAGACAGCGTAATCAGAGCGTCCAAATTACTGGTAAATATGTACGAAGGCAGCAACACGCTCTACAAAGATGAAGCCAGTGAAGTTTATATATTAGTTCTCACTCAGTCGACTCATACAGCTTCTGACTTTAACAGAATTTGTAATATGCTCTCTGAATATGGCCTGCCTGAACAAGGTGACAATGCTACTCTTGCGTATCTGGAAGAACATTGTGAAGTGATAATTGCCAAGAATGCAATTCATATTTTAGGAAATCTATAAACAACCATGACTTAAAGGGATTGTCGGTTAATACCGAATTTTAACCTTTTTATCAATAAACGAGATAAAGCACGCTTCGCGAGTTTTACTCGTTCGCGTGCGGCGGCGAATGGAAATGCAAGCATTTCCGCTCGCCTTGTGCCTTCGTGTAAATAAGAATATAGAGAGAAGTGTGACTTGTTTGAGTCACACTTCTCTCTATGTCAAGACCATTTTTTCCCGATAGTCTCTTTACAATTATTTAACCTATGCTAATGTTGCTAAATATCCATTAATTTTTTCAACTAACATATCTGCATCCACACCGTGGACGTCTGCTGCTTCTCCCAAAGATTCAGCCTGTGCTCCTGGTCAGAAAATGCATCCCATTCCATGAGCCTGAAGAATATTTGCTGTTTCCGGTGCCATACGGAGAAGATCTCCCATAATAATTGTTTTATCAATCTTCATTATAAGTACCTCCTTTTTATTTTCACAGTTCTCATTATAATACCTCTTTTTTCTGTTGGCAACCTATGTTTATTATTTACATTTCTTTTATTATCAAACTTTCAAATATTCAGAATTTTTTGCAACTTTCATCCAATTCCTTTCATTTTTTGACATTTGAAAAGTCAATACTTTTTTTGAACTTTTTCGACAAAATCAAATTTTTATATATTCTTCCCAAAACATCTGTTTGTATTTTTTATCCAAGTTTTCCACCGAAAACATATGTTTTTATGTGGATAACTTGGATAACTTTTAGAAATCCAAGGTTTTTCCACCTTTTTTTACGTTTTTTATGTGGATAACTTGGATAACTTTATTTCGGAGTTTTTCATAAATTTCTACAATTTTAGTCATTTTGCTATTTTTCAAACCCATTTTTTTCTCTATTAAAAAAACCCGAAAGGACTACTTTCGGATTTTCAAGTCTGATAATTTATCATATTGTGTACACAATCATTTTACAGAACTCTTCGCACTGCAAGAATATTCGTATACGTAGCAGGGGAAATTCCTATTCCCTGAGACGGATTTTGTGCATTTACGATTTGTCCATCTCCTATATAAATTCCCACATGACCATCATAACAAATGATATCTCCCGGCAATGCCTCTTCATAGCTCACGCCCGTTCCTGCATTTCTCTGTTCGTACGATGTTCTCGGCAACGAAATCCCGAAATTTGCAAAAACTGACTGTACAAATCCTGAGCAATCCGCACCATTTGTCAAGCTGGTTCCTCCCCAGACATATGGATTTCCAATGAATTGGCAGGCATAAGATACTACCTGCTGCCCCATCTCCTCCACCTGTTCTGCCCGAGTCTCCGCCTCTGCCTGCAATCTGGCTTCTTCCTGCTCACGAGATTCCGCATAAGTGAATTCCTCACCATTTGCCTCCATCTCTTCCGCTGTTTTTTCAGCTTCATCTCCGTAGATGATGTACTCTGTTTTTACAAAACCAGTTACATCTCCCGTGGACACCGGAGTCCATTCTCCAATTTGCCCTGTAATTTCCATGGCTGCGCCCGGATATAATTTGCCAACATATTCACTTTCCTTTGTCGGCTCACTTCTTACATATAAGAAGCTTGTGACATTCGCAAATGCCATATCTGAATACTCACCCTTATCTTCGGCTGTTAAATCCGGCTCCAGAGTCCAATCCTCCGAAATACCGTTCAATAACATTTCAATTCCAATTTCAGGTATCAATCCACTTTGGTTGCTCTTATTTTCTGCTGCCAGAACCGGGATACTCTGACTTGAAATTGTTCCCATTAATGTAATAAGAAATAATCCTTTTTTTAGATTCGAATACATAAATCTCCCTCCTTTATGAATTCTTATCTTTTGTAAATGTTACAAATTTGTTACACTTATTACGTTTGCAATTTTATCAATATCTTTCCGCTTTGTCAATACTTTATCTGAATTTGCAACATATTTTCAACTTTTTTTATAATTTCTTCTTTTATTTTTTATATTACAAATATTATAAATATTACAAATTGTTACAAATCATTCTATAGTATTCCCCATATTTCCCATTTTATTCGCAAATTTCTTCTATCTTCGATTGACAAAATCTATAAATCATCATATACTAATGCTAGTAATTATTATCATTATTAGAAAGGGGGATTTTTATGACTGCTTTAAAATATAGTCGACAGCGTGAGGCAATCAAACATTTTCTTATTTCAACTAATTCGCATCCGACAGCCGATGTTATATATATGCATGTCAAGGAAGATTTTCCAAATATCAGTCTCGGTACTGTTTACAGAAATTTAAATTTACTGTCTGATTTAGGTGAAATTGTCAAGATCACTACCCCTGACGGAGCTGATCGATTCGATGCTGTAACAAAACCTCACTATCATTTTTGTTGTGAAAAATGTGGTTCCGTATTAGATATAGAAATTCCTAGTTTAGACGAACTCAATGAATATGCTTCTCAAAATTTTGATGGTAAAATCGAAGGACACCAAATTTTATTCCATGGAGTATGCGGAAACTGCATAAATTAGCGTTGACATTGTATGAAATATCTGCTATATTGTAATGGAATCAGTAATGATTACTAATTTTAAAAATAAAATATAAAGGAGATGTAAATTATGAAAAAATATGTATGTACTGTATGTGGCTATGTTCACGAAGGAGATTCTGCTCCAGAAAAATGTCCAGTATGTGGCGTTGGTGCAGAAAAATTCAAAGAACAGGTTGGCGAAAGAGAATGGGCTGCTGAACACGTTGTAGGTGTTGCTCAGGGCGTAAGTGAAGACATCCTTGCTGATTTAAGAGCAAACTTCGAAGGAGAATGCTCAGAAGTTGGTATGTACCTTGCAATGGCAAGAGTTGCTCACAGAGAGGGATATCCAGAAATCGGTTTATACTGGGAAAAAGCTGCTTGGGAAGAAGCTGAACATGCTGCTAAATTTGCAGAACTTCTCGGAGAAGTTGTTACAGACAGCACAAAGAAAAACCTTGAAATGCGTGTAGATGCTGAAAATGGCGCAACAGCAGGAAAATTTGATCTTGCAAAACGTGCAAAAGCTGCTAACCTTGATGCTATCCATGATACAGTTCATGAAATGGCAAGAGACGAAGCTCGTCACGGAAAAGCATTCGAAGGACTTCTTAAGAGATACTTCGGTTAATCAGAAATATCACAAAATTAATGTTTTGAAGATTTTGGGGTATGTCGGAGTCATCCGACATACCCCTTATCTTTCTTTATGGCAGGTGCAGATAACAAGCTCACTCTTTATACCATTCAATTCAATGATATTTTCCGCATCAGGTATATCAAAGCGTTCTACCTGTCTTCCATTCTTTTTATAGGAGATACTTGTGCCGATGCCTTTTGTAACAGCAGTAAAGATGGCATCTTTCGGAATGTAGATTTTTGACGTTGCCGACACTTGGTTAATTGCAATTTCTCCTTTTAAGGAGTGGCAGACCACATCCATATCAAGATTACAGTTGATCTCTACTGTACCGACAACATCTTCCAAAATGACATCGGTCGTCTTTATATCGAGTTCAATACTGTCACACTCAAGAGAATGAATTTCTACAGTTTCTGCGATGACTGCACACTCAATTTTTCCAATATACGGCATAGGGATTTGAACGAAAATGCTGACAGCTTCTTTTGCTGCTGCTTCGGATACTCCGTTTTTGCGAATTATATCCACATCAATCCGTTTTCTTATATCGTCAATTTTAACTTTAAAATCACTCTGCAGCGTTGAGAGTGTATTAGATGCCAGACGCACACGAATTTTCTCGCCCTCATATCCAGACAATATCAATTGCTTCGCTCCACCGAATTTCATATCATAACGCTTCTGCTCATCTATGTCATATTCCGTAATACTTTCAAACAGGTAATCTGCCGGCTTTCTTTCTCCTCTTTCATTGGAAAGCAAATCATCAATAGAAATGTCAAACAAAGCAGAAAGTGCCATAATATTTTCAATATCAGGAATACCTGCATCCGTCTCCCATTTTGTAATCGCCTGCCTTGATATGCCGAGTTTCTCCGCCAACTGTTCCTGCGACATTCCTGCCTGCTTACGGATAGATTTCAGTTTTTCTGCAAATGTCATTTTCGTTACCTCCTATCTGTTGATACGCTAAGTATAGAAAACCATGCTTTACATTACAAGCAAGCAACAATAACATTTAGGATTTTCCTGCTACTTTGCGTAGCATTTATTATTTTTTAGCCGAAATACGGTACTATTTTATTCGATTGTGCACTCTCTTGACATTTCAGAAAAAAAATGTATAATAAGAAACATAAGTTGCACAACAATTGTTTTCATAATGGAGGTAACCAAATGCCACCGAAGCACAAATTCACACGAGAACAGATTATTGCCGTTGCTTTAGATGTAATAAGGGAAAGCGGAATGAGTGCCTTAACTGCCAGAGGATTAGCAGCAAAAATGGGTTCATCTGCAAAGCCCATTTTTGGACTGTTTCAGAATATGGAGGAAGTACAAAGCGAGGTTATCAATTCAGCAAATACACTTTATCAATCTTATATACAAAGAAGTATGAATGATAAAAAATATCCACCATATAAAGCAAGCGGCATGGCATATATTCAATTTGCAAAAGAAGAAAAGGAATTATTTAAGCTACTTTTTATGCGTGACCGAACAAAGGAAGATATTGAGGAAAATCGAGATGAGATTCACCCGATTTTGGAAATTATTATGACAAATCTTGGATTGAACGAAGATAAAGCAGTTCAATTCCACTTGGAAATGTGGATTTTTGTTCACGGTATTGCTACCATGTTAGCTACTTCTTATCTAAATTGGGATATGGATTTTATAAGCGAGACATTAACTGATGCCTACGAGGGATTAAAGCACCGTTATATAGGAGGAATTTAAATGAACGATATTATTCAGATCAATCATCTTAGCAAGAATTTTGGTAATGTAAAAGCTGTTCAAGATTTAAGTTTCCGTGTGAAAGAAGGAGAATTATTTGCCTTCCTTGGCATCAATGGAGCAGGAAAATCAACCACAATCAATATTATGTGCGGACAACTATCCAAAGACAATGGAAACATTTTTATTGACGGATATGACTTGGACAAGGATATAGATCTTGTTAAGCGCAGGCTTGGCGTAGTGTTTCAATTTTCTGTTCTCGATTCCGCACTTTCGGTTTACGATAACTTAGAAAGCCGTGCTGCTTTATATGGCATTACGGGAATAGAATTCAAGAAAAGACTTGCAGAGCTTGCAAAAATACTTGATTTTGAAGATTTACTAAAACGCACCGTTGGTAAATTATCAGGAGGACAGCGCCGAAGAATTGATATCGCGAGAGCTTTATTTCATAAGCCTAAAATTCTTATCCTGGATGAACCGACAACAGGACTTGACCCTCAGACCCGCAAAACGCTTTGGAATGTTATCTCTGATTTTCGTAAAAATGAAAATATGACAGTATTTCTAACTACACATTATATGGAGGAGGCTGCAGAAGCTGATTATGTTGTCATCATTGACAATGGCAAAATATCCGCTGAAGGCACTCCACTTGAACTAAAAAATACATATGCCGGAGATTACATCACAATCTACGATACAAATGAGGATATAATTAGATCACTCGGTATAGAGTACGAGCCAATAAAAAACGGCTATCAAATTTCAGTTCCAAATACAAGGACCGCAACAGAACTCATTATGAATCATCCTGAATTATTTAATGATTATGAAATAACAAAAGGAAAAATGGACGATGTTTTTCTTGCAGTTACAGGAAAAATACTGGTGGGAGGTGTAGAAAAATGAGTATCTCATTCATACTTATAAAAAGAAATATCAAACTTTTTTTCAAAGACAAGGGAATGTTCTTTACCTCTTTAATTACACCCGTGATTTTGCTTGTACTTTATGCAACCTTTCTCGGCAATGTGTATCGTGATAGTTTCACAGCCAATTTACCTGATACACTCAAACTTTCAGAAAGCATCATTGACGGGCTGGCAGGCGGACAACTTGTATCTTCTATTCTTGCCGTTTCGTGCGTGACAGTTGCTTTTTGCTCAAACTTTTTGATGGTGCAGGATAAAGCAAACGGCACAATAAAAGATTTTAAAATATCCCCTGTAAAATCAGCCACACTTTCGATGAGTTACTATATAGCAACTTTATTTTCTACACTGATTATTTGTCTCGTTGCTACAGGCATTTGTCTTGCCTATATAGGTATCGTTGGATGGTATCTGTCACTTGCAGATGTACTATTTTTGTTTCTTGATATTTTACTTCTCGTTTTATTTGGGACAGCACTGTCTTCGATTATTAACTTTTTCTTATCAACACAGGGACAGATTTCGGCAGTAGGCACCATTATCAGTGCAGGATATGGTTTTATTTGTGGTGCGTATATGCCAATTTCATCATTTAGTAAAGGGCTGCAAAAAATAATTTCTTTTCTCCCGGGAACATATGGTACATCACTTATTCGCAATCACGCTACACAAGGTGTTCTTTCTGAAATGCAAAATCAAGGTATTCCAGAAGAAATCATTGAATCAATAAAAGATTCTATTGATTGCAATCTTTATTTTTTCGAAACCCAGGTAAGTATATCAGCAATGTATGTGATCCTTGGTATTACTGTTGTTGTATTGATTGGAATTTATATTTTGCTTAATGCCTTCAAAAAGAATAACAATTAATTCTTTATCACCGCTGTGTATGGATAACACCATCACAGCGGTTTTTCTATCAATACTTCTCCACCACCGTCTCCACTAATTTCTCTCCTTCATATCGCAATTTCAACGTGAAGAAATCTTCTGTCTCATCTAGTAACCCGAAGAACACTTTATCTCCTTCCCACAAATTCAGATTTTCAATATCCTTCTTAGGCACCCAGACAAGTTCTCCTTCCTCGCACTCTTTCATTTCGCCCTCATACTCCGTTGCCGTGAATAAATGCATATACTCTGTTCCCCATTCATCCGAAACAAAGGTAACCAGACCACGAAACCGATATTTCTTAAGCAGGAAACCTGTTTCTTCCCGCACTTCTCTGAGAAGGCATTCCTCCGGACTTTCTCCATATTCAAACTTTCCACCCACACCAATCCACTTGTCATGATTTTCATCATTCACTTTTTTGATCCGGTGCAGCATAAGATAACTGTCTTTCCTTTCTATGTAACACAATGTTGTAAGTTTTACATCCATTTTAAATCTCCTTTTATTCGGTTATTTTAAGAAATTCTTCCATCGCCCGACTGAGATATTTTCCCTTTTTCCAATAAAAATGTACTTCTCTTGTACTGCTGCTCTTATCCAATTTATAGTAAATAATTTCCGAATATCTGGATGCATTTACAGCCGTATCACTGACGAAGCATATTCCCATTCCCGAGTTAGAAATATTATAGGCCGTCATCTGTTGATCCACTTCCATCATAATTTCCGGTACAAATTTCTGTTTTTGACAAATCTGATTTGTTCGAAGTCTGGTATCATTTTCCTTCTTCTGAAGAATAAACGGTTGTTTCCGAAATTTTTTCAAGTCAATTTCTTTTACACTATCATCCAGATAGGTGCCATTTTTTATCATCTCCGGAGTGATCTGATATTCTTTCAACTCATCATTAATAGGGAATGATTCTGGCACTGCAAGTAACAAATGTTCTTCTCGAAGCGGTTTCCACTCAAATACTTCCTCATCCAAAATACAGTTATCCAACACCAGATCTACTTCACCATTTCGTACCATTTTATCTAGTGTCGCTGTTGTTTCTTCAATAAGCTCCACTTTAATCATAGGAAATTTTTTACCAAATTCTGTAAGAAATGCCGGAAGCACAAAAGACGCAAACAAACTTGTGCCTCCTATCGTCAAACATCCTGTCCTAAGCTCACCCAGATCATTAATATAATCCGTAAACTCATTTCTTACCAACATCATCCGTTCTACCGCACTTATGTAAGATTCCCCATACTCTGTCAACTGCAGCGGTTTCGTACTTCTGTCAAAAATGGGATATCCCATTTTCTTCTCAATTCTCTTTATAGACGCACTTAAAGAAGGCTGCGAAATAAACAGCTCTTTTGCCGCTTTTGAAAAGCTCTTTGCCTTATAAACCGCATATACATATTCCATTCCCTGAAACATAAAACGTCACTCCTTATTTCATAATCTTCTAATTATAGTATTTATAATAATATATATATTTGATTATAACACAATCGTTTTCTATAATAAATATCGTAATAAAGAATAATTACAATGTTTTCTAAAAGGAGAGTTAAAATATGTGTGTAGAAAAAAGACAGGATTTCCGTATCGAATCTGACTCTATTGGAGTAAAAGAAGTTCCAGAAGACGTATACTATGGTGTACAGTCTTTAAGAGCAGCAGAAAATTTCCATATTACCGGGCTTAATATGCATCCGGAACTTATCAACAGCCTTGCTTACATCAAAAAAGCATGTGCTATCACAAACTGTGAAGTTGGAATTTTAGACAAAAAGATCGCCAGCGCCATCGTCCAGGCTTGTGACGAGATTATTGATGGGAATCTCCATGATTCTTTTATCGTAGATCCAATTCAGGGTGGTGCAGGTACATCACTTAACATGAATGCAAATGAAGTTATTGCCAATCGCGCAATCGAAATTCTCGGTGGAGAAAAGGGTGATTATGAAATCGTCAATCCTAATGACCATGTAAACTGTGGACAGTCTACAAATGACGTTATTCCAACAGCAGGTAAAATGACTTCTCTTCGCTTATTAAATAGATTAAAAAAAGAATTACTTCGTCTTCATAAAACACTTGTTGAAAAAGCAGACGAATTCGACCATGTAATCAAAATGGGTAGAACACAGATGCAGGATGCAGTGCCAATTCGACTTGGACAGGAATTCCGCGCATACTCTGTTGCTATTATGCGTGATGTTCGCCGTATGGACAAGGCAGTAGAAGAAATGCAGGTTGTAAATATGGGAGGAACAGCCGTTGGTACAGGTATCAATGCCGATGCAACCTATTTAAAACGAATCGTTCCAAATCTTTCTGAAGTATCCAGTATGGAATTTGTTCAGGCTTTTGATTTAATTGACTCTACACAGAATCTTGACTCTTTCGTAGCTGTTTCCGGTGCAATCAAAGCATGTGCAGTTACACTTTCTAAGATTGCCAATGACCTTCGCCTTATGTCATCAGGCCCAAGAGCCGGATTTGGTGAAATTAATCTTCCTGCAAAACAGAATGGTTCTTCTATTATGCCAGGTAAAGTGAATCCGGTTATCCCTGAAGTAGTAAATCAGGTTGCTTTCAATATCATCGGTAATGACGTTACAATCACGATGGCTGCTGAGGCAGGACAGTTAGAATTAAATGCTTTTGAGCCAATTATTTTCTACTGCATGTTCCAGTCAATTGATACTTTATCTTACGCTGTTCAGACATTTATCGATAACTGTATTTCTGGAATTACAGCAAATGAAAACAAATGTCGCCAGCATGTGGAAAACAGCATTGGTATTGTAACAGCCATCTGTCCACACGTTGGATACAGAAAATCTGCCGAAATTGCAAAAGAAGCTCTGGCAACCGGCGAATCTGTCCGTACTATCATTTTACGTGAAGGCCTTCTCTCAGCAGAGGAATTGGACAGTATTCTTGATCCGGTACATATGACTGAACCAGGTATTTCCCGCAAAGATGTCATAATAAAAATGAAAAAGGCTTTTGATGAATTAAATTAATCATTCACCTATAATGAACGAGGTACATCTGCATGATGTACCTCGTTTCCTTTATTTTTGATTTGCAGGTTCTACTGCAACCGATTTTCCTTTTATTTTCGCGTGTTTCATTGCTTCAAGAACAGTCTTTGCATACTCTCTAGGGACTTCAACAAAGGTATATTTATCATACATATCAATCGTTCCCACGAGTCTTCCATCAAGTCCACTCTCTCCAGCGATCGCTCCAAGAATATCTCCCGGTTTTACTTTATTTTTCTTTCCTATATTAATAAATAAGCGTACCATTCCGGACTCTGTTGCACTGGTGTCTCCGAAATCCAGTTCCTCTTCTTTCTCAGATTCATTCAAACCGCTGCACATTTTGAGGAAAGCTGCTGCCATATCCATTGCAGTGTAATCTGAATGATTGATTCTGTTTTCAATCACATTGACCATTCCGGCAAGTTCTTCATTTTCAATCAAGTACTCCACTTCGTCTAACAGTTTTTCCATCTTTGTATTCGCAACATCATTCAGTGAAGGAACTTTCTGTGCATAAATCTTAGTCTTACAATATCTTTGAATTTCTTTCAATTTGTAAACTTCTTTTCCGGTTACAAATGAAAATGCTTTTCCACCTCTTCCTGCACGTCCGGTTCTGCCAATACGATGTACATAATACTCATCATCCTGCGGAAGATCATAGTTAAATACGGCCTCTACATCATCTACATCAATTCCCCTTGCTGCTACGTCCGTCGCTACAAGAATATCTGTTTTTCCAGTACGGAATCCCTGCATGACTCTGTCACGCTGCTCCTGCTTCAAATCTCCATGCAGTGCCGCTGCAAAATACCCTCTGCCCAAAAGCGTCTGAACAAGAAGATCTACTTCTTTCTTCGTATTACAAAATACTACCGAAAGTTTCGGATCATAAATATCAAGAAGCCTTGTCAGAACTTCTTCTTTATTCTTAGCTTTTACTTCGTAATAATACTGTTCAATATTCGGCACCGTCAATTCTTTCTTTGTTACCTTTACGATCTGTGCATTTTTCTGAAATTTCTTTGTAATCTCTAAAATCGGTTTCGGCATCGTTGCAGAGAAAAGTAACGTCTGTCTCTCTTCCGGAATACTGCTCAAAATGGTTTCCATATCTTCCAGAAATCCCATATTAAGCATTTCATCTGCCTCATCTAAGACAACCGTATGAACATGATCCATTTTAATGGTTCTCCTACGCATATGGTCCATCACTCGCCCCGGTGTTCCGACAATAATCTGTGTACCACTTTTCAAGGAACGAATCTGTTTTACGATCTCTTGTCCTCCATAAATTGGAACCAGCTTGATTCCATGCATAAACTTCGCCAGATTACGTATTTCCTCTGCCACCTGAATGGCAAGTTCACGCGTAGGACAAAGAATAACTGCCTGCAGTTTCTTATTCTTCGGATCTATTTTTTCAAGAAGCGGAATTCCAAATGCAGCTGTTTTTCCGGTTCCTGTCTGAGCCTGTCCGATTACATCATATCCTTCTTTCATAAGCGGAATCGCTTTCGCCTGAATCGGCGATGCCTCTTCAAACCCCATATATTTTACGGCTTTCAATATTTCAACTGAAAGTCCCATATCTTCAAATTTAATATTTTCCATCTCTACTCCTTTAAAAAAATACTCCTGATCTGAAAAACAGTCAGGAAGCATAATTGCAACGCTTCATTTTATCAAACTTAAGGAAAAAAGTCAATTTTACTATTGCATTTCATGAATAAAGGATGTAATATACACATATGCTTTATGTAGTATTTAAAACTACATATAAGGTTTTTGAAAGGAAGTGTGCTTATGAACAAACATATTAAAAACCCCGGAAGCGCAATTACACATTTCATAGGAATGTTGATGGCTATATTTGCCGCCATTCCGCTCCTGATTCAAGCGGCAAAAGAGCCAGACAGGATTTATCTGATTTCCTTAACTATTTATACAGTCAGCATGATTCTGCTCTATGCTGCAAGTACAACTTATCATACATTTGATATTTCCCCAAAAATAAATACTATATTAAAGAAATTTGACCATATGATGATCTTCATCCTGATTGCCGGAAGCTATACTCCAATCTGTCTTCTGGTTCTTGAGCCAAAAACAGGGCTTCCTTTACTTGCTCTCGTTTGGGGAATCGCTCTTATTGGAATTTTGATAAAAGCCTTCTGGGTATATTGTCCAAAATGGGTTTCTTCCATCCTCTATATCGGAATGGGCTGGACCTGCGTTCTTGCATTTAGTCAGCTTCTAAACAATCTCACCACGACAGAGTTCGCTTGGCTTCTTACCGGAGGAATCATCTACACCATCGGCGGTATCATTTACGCATTAAAGCTCCCGGTATTTAATTCCCTCCATAAAAATTTTGGAAGTCATGAAATCTTTCACCTGTTCGTGATGGGCGGCAGCGCCTGCCACTTTGTAGTTATGTATCTGCTTGTATAAAATCTAAGGAGACATCGCCCTTCAAAGCTTTGTCTCCTTTTCTTCTAAAATCTTCTTTTTATTCTTCACTCATATAGTCCAGTGGATTCACTGGTTGTCCATCTTTCCGCATTTCAAAATACAGATTTGCACCCTCTACGCTATAATATTTTGTCGGTTCATTTACATATCCTATTACATCTTTTGCTTCTACATAATCCCCAACTTTTACTTTGACTTCTTTTAACTGTCCGTAAAAGCACTCATATCCATTTCCCATATCTACAGCTACCGTAGTTCCTGTCTCTCGAAGGCTGTCAATGGATTTCACAATTCCCGGAGCTGCCGCAATTACATTGTCGTTCAATGTACCAGAAATAATAAGAGCCGGATTATACTTATACTGATCCAACGTTGCAAAATAAATGGATTTGTCCATGCTGAAGCTCATCAGGACATTTCCGTTTACCGGCCATAACAACTGACTGTCTTCTGTAAAATTCGGCTGTGCTGCTGTCACTGCATTTCCGGTATAAGTAGTTGGCTCTTCCGCCTCTTCTGTATCCGTAGCTTCCTCTTTCTCCTCTCCTTTTTCTACAGTATTTCCTGTTGGCTGATATTCTTCTGTTGTTTCATCTGCATCCGCCAATTTTTCTTCTTCCTCTAACAGTATCTTTTCATCTGACCTGTCCTGATAATTGTGCCATGTATAAGCACCTGTCAGCGCAACAGCTGCCATAAAGCAAATTGCTACACCTGTTGCTGCGTTTTTCTTTCCTTTTTCTGAAAGCTGTATTTTTCTCATAATTCATCACCTCTGACTGTATTTTTGCCAGAAATGAAATGCCTTATTCTGGTTTTATCAATATTTCCGCAACTTCTCCAAATGTAGTTCCTTCAAAGAAATAATTTAATATCTCTTCATACGTTTTTCCATCTTTTGCCATTACTTCTGCCGTATACTGGCTCATTCCAAGTCCATGACCAATTCCCTGTGTGGTCACTTTTGTGTTTCCATCAAAATCCTCCAGAATAAAACTGGAAGAGGTTAAATGATATGTATTGCGAAATTCTTCTCCTTTTATTTCCTCTGTTCCACATTTTACTTTCGTCACATACCCCGCACTGTCCTGCTCCAACACCTGGAGTCCTGTTTCTTGAATAATGGAAGTTGTAACCGCCTCCTCTGCCTCCAAATCTTTCGGACATTCTTTTACTTGAAGATATGGGTACTTTTCTGACTCAAATACTTCATTTCCAGACCTTGTCTTCCCATTGCTCAGCTTATGATAGGGTGTTAATGCAAGATTTCCTTCATAAACAAGTACTATCCCATTTGTGCTCTCCCATGCTTCCTTCATTTTATTATAATTTTCTGAATAAGCATCTGTCCCCCAGTTAGTTTCCATCTGATTTCTTGTCCAATAATTTTTACTCAGAACGGTATCTGTCCCCTCCTCTTGTAAAGTCTTATATATGCTTGTCCGAATCAATATAGCCTGCGCCTTTAAAGTTTCCATTTCAGAATCTACATCAATCTCTTTAGCCAGTACACCAATTCCATACTCGTCCATTCGCATTTCTTTCGTCTTTTCGTCACGTTCCACAGTTACATAGGGGCTTCCTGCTTCCTTTTGTTTCAAAACTCCATTTCCATTTATAAAAACAGTGACCACATATGGTAATAACAAAATAATAATTAGAAAATATCCTGCTTGTCTCATCTTTTTTTTCATAGAAAAACCTCCCATACTATCGTATGAGAGGTTTTACTAAATTATACATTTTCCATTGGTTCTACTTTTACTTTATCAAGATGCCAGAGTTCATCTACATATTCTTGAATCGTTCTGTCTGATGTAAATTTACCACATGAAGCAACATTCAAAAGCGCCATCTTTGCCCAGCGCTGCGGATCGCGATATGCTTCTTCTACACGTTTCTGAGCTTCCGCATAAGAACGGAAATCTTTTAAAATAAAGTAAGTATCCGGTCTTGGTGCTCCCTGTCCTGTCAGAAGAGAATTGTAAATGTCTTTGAACATCTCTCTGTCTCCATTTGAGTAGGTTCCATCCATAAGCTGATCGATCACTCGTTTGAGATCCCAGTCATTAAAGTAAATTTCCTGTGGATTATATCCGCCATTATTTTCATAATTAATTACTTCATCTGAACTAAGCCCAAAGATAAATGCATTTTCAGCTCCAACTTCTTCTACGATCTCCACATTCGCTCCATCCATAGTTCCAAGAGTAGGCGCACCGTTGAGCATAAATTTCATGTTACCGGTTCCGGAAGCTTCTTTCGATGCTGTCGAGATCTGCTCACTGACATCAGAAGCAGCAAAAATCAATTCTGCATTCGATACACGATAATCTTCGATAAATACTACTTTCAGTTTTCCATTAATGCTGAGATCATTATTTACCACATTTGCCACCGATGTGATGAGTTTAATAATCTGTTTTGCACGGATATATCCGGCAGACGCTTTTGCCCCGAAAATAAATGTTCTTGGATAGAATGGCATTTCCGGATGCTCTTTGATCTGATTGTATAAATACATCACATGAAGGATATTAAGAAGCTGACGTTTGTATTCATGCAGACGTTTTACCTGAACATCAAAGATTGATCTTGGATCTACTTCCACTCCGTTGTGCTTTAAAATGTAAGCTGCCAGACGTTCTTTATTCTTGTATTTGATATCCATAAATTCAGCCTGTGCTTTTGGATCATCTGCAAATGGTTTTAATTTTTCCATCTGTGAAAGATCTGTGATCCATCCGTCACCGATATGATCTGTCACCCAATTCGCGAGCAGCGGATTCCCATGAAGAAGGAATCTTCTCTGTGTAATACCGTTTGTCTTGTTATTAAATTTCTCAGGCATCATCTGATAGAAATCGCGCAATTCCTGTTTTTTCAAAATTTCTGTATGAAGTCTTGCTACCCCATTTACAGAGTATCCTGCAACAATTGCAAGATGAGCCATTTTCACCTGTCCATCTTTTAAAATTGCCATTTTGGCAACTTTCTTTTCATCGCCCGGATATGTTGCTTTAATCTGTTCTACAAAACGTCTGTCGATTTCCTGAACGATCTGATAAATACGCGGAAGAAGTCTTGAGAACAGGTCGATTGGCCATTTTTCAAGCGCTTCTGCCATAATTGTATGGTTTGTGTAGGCTACAGTCTTTGTTGTTGTCTCCCAGGCTTCATCCCATTCCAATCCTTCTTCATCAATAAGAAGGCGCATCAGTTCTGCTACGGCTACTGTCGGATGTGTGTCATTCATCTGAATCGTAACTTTTTCATAGAGTTTACGCACATCACTGTGTTTCTTTTTATATCTTGTAAGAAGTGCCTGCAAACTTGCAGATACGAAGAAATACTGCTGTTTTAAACGAAGTTCTTTTCCTGCATAATGATTATCATTTGGGTAAAGTACTTCAACAATGTTTTTAGCAAGATTTTCCTGTTCAATTGCTTTATGATATTCTCCACGGTCAAACGCGTCAAGCTTAAATTCTGTGATTGCCTGTGCATCCCAGATACGAAGTGTATTTACCACATGATTTCCATATCCCACGATTGGCATATCGTATGGAACTGCAAGTACCGATTCATAATTTTCCTGAATATAATAGTTTCTCTTTTCTTCTTCATTATATTCTACACGAATCGTACCTCCGAAACGGACTTCTTTTGCATATTCATCACGGCGAAGTTCAAATGGATTCCCATTTTTAAGCCAGTTATCCGGTGCTTCTACCTGATAACCATCTTTGATTTTCTGTTTAAACATTCCATAATGATAACGAATACCACAGCCATATGCCGGATATCCCAAAGAAGCTAAAGAGTCAAGGAAACATGCCGCAAGACGTCCAAGACCACCATTTCCAAGCGCTGCATCCGGTTCTTCATCTTCGATAACATTGATATCGATTCCCATTTCTTCTAATGCTTCTTTTACTTCCTGATATGCCGTCATATTGATCAGGTTATTTCCGAGTGCACGGCCCATCAAGAATTCCATTGACATATAATACACTGTCTTTGGATCTTCTTTATCATATACTTTCTGTGTTGCAAGCCAGTCATCAACGATAACTTCTTTCACGGCATATGAAACTGCCTGGAAAATCTGCTGCGGTGTTGCTTCATCAATCTCTCTGCGATATAAAGTGCGTATATTATGTTTCACTTCTGCTTTGAAAGATTCTTTTTCAAATCTTTTATCTGCCATTGCCAAATCCCCCTAATACTCTATCTTTCTACGCCTAAAACTACATCTTCTCCATTAATTTTCCATTCTTTTACATATCCGGCCGGAGCTGCTTTCTCAATGCTTACTGCAAGTGTATCCCCGCCGATTGTATCTGCAAACTTTCGGAAAACAGCTTCCGCTTTCTCGCTGCCCTCATAAGTTACTTTAATTTTATCTGTCACTTCAAAATCTGCTTCCTTACGCATTGTCTGGATTTTGCTGATAATTTCTCTTACAAAACCTTCTTCCAGAAGTTCTTCTGTAAGATTTGTATCAAGAACTACCGTAATTCCATAATCACTTTCAGAAACATATCCTTCTGTCTGTGCCATATCGATCAAAAGATCTTCTTTCAAAAGAACAACTTCCTGTCCATTTACTTCAAATGTAAGAGAACCTTTTTCGTTTACTTCATCCATCGCCGCGTTTCCGTCAAGATTTGCAAGCACATTTTTGATTCCGCCCAATAATTTTCCATACTTTGGACCAACTGTTTTGAGCTGTGGTTTGAATGTATATGATGTAAATGAACGAACATCATCTGTGATTTCCATTTCTTTTACATTTAATTCATCTGTAATAATATCCTGATAAAACTCCGGCAAACCAGAAATTCCTTTTACAAACATTTTTCCAATCGGCTGACGATTCTTAATATTTGCTGTATTACGGCATGCACGACCCATAACAACCACTTTCAGAACTTCATCCATGTGTTCTTCTAATTCTGTATCGATAAATGCTTCATTTACTTCCGGGAAGTCACATAAATGAATACTTTCCGGTGCGTCTGCATCAATACTTCTCACAAGATTTTGATAAATTTCTTCTGTCATAAATGGAATCATCGGTGCAGCAACTTTAGAAATATTTACAAGTGCTGTGTAAAGTGTCATGTAAGCATTAATCTTATCCTGTTCCATTCCTTTTGCCCAGAAACGTTCACGGCTTCTTCTTACATACCAGTTACTCATATCATCTACAAAATCCTGGAGTGCTCTTGCGGCTTCCGGAATTCTGTAATTTGCAAGATGATCATCTACCGCCTTTGTAACGGAATTGAGTTTCGATAATAACCATTTATCCATAACAGATAACTTATCATATTCTAATACATACTTGGTTGCATCAAAGTTGTCAATGTTCGCATAGAGTACAAAGAATGCATAAGTATTCCAAAGTGTACCCATAAATTTGCGCTGTCCTTCCATAACTGCTTTTCCGTGGAAACGGTTTGGAAGCCATGGTGCACTGTTAATGTAGAAATACCAGCGGATTGCATCAGCGCCGTATGTTTCAAGTGCGTCAAACGGGTCTACCGCATTTCCTTTTGACTTACTCATCTTCTGTCCGTTTTCATCCTGGACATGTCCAAGAACAATAACATTTTCGTATGGCGCTTTATTGAAAATAAGTGTCGAAATCGCAAGTAATGAATAAAACCATCCGCGAGTCTGATCTACCGCTTCAGAAATAAACTGTGCCGGGAACTGTTTTTCAAATACTTCTTTATTTTCAAACGGATAGTGATGCTGTGCAAATGGCATAGAGCCACTGTCAAACCAGCAGTCAATGACTTCCGGAACTCTGTGCATCGGTTTTCCGCAGTGAGGACATCTGATGGTTACTTCATCGATATATGGACGGTGAAGTTCAATATTATCCGGACAATTATCTGACATTGATTTTAATTCTTCAATGCTTCCGATCGCGTGCTGGTGTCCACATTCACATTCCCAGATGTTAAGAGGAGTTCCCCAGTAACGGTTACGGCTGATTCCCCAGTCCTGAACATTTTCAATCCAATCTCCAAAACGTCCTTTACCAATACTTTCCGGAATCCAATTAATAGTATTATTATTTCTAATCAGATCTTCTTTTACATCTGTCATCTTGATAAACCATGATTCGCGGGCATAGTAGATCAGTGGAGTATCACATCTCCAACAGTGTGGATAACTATGTTCGAATTTCGGCGCATCGAAGAGAAGTCCTCTTTCCTTCAGATCTTTTAATACTTCCGGATCTGCTTTTTTGACAAATAATCCGGCAAATGGTGTAGACTCAGCCATTTCACCCTTTTCGTTTACAAGCTGTACAAATGGGAAGTCATATTTACGTCCTACTTTTGCATCATCTTCACCGAATGCAGGCGCAATATGAACAACACCTGTACCATCTGTAAGTGTTACATAACTGTCGCATACAACATAGAAACATTTTTTGTTCTGTTTTGCCGCCGCATCAGCCGCACACTGATAAAGTGGTTCATATTCTTTGTATTCCAGTTCTTTTCCTTTGTATGTTTCAAGAACTTCATAAGCTGGTTTTTCATCTTCTGCAAGCTTTCCAAGAACCTTATCAAGAAGTGCGCAAGCCATATAATAAACGTTTCCATCGGCACATTTTACTCTCGCATAGTCTTCGTCTGGATTTACACAAAGACCAAGATTGGAAGGAAGGGTCCAAGGTGTTGTTGTCCATGCAAGGATATATGCGTCTTCATCTTTTACTTTAAATCTTACAATAGCGGAACGTTCTTTCACATCTTTGTATCCCTGTGCAACTTCCTGAGCAGAAAGCGGTGTTCCGCAGCGCGGACAATAAGGAACGATCTTAAATCCTTTATAAAGAAGACCCTTTTCCCAGATCTGTTTGAGTGCCCACCATTCAGATTCAATAAAATTATTGTCATAAGTTACATATGGATTTTCCATATCAGCCCAGAAACCAACGGTACTTGAAAAATCCTCCCACATACCTTTGTATTTCCAGACACTCTCTTTACATCTATCGATAAATGGTTCCAGACCATATTCTTCGATCTGGTCTTTTCCATCTAATCCTAACATCTTTTCAACTTCAAGCTCTACAGGAAGACCGTGTGTATCCCATCCAGCTTTACGAGGAACCATATATCCCTTCATTGTACGATATCTTGGAATCATATCTTTGATAACACGTGTCAGAACATGACCGATATGCGGTTTACCATTTGCTGTCGGAGGGCCGTCATAAAATGTGTATGTTTCTCCTTCTTTTCGAGAATTCATGCTTTTTTCAAAAATATTATTTTCTTTCCAGAATGCTTCTGTCGCTTTTTCTCTGTCAACAAAATTCATATCTGTTGACACTTTCTTATACATCGACATCTCAAATTGCTCCTTTCTTTTTCATCGTTGTATGTCATACTCACAATTTCAAGACATAGAACATCATTTCTCGTTTAATCATGAACAAAGTTCCTATATACAAAAAGCTTCCGTCCTGTAATAGGACGAAAGCCATTGTTATCGTTAACCACCCGTTACAACATACCAACATATGTGTTTCCTATAACGGAGGAAATGACCGTCACCCTCTACTTACTTTATGTGTTCGAACGGCACAGCTCAGAAGTGATATTCAAATATATTCTACTCACATCAGGCTCTCACCATCCCTGATTCGCTTTGGTTTTTAAATATATTCTACTGTCTTCATCAATGCTTTTACATATTCTTACATATTATAATAAAGAAACCCTTGAATCGTCAAGGGTTTCTCATTAAAATCTTCTTCTTTGTTCCTCTATTTCCTGCTGCATTCTCCTTCTTTCTTCTTGCATTCTCCTTTTTCTCATCGCAGCCTGTTTTCTTCTTTTTCTTTCTCTGATTTTTCTTTTTTTTCGAATTATCAGAACTATTAATATAATTCCAAGAACTGCTATTACTGTAACAATCCCTACTAATCCATAAATTATGAATTTCTTGAGAGGTATTTGCGATTTTTCGTTCGACGGATTACTTTCTTCATTTTTTGGATAAGTCTCATCAATATAAGACTGACTAAGTTCTACTTTCAACTCACCTACTATGGTATCATTATAACTATAAATCACCTTTGCTGTCTTATGATCTGCATTATCGACTACTTTTACCTTCAGATCATCAAATGTAACACCTTTAGGTACTGTAATAGAAGTATTTCCGATATAACTACTGATTGCTTTTGATTTCTCCAACGTAGATGCAGACACATCTATTTGTTCAAAATTATCAAATCCATAATTCAGGAGATTCTCTGTATCCAGATAAACATTTGGCCCATGTGTTTTCAGATTAACACAAATTAATCTCATATTTCCATCATCAGCACAAGTAACCAGGGTATTGAATGCTTTTTCGGTATAACCTGTTTTTCCTGCAATTACTCTCTCGTCATAATGCTCATTTGACTTGTAAAACATTTTATGATTCTGTTGAAATGTTCTTGTTTCGTTCGTAAGATTGGTTTCTGGAATGGTATACTGAAGTGTCTGGCAAACCTCTTCAAATTCTGGATGATTAATAAGAAGTTCCTGTGTGATCAATGCCATATCCCTTGCTGTAGTATAATGATTTTCATCCTCTAATCCATTTGTATTCACAAAATTGGAATTTACACCACCTAATTCTTTACATCTTTCGTTCATTTTCTCTATGAACCAATTATAATCTTTTCCAAGATTCTGCCCAATACTCTCGCCAATCGAATAGGCCACCTCATTTGCAGATGCAAGCATCATTCCATATAAAGCATCTTCAAGCTTAATCTCTTCATTCTCTTTCATCGCAATATGTGCATACCCATATGGCACACTATACACACTTTCCGAAGAAAAAGTAACCGTATCTTCCAATTTGCCATTTTCCAATGCAACTAACATCGTCAGAATTTTTGTAATACTTGCCGGATATGCTTTTCCATCAATATTTTTCGCATACAATATTGTACCGGTATCCGCATCCATAACTATGTTGGCCTCTCCGTAAGTCTGCGGTCCTTTCGGCCATTGATCCCATCCATTAGAATCGACAGTCATTGCATAGGCAGCCTCTGTACTAATGGCGCTCTCTACAGGAGAACGTGTGTCGATTGGTTCTGCTGTTTCTGCTGCTTTTACTACATTAGAACATAGTACCACTACTAAAAAGACACTTGTCATCGTATAAATCATTTTCTTTTTCCATTTATCAAAAAACATTTTTTTACCTCAATTTCATTTTAAAACTTATTGAAAGCATACCATTTTTTAAGTTTTATATCAATAAAAAGAATCTTTGTTTTTAATAATATAAAAAAACCGTATTGTCATCTTCCGAAAACAATACGGTTAATGAAGTATCGGGGATTCGAACCCCGGACAACTTGATTAAAAGTCAAGTGCTCTACCGACTGAGCTAATACTCCATTTATTAATTTGTCATTTTAGACAAATGCCCAGAGCCGGAATCGAACCAGCGACACGAGGATTTTCAGTCCTCTGCTCTACCGACTGAGCTATCTGGGCAAAATTGCGGGAGCAGGATTTGAACCTACGACCTTCGGGTTATGAGCCCGACGAGCTACCAGACTGCTCCATCCCGCGATAATGATAATAATTAACACTTAAGTGAGTGGGTGGAGGAGGATTCGAACCTCCGAAGGCGGTGCCAACAGATTTACAGTCTGCCCCCTTTGGCCACTCGGGAATCCACCCAAAAGCACTTTCGTGCAAGCCGATGATCGGACTCGAACCGATAACCTGCTGATTACAAATCAGCTGCTCTGCCAATTGAGCCACATCGGCATATGGGACCAATAGGGCTCGAACCTATGACCCTCTGCTTGTAAGGCAGATGCTCTCCCAGCTGAGCTATGATCCCATATAATTTATGATCTCTCGATCAAGCGACCCGGAAGGGACTCGAACCCTCGACCTCCGCCGTGACAGGGCGGCGCTCTAACCAACTGAGCCACCAGGCCATTAAAAGGATATACCTTCAAAACTACATACAATCTAAATCTACATCCTACTCCTGTCCATACCTTCCTTGGTTATGCCCTCGACCGATTAGTAACAGTCAGCTCCATACATTACTGTACTTCCACCTCTGTCCTATCTACCTTGTCGTCTTCAAGGGGTCTTACAACTTCCGTTGGGATATCTCATCTTAAGGGGGGCTTCACGCTTAGATGCCTTCAGCGTTTATCCCTTCCGGACTTG
>Ga0129315_1000379_pt1 | contig 39642 bp, 40 predicted proteins | sample Cm827metagenome_FD_94432 | JGI IMG/M metagenome (GOLD analysis project Ga0129315, IMG submission 94432) | Eastern black-and-white colobus group fecal microbial communities from Wisconsin, USA - Cm827 metagenome | ecosystem: Host-associated > Mammals > Digestive system > Large intestine > Fecal... | reverse complement strand
TTCATTTGATTTTAAATCAGGATATCTTTCAACAACTACTAATAATCTAGATAAAGCACTTGATAATTCGTTATCAGCAGCAGCTTGTTCTGTAATATTAGTAGCACCTGATAGTTTACTTCTTGCATTTGCAATATCAGTAAATATATCTTTTTCTTGAGTTGCATATCCCTTAACTGTATTAACTAAATTAGGTATTAAGTCAGATCTTCTTTGAAGTTGAGTATCTATATCAGAAGATGCCTTATCAACCTGTTGTTCTAAGCTAACTAAACCATTGTAACTAGATATAATAGGAAAGGCTATTATAGCAATAATTACAACTACAGTTATTAGTATCTTTATTCCATTTTTCATAAAAAACACCCCTTTCTATATATTACTATTATAACATACATAAATAGTATATGGGAAAAAGGATAGTCTTATTAAAGATTATCCTATTAATAATGTAAAAATTAATATTAAAGTAAAACTCCAATGAAGATTATTAGTATAAGGAATTCCTAGCTTTTCAAAGCTACAAACAGCTTTATGTGCTTTTAAGGCAATAGGCAAAGTGATAAAAACTAATAGAGATATTAAAGGATAAAACCCTGTAAGTACATAAATTAATGTCAATATATATGATCCAAAAACTAAAAATCTATAAATATATCTACTAAATTTACTTCCGATTCTAACACTTAATGTTCCAAGGCTTAAATTAGCATCTCTTTGAAAATCTCTCATTTCATTGCTTATCATTAATGCAGGAATTAAAAATGATGCAGGTAGTGATAATAAAATAGGATACAAACTTATTTCTTGAGTAAAAGGATAAGAAGCACCTAAAACCATTAAAGGTCCCATTGTTATAAAGGAAAGTGGAACACCTAATCCTTTTCTTTTAAACACAAAAGGTTCTCCAGTATAAGAATAAGCTCCGAATATTCCAATTAATCCTATTAGAAGCATTTTGTAATCAGTTATATAAACTAGATATATACCAATTAGGGAGGCTAGTCCAAAACAACACATTGCCCAAAGAAATACATAAATATCAAAATAACTTCTAGATACACCTAAAAAATTTATTTTTCTGCCAGTAGGTCTGTAATATCTAAAGCTACCTTCAAAGTAATCATTTACTAAATTAGCACCAGATTGAGCTAAAAGTCCAGCAATAGTAACAAGAAAAATTAAAAATAAAGTTTTGTAATTTGAAAAATCGATTGCCCCTATTTTATAAGCAGAAACTATTCCTAAGGTAGTAGAACCAATAGCAAGAGTTAGGGATAATGGACGAAAGGCTTTCCAAGAATCCTTAATAAATTTAATTATGTAGTCTTTATTCAAAATATCACCTCATATCATTATGCAAATTAAAATTCTATCATAAATATATAATTCTTTCAAATAGAAACTTATTTTAATAGTTAAGAATTTCGATATATTTGTTAAGTTTTTCGTATGGAGGTTAATAAGAAATATATTTATAATAAATGATGTAAACGAAATCAATAAATGTAATGATTTATGAAAGATGGAGGGTTAATATGAAAAAAGTTAAAAGATTACTTACAATAGCCATGGCAACAGTTATGGTAACAGCTTCATTAGTAGGCTGTGGGGGAAAAGAATCTGGAGATTCAGCAAAAGGAGATAAAATAAAGGTTGGGGTATGCTTATACAAATTTGATGATACTTATATTTCAACAGTTCGTCAAAACCTAGAAAAACTTCAAAGTGAAAATTCAGATAAAGTTGAATTTACTTTTTATGATGGAAAAGGTGACCAAGCTACTCAAAATGATAGTATAGATACAATATTACAAAAGGATGTTGATTTATTATTAGTTAACTTAGTTGATACAGGAGCAGCACCAACTGTAATAGATAAGATTAAAGCAGCTGAAAAGCCAGTAGTTTTATTTAATAGGGAACCATCAGCAGATTCTATTAAGGCATATGATAAAGCTATATTTGTTGGAACTAACGCAAAAGAAGCAGGAGTTATGCAAGGAGAAATAATTTCAAAGTTATGGGATAAAGATTCAAAGGCTATAGATAAGAATGGAGATGGAGTTTTACAATATGTTATGTTAAAGGGTGAACCTGATAATCCAGAAGCAGTTGCAAGAACTCAATATTCAGTTTCTACTTTAAATGATAAAGGAATTAAAACAGAAGAATTAGCTCTTCAAGTTTGTAACTGGGATCAAGCATTAGCTCAAAACGCTACAGAAGCATGGTTCTCAAAGTTTGGAGAGAAGATTGAAGCTGTAATAGCTAATAATGATGGAATGGCACAAGGTGCTATAGCAGCATTACAAGCTCAAGGATATAACAATGGTGATGCTGCAAAAACTATTCCAGTAGTAGGTGTCGATGCAACAGCAGCAGCTCAAGATTTAATTTCTAAGGGATTTATGGTAGGGTCAGTTTTACAAGATGCTGAAGGAATGGCTAAGGCTTTATATGAAACAGGAATGAATTTAGCAGCTGGAAAGAGTGCTATAGAAGGAACTTCATATAAGTTTGATGATACAGGTATTTCTGTACGTATTCCATATCAACCATACATTAAATAATATGTAAATAAATTTTTTCTAAACTGCATAGTATATTTTTACTATGCAGTTTAATAAATAATAGAAAAGTGGTGAAGTAAGTTATGGCAGATACAAAATATGTTCTTCAAATGACAGATATATGCAAAGAATTTCCAGGAGTTAAAGCCTTAGATAATGTTCAATTAAAAGTAAGACCAGGAACTGTACATGCTTTAATGGGTGAAAATGGAGCAGGTAAATCTACTTTAATGAAATGTTTATTTGGTGTTTATATTGAAGATGGTGGTGAAATTTTAATAGAGGGGAAAAAAAGCAAATTCTCTAATCCAAAGCAAGCAATGGATAATGGAGTTGCTATGGTTCACCAAGAATTAAACCAAGTTTTACAAAGAAATGTTATGGACAATATATGGCTTGGCAGATATCCAGGTAATGCTGGTGTTGTAAGCGAAAAGATAATGTATGAGGAAACTAAAAAAATATTAGATGAACTTGAGATAGATGTTAATCCAAAGGCTAAAATGGCTAAACTTTCTGTATCTCAAAGGCAAATGGTTGAGATAGCTAAAGCAGTTTCATATAATGCTAAAATATTAGTTCTAGACGAGCCTACATCATCATTAACAAATGAAGAAGTAAATCATTTATTTAAAATTATAAATAAATTAAGAGATAAAGGCTGCGGTATTATATATATTTCTCATAAAATGGAAGAAATTCTTCAAATTTCTGATGATGTAACTATTATGCGTGATGGAAAGTGGATAGATACAATTCCAGCTAAAGATCTTACTACAGATAAAATTATTAAATTAATGGTTGGACGTGATTTAACTAATAGATTCCCACCAAAAACTAATAAACCTAAAGATGTAATATTAGAAGTTAAAAACTTAACTGGTGCTTATCAACCTTCAATTAGAGAAGTATCTTTTGAATTAAGAAAAGGAGAAATTCTTGGAATTGCAGGGTTAGTTGGTTCAAAGAGAACTGAATTATTGGAAACTATATTTGGAATAGCTAAACATAGCGAGGGAGAAATAAATCTCCATGGTAAAAAAGTAATAAATAGTGATTCTCGTAAAGCAATAAAAAATGGATTTGCTTTATTAACGGAAGAACGTAGAGCAACAGGTATATTTGGTCAACTTGATATTAAGTTTAATACTATGATTGCTAATATAGATAGATATAGTAAATTCGGTGTATTAGATAATAAGAAAATCATTGAAGATACTAAATGGACAATAAATAGTATGAAGGTTAAAACTCCAAGTCAAAAAACATTAATTAGAAGCTTATCTGGAGGAAATCAACAAAAAGTAATTATAGGAAGATGGCTTTTAACTAATCCAGAAATACTATTATTAGATGAACCAACAAGAGGGATAGATGTTGGTGCTAAATATGAAATTTATCAATTGATTATAGATTTAGCAAATAAGGGAAAAGGAGTTATAGTTGTATCATCTGAAATGCCAGAATTATTAGGAATTTGTGATAGAATTCTTGTAATGTCAAATGGTAAGGTAGCTGGTATTGGTGATGCTGATAAATTGTCTCAAGAAGATATTATGACTATGGCTGCTAAATATATTTAGAGTAGAGGTGGAACCTATGAATAAAGTTAAATTTAATAAAGAGTCTTTACAAAATTTCTTGCTTAATTATGCATTATATATAGTTCTGTTCATAATGATAGTGTTTTTTGTTATAAAGGAACCAGGTTTCCTTTCATTGAAAAACTTTACTAATATTTTAAGTCAAGCATCTACACGTGGTATACTAGCACTTGGCGTTGCAGGATTAATAGTACTTCAAGGAACTGACCTTTCTGCTGGACGTATTTTAGGATTTACAGCTATTGTATCAGCATCATTATTACAATCAACAACATATGCTGCTAGAATGTATCCTAACTTAAAAGCATTGCCTTTAATAGTACCATTGTTTGTAGCAATAGTAATAGGTGGAATATTTGGAGCAATTAATGGATTTGGAGTTGCAAAACTGAAAGTACATGCCTTTATTATAACCCTTGGCACTCAGCTTATAGCTTATGGTGCATCTTGTTTATATATTGATAGACCGCCACTAGGAGCTCAACCAGTAGCTAATTTAGATGAAAGATATACTGCTTTTGTTAACGGATATTTAAGATTAGGAAGTATAGAAATCCCATATTTAGTATTTTATCTTGCTATTGTAGCAGCTATAATGTGGTTTGTATGGAATAAAACAAAATTAGGAAAAAATATGTTTGCAATAGGGGGTAACCCAGAAGCAGCAGCAGTTTCAGGAGTTAATCTTGTAAAGAATATAATGTTTATATTTATAATATCAGGTGTGCTTTATGGACTTGCAGGTTTCTTAGAAGCAGCTAGAGCAGGATCAACTACAACTAGTACAGGATTTAACTATGAATTAGATGCAATTTCTGCTTGTGTAGTTGGTGGAGTTTCATTTACTGGTGGGATTGGTACAATTCCAGGAGTATTAATAGGTACAGTACTGCTTCAAGTAATAAATTACGGATTGAACTTTATAGGAGTAAATGCTTATTGGCAATATATAATTAGAGGATTAATAATTATAGTTGCTGTTTCATTAGATGTAAGAAAATATATAGCTAAGAAATAATAAAGGAAATGATTAGTATGGAAAATGAAGAGATAAAGGTAAACGTTGAAGAAGTACCTAAAAAATCTATGAGAGATACCCTTTATGGGAATATAGATGTATCAGTGAAAACTATGGATAAGATAATAATAGTATTATTTATTTTAATTTTCTTATCATTATTAATAGGAATAATACTATAAAATATAAAATTAAATATGAATTTTAATTTGGAACTGTTAAAGCAGTTCCATTTTTTGTATTTAAATATTTATATTATAAGAAAGTATCATATAAGAAAGTATGATATAATAAATTTTGAATAATCAGAAGATTTTCTCGGCATAATTTATAGATTTAATTCTATATTATTTATAGGAGGGTGTTATGGGGTTATATAAGATAATGATTGTAGATGATGAAGAGGAAATTAGACTTGGAGTCATTAAAAAGATTAATTGGGAAGATCATGGATTTGTAGTCGTAGGAGATGCAGAAAATGGACAAGAGGCTTTAGAGTTAGCAGAAAAAATTCATCCAGATGTGCTAATGACAGATATAAAAATGCCTTTTATGGATGGCTTAGAGCTTGGAAAAAGAGTAGTGGATATAATGCCTTCAACTAAAATCATTATTTTTTCAGGTTCAGATGATTTAGAATATGCACATCAAGCTATAAAAATAAATGTAGTTGAATATGTATTAAAACCTATTAACTCTCTAGAACTTATAGATGTATTAAAGAGATTAAAAGAGAAATTAGATAAAGAATATAATGATAAAAGAAATATGAAAGTTCTTGAAAAGCATTATTTAGAAAGTATACCAGTAATAAGAGAACAACTATTAGTAGGAGCTTTAGAAGGAAGAATAACTAAGGAACAATGGAAGGAAAATGAAAAAAAGTTAGGATTAGATTTTATAAATAAATTTTTAAGTGTAGCATTAATAAATATTGATGATTTAAATAAAAATGAAGATAATAGATTAGCACTAATATCACTTAAAAATATAGTAGATGAAACTATTGCAGATTATTGTGACTTTATAAGTTTCCCTTATTTAGATAAAATAGTTCTTTTATTAGCATTGAATGAAAAGGATAACATATTTAATGTGATAAAAGGCTTAAATGAAGTATGTAAAATCTTTGAATGTGTATTTGGAAGAAATATTTCCATTGGAATAGGTAGAATATATGAAGATATTAATGAAATAAGATTTTCATATAGAACAGCACAAAGCGCATTAGCTTATAGACCAATACTGGGAAATGGTAAATCAATTTATATTGATGATGTTGAACCAGATAATTCTATACAACTTCAATTTGAAGACCAAGAGGAAGTGAAATTTTTAAATTCAATTAAACTTTCAAGTGAGGAAGATATAAGAATAGAAGTAGATAATATATTCAAAAAAATAGAAGAATCACCTGTAGCATTAGATAAGTATAGAATTTACTTAATGGAAGTTTTGACTTCTATGGTTAAATTAATTCAAAGCCATAATATAGAAGTTAACAAGGTTTTTGGTGATGAATTTAATTTTTATAGTTACTTAGATGAATTTAATTCAATTAGAGAAATTAAAACATGGTTTGTAGCTAAAGCAATAATATTAAATAAAATAATAAAAAAAGAAAGAGTTAATTCATCAAAAATATTAGTAGAAAAAGCTAAAGAATATATAAAAAATAATTATTATGATGAGGAATTATCTGTAGAAAAGCTATGTTTAAATTTACATGTAAGCTCTACATATTTTTCAACTATTTTTAAAAAAGAAACAGATATGAGCTTTGTAAGCTATCTTACTGATATAAGACTTGAAGAAGCTGTAAAATTATTAAATACTACAGATGATAAGACTTATATTATAGCCACAAAGGTTGGTTATCAAGAAGCAAATTACTTTAGCTACGTATTTAAGAAAAAGTTTGGAATATCACCATCAAGATATAGAAAGAATTGAGAAGAATATTATGTTTAATTTTATTAAAGACAAATTAAATGAATATTACAAAAAGGCTAGTATTAAATATATAATTTCAATTTCCTTTACTGTAGTTGCTGTTGCTGGAATGACAGTAGTTGGAGGAGCATTATATTTAAGATTTTCTAATTCTACTGAAGAAGTTGTGTCTAAGAATAACCAAACAATTATTGATCAGGTTAATTTGAATTTAGACAGTTACTTAAGAAATATGATGAAAATTTCAGATACTATTTACTATAGAGCTATAAAAAAGATAGATATGTCAGTAGAAAATATAGAAAAAGAAATGGATTTAATATATGAGGCAAATAAAGATAATTTAATAAGTATAACATTATTTTCAGAATATGGTGAGGTTATAGATTCATATCCACTTCAACAGCTTAAAAAGAATATAGAGGCAAGAAATAATGATTGGTTTCAAAATGCAAAAAATAAAAAAGAAAATTTACATTTTTCAACTCCTCATGTTCAAAATTTATTTTATGATCCTAATTATAAATATATATGGGTAGTATCATTAAGTAGAGCTGTTGAAATAACCAATAATGGTAAAACTAGTAGTGGAGTACTTTTAGTAGATATGAATTTTAGTGGGATAGAACAAATTTGCAAAAATGTAGAGGTTAGCAAAAATGGTTATGTATATCTTATAGATAGAGATGGAGAAATAATATATCATCCAAGACAACAACTTATTTATTCAAATTTAATAACTGAAAATAATAAAGAAGCAGCTAAATTTGAAGATGGAAATCATATAGAAAAATTTGAAGGAAGCAAGAGATTAGTTACTGTTAAGACAGTTGGATATACTGGATGGAAATTAGTTGCTATATCCCCAATGTCTGATGTTACAGCAGGATATTATGAACTTAGAGTATTTGCAATCTTTATTATGATTTTTGCAATATTTATATTAATATCAATTAATATGTTTGTATCATCAAGAATAGCAAATCCTATAAAGGATTTAGAGAAATCTGTTAAAGAGTTTGAAAATGGAGTGGTAAACTTAAATATAACAGAAAATGGTTCTTATGAAGTTCAACATTTAGCAAAGGCAATAAAATCAATGGTTAATCAAATGAATATACTTATGAAAAATATAATGATAGAACAAGAATCAAAAAGAAAAAGTGAATTAAATGCACTTCAAGCACAGATAAATCCTCATTTTCTATATAATACTTTAGATTCCATAATTTGGATGATAGAGAATGAAAAATATGATGGATCAATAGTTATGGTTAGTGCTTTAGCTAGATTTTTCAGAATTAGTTTAAGTAAGGGGAAAAATGTAATTACAGTAAAGGATGAATTAGAACATGCTAGAAATTATTTAACTATCCAAAATATAAGATACAAAAATAAATTTAGTTATAGTATTGAATCTGATGAAAATACCTTGAATTTAACTAGTATTAAATTAATAGTTCAACCACTTATAGAAAATGCTATATATCATGGAATGGAATATATGAGTGGTGATGGGGATATAGTAGTAAAATCATATAGAAAAGAAAAAGACTTATATATAGATATAATTGATAATGGTTTAGGAATGCCTCAAGAAATAGCGGACAAGCTATTAATTGAAAAAGTTAATAATGGTCAGAAAAAAGGATCAGGAATTGGATTAAGAAATGTACATGAGAGAATTAAGTTATACTTCGGAGAGGAGTATGGATTAGAAGTTTATAGTGAACCGGATGAAGGAACTACAATTAGAATTCATATGCCAGCTATAGAATTTAATAGTGCTAAGGGGGAAAAGAAATGAGAATAAAGAAAAAAGTAATTATTTTGACTTTACTTTTAGCAGTATTAGCTTCCTCATTAGTATTACTTAAAGAAGGCGGGAAAAAAGAAATTGCAGTGTATGATATTTCTGTAATAATAAGAGGAAAAAATAATGAGGAATGGAGCATTATAAAAGCCGGAATGGAGCAAGCATCTTCAGAAATGAATGTTAATCTAAGATTTATATCCTTACTAGAAGAAAATAATGTTGAAGAACAAAAGGATTATTTAGAGAAGGCAATAGATTCAGGAACAGATGCCATAATTATATCACCTTCAGATTATACAGCATTATCAAATATCATAGAAAATACTAATAAAAAAGTGCCAATAGTATTATTTGAATCAAAAATAGATACTAAACAAAATATACCTTATATTTCTTGTGATAATTATGAGCTGGGTAAAAAATTGGCAGAAGAGGTAATAAGAAATGGCAATACGAGAAAGAATATTATAATTGCTAAAAGTGATTTAGAATTTAGCAGTTTAGTTGATAGATATAATGGGTTCAAAGATGAAATAAATAAGAGTAAAAACACTTATGAAGTTATAGAGTTACCTAAGGATGATTCAAAATTATATAATGAAATCAGAAGCATAATGGAAGAAAATCAAGAAACAGTTTTAGTTGCTTTTGAGACAGGTGAGTTAGAAGCTATTGGAAGGGCAAAAAAATATATTATTAATGATACTAATGTAAATTATGATACTGAAGTATATGGAATTGGAAGAACAAGTACAATAATATCTTTAATAGAAGAAAAAATAATTAATGCTACTGTAATACAAAATGAATTTAATATTGGATATTTAAGCATAAACACTGCTGTTAATAAAATAGACCATAAAAAGATAGATAATAACATCAATATTGAGTCAACTGTGATAAATAGTGAAAATATGTACTCCAAAGAAAATCAAAAAATCTTATTTCCAATTGTTAGATAGTATTTTCTTATATAATTAAGATAAGAAAAGATTCATTAAAATCCATGTCACAAATTTATAATAAGTAATTATTAATAGGAGGTTATTGTGATAAAAAGTAAGAAGATATTTGATACGCTTAGTTTAATAATTATTTCTACCTTAATAGTAGGATGTGGTGAAGGTAGAAAAGTTAAATCTACTGAAGAAATAAAGATTGGAGTAACGGTATATAGGCAAGATGATGTTTTTATATCTACAATCACAAATAATTTGGAACAAATTATTAAGGAAAAAGGAAGTGAGAATAACTCTAAAATTTTATTCGAATTTGTAGATGCAAAGGGAAGTACATTAAACCAAGGGAATCAAGTTGATAGATTTATTAATCAAGATTATGATGTGATATGTGTTAATTTAGTAGATAGAACAGCAGCAGCTACAATAATAGATAAAGCAAAGTCAGCAGACATTCCATTAATTTTCTTTAATAGGGAACCTGTAGAAGAAGATATGGATAGGTGGAATAAAGTTTATTATGTAGGTGCACAAGCGGAACAATCAGCAAGACTACAGGCTGATATTGTGGCTGAGCAATGGATTTCCAATAAAGAAATTTATGATAAAAATAAAGATGGAATAATTCAATATGTTATGCTTGAAGGAGAGCCAGGCCATCAAGATTCACTTATAAGAACGGAATATTGTATTAAGTCTTTAAATGAAAAGGGAATACAATCAGAAAAGTTAGCTGATGATAGTGCTAATTGGCAAAGTGATCAAGCAAATAGCAAAATGACTCAATGGATTAAAGAATTTGGGGATAGTATAGAAGTTGTGTTTAGCAATAATGATGTTATGGCACTTGGAGCTATTCATGCCATAAATTCTAATAGCGAACTAATTAGAAAACCTATAGTAGTTGGAATAGATGGAATCAAAGCAGCTATGGAATCAATAAAAGTGGGGGATATGAAGGGCACTGTTATAAGTGATTCAATGGCACAAGCAGAAGCCATTTTAGAAATAGCAATTAATGTAGCACAAGGAAAATCTATAGAAAATATAAATGATATAGAAGATGGTAAGTATAAAAAGTTACCACATACTAAGGTTACAATAAACAATGTTGATGAGTACTTAAAGTAATAAAAATCATTAAAAATGTCTTAATATTTAATGATAGTATTAAAAACTTTTCGTGTTATTTAATTAATTCTAAAATATCCATATTAAATATTTTATTAATATATTGACAAGAAAATATATAATGCTATAATTAAATCATAGTATTCCGATATGAATAATGACGATGAAGAGAAGAAGTAATTAATAACAATTATTTTAGAGAGAGCTAGGTTGCTGGAATAGCTTATAATTGTATTAATGAAGTGCATCTTAGAGTTTAATCCTTGAAACTAAGTAGGGGGTTATGGGTTCTCCCATTATAGAGACTAGGTATGTTTAGTACCGATGACGAGATGGATATTTTATATCTAATCAGAGTGGAACCGTGGAAGTTAGACTTCTGCCTCTGTATTACAGGGCAGGAGTTTTTTTGTTCTTTTAAAATCTTAATTATTTATATTATAATTATAAAATCAATTAAAAGTAGGAGGAAAATATGAATATTAATATTAGTTTCAATTTAATTTTAGCAATAGTACTATCATTAGTAGCATTTTATGTTATTTATTTAGTAAAATCAAAGACTGGAAAGTTTTCTTATGCAACTTTAACAGCTTTAACAATAGGTTTAATTTTAGGAGGAATTTTTAAAGAAAATCTTGCTTACCTTGAAGTAGTTGGTAAAGGATATATAGCAATAATTAAAATGATAGTTGTACCATTAGTTATGGTATCAATAATAACAAGTATAATTAGACTTAAAAATTTAGATACTTTAAAATCAATAGGACTTAAAACAATAGGTATATTATTAGGAACAACAGGAGTTGCTGCAATAATAGGCTTAATTATAGGAAGAATATTTAATTTAGGAAATGGATTAAATTATGTTGGAGTGGAAGGTTTTACTCCAAGAGAAATACCAGCTTTTTCAAAAGTTATTTTAGATTTCTTACCATCTAATCCTGTAGCCTCAATGGTAAATAATCAAATAATACCAATAGTTATTTTTTCATTATTTATAGCAGTAGCATTAGTTATTGAAGACAATAAAAATCCAGAGAAAGTTAAAGCTTTTAAAGATTTTATATTATCAGCATATGAATTGGTATTAAGCATTACTAGAATAATATTAAAGTTTATACCATATGGAGTATTTGCATTAATAGCTACAGCAGCAGCAAAAAATGGAATGGACACTATTAAATCATTATTCTTAGTTGTATTAGCTGTTTATATAGCATGTATATTACAAATATTATTAGTTCATACACCATTAGTAGCCTTTGTTGCAAGAAAGAATCCAATAAAGTTCTTTAAAGATATATCTGAAGCTCAAGTAGTAGCATTTACAAGTCAAAGTAGTTATGGTACATTACCAGTTACTATTAAGACATTAGTAGAAAATGCTAAGGTTTCTGGAAATGTAGCAAGCTTTGTAGCTCCACTTGGATCAACAATGGGAATGAATGCTTGTGGTGGATTATATCCAGCTATAGTAGCTATATTTGTAGCAAATGTATTCAAAGTAGATATGACAATGTATCATTATATTTTAATAGTAGTAACTACAATTATTTCTTCAATTGGTATAGCAGGAGTTCCAGGAGCTGCTACTATGTCAACAACTGTAGTATTATCAACTGCTGGATTACCTATAGAAGGTATGGCTATGGTAATGGCAGTAGATGCAATAATAGATATGATGAGAACATTAACTAATGTAACAGGAACAGCAGTTACAGCATTAGTAGTAGACGAAACAGAAAAAAGAAAAAAAGAAAAATTAGCATCAAAAATAACAGCATAATTATAGATTAAATTAAGCCTATATGAAAGACAACCTCTAGAGTAAGTCTATTCATATAGGCTATTCTTTTAATAGTTAGATACTTATTATCAATTTGGAAGGATTACCTTTGAATATAAGGTTAAAGAAATATTAAGAAAAATAAAAAAGTGGTTTCTGTATATAAACAGAAAACACTTTTTGGGGTTAAATTATTATTTTAATAAGTTTACTATTTCTTCAAGCTTCTTACCACCGAAGTATACTTTTTCGTCATTTACTATTAATGCAGGTACACTCATTATTTTATGCTTATTCTTTAAGTCAGGGAAGTTAGATAAATCTAACATTTCAGTTTCTATGTTAGGATTTTCTATTGCAATTCTTTGAGCAGCCATAACTACATCAGGACATACATGGCAAGAAAGTGATACTCCAACTTTAATATTTAGTTTCTTATCTATAGACTTAATGTCATTTAATACATTAGCATTAATTTCTTGACCAGGACCTGCTACATTATACATAGCTATAAGGAATGAATTTAATTCATGACCACCAGGCACACCATGGAATTTAACACCACTATATTCACCATCTTTATTTAAAATAGCAACTATAGGGAATTTGTTTGCATGAACCTTATCTTCCATTTCAGGATTTTCACCCTTCTTATATATAAGTGCAGTAACTTTATCACCTAAATCAGCTATATCTAAAACTAAATCTCTTAATTCAATTGATTTACTATTAGTTTCATCTACAATTGAAACTAGAGATATATTACTTTCAAATCTAGCTAAAACTCCTTGAATTTGTTTTCTTAGAGCATCATTTAATAATGCACTCTTACCTGTATTTGAAATAGAAGATACTGAAGATTCTTTTGGTTCTTCAACTTTTTCTTCTTCGATATATTCATCAACAATTCCAAGTCTTTCTTTTTGTGCAGCTACATATTTTTCAGCATCTGTTGCAGCAATAGCACCATCAGCAACTGCAGTTACAACTTGTCTAAGCATTTTAGGTCTTAAATCACCAGCTGCATAAACACCGTCTACATTAGTTTTCATATTTTCATCAGTTAATATATATCCCCATCTATCCATATCTACTTTGTTTTTAAAAACATCAGTTTGTGGTTGATAACCAACGAATACAAAGATACCGAATGTTCCATCTTCTTTTGGAGGATAGTATTCAGAAGTTTCATTAGTAACGTTATTAATTAATTTTACAGATCTTAATACATCATCACCAACAGCTTCAACAACTTCAGTATTAAATCTAATTTCTATATTCTTATTAGCTTTAACCTTATCTCCAATAGATTTTGCACAAGTAAAATCAGGCTCTCTAGCTATTATTATTACCTTTTTAGCAAATCTAGTTAAGTATATAGCTTCTTCTGCTGCAGCAAAACCTGCACCTATTACAAGAACTTCTAAATCTTTAAAGAATTCACCATCACAAGTTGAACAATAGGCAACACCTCTACCGCCATATTCAATTTCTCCAGGAAATCCTAATTTTCTTGGAGAAGCACCTGTAGCTATAATAACAGATCTTCCTTGAATATCACCAACATTTGTTTTTATAGTTTTAACTTCACCATCAAAATCTACATCTGTAACATCAGCAGTTTTAAATTTAACTCCAAAATTTTCTGCTTGTATTCTCATTTGAGATGTCATTTCTGCACCACTTGTTTTAACTATAGCAGGATAGTTTACCACTTCAGAAGTAGTAGAAATTTGACCACCAATATTTTCTTTTTCAATGATTAATGTTCTAAGTTTTGCTCTTCCTGCATATAAACCAGCAGATAATCCAGCAGGACCGCCACCAATTATAATTAAATCATAAATATTATTGTTCATATAAGCCTCCTTATAAATAAAATGAAATATATATTTTTAACACTCTATTATTACCTAATAATTATTATTGATTAGTTTGTTAAAAAAATAGCGAGTTTCCTCGCTAATTTTTTATAGTGGAGGAGAAAGTCCCCTCTATGTTATATATTAAAGTTTTCCAACTAAATCTAAGCTTGGTACTAAAGTTTCAGCTCCTGGAGTCCAGTTAGCTGGGCAAACTTCATCTCCATGTTCTCTTACGAATTGAGCAGCTTGAACTTTTCTTAATAATTCTTCAGCGTTTCTACCAATTCCGTTTTGGTGAACTTCATAAGCTTGGATTATGCCATCAGGGTCAACGATAAATGTTCCTCTTAAAGCCATACCTTCTTCTTCAATAAGTACTTCAAAGAATCTTGCTAACTTACCAGTTGGATCTGCTAACATTGGATAAGTAATCTTTCCAATTGTTTCAGTTGTATCAGCCCATGCTTTATGAACGAAGTGTGAATCTTCTGATACTGAATATATTTCAGCTCCAATTTCTTTAAAGCTATCATAATGATCAGCTAAATCACCTAATTCAGTTGGACATACAAATGTGAAGTCTGCTGGATAGAAGAAGAATATTCCCCACTTTCCTAAAACATCTTCATTTGATACTTCTACAAACTTTCCATTGTGGTAAGCTTGAACCTTAAAGTCTTCTAATTTCTTTCCTATTAATGCCATAATTTTTTTCCTCCTGTTTCTTTTAATATTCTCTATGTATTAATAATAATTATTAATTAATAATTTGTCAATAGTATTTTTAAAATCATTATGATTTTTATTAATATTTTTTTAAAACTAAGATAATTGAAGAAAAAAGTGGAAAATAGATACATTTAATAATTAAGTAAGAATTAAGAATATCAATACAGGTTGTATATTAGATATATTTGGTATAAAATATATTTAAAAAGTAGATTTTATAGGGAGGATTATATAGTGAATAAGGGTGGAATTAGATTATATTACAAAAATCAAGAAGAACTAAGCTATGCATTGAGAAACTACATAGATGACTACTTTGAAGGGAACATAGAAGACGAAGCATTAGAGGAAAAAATCTATATGGTTGTACAAGCAAACAAGAACAAGTTCTATAAAGACAATGAAATAGCTAAGAAGCCTAAACAAATACTTGGTAAAACAAGATTAAATGTTTTAGAGCAAATTTTAGACAAGAGACAAGACTAGTAACTTGACATTATTGATATTAAGTTTAGATTAATATCAATATAAAGGTTTTCAAATTTCTAATATATTAAAAATAAGGAAGAGGATAAACTCTTCCTTATTTTATTTAGGTATACACAAATTTAATATGGAGAATCCGAAAAATTCAGGGATTATATCTTTAGATATATTATGAATTAAATTGAAGTAGTAAGAGTATTCATTGGGAGTAGTGCTTAAATAAGTTTTAAAACATTCCTTAGAAATATCAAATTCCTCAATCTTTTTATAGCATTCACTTAAAAATAAATAGAGTTCCCTTATAAAATTATATTTAATAGAGAAGCTTTCACCTATCAAAATAGCCTTATTATATTTTTTCATATAGTAATAGGATTTAACTAATAAAAGTGTTATATAGCTATTTATATAAATATTATCATTTGAGTTAAGTGATTTAATATAATAGTTATTTGCAGTATTATATTTTCTCAAAAGGTAGTATTCATTTGCAATATTATAATAGTAAGCAAAATCTACTTCTTCTTTATTAAATGATGAATAAATTTCTATATTTCTATTGCATCTTTCAGTTAAAGTCTTTCTACTATAATCAAATCCAAAATTATATAAAAGATATTCTAAATTAATTATTTCAGTATTATATGAATCTTCATAAATTGAATTCATGAGTCTTTCATTAATCTTTCCAGAGTAGTAAAATCCAGAATTGTTTTTAATAATTCTCAAAATATGTTTTCCTTCATATAATTTATTATTAATAACATTAGTTAGTTTTAGTCTAAAACCCAAATGTTTAGAATTTCTTAAGGCTCTTTTAATTTCATAAATTTGAGATCCATCTAGAGCTTCATCACAATCAAGACATAAGATCCAATCTTTAGTTGCCATTTCTAAGGCTTTATTTCTTGCAGAGCTAAAATTTTTTGTCCAAGGAAATTCCATTACTTTAGCATTATATTTTTCAGCAATACTTATTGTTTTATCAACAGAACCTGTATCAACTAATATTACTTCATCTGCAATACCTTTTATGCTCTCTAGGCATCTTAATAAGTTGTTCTCTTCATTTTTAGCTATAATACAAACACTTAAGGTATCCAAATTAAAATTTCCTCCAATAATATTTTTACAGTATAACATATGATAATTAAGACATTTATGACAGTAATAGAAAAGTAGATATTCTACTCAATTTCTACTTTAAATTACTTAATTAAGTGTATTTTAAAGAAAATGAGCATAATATGATATTTATTTTTAACTAAAATCCCTATGAAAAATTTCAGTTTTTGTATCATCTTCAAAATCCTTTAGAGAAGTTATGTTTAATTTTTCTAATACTTCATCCATAGTACTACTATGTGTAGCAATCTTAATTGGAGAATTATAAGCTAGATTATCAACAGAGATTTTTCCTTCTTCTTTAGATATTAAGGCTTTTGGCCCTCCAACACATCCACCAATACACCCCATTCCTTCTATAAAATTAGCCTTAATATCACCACTTAAAGCTTTATTTAATATTTCTTTACATTCTCTGACACCTTCAGCTTTTGCAGATTTAAAAAGTTTTGCTTTCTCTGGATATAATTCTTCTACAGCTTCACCTACAGCAATAGAAACACCACCAGTACGAGCATATAATCTGCCTCCTCTTGAAGCATAATCTTTAGTAGGAACTCCCTTTAATTCAGAAGGCTTAATTTCTAAAGTTTTAAAAATATCGTCTAATTCTTGAAATGTTAAAACGAAATCTATATCATGAGATAAATCTATTTCTTTTGCTTCAGCCTTTTTTGCTATACAAGGACCTACAAATACTACTTTAGCATCAGGATTTAATTTTTTTATAACCCTTCCTGCAGCTATCATTGGAGAAACAGAAGGAGATAAATCGGGAACTAATTCTTTATATACTCTTTTTAGCATTCCAACCCACATAGGGCAACAACAAGAGGTTATCATTATATCATTAGGTCCATTTACATGTTTATTAAATTCTACAGCTTCTTTTATTGTAAGCATATCTGCAGCAAAGGCAACTTCAATCATATCGGTAAATCCAATTTTCATAAAAGCTTCTCTTAATTGATCTAAAGATACATCTTCACCAAATTGACCCATAATTGCAGGTGCAACAGCAGCAACAACATTATTATTATTTTTTATTAAGTCAATGATAGGAATGAAATCTACTTTATCGAGTATTTTTCCTTCTTTACAAGAGTCTATACATAAGCCACAACCAACACAAAGATTATAATTAATATAAGTAGATTTTTTATTTTCATCATATATTATTGCATCAAAAGGACAGCTTAATTGACATTTATATTTTTCGTCAGATTCATTTTTACAGTTTAGGTTACAGCTTTCGAGTTTTTCAATAAATCTTTTACTTACTTCATAGTTAGTAATAGCCTTTTTTAAGTTATAAACATAATTATTATTAAATTCTAGGGATACACCACAAAGCGAAGAAATAATTTTAAAAGTTTCTTGAGGTGAAATCTCATGACAAACCATAATATTTGTAAGAGTTTCTTCAAAGTTTCCATTATAATAAGACTTTACTAAGGTATCAAAGAGGTCATTATATTTACTATGCACTTTTTACACCACCTAAAAATATTTTTATCTCAATACTATATTCTATTAATAATATTATGCTATTTTGAGAATTTTAAACTAATTTTTATTTATACAAACAAATTAAAAAAAGGTTTATTAATTTATAGACAGATACATATTATTGTTTTATAATTTTATTAAGAAATATACGGAGGGATTAAAATGGAAAATGAATTTTTTTGGAATTCATCTATTGAAGAAATTGAAAAGGGATTTATTGAAACAGAAGAAGATGTAAAATGTATAGTTTGTGAAGAAAGTTTTATAAAGGGAAGAATATATGAAGTAGATGGAAATTTATATGATGCAAAAAAGACAGCAGAGCTTCATATTAAGGAAAAGCACCATTCTATGTTAAGTTATTTATTAAATATGAATTCAAATTATACAGGAATTTCATCATCTCAAAAAGCAGTAATTGAACTAATTGCTTTAGGACTTACAGATAAAGAAATAGCAGCAAAATTAGGTATTGCCAATTCTACTATTAGAAACCATAGATATAAATTAAGGGAAAAAGAAAAACAAGCTAAGCTATTTTTAGCAACTATGAATTTACTTGCAAAAAATACAAATAAAGAAATAAATATGCTAGAGAAGGATGTTATTTGTGATGCACACAAAGGAGCAACAACCTTAGATGATAGATTTAATATAAGTAAGGAAGAAAAAATTAAGGTTATAGAAACTTATGTAGATGAAAATGGGGCATTGAAAAGCTATCCAGCTAAAGAAAAGAAGAAGATTATATTATTAGAAGAAATAACTAAGAATTTTAATATTGGAAAGAAATACTCTGAAAAAGAAGTGAATAGAGTATTAAAAAGAATATATGAAGACTATGTAACAATAAGAAGAGCCTTAATTCAATATGGATTTTTAGATAGATCTAAAGACTGTAGTGAATATTGGGTAAAAGAATAATGATAAAAAAGCTTTTTTGATATAGGCTTAGTAAAAGAGCATAGGGGAAAAGGCTATGGTAAAAAATTATTAGAAATAGCAATACAATACTTAAATGAAAAGCAAGTAGAAGAGGTTTGCTTAACAGTAATATAAAAGAATAGCATTGCTTATGAAATGTATAAGAAGAGGGGATTTAGAGTATACAATAAAATAAGTGATTGGATAGAAATAAAATAAGTAAGGTATATTTATTGAATATTTTAATGGCTATATTAGGATGGACTACTATGAATTCAATAACTTTATATTAATTTATATATAAAGTTTATAATGGCATAGGAACAGAATTAATGTAAATTTAAGGAGGTGGCGAAATGCCACCTCCTTTGAATTTGGGAAAAGTAATTTTAAAAATAGATAAGTTGAATATGTAGGTATCCATATCTTAACTGAATAGTTAAAATATTTTTAACCATTGAGATTACGTAGCTAGTCTATTATTAATATCTAATATTAATAAATTGTAATAATTGATTTTATATTAATGTAATATTGAGATTCTATAATAGAAATATAATAAGTAATTAAGAAAGGGAGATTAAGATATGTCACTAATAGAAATAAGGAATTTATGCAAAGTATATGGAGAAGGTGAAGCTGAGGTTAAGGCTTTAGATAATATAAATTTAAATATAGAACAAGGTGAATTTGTTGCGATAGTAGGTCCATCAGGTTCAGGAAAAAGTACATTGCTTCATTTGTTAGGAGGAGTAGATAGACCGAGTTCAGGGGAAATAATTATAAAAGGTGAAAGCATTTATAAGTTAAAAGAAAAAGAGCTATCAATATTAAGAAGAAGAAAAATAGGGTTTGTTTTTCAATTTTTTAATTTAATACCTGTTTTAACAACAGAAGAAAATATAGAAATGCCAGTACTTTTAGATGGAAGAAAAATAGATAAGAAATATATGGAAGAATTATTAAAGCTTTTAGGTTTAGAAAACAGAAGAAAGCATCATCCTTCAGAATTGTCAGGTGGACAACAGCAAAGAGTCTCTATAGGAAGGGCATTAGCTAATAAACCATCCATCATATTAGCAGATGAACCAACAGGAAACCTTGATACAAAAAATTCAAGGGAAATATTAGAGCTATTAAAGTATTCAGCAAAAAAATATAATCAAACATTAATATTAATAACTCATGACATAAATATAGCAAAATCAGCTGACAGAGTAATCACTATTGAGGATGGTAAAGTTGCTACTGATGAGGTGATTGAATAATGAAAAGTTATAATGATATTACTTTAAAATATATTAAGGAAAATAAGAAAAGATCAATGTTTACCATTATAGGAATAATTCTTTCCTTAGCACTTATTAGTGGGGTTGGATTTTTAGGATTAAGCGTTAGAGATTTATTATATGATAATGCTGTTAATAATAGTGGAGATTATGAATTTGGATTTATGGATATTGACAAAAAAGTAATTTCTACATTAAAAAGTGATGTTGATTTAGATAAGGTTGGAGTTATAGAAAATGGTACTGTATATAAAATAGATGGCTTTGAAGACATGGATATTAATATTCAAAGTAAAGATGAAGTTTCCTTAAATGAAATATTTAAAGTTAATTTAACAGAAGGAAGATTACCTAAAAATAATGATGAATTAATAATAGCCTATGAAGCTAAGGAATATTTAGATTTAGAGCTAAATGATAAAGTAACTTTCAATGAAGTTAATTATGAAGATGGAAAAAAAACAATAAATGGTGAAAAAGAGTTCATAATTGTGGGCTTTACAAAGGAAATTTTTTCATCAAACGGAACATTTTTAAATGGAACAACTTTTTTGGATGAAATAGAGAATTATAAAGGTTATGATATAATATTTACAGTTAAGACTAAGAAAAATAAGTATGAAACTGTTTTAGAAAAGTCAAATAAATTAGGGTTAGAAGAAAGTAAAATAATTTCTAATGGCGATTTATTAGCATTAGAGGGACAATCTGAATATAAGGGTATAAATGATGTGATTAAAGGAACATCTACTTTTGTCATAATAATCATAATGATTACTACTATATTTTTAATTTATAATACAATAAATATTTCAGTAACAGAAAGAATGACTGTGTTTGGAATATTAAAAAGTATAGGAGCAACTCCAAAGCAAATAAGCAATTTAGTTATAAGAGAATCTCTAATATTATGTTTAATATCAATACCTTTTGGAGTATTATCAGGATTTGCAGGAGTATGGATTACTGTAAAACTATTAGAAAGTAACATAAGCAGTATGTTTGGAGAGGGTATTTTAACGGTAAAATTTCATACAAGTATAATATTATTTACCCTAATAATAAGTACAATAACAATTTTTATAGCTTCTTATGGTCCAGCAAGGAAAGCAGGAAAAGTATCACCAATAAGTATAATAAAAGGGAACTCTAGTGATGAAAAAATAGAATATTATAGTGGAAAGATTGTTAGAAAAATATTTGGTGTTGAAGGATGGATTGCTTATAAGAATATAAGAAAAAATTCTAAGAGATTTATAGTTACAATTCTTTCATTAAGTATGTCTTTAATAATGTTTATATTATTCACGACATTAAATATGAAGAGATTAGATGAACTTGCCTATATGAATAAAAGTAGTTTAACTCATGGAAATATAGGTTTAGATGAGGAAATGATAAATGAAGTATCAAATAAAATTAAAAAAATAGATGGAATAGAGGAAGTATATACTCAGTCATATATATGGGCAGAACTCCTTGCTATAGATCCAGCTTTGTTAACAGATGAATATAAAAGTAAACATGAATATACAGATGATGGATTTTTACAGTATATTGATATTTTAGGCTACGATAATAACTCATTAAAAGAGTTAGGAGTAGAAAATAACTTAAAAAATAATGAAGTAATAATAGTAAATAAATTTGCTAAATACAATGAAGATGGGAAATTAGAAAACATTAATATAAGTACATTGAAAGAGGGAGATACATTTAATCTACCTGTAAGTAATTTTTTCGCTGCAGATGAAAATTTTTATGATTTGTTAATGGAAGATTTAAATAATGATAACTATATAGAATTTAAAGTTAAGAAGGTTCTTGATAAAAATCCATTTAAGGAAGATTATAATTCTGACTTTGGAATAATTATGAGTAATGATTTTCTTCAAGAAATAAGTAAAAATGAGCATATTGAATATTTATTAAAATTTAAGTATACTAATATAAATAATGAAAGATTAACAAAATTTGCATCAAAAGAATTGCAAAAAATTGCAGAAGATTATAACTTAGCTATAACGGATTTAAGCGCAGAAAATAAAGCGCAACAGCAAAGGTGGACTGTTATAAACGTATTTGTTTATGGCTTTATTGTAATGATAAGCTTAATAGGAATAGTTAATGTTATTAATACAATTTCACTTAATATACTTCTTAAGAAAAAAGAATTTGGTACTTTAGGAACTATTGGTATGAGTAAAGAACAGTTAAGTAAGATGGTAATTTTAGAAGGAATGCTTCATGGAATTATAGCTTCTATAATTGGTGGAATTCTTTCGTTAGTATTAGTATTAATTGCAATCAAAATAATTAGTTTTGGACTTGAATTTTCAAATAAAATATACTGGCAGCCATTTGTTATTGGATTTACAGTTATATTAATAGTAGTTCTTATAGCATCATTAGTACCATTAAGAAAAATCAAGAAGATCAGCTTAGTTGAAACAATAAGAAATATCGAATAATAACTTAGTTATAAAGTATAATAAACTATATTGGTGCTGTCGCACAATGTAAAATTAAGGAGCTGTTGCGACAGCTCCTTTGATATTAGTGAAAGGGTGGGAGAATGATTAAAATTTTATTTGTAGAAGATGATTTACCATTGGCATTAGGGATTGAATATACATTAAGTCAGGAAGGATTTGAAGTAGTTCATGCTAAGGATTTAAGTGAAGCAAGGAGCAAATATAAGAATAATGAATTTAATATAATATTATTAGATGTAATGTTACCAGATGGTACAGGATACGAATTTTGTACTGAAATAAGAGAGAATAGTGAAATTCCAATAATATTTATGACAGCCTTCGATGAAGAAGGTAATGTTGTTATGGGGCTAGATATAGGTGGAGATGACTATATAACAAAGCCTATAAGAGTTAAAGAACTTATTTCAAGAATTAATGCAGTTCTTAGAAGAAGAACTATGATAAAAAATGAAAACACTTCTGGAAATAAGATTAAAAGCGGAAATATTACAATTGAATTATTAAAATATAAAGTATATAAAGGAGAAAATATAATAGATCTCACAGCAATAGAATACAAGCTTTTATTGCTTTTAGTTGAGAATAAAGGAAATGTATTAGAAAGAAATCTATTATTAAAAAGATTATGGGACACAGATGGAAATTTCGTTGATGGAAATTCACTAACAGTATACATAAAAAGACTGAGAGAAAAAATAGAAGATGATATACGGAATCCTATATATATTGAAACAGTAAGGGGAGTAGGGTACAGATGGGCAAAAGAAGCTAAGGAGGTATAGTAGCATGCATTTATTTAAGAATAAAGAAGTAAAACTTATTATAATAACTACTTTAATAACCTTCTTAGTATTTCTAACTGGATTTATTTTTGTAACTAACAAGTGGTTTAATAATATAAATTTAGAATATATTAATCAAAACACAGCTTTAGTTGGAGCAATATTAGAAAATAATCCTGAGTTAGAAGAAGATATAGTTCCAATTATAACTAAAGGCAAGATAGAGAAATATTATGAGGCTGGAAGTAATGTTTTAGATAAGTATTATTATAATGAAAGTTTAAGTACAATAAAAAATCCAATTCTAAATAAAAGCTATGAGTATTTTAGGATAACTATAATATTATTGTGGGGGTTATTTTTTACTGTAGTTATATTATTAATTTTGAGAATTATTTCACCCATATTTAATAATATAAAGTTACTTGGTCAAGAATCAGATGAAATGGTAGAAGGAAACTTCAATTCTGGAGAATTAAAATTTGAAGAGGGAGACTTTTATATATTTTATAATAAATTTACTCAGATGGGAGAAAGACTTGATAATGCATTAAAAGATTTGCAAGATGAAAAAGTAAATTTAAAAAATATAATAAACGATATATCTCATCAGTTGAAAACTCCTCTTTCAGCATTAATAGCTTATAATGATATATTAAAGAATCATGAAAATATGGATATGGAAACGAAAAGTAAATTTATAAATTTAACTTCAGAACAACTAGATAGAATGGATTGGCTTATAACAACATTACTCAAATATGCAAGAATAGAGAGCAATGCAGTAAAATATAATAAAGAAATTATACCCCTTAGTGAAACAATAAAATATGCTATTGAACCACTTAAAGTAAGTGCTAGTGAGAAAGAACAACATATAATTTTAGAGCTAAATAATGAAGGATACTATTTGCATGATAAAAAGTGGATTGCAGAAAGTATTAGTAATATAATAAAAAATGCAATTGAGCATATGGATACTAAAGGGGAAATAAAAATTATCCTTGAAGAAACACCACTTTCTGTTAGCATTTCAATAAGTGATAATGGTGAAGGAATTGAAAAGTCAGAATTAAAAAAGATATTCAAGCGGTTTTATAAAGGTAAAAATTCCGTAAATCCAAAGAGTATAGGAATTGGATTGTCTCTTAGTAAAAAAATAATAGAAGCTCATGGTGGTAGTATCACTGTAGATAGTGAACTTGGAAAAGGAACAGTTTTTAATATAATATTTCTAAAAGCAGTAGTATAAATTTTATACTTGCCACAGATACTTAGAACCATATGATAAATAAATTAGTTTATATCATTAGCCAAGTAAGGTAGCTGGCTAGGGATATTAGAAAGGGTGGAGAAAATGATAAGACCAATTGTAAAGGATGTACTATTCCTAGGGCAGAAGTCGGAACCTGCGACTAAAGAAGATGTAGCAGTTATTGATGATTTAGTTGATACATTAAGAGCAAATTTAGAACATTGCGTTGGTATAGCTGCAAATATGATAGGGGTAAAAAAACGTATATTAGTATTTAGTATAGGTAATATAATAGTTCCTATGGTAAATCCAGTTATAGTAAAGAAAGAAAAAGGTTATGAAACGGAAGAAAGCTGTTTATCTCTAACTGGTTTTAGAAAAACAAAAAGATATGAAACAATAGAAGTGGAATATCTTGATAGAGATTTTAAGAAACATAAACAAATATTTACTGGTTTTACTGCACAGATTATTCAACACGAAATAGACCATTTTGAAGGAATAATAATTTAGAGATAGAATACATTAGTAGTTTTAATAAACTTATTAAAGGAATAGAGGTTATTATGGCAAAAATAAGAAAAATGCTTGGGAAGGCTGATTCACCATATATTATTTCTCTTATGAGATTAATAGAAACACAAAGTAAATATACAATTATAAAATGGTGTAATGAATATGCTAGGGAACATATTCTACCTATTTATAAAAATGTATATCCTAAGGATTATCGTTTAGAAAACGCATTAAATGCAGTTGATGAATGGCTAAAAGGCAATATAAAATTAGCTGAAGCAAAGAAAATTATTAAGGAAGTTCAAGTAGCTGCAAGAGAAGCAGAAGGAAATCCAGCTGCACAAGCTGCAGCTAGAGCAATTGGAGCGACGACAGCAACAATTAATACTATAACTAGCTCTTTAGGACTTGCTTTTTATGGTTCTGCTGCAATAGCATATTCATCAGTTGGTGTTAATGAGAATGATGAGATTTATGATGAAATTGCAGCAAGAGAGTGCAAAAAGATGGAAGAAGCTTTGCTTAAAGTTTATATAATTGATGATCCTAATCCAGCAAAAATAAATTGGCATTGTTAAAAATAAATTAAAAGCACAGCTATTCTGCAAGAATTACTGTGCTTTTAATGTCCTTCAAAACTCTGAAAGTAGTTTTTTCTTTCATTTTTTCATTTCTTAATTATTTCACTTTACATTAGGTGTTCAAATAATATTTTAGCTCCAATAAATATTAAAATAATTCCACCTATTATTTCAGCATAACTTTGCATATACTCACCAAGTTTTTTGCCAAGAAAAACTGCAAAAAAACTTAATATAAAAGTAGTTATTCCTATAATTGTTATAGAAGGAATAATGCTAACGCTTAAAAATGCAAAGCTAACTCCAACAGCTAAGGCATCTATACTAGTTGCGATGGCTAGTATTGTTAGTTTCTTATAAGAAAATTCATCCCTTTCACATTCTGTAGTTATTTCTGAATCTTTAATAGATCTTAGTTCCTTAATAGCTTCTATTAGCATTTTTCCACCTATAATTACTAGTAATATAAAAGCTATCCAATGATCAAAAGATTTTATATAGCTTTCAAAATATCTGCCAAACCACCAGCCTAATAATGGCATTAAGGCTTGAAAGCCACCAAAGAATAGAGCAACTTTAAAAGAATTTTTAAATTCATCTTCTTTTAAACATATACCTTTAGCTAAGGAAACGGCAAAGGCATCCATAGATAATCCTATACCTGTCATAAAAATTGAAATGAAACCCATGATATGTACTCCTTTATTATAGAATTTATTATAAAAGCCTAAATATTAATTAGGATTTTATTACTATTTATAGATTATTATCATAAAAAATGAGACTTATACGTAGCAAAACTACGCATAAGTCTCGTTATTTAATACTAAGCCAGAACTAAGTTCAATATGTTGACTTAGTAACTCTTACAAAATTAGAGTTAACTACTCCCTTATACAAACAATTCAATAGTTATTATAATAACAAATAATTATCAGCTTATCAATATAATAATAAAATATTAAAAAATTATTTAATTAATATATATGAGAAGATAAGTAAATCAATACTTTATATTGAAAGTTTCAAATTACTATATAACTTATAGCAATAAAAAGTATATAATATAAAGAAAAATAGATTTTTTATAGGAGAAAAAATGGTTGTCTTAAATAAAATAATTTCTTTATTTTTAATAATATTAATTGGCGTTTATGGAACAAAGAAGAACATAATAAATGAAGAAGTAAATAAGGGATTAAGAAGAATACTTTTAGAAATAACATTACCACTTTTAGTTATAAATTCATTTAGTTTTGAATTTAGTGATGGAATGGGCAAGAATGTTTTTATAGCATTTACCTATAGTGTAGCTTTTATGGTTCTAGCAGCTATTATATCTTATATATGTTTACTTCCTATTAAAGGTGAAAAGAAAAAAATTCTACATTTTGCAAATGTATTTTCAAATTGTGGATTTATAGGATTTCCTATAATTAATAGCTTGTATGGCCCAGAAGGAGTTGTTTATACGTCAATTTTTAATATGGTATTTACAATAGCTTTATGGACATATGGAGTTATGATTTTTTCAGACAAAATATCAAAGAAAAATATAAAAAAGGTTTTATTAAATCCAGCTATAATAGCAGTATATATAGGAATTCCTATGATGCTATTTAAAGTTAAACTACCTTATTTTATATTAGATACAACAAAAATAGTTGGAGATATGACGGCGCCTATTTCAATGATAATAGTAGGAAGTATATTAGCTAAGGTAAGGATAAAAGATGTGTTTAAGGAAATATCAATATATTACGGATCATTAATTAAGCTAATAATAATACCTCTAGTACTTATTTTAATAAAATTAGGACTAAAAGATAACACAACTATAATAAACACCATTATAGTTATACAAGCTATGCCAGCAGCTGCTATGACCTCAATATTTGCAGCTGATTTTAATAAGGAAAAGGAATATTCATCAATAGTTGTATTTATAACCACTTTACTATCTATTGTTACTATACCTGTAATTTCAAAAATAATAAGTTAGAAATAATTATTTTCTAATAATAGCTTTTACAAATTAAGAGAAATATATTATAATCAATCAAGAGATTAATTTTTTTATAATCTAATGAAAAGATTTTAGAGATTGAGGTGTAAATATGGATTTAGTTTGCTTATGTAAAGGTGTAGAAAAAGATGTAATAGTAAAAGCTATAAAAGATGGTGCTGATACTTTTGAAAAGGTTCAAGAAGCTACTTGTGCTGGAACAGGATTCTGTGGAGCTAGTAGATGTGGAGCTAGAATTGAAGCATTAATTGAAAATAATAAATAGTTTTTTGTATAGAGCTTTAGATTTATTCTAAGGCTCTTTTAGTTTTTAATAGTTAAATATAAGTTTTATGATTTAAATTTTAGGGTATTCAAAGAGAAATATTATATATCATATTTTTTATACTATAAAAAATAGCTGAAAAAATAATTAATATATCATTTATTTTAGGAAATTCTTAAGATTTTATTTGAATAAATTAGAATTATTGTGAAGTATGGTAAATATTTGTATATATTACACTTTTTATTGCGATAAAAATAGAATATAAAGTATACTGATAGTAAGAATGTTTAATAGGGAGTGTTAGTGTGAGTAGGATTAAGATATTTACTGGACACTTTGGTAGTGGTAAGACAGAAGTGGCAATTAATTATGCTATAAAGATGTCTAAAGAAGGTAAAAAGGTAGCATTGGTAGACATGGATACAATTAATCCTTATTTTTCTATAAGAGATATTAAAGCTAAAATAGAAAAGGATTACATGGTAAGGGTTATAAGTACATCAAAGGATTTAATCAATGCAGAGCTAATGGTATTATCCGCAGAAATTTTATCTGTATTTAATGATAAATCATATGAAGTCATATTGGATGTTGGTGGAGATGATGTAGGGGCAAGGGTTCTAGGAGTATATAACAAGTACTTTGAAGAAGAAGACTATTCAATGTATTATATTTTAAATAATTCAAGACTGGAAACCTTAAATTGTAGAACAGCAAGTAAATATCTAAAGTCTATTGAATTAACTAGTAAGCTAAAAGTAACGGGGATAATATCAAATTCTCACATGATGAAGGAAACAGAATCTAGACATATACTCAAAGGCGATATTGAATCTTTTGAGTTATCTAAGTTTTTAAACATTCCTTACAAATACACTGTATGTACCAAAAAATTTGAGGAGGTAATAAAGGATAAAGTTAATGGAGAAATATTACCTATAAATTTATATATGGACATGACTTGGTAATAATAGGGGGGATTTTAATGGCGAAGGTTATATTTAAAGAGGAAAGATGTAAGGGCTGTGGGCATTGTATAAATATATGTCCCAAAAAAATTATTAGTTTTAAAGAGAATTTTAATAGTAAGGGATATCATCCAGCTGGAATAGATGAAAATCTTATGAGTGCATGTATAGCATGTGCATCTTGTGGTAAAATTTGTCCGGATTCTGTCATAACAATTGAAAGGTAGGAGGAAAACTATGGGGGAAAAGTTTTTAATGAAGGGTAACGAAGCAATAGCAGAAGCAGCTATTAGAGCAGGGTGTAAATGTTTTTTTGGATATCCAATAACACCTCAAACTGAATTAATAGCATATATGGCAAAAAATATGAAAAAAGCAAATGGAGTTTTTTTACAAGCTGAAAGTGAAATTGCAGCTATTAATATGGTATATGGATGTGGAGGTACAGGCGTTAGATGTATGACATCATCATCTAGTCCAGGAATAAGCTTAATGACAGAAGGAATTTCATATTTAGCAGCAGCTGAAGTACCGTGTCTTATAGTTGATGTAGTTAGATGCGGTCCAGGACTTGGAGGAATACAACCAGCTCAATCCGATTATTTATTTTTAAACAAGGGACTCGGACATGGAGATTTTAATTTGCCAGTTTATGCTCCAGCATCTATTCAAGAAATGATAGATTTAATATCAGAAGCCTTTGATGTAAGTGATTTATATAGGACACCAGTAATGATAATGGCAGATGGAATGCTAGGTCAAATGATGGAAGGTATTGAGTTTAAAGAAAATAAAAAAAGAGATTTACCAGAAAAAACTTGGGCTGCTAATGGGTTAGGAAAGAGGAATAAACATAACATAATAAACTCATTAGAATTAAATCCAGAGAAGTTAGAAGAACTTAATTTGAAGCTTCAAGAAAAATATAAAATAATAAAAGAAAATGAAGTTAAATATGAATTATATAATTGTGAAAATTCCTGTGATCTGATATTAGTTTCCTTTGGAATAACAGCTAGAATATGCAAAAGTGTTATAAGCCTAGCTAAAGAAGATGGAATAAACTTAGGATTAATAAGACCTATAACAACTTGGCCATTCCCTAATGAAGCCTTTATAAAGACCTTAGGGAAGAGCAAAAATGGATATTTATCTGTGGAAATGAACTGTGGGCAAATGGTTGAAGATATAAAGCTTGCTGTAAATGGAAAAGAAGAAGTTAGGTTTTATGGTAGGACAGGTGGTATAGTACCTACAGTAGATGAGATATACCAATATGTAAAATCTATTATTGGAGGTATGTAATATGGGAATTGTATATCAGCCAACCAAGGCTCTTTTAGATGTACCTACACACTATTGTCCAGGATGTACTCATGGAATAATTCATAAATTAGTAGGGGAAGTGATAGAAGAATTAGGAATATTAGATAAGACCATAGGGGTTGCATCAGTTGGATGCTCAGTACTTGCATATAATTATTTTGCCTGTGATATGTTCCAAGCAGCTCATGGAAGAGCACCTGCAGTTGCTACAGGTATAAAGAGAGGAAATCCAGATAAGGTAGTATTTACTTATCAAGGTGATGGAGATTTAATAGCTATAGGAACTGGAGAAGTCGTTCATGCAGCCGCTAGAGGAGAAAATATTTCAACTATTTTTGTAAACAATTGCATATATGGTATGACAGGCGGTCAAATGGCTCCTACTACTTTAGAAGGTCAAATTACAGAAACCTCTCCCTATGGAAGAGATTTAAAAACACAAGGTTATCCAATAAGAGTGTCTGAAATGATATCTACGTTAGATGGAGCAACTTATGTTGAAAGAGTAAGTGTAGATAATATAGCAAATTTAACAAAAGCTAAAAAAGCAATTAAAAAAGCTTTTAATAATTCAATAAAGGGTTTAGGATACTCATTTATTGAAGTTTTATCTACATGTCCAACTAATTGGGGGCTATCTCCACAGGATTCTTTAAAGTGGCTTAGAGAAAATATGATTCCTTATTATCCTTTAGGTGTTAAAAAAGATACAAATAAGGAGGATAAGTAGAATGATTAAAAAGGAAATTATATTTGCAGGTTTTGGAGGACAGGGAATATTAACTGTTGGTAAGCTTTTATCCTATGCAGCTATGGATAATGGATTCAATGTGTCATGGCTACCATCTTATGGACCTGAAATGAGAGGTGGTACAGCAAATTGTTCAGTTATAATTTCTGATGAAGAAGTTGGATCTCCTGTTATTACAGAAGCAGATATAGTAGTAGTTATGAATAAGCCATCTTTAGATAAGTTTAGCCAATCAATAAAGGAAAATGGAATTTTAATAATAGATTCAGATATGATAAAAGATGAAATAAATTTTAAAAATTTAAAAGTATATAAGATTAATGCTGAAACAAAAGCAGAAAACCTTGGAGACAAAAGAAATGCAAATATGATATTACTAGGTTTTTTAATTAGGAAATTAAATATTATTACTATAGAAGATCTTTTAAATTCTATAAAGATACATGGGAAAAAAGAATATTATGAATTGAATAAATTAGCGATAGAGTTAGGTGCTAGTATAGACTTAGAATAATTATTTTTATGTATTTTTCAAGGAAGCTTTAGATATTTTCTAAGGCTTCTTTATTAGAATAAGGAACTATAGTAAATATAAAGAATATATTGTTTTATAATTAAGTTTTTATAGTTCCATTCGAAATTTTTAGTATTAAAATCTTAAAATTTAATTAAAAATACGATTTGACTATAAATTGTAACAAAATTTAATAAAAAGAGTATATAATGTAGATAGAGAAATAATTGAAAGGAGGGAGATAATATGTTAAGAGTAGATAGAAATAAACACTGTAGTTTTAATGAATCTGTAAGAAAATTATTTTATATGAAACAAAATATAAATAATTCACCAACATATACAGAGGAAGAAAAAAGATCTCTTACAAGTAAGATTGAAAAGGATATCAATAATACATGGGAACAACAAAAATATGAATTAAATAAAAATAAGGTATAATTTACTATTATTTTTCTACTTGTTAAAATAATTGCAGAGGAGTATATTTTAATGACAGTTAAATTAGAAGTTGATTGTAAGTTTATTAATAAGTTAGTAAGTAAAGGGATAAATAGTAGTAATTACTTAAAAAAGAATAAAAAACTACGATAAGAAGTTAGAATTAATAATTAATCTAACTTCTTATTTTTTTATGATAAAATAAGAATATATTATAAAATTAAGTAAGGGGAATAGTATGTTTTTTATAGGTATCTTTGGTATAGAAAATAAAGCAAAAGAAATAAAAATAATAAATAATTTTACATGTAAGAGCTGTAATAGATTAACTATTGGAAGAGTTATAAAGCACTATGAATTTTTCCACTTCTTTTTTATACCAATTTTTAAGTGGAATGAAAAATATTATGTTGAATGTGAAAGTTGTAAGAAGATATTTTCAATTTCTAAGGAAAAGGGAAGGTTAATAGAAAAAGGTGAAAATATTGAATTAACATATTGGGATTTAAATGAAATTAATAATACTTATGGATATGATTATAATATTAATAATGTATGTAATAATTGTGGGAAAGTAGTTGATTCAGACTATAAATACTGTCCTTATTGTGGTTATAAAATCAAGTAAAATATTTATTATAAAAATATATAAAGTTTCACATAATGATATAAAAAGTCTTTTGATAATTATTATTAAATGAAAATAATTCTAAATTACATTGAAAAAGTATATTTTATATGCTATAATTAAAGAAAAAAAGGGAGGGAACTTTATGTATAATAGAATAGAATTACCATATGATTATAACGCATTAGAACCTTATATAGATGAGGAAACTATGAGAACACATTATGATAAGCATCATAAAACTTATGAAACAAATTTAAATAAGGCATTAGAAAATCATGAAGAATTTGCAAAGGGAAAAACATTAGCACAATTATTAAAATCTGTTAATGAATTACCTGAAGATGTAAAAACACCAGTTATTAATAACGGTGGTGGAGTTGTAAATCACAACTTATTCTTTTCAATTCTTTCTCCTAATGCAAAGAAGGCCCCAGAAGGTAAGTTATTAGAAGAAATTAATAAAACTTTTGGTAGTGTAGATAAATTAAAGGAAGATTTAAGTAATGCTGCAGTAACTTTATTTGGAGCAGGATTTGCATTCTTAGTTAAAGATAAGGATGGAAAATTATCAATAGTTAAGAAATCAAATCAAGACTCACCATATATGGATGGATTAGTACCAATTCTAGGTATTGATGTATGGGAACATGCATATTACTTAAAATACAAGAATTTAAGACCAGATTATGTAAAGAATATATGGAATGTAATATGTTGGGGAAAAGTTGAAGAACTTTACAACGAAGAATATAACATATAATAACATAATAGAATATTATAAAATAAAAAGTGCATTTTAAAAATGCACTTTTTTCTTTTTAGGAATTTATAAAAATATTATCTCTTTTTTTGGTGTATAAGAATCACAATATAAGGATAAATTAAAATAAACTACTAATTTAAACATAATAAGTTTAGTAGAAAAATTAAAATTAAGGAGAAGAATTTATGTATAATAAAATAGAATTACCCTATGATTTTAATGCATTAGAACCTTATATAGATGAGGAAACTGTAAAAACCCATTATAGTAAACACCTTCAAACTTATGAAACAAATTTAAATAAGGCTCTAGAGGGATATGAAGAGTATACAAAAGGTAAAAACTTAGATCAATTAATAAAAGGTGTTGCTGATTTACCAGAAGAGATAAGACCAGCAGTTGTTAATAATGGAGGAGGAGTATCAAATCATAATTTATATTTTTCAATACTTTCTCCAACTCCAAAGAAAGCTCCAGAAGGTAAATTGCTAGAAGAAATAAATAATACCTTTGGTAGTGTGGATAAATTAAAAGAAGAATTATCTAATGCAGCTATATCACAATTTGGATCAGGATATGGATTCTTAGTTAAAGATAAAGATGGAAAACTATCCATAGTTAAAAGGGTAAATCAAAATTCACCAGTTATGGATGATTTAATTCCAATTTTAACTATAGATGTATGGGAGCATGCTTATTATTTAAAATATAAGAATTTAAGAGCTGATTATGTAAAGAATATATGGAATGTAATAGATTGGGAGAAGGTTGAAGGCCTTTACGAAAATTGCCATAATATTTAGTTTTAAAATAAAAGTACATCAATTAGGTGTACTTTTTTTGATATATAAAAATATTATATTTTATAAGATATTAGAGGCTTTAGAGCATAATTGTGTTAATATATTTATAATAAATATTTTATATATAAATAGGGGATTATATAAAATGATTAATTCAAAGATTTTATTTAATATTAAAAAAAGCAATTTTACTAGAAGTAGATTAATTTATTTAGGGCTAGTTTTATTTACTATGGCCTTAGGCTTATCATCAAGAAAATTTATAAATTATTTTCCTAGCTTTTTAGGAAAGTATGCAGGGGATACCTTATGGGCAACTATGGTTTATTTCGGATTTGCCTTTTTATTTAATAAGCTTACTATTAAAAAAGTTGCAATAGTATCTTTAATTTTTTCCTATGGAATAGAAATATCACAGTTATATCAAGGGGAATGGATAAATAATGTTAGGAGCACTTTAATAGGTTCTTTAGTATTAGGACATGGATTTTTATTTTCTGATTTAATTTGTTATACAGCTGGAATATGTATAGCTATGATAATAGATAAATTTATATTTATAAAAAAGTCCAATTTATAATAAAATTTTAATTGTTTAAGAGTATAGAAAATTAATATCTATATAAGGGAGAAGATAAATATGATAAATTTTGCACATAGGGGTGCAAGTTCTGATTACCCAGAAAATACAATACTTTCTTTAAGAGAAGGAATAAAATCAGGAGCAAGGGGATTAGAAATTGATGTTCATAAAAGTAAGGATAACAAACTTGTTGTAATACATGATGAAGATATAGAACGTACATTTATGGGAAAAGGATTAATTAAGGATTTCACCATAGAAGAACTGAAATCCTTTAAAAATAGGAAAAAACTATTTAGAGATAATGAAGAATGTCATATTCCAACATTAGAAGAAGTATTAGAGTTAATTAAGGACATAGATATATTATTAAATATTGAATTAAAAACAGATATTATTAATTATGAAGGAATAGAAGAGGAGGTTATTAATTTAATTGGATATTATAACCTAGAAGATAAGATTATAATATCTAGCTTTAATCATGAATCTATAAGAAAAGTAAAAACAATTAGTAATATAAAAACAGCAATTCTATATGAAAGCCCTATAGTAAATGTAGTTGAATATGCAAAATCTTTAGGAGTAGATGCAATTCATCCAAGTTTAATAGTTGCATCAGAAGAGCTAATAAAGGAAGCTCATGAAAATAACTTAAAGGTTAATATTTTTACAGTTAATAATCCAATGCATATGAGATTATTAATTAAAAATAAAGTAGATGGCGCATTTACAGATTATCCAGAATTATTAAAGGAAATTTTAGAAGAAGAAATATAAAAAAATATAATTTTACTGTGATTTGTAGATTTTAATTTTTAAAATAATTATTTAATTTTTTAAGTGTGATATATAAGGTGGTGATGACTTGGAGATAATCCTAGGTCATAAGCAACTTTATATATCACACTTTTTAAGCATAATTATTTAGAGATTTGTAGCTATAGCCGTAAGTATGCTGATGTTTATATATATAATATAAAGAAAATGCTAAAGTTAGAATTTCAGCAAGAGGAACAGCTAACCACACACCATTTACTCCTATAACTGATGGTAAAAATATAATGCCACTTGATAAGAATACAAATGTTCTTAGAAGTGAAAGTAATGCAGATATTTTACCGTTAGAAAAAGCAGTAAACATTCCAGAAGTAAAAATATTTACTCCACATAATAAAAAGCTAATTTGAAATAAGTTAAATCCATTTAAAGTAATATGATATAATTCAGTTCCATGTCCAACAAATATAGAAACTAATACTGGAGATAAATATTTTGAAACTACAAAAGTAAAAATTGAAAATAATACTATAAATAAATAGCTATATTTAACTATCTTATTAAGCTGTTCTTTATTTTTACTACCAAAATTATAGCTTATACGTGGAGATACTCCAGAAGTAAAGCCTATACAAGCTGAAACTAATAAAAATTGAGAATATAAAACTATAGTTATAGATGCAACACCATTTTCGCCTAAAAGTCTTATCATTATTATATTATATAAAAATGTTGTAACAGCTGATGATATTTGAGTTACCATTTCAGAAGAGCCATTGCTGCAACTATATAATATTGTCTTTAAATTAAGTTTAGGCTTAACAAAATGCAAGGTATTCTGTTTATTAAAGAAATATATAATTCCAATTATTGATGGAAGCAAATATCCTATACATGTTCCTAATGCAGCACCAATAATACCCATATCTAAAGTTACAATAAATATATAATCTAAAACTATATTTGTTATTCCTCCAATTATAGCACTTAATAGTCCTAAGTTTGCTTCACCTGCTGTAACTAAAAAATAATCAAATAGCATTTTAAGTATAATTGCAGGGGTAAAGATTAACATAGTAAATAAGTAAGTATGAGAATTTTCATATAAACTATCAGTTGATCCTAATAAGTAAATAATGTCTTTAATGAAAATTAAGGAAAATATAGCTATTATTAGTCCGAAGACTATTGAAGAAATTGTTATAAGAGTGAAGCTTTCCCTTGCTTCTTTATTTTTTCCTTCTCCCATTAACTTTGCAACAATAGCACTTCCACCAGTAGCCATCATTACACTTATTCCAATTAAAATACAAATAACTGGATATGTGATATTTATTGCAGATAAAGCATTAGATCCAACATATCTAGAAACAAAGATACCATCAATAATTGTATAAAGAGAAAAGAAAACCATCATTATAATAGTAGGTAAAGTTAATTTAATTAAATTTAAGAAAGTAATTTTCTTGCCCAGTGAATTATTCATTTTTGCCTCCTATACTAGTTGATTTTTCACTTTTTATATATTAAAGTATCCTGTAAGGGAATAGTCAATAGGAGGTTTTATAGTGGAGAGTTTAAAAAGATTTTTTACAACTGGAGAATTTGCAGAAATATGTGGAGTGAAGAAAAAGACTTTATTTCATTACGATGAAATAAATTTGTTTAAACCAGAAAAGGTAATGGAAAATGGATATAGATATTATTCTTATCATCAACTAGAAGTTTTTAATGTAATATTAGTACTAAAAGAAATAGGAATGCCTTTAAAAGATATAAAAAATTTTTTGGATAAAAGAAATCCTCAAAACACTATAGAACTTTTTAAATATGAAAAAAATCAAGTGGAAAAGGAAATCGAAAATTTAAAAAGGATAAAAAATATCCTAGAAGTTAAATTAGAGTCTATAAATTCAGGAATAAATTCAAGTGAGGAATTATTTTTAGAAGAGGTTGAAGAAGAAAATTTAATATTAAGTGAGCCTATACAGGAAACAGATGAAGAGTATGATATAGGCACATATACTGAACATGTAAAGTATTGTATTAAGAATGAATTAAATTATGGTTATCCAGTAGGAGCTATAATAAGCAAAGAAAATTTAATGAAAAATAATTTTGATAAATATAGCTTTTATTTTACAAAACTACCAAAAGGGAAAAAACATAATGAAACAATAAAAAAGCCAAAGGGACTTTACTTAATAGGATATTCTCATGGATATTATGATAAGACATATAAGGTTTATGAAAAAATGGCAAGATACATAAAGGATAATAATTTATATATAAGTGGTTATTCTTATGAAGAAGCAATAATAGACGAAATATCAACCTCTATACCTAAAGATTTTGTATTTAAAATTTCTATTAAGGTAGATAAAATACTCTTATAGGGAATGAAAGAATGAAGAATTAAGGAAAAAACTCCTTGCGGAGTTTATGAAATTTATATTTTTTAATTGTTATCTTCAATAAAGTTTAATAAGCTTTTGTTAACTTTATCTTTTTCTTCAATAAAGGAGCCATGCCCACTTTCTGATAATGGAATTAATTTTGAGTTTTCTATATTTTCATGAAGATATTTACCGAATTGATATGGACAAATAACATCATGGATTCCATGAAGGATTAAAGTAGGAATTTTTATTTTGCTTATATCATTAAATAATCTTTCATCCCTTAAACTAATTAAACACTTAAAGGTTCCCCAAGGAGAAGCAGATAGAGCAATGCTATTAAACCAATTTAACATTTCTATTGGAGTATTTTTATAAAAGAATAAATTAGTAACCTTTGTTCTTATAAAGGTTGACCTATCATTTAAGGATTCCTTGATAAATTCATTTACTTCTTCTTCCGTAAAACCATATTGATAATCCTTAGTTTTTACCCAGCTAGGAGCAGCTGCTCCTATTAAGCAAAGCTTAGAAACTTTATGGGAATCAAATTTTGATATATATCTAATTGATAAAGCACCACCCATAGAATGTCCAACTAAAGTTATATTTTTTAAATCAAGAACATCAATTACCTTTCTTATATCTGAAGCCATAGTATCGTAATCATAGCAATTAAAAGGTCTATCAGATTCTCCAAATCCTCTTAAATCTATACCAATACATCTATAACCTTTTTCACCAAAAAAGTTAAATTGATATTCATATGCATTATGATTTAAAGGCCAGCCATGTATAAATAATATTGTTTTATCTGAATCAGAATTTAAATCTTCAACTAGTATTCTAGCATTATCAGCAGTCTTAATAAAATATCTCATAAAATCTCCTAAGTAGTATTATTTTATACATATAATATATTCAAAATATATAGTAATGATAATAAAGTTATAGAATAACCGTAGAACTGTACGATAGAAATTTCTA
>Ga0129315_1000378_pt1 | contig 39673 bp, 61 predicted proteins | sample Cm827metagenome_FD_94432 | JGI IMG/M metagenome (GOLD analysis project Ga0129315, IMG submission 94432) | Eastern black-and-white colobus group fecal microbial communities from Wisconsin, USA - Cm827 metagenome | ecosystem: Host-associated > Mammals > Digestive system > Large intestine > Fecal... | reverse complement strand
GGTGGGGGATGGTCGGAAATACGGCTACTATTCTATAAATCCAGCATTTATGCGGGTTACAGGCTTTATTCTACCATGAGGTAATAGTGGAATTCAAGGGTATTTGTATCCTTGTAGAACACAATCTTACGCACAATGCCACGGAGGGCTTCCGCTTTCAGGTCATTCGGTGCGTCACTTTCGATGATATCCAGGACAGACTGCACACGGCTTAAGAACTGCTCCTTGTAGTTCTCAGGACCGGAGGCAGCAGTCGTCAGCTCTGAGAGCAGAGCTTCCAAATCTGCACGGCGCTTCTCGATCATCTCTTTGTTCCGCTTGTAATCTTCCAGAGTATCAATTTCATTCAGATATGCTTCCTTGATGCGTTCCAGCTTACGATCCAGGGAAGCCAGTTCACGCTGGTAACGCTGCCTGTCCAGCTCTACAGTCGGCTCATAGGTGCGGACAAGTTCAAAGGATACGTCCGTGACACTCTCCAGTACCTCATGGAGCGACGTAATTACGGCAGAGGTAAGTTTCTTTGCAGAGATGTATTGCGAGCCTGTATGAAGCCCTTTCATGTATCCCAGACACTGGAAGCCCTCGCCGGAGATATAAGATCCGCCGTGAGTGGACTTCCGGGGATAACCTTCTTTATGTGACAGGGACTTGCCACAGACTGGACATTTTACAAGACCGGACAGCCAGTGCTTCGTGTGAGAGACCGGATGCTCATAGCGTTGCATCAGCTTCTTGCTGTGTTCCCGACGCTCCTGGACTATGTTCCAGGTATCCATGTCAATGATCGGCTCATGGTGGCTGTCACTGATGATCCATTCCTCGGGATCCCGCAGGGTACTGGTGGCACTGGATTCCCGCATGTTATAACGTACCTTGCCGATGTAAAATGGATTCTCCAGTATGTAGATCACACCTTCCTGATCAAAACGCTTGCCAGTCTTTGTCTTGTATCCATAGTCATTCAGATCTCTGGTGATGTAATTGATGTCACTGCCAGAGGCGTACATATCAAAGATCTTCCGGATAATGGCAGCCTCCTGCTCTTCGATGACAGGATTTTCATTCGGGGCTTTGGTGTATCCCAGTGGCATCTTACCATTATAGAGACCCTTGCGGGCACGGGAGAGCATGGAACGGCGGACTTCCCCGGAGAGATTCACGGAGTAGAATTCATCCTGCCATTCAATGATCATTTCGATGAGGCGGCCATACATGCCGTCGATCAGCGGCTCACTGACGGATACCACATCGATTCCGAGCTTTTTCCGGAGCATGGACTTGTAAAAGGTGCTCTCGTCCTGATTACGGGCGAAACGACTGAATTTCCACAGGACTACAACATCGAAGGGCTTGGGTTTTGTCTTCGCTGTTGCAATCATATTCTGGAAGGCATACCGGTTACTGGACTTACGGCCGGAGCGTCCGTCCTCTTCCACGAAGATATACTCAGATGGCAGCAGGATGTTATGCTGCAGGCAGTACTTTTTGATTTCCTCCAGCTGGGATTCCGGGGAATACTCCAGCTGATCATCAGTACTGACACGGATATAGGCAGCACCGGTACGGATCCGGTCCGTGGACTCCGTAGACTTACGCATCACTTTCTTAGACATTGCACATTCCTCCTAAGTAAATGTACGGAAAAATGGGCATAAAAATGCCCGGACATATGTTTGCATTGCAATCTGTCCGGGAAAATGATAAAATGCACTTGTCTAAGGTGATTTTATACGGGATTTCCCGGTAAGATCGGATCAGCTCCGGTGCTCCAACACTGGGGCTGATTTTATGTAATTTGACAAAACTGATCATTTGACATATAATACACTTAACAAGGTAGTCGGAAGGTGAGTGCACTTCACCCGACCCGGCGAAATTTAATACTTAACTATCAAGAGATAGCCGTTCCTAAACTTTGACGAGAGCAGGACGGCTATTTCTTATGCTTTCTGTGGGTCTCTATGTAGGTCAGTATCGCCACCAGCATGATGACGAAAGTAAACAAGTCATTCCATGAAACCATAATAATCATCCTTTCCGTAAGGCTCGGATCAGATGAGAGCACGTCCACCGACTACCCGGTTAAATGTATTATATTGTCAAAGAACAGATATATCAGTTGCACCGGTGCAATTACAGCATGGATACATAAGTTTTCAATTTGCTTCGCATAAGTACATTATATTTTTCATAATCAAATATAATTTCTGTAAGCATTTCTTGTATCATCTGTTTGAAGACATTTATATCCAGAAAACTGGGTGGCTGACCTGGTTGTTTATAGATATTATCAACCAGTACAGGATTGTAATAATCCTTTAACTTAACTATTTCAGTAGCTTCATGTGCTGAAAGTATAACAGCATAAGATAGCGAATCATCGGATGAATAATAAATACCTGGTTGGTATAGCATTACTTCACGGATACAACAGGTGTTTAAATATAGATATTGCAAATAATATTTAATTGCTATATCGTATCGTCCTTCAGAAAAAGTAATGTTGTATAAAGATAGATAATCTTGGCTTAATCCATAGTAATTGAATGAAGCAGTTTTTTTGTATGTTCTTTCACATAGGATAGTATAAGCGGTATCGTTAAAGGTACGTTTTTTGTTTCCACAAAACCTATTTTTATTATAATCAGACAATGAGATATTATATTTCCAGTGCAGATGCAGGTCAACATAATCATAATTGTCTTCCATAAAAGCAATACCTTTATCTGAAAGTGTGTATAGGCCTGATTGAATAGCGAGTTCATTTAAGTCATTTTGATTAAGGGACGAGTATATTCTATTAACAAGTTCGGCCTTTTTGCCTTTTTTTGAACAACCAATACTGTCTGCAATTATTTTTAGGTTTGCAACGGTATAGGAAAATAATACGGACTGTGCGGATGCCGGGGCAATATAGCCTTGCTGCAGCAATACCGATTGTAATTCCAATGGATTACTTATATGACATTCTGTTTCATAATAATATGGAAAACCTTCAAATAGAGGACAAGCTTTATCGTATCCCCACAGAATTAAAGCCTTTCCGTAAAGTAAATACTCTTCATTGGATGCTTTTTTGTAAGAAAAATCATTGGAGTATTTTTGTGGATGCTGTCTCCAGAAAGTGAATATTAATTCATATAAGCTAGGAGAATAGGTATCGGGATCAACATCAGGACTTTTTTTCTGCTTATTCCAATTATCCATATTTAGAGCATCTAAAAGCTTTTTTACAAAAGTCATAATAATTCCTTCTTAAATGTGTGCATTCAACTCGATCATATCAACGGAGCATTTCCTGTCGTAGTCCCCATTAATGATATGTGCATACTCATGCAGGTAAGATTTCCGGTTCTGCTCGAAGGACAGAGCATCGTTCAGGACGATGGTAAAGCTCATATCGGGATTTGCCACCACATAGGCCTTGATGCTGTATGGCAGCGTTGCCAGTACCGAATGGATATCCATGTCAGCCACCTCCTCTGAATATGTATGAGCCCTAGTCATCCGTTCTTGTTGCTCATCCGATCGATCATCTCTTTTACAAACTGGATGTCCTCCGGCTTCACCTTCCGTGAAGCATCGAAGAGGACCTTGTATTCCGGATTCTCAAAGAGAAACTGAGCCATATCACGGGCTTCGGGATTTAAATAATAAGACTCACTTTCAGTATCCCTACCCCGTAATGTATTTAAATCTGTATTAAAAAAATCAGCTATAGCTTCTTCTGTTTCAAAGTCAGGCTCTCGCTTACCAACTTCATACATACTTATGGTTGATGCTGAAACTCCAAGCTTTTCAGCTAATTCGCTTTGGGATAAATTTTCTCTCATCCTGAAATATTTAAGCATATCTTTGAACTCTGGCATATAATCACGTCCCTTCTGATTATAGTATACACGAAACGTGAAAAAAATCAATAAATAAATTTACAAAACGTGTTGACATATGCTCACAAATTGTGTATATTACAGATAACAACACGAAACGTGAGCGAGAGGAGATGAAGATATTGGAAATTGTAGAAATGGATGCGAAAGCGATTGGCGAGCGCTTGATGGAATTAAGAGGGGAACGAACACAGGCTGAAACAGCAAAAGAACTTAATATAAGTGTATCAGCACTATCTATGTATGAAAGAGGCGAGAGAATTCCGAGAGATAATATTAAAATCCGTATTGCTGCACTGTTTCAGAAACCAATTAGTGAAATTTTTTACCCTTAAAACTCACGAAACGTGAGTACACAGATCAGTAAAGGAGGCAGCAGGAGTGAATGTAGAAGAAGTAAGAAAACAGAATGAACCAGTCGCTTCCAATATTCACAAAATCATCATCGAGAGATGCCTGAAGCAGTGTTCGATAGCGCAAAAGGCTGGTTATACACCTAATATGTTCAGCTCAATGATAAAAGGGAGAAGACTGATAAAGGTAGCTGATGTAGTAAGAATTGCGGAAGCGCTTGGTGTGAATGAAAGCGATCTTTTCAGGAAGGAGGAATAACCAATGAACAAAGTAGATGAGCTGATCGATGCACTGGCGGAGCATATCAAAAAGCGTATCGATGAAGGTAATGACATGGAGAATGAGATCACCGAAAAGACGAAGGCTCTCGCAGAGTTGGTGTCTGCAAGAGCCCAGTGGGATTAATGATCGTTGCCGGTTTCTTTATCGATAGTATCAACAATGGTATTGAAGAAGGTAGTTACTTCATTAGCTGTGTCAGATGCATCTGAGCATTTTACAATCAATCCGTTTTGAATAGCTAATTCGGTAAAAGTTTTGGCAAGTGTGAACTTTGTTGATTCATTCAAAATCATAACATAATCTCCTTTCTTTTGTACTCGGCTCTGGCGGGAGCCTGTAAGTACAGTATAGGAAAAGGAGAAGTCGGATTCAATATGGTAGGCATTTCGATATATCGAACGAACCATTTTGGAGAATCGAAATGCAATAGGGAAGGAGTCAGCAGGAATGGAAAAAATCGACAGATTATATGCTCTCTTAGAGCGTAACGACATTGATGAGGACACCAAGGCAGCGCTGCGGTGGGCAATCTTCCAGCTAGAAAATGCAACTTAGACAACCATGGCACCATAAGCTGTAAAAAAGCAGTCAGGAGGTACATATGCGGATTGTAAACTTAATCCACATCGGGGACCAGGTATTGTCATTGGATGACATGGATCCCATGAAAAAGGCAGAGATTGCATTACGGTTGAATGAACAGAGTCTGAAGACTTTGGGATATGCAGCCAAGAAGAAAGAGGAATCAGCGTAACCACAGGTATTCCGTGCCCTGTACGTGGTGTATTCCCGACACCACACTCCCCTTTTACACAATTAAAGCGTGCGTGTCCAGGTTTCCCCACCTGGGCATCACGTAGAGGGCATGGACAAGCATAATAGATCACGTTCTGTGCGTGGTGTATTCCCAACACCACACCTCCGTATCCTGTGCCGCCACTGCTATAGCGCATAGGATCGATCCTTGGAAGAACCTGTTCAAGTGGTGTCCGGCTCGGCGCCGGGCACCACGCAGAGAGCGTGATCGGGAAGGGCAAAGATGAACATAGACGAACGTTATTATGTAAGAGAAGTCATGAATAACAAGGACAGCGCAGAGTTCTGGCAGTCGGCAAATGAAAGCCTGGCGCAGCGTGTATACAAACAGGTCAAGCAGGAAAACCCTGCAGCTAAACTCTATATATTTAGCGGTGTGCAGGTAATCACGACCAACCAGGCGCAGAAGGAAACCTTGCTAAGATTTCTCGAGATGGAAGAGGACATATGTAGCGCAAAAATCAATGAGATACAAGAGATAAAACGGCAGATAGAGGGGGAGAGTGCGGATGTATAAAGATATAACGATATCGATTCTCGGGGCATTACTTCTGGAGCCGGTATTTAAAACAACAGAGACAGGAGAGCAGATCGCCATGGTCATGGGTTTGGCGGCTATGCTTTTTATTTTTTGCCTTTTTTGCGAGATTCAGGCAGAAAAATGGCAGGGAAAGCGCCGGAGGGCACGGATTATGGAGCAGAAGATAGCGAAGCTGAGAGGAGGCATAACCGGTGAGAGAAGAGAGAGTACAGGAGATTATGGAGAGGTTGGAACAGACCCCGACAGAGCCATTAATGATGCTGGTTGACCATGAGGCACAGGAGGTTTTCCCATACGTGCTGCAGAAGTACCGCGGTGCACATCTGGTAATGATGAAGGGCATTCGGTACATCACAATCACCGATGATGCCATCCGGGTCATACTGGACCGCCTGCAGCGTGAGAGGGCAGATTTTAAACGCACGGTGGAGTACTACGACAGGGAGATCCAGGGCGTGGAGTTCCTGCTGACAGGCAAAAAGCGGTACTACTGGTCACCGGATAATTACATAGTAGAGCCTGTCTACGCAGAACAATAAAAAAGCCGACATTTGGCGATGCCGGCCAGCTCACAGAGCTACTTATATAGACAAGATAATTGTAACTCTGTGGACTAAAAAAGTCAAGAAAAATGGGGCTTTCGATAGCCCCTGCGCACTTGATTAAGATATTAAAGTTAGGATACAGAGACATGGTTAAGAGAAAGAAAATAAGGCTAAGGCATGGGGATGTCCTGGATGTAGAAGAGTACCATGATGGGAATTATGGGGGGAAGGGTAAGACCAGACAGAAGAAGGAGAAGCCAACCAAGGAGCAGGTGAGGCTGATCAACCGGAGAAATAAGGCAAGGATGTGCCGGTGGCGGCTGATACAGTACTTTGATTCGGGTGATCTGTTTATTACATGGACCTATGAGGTGGGGAACCGTCCGCCAGATATGGCAGGAGCACTGAAGGATTTCCAGAAGGCAATGGCAAAGGTCCGGAAGATCTACCGGCTGAGAGGAGCACCGTTCCACTGGATCCGCAACATTGAGCGTGGAACCAAGGGAGCCTGGCACATCCATCTTGTGATCAAGCAGACACCGGAGGGTGATGCGGCGGCTATCGTAACCAAGGCATGGACCAAGGGCGGCACCTACGTGGCGGAGATCCGACACAGCAAGTTTACCGGCGACGATATGGAGCAGCTGGCGAATTACCTGACCAAAGATGAGCACACAGCGGAGATCAAGGCGGACGGCACACCGGGCAAGCCCAGAATTGCGGAGTCCTCTTACAATACCAGCCGCAATATGCCGCTTCCAGAACCGAAAGAGGACAAGCTGGTCCGCTGGAAGCCGGAGGTCAAACCACCCAAGGGATATTACATAGCCAGGATGCATGAGGGCATCAATCCGGTCACGGGATTTTTGTACCGGAGTTACACGCTGATCAGGTTAAAAACACAGGAGCGGAAGAAACCGCCGAACAGGGTAAGGAGGTGTTGATAAATTGGAAAATGAATTGAAAGTAGTGGATATCTTTATAGGCACGACGCTCAGGGGATCCGCAAAGGGCTCCGGCCGGGCAATGTACATCATGAGGACAAAGCGCAAGAACGGCAGTGACTATGAAGCAGCTCCACAGATCGTAGAGTATGACGATACCACGGAGAGCGAGTCAGTCCTGCGTGCCATCCGGGATGCCCTGCAGCGTCTCCATTATGCCTGCACTGTAGTGATCCATACAGAGTGTAGCAACGTGGCAGCAGCTATCACACAGCATTGGCCGGAGAAATGGCAGCGGGACGGATGGAAGAGCGCCAAAGGGAACCCGGTGAAGAATGCCGTATTGTGGGAAATGCTCCTGCAGGAGGTTGAGGACGGGGGACATATTCTGCTAGCAGAGAGCGAAAAGCACGAATATGCGGAGTGGATGCGGTTTAATCTGCCGCTGAAGCGGGCATTAAAAGACATTTTTACAGAAGTGCCGAAAAACTGACAGCATGAGTAGAGTACTCATGTTAGAGACGATTTTGTTGACGTCAACAAAACATGGAAAATATAACAATTTGACAGAAAAGTGAACCGTACACAATGCTTGTACGGTTGAACTACCGAGAAAAATTCGGAAGTTGCACCGGTGCAACCGGGGAAAGGAGAACAGATGGAGAAGAAATTTGGAATATTTAATACCGTAGAGGAGTTAAACAGGGCAGCAGCCGCCCAGAAGGCAGAGGGAGACCTGGAAGCGCTGATCGGACTGGCCACCGAGAACGGACTGGAAAAAGAGGATGCCGAGGACTACATGGACAGCGACGACCCTGAAGATTTTCTCTGTAATGCCACGATGGCGGCCATCGGAAAGTTGAACATGGAAGAGCAGGATCTGCAGCTTGAAAGCCAGATGAAGGACTGGAAGGATTTTGTTGTACAAATGCTGACAGAATATCCGGTGGATCATGCGGATGAGAATAGAGATACACTGGCCAATGCCGTATTCGACCCGAGTAAGAAACTGCTGGACGTACTGGCCTCCGGTATGAAACTGTCATCGAAGAACCGGATCAAGGTAGATATGCGGATCATAAAGGCAGCAGGACTGCCGGAGAGCGCTGCCTATATTGGCATGTGCGGCCGGGACGACTTAAAACGGATTGTTCTGGATTATTACATGGGAGAAAAGAAATGATTGTATACAAAGCAACGAACAAGGACATGATCTGCACATCCGGGGAGGGATTGTTCCAGTATCGTCTCGGAGTACCAGCAACGGCAGAAAAATCAAAGTGTGCTGATACCGGTCTCCATGCCTGTGAGTATGTTTTGGATTGCACATGGTATTACGGACTGGGTAAATATAACAGGTATTTTAAAGCAAAGGCAGAAGGGGACATAGCAGAAGACGGACACGATACCCGCATTGCATGTACGAGGCTGACACTGCTGAAAGAACTTACCAACCGGGATATCGCAAAAGAAGCCATGCTTTACATGATACATCATCCTCGACGGGATAACTGGAAGACATCCCGCTATATGGTACAGGTAAGTGAGAACACAGCAGAGATCAGGATCCCGGACGGGATCGCCATTGCAAGGGGAATCCATCCCAAAGTAAGCGGCTGTGCCGGAGCGCATCTGGGGCTGATCCGGGAAGAGAAAGGAAAGATCACGGCGGCCAAGATATTTGATGTGGACGGAGTCTATATCCTGCCGGGAGTGTGGTACACCCTGGAAGACCTGGCAGAAGCAGAGAGGAGGCAGCAGTCATGAAGTGGACAGAGATACTCAGGGCACCGGTGATACCGGCAGATAAAAAGAGAAATAAACAGATCACGTTCCAGACAACGGAGAATTATCTGATACTGGATATATGGAGAGGTGGAAATAATATCTGCCGCCATGCAATCAACCTGAAAACATGGGAATACGGCACATATTTTCCGGATACCGGCATAAAGCAGGCAACAAATATCAACAGCTGTACAGATAACTATGAAAGAGAGTACTGGGATTACCGGCTGAAAGAGAAAGAATGGCTGACACAGGAGCAGATCAGGGAACTGGATATCCTTACCAGAGAAAAGAAGGATTGGGTAAAAGATGTATTGCAGCGCATAGAGCGGATGGAGACAGACTATAACGCAGAAAAGCGGGAACAGGCTAGAAACAGTAAGGAGGAGCGCATCCGTAGATTAATGGACAAATGTCCGAAGCCGGGAAAAGCAGTATATGACTGGATCACAGAGCAGATGGTAGGCAATCTGCAGTATGCCTTTTATGACAAACAGAAAAAGACCTGCCATTGCACAGCCTGCGGCGGAGATTTTCCGGAAGAGGCAGCAGGCATCCCTGTGAAACATAGAAAGCAGATCACCTGTCCGCTGTGTGGACATCTTCTGACCGTGGATAAGAGAGCGGATATACTCATCGTTGCAACGGACTGGCTTACCATGATCCATAACGTGGATGATAAACAGGGAGTGGAGCGGCACTTTAAGGTAAAAGTGGAGTGGGACAGATACGGAACGAGAACCACGGAGCTGGAGGAGCATATCCGGCTGATGATGCTGCGGAACACAGCAAAGAATATCATGAAAGTCTATTACTATGGGAGTGATTACTGGCCTGGATGGAGCACGGGAAATAACAGCAGCCGAAGATGGCACAGTGCCTATCTGTATCCGGACACAGAAGGTATTCAGGCCGGATTGCATGGGACGGCATATGAGGTATGGACAGATGTATTTCCGATGCTTGCCCAGATGGGAATAAAAGCGCACTATAACGGCCTCATGGTGGAAAGCAATAGGGAGTTTACCGGTATCGCAGAGTATATGGCCAAAGGGCGTTTTTACCGTCTGCTGGATGAACTGTCACAGTGCATCACCTACTGGGGTGGATATTCCGGGAGCACGATTGATGTATCCGGGGAAAGCGTAGAAGAGATCCTGCAGATAGATGATAAACAGCTGATCAACCGCCTCAGACAGGCAGACGGCGGAATGTGTATGCTGTGCTGGCTGCAGTGGTCCGACCTCAACAAAAAGAAGCTGTCAGAGCAGTACATATCCTGGGCGGAAAAAAATAAGATCGACCCGGATAATTATCTGCGGTCGGAAGCAAAGCAATACCTGACACCGGAACAATTAATGAATTACATCAACCGGCAGAAAAAAGAAAGCTATCCAAGCAGAACGATAGCGGGAGTCTGGGATCAGTACGAGGATTATCTCAGTATGGCAAAAGAACTGGGAAAACACATGGATGATGCTCTGGTGCACCGTCCAAGAGAATTGAAGCGCCGACATGATGAAGTCAATGCCGAGATGGAATTGCGCAGGGAAGAGATCCAGCGGAAACGGGATGCAAGAGAAGCGGCAAGACAGGCACAGGAAATGAGGGACAAGTATCCGGGATATGAGGATATCCTCTCCGAGATCAGCGATAAGTTTGAGTATCAGAATGACACCTATTGCATTGTGGTTCCCAGGGATTTTATGGAGATCACGGCAGAGGGCATGGCACTGCATCACTGTGTAGGCAATACAGAGCGGTACTTTGACCGGATCGTCAGCAGAGAGACCTATATCTGTTTCCTGCGGAAGCAGTCATCCCCGGACAAGCCTTTTTACACCATAGAGGTGGAGCCGGGCGGAACGATCCGCCAGCACCGCGGAGCCTACGACGAGGAGCCGGGCATAGAGGAGATCAAGCCGTTCCTGCGGGAGTGGCAGAAGGTGATCCGTAAGCGTATGAGCAAGCAGGATCATGAATATGCTGCGCAGAGTGAAATCCTGCGGCAGAAGAACATAGAAGAACTGAAGGCAAAGAATAATACCGTAGTCCTGAAAGGACTGGCAGAAGATCTGATGGAGGTAATCTGATGGGAGAAATCATAAGCTATGAAGAAAGATACAGGAAGTATAAGCAGGAGTTGGACGGAGCATTTACCCAGGCAGCAGAGAAATTTGTGCTGATCGGCTACCTGCTGAGAGAGGCAGCAGAAACGGACATATTAAGATCCAGCGGATATAAAAACATGGAGGAATTTGCCTATGCAGAGTACGGTGTGGATGCATCCCAGGCAAACCGGTTTATCAATATTAACAGGAGATTTTCCGAAGGCGGTAATTCAAAGCAGCTGAAACAGCAGTACCAAGGCATTGGAAGTTCCAAACTGGCCGTAATGCTGACCATTCCGGATGAAATCAACGAAGTTTTGCCTAAAAACTTGACCAAAGAAGAACTTAAGGAAATTCAGGCAGAAGTAAAGGCTGAAAATCAGGTATCTGACATTGAGGTGGAAATCGAGAAGGCAGAGGCAGCAGCCGTAACGGACTGGTCCATACTTCCGCCAAAGGGATCGCCCCTAAAAAGGAACCTATGGCAGTTGGGGAAAGAACAGGAAGATCTCTTCCGGAAGTTGTGGGAAATATGCAATAAGGGACAGTATCCGCATAGCGCATCAATTATGGATGCACTGATACCGCAGGGGGATGCGGTGTACACCGTCCGGATCCCGGGAGAGCGCAGGACACAGATCATTATAAATTCTGACGGTGCCACGGTAATCAACCTGAAGACGCTGGAGCGGAGCAAGTACATACCAGAGGACATCTGCCATGAAGTAGAAGAACTGCTTAATGGAGGCAGCAGTCCTGAGGAGCAGTACAAGATGCTATATTGCGAGAACATGACTCCGGAAGAACCGGAAGTTGCACCGGTGCAACCGGATGAGACCCCGAAAGAGAAGAAACCGGAAAAGCGTAAGGAATCCCGTGTGACCAAGGCCGTTACGGAGAAGAAAAAGCCCAAGGAATCGGAAAAGAAGCCTGAGCAGATGACCATCCCGGGAGCCGCACCAGATCCGGCTCCGGAAGAGCCGGAAACACAGGTAAATGACACGGTTTGCGGGGATCCCGACACGGCTAATAAGGATTTTGCTACAGATCATCAGAATACCGAAACCATGGTCACGGAAGAACAGGTACCGGGGCAGACCGACATTGAAAAGGACTTTCCGCAATACTGTCCGGACACCGCTGACCAAAGGACAGCTTATCGTCAGTCCATCCGTGGCAGCGTGGAGAACCTGGTACGATATGTCGAGATGGATCTGATCAGCGCCGCCAGACAGCAGCTGTCCGATATCGCTGGTTATCTGGACCGTCTGGAAGAACTCAGCAAAGGGGGCGGACAGGATGCCGAAGATGTCGAAACAGGCACGGGCGAGGGAGTTTAATGCCGCCTCCCGGCAAATCATCAAGGAGCGGGATCTGTACCAGTGCATCTTTTGCCGTATGGGATATCACATGGAGGACGTCACCTGGTACGGACAGCAGCTGCAGAGCATCATGCACTACATCCCGAGATCCAGCGGCGGACTCGGGATCCCGCAGAATGGTGCATTGGGCTGCCAAAGTCACCATGAGATGCTAGACAATGGCAACAAGGGAAGACGGGAGGAGATGCTGCAGATGTTTAGGCAGTACCTGCAGGATCACTACCCGGACTGGAGCGAGGAGGCGCTGACCTACAGCAAATGGAAATAATGTATATACAAATTTGTATATACAAAAATTGGAGGATATATGAAAGCAAAGACAGAAGTTATCTCACTCCGGCTGACACCGGAGGAAAAGCGCAGATTGGAATATAGTGCAGAAAAAATGGGAAAGAGCCAGTCATATATCCTGACCACAGCATTAAATGCATATTACAAATCTGTCCGGAAGAATCTGGACGGTGTAATAGAAGAATAGACCTTTTGGAGTGTACTCACAATCACTGTAAACATAGCCACGGGGCGGCCGCTGAGACCAAGAGGCAGCAGCCGTCCGGAAAGGAGACAACAATGCAGGAGTACAAAGAGTGTACCGGTGATATCCTGCCGGATCCAGTGCCGCGCATCCGCAATATACATATAGGTGACATAATCAAAACAGTACGTAAGGTAATTGAGGAGCCACTGGAAATCCGCGGACGTGGTCGGCATCAGGTCATAAGCGAGACAAGAGAATACGAAGTAACCGCGATTTACCCACATATGATTCAGACCCGCGACTGCAAGACAGGCTTTACGAGGTGTTTTTCCTACGGCGAACTCACAACGATGGGACTGGAATGGCAGGGAGAACAGAAATGAAGACGGTCGAAAAGAAAATTCTGCCAAAGTACTTCCGGGCAGTCCGGGAGGAAAAGAAGAACTTTGAATTGCGAAAAGATGAAGATGATGTACAGCCGGAAGATGTCCTGATCTTAATGGAGTGCGCAGGTGGAGAATATACTGGCCGGACAGAGGTGCGCAGGATCCGGTACGTGCTCCGGGATGTACCAGAGTATGGATTGATGCCAGGATACTGTATCATCGGATGGTAAAGGAGGATGCTATGAAAAATAAAAATGTGTGGTTTGCTTATGCAGCAGCCTGGATATCTACGGCAACAGCGGTGATATTTGCTATCAAATATACCGGATCAGCGTGGTGTTTAGTGGCACTGGCACTACCGGCAATGCAAAAGATTAGTATCAGCAATGCTGAGGAGAATGAAAAATAACTTAGAATTGGAGGATATGAAGATGAAGAATTATGAATTAATAGCATTACTTATGGAATTACCGGCAGGATATGATATTAAATTTGGAAAAACTGTTACTTAAAGAAGATATGAATGGAGAAGATGCTATTTTTTCGAAGAAACAGTATCAGATATTGAAAGTAATGATATCAAACAGGAAATTTACATATTAGCTTAACTTAGGATTTAGGGAGAATGAGAATGAAAATAACAGATTTACTTGTAACAGCAGAAGAAGTACAAACCGGAAAAAGGCTGATTGGTTATGTCTGTGGTTGCAAATCTTGTAGAACTGCATTCCCAGATGAAAAATATGATCATACTCGTCCTATTGGATTGTTAACGCATCCAGATGAAAAATATGGAAACGTAAGAGTTTATACAGACACGATGGAACTTGTTAATTAGGATTTAGTGAGGTAGGTCTATGGAATAAATCAAATTTAAAATAAAGTCGAAGAAAAGATTATTTTTTTAGAGAGTTGTAAAATATTTTGAAAATACAAAAAGAGGTGAATACAAAAATGCAAAAGGAATTATATAATGCATTAAAAGTAATTAAGAAATACATCGGTGCAGAAGTATATGAAATATGTAATATAAGCAATACACAAAATGGTTGCATGGGTAATTATTGTGTAAATTGTTGTAATTTATGGAAAACAAAGTTGTCGTATAATAATTTGAGTAAAGTAGGAATTAGTATCTTTTTTACAAAAGATGAAGCAAAAGAAAGATTAAAAATAATTTATAACAAATAAGGAGAAATTATGTATAAAACAAAAGCTGAAATTGGAGATAAAGTATTTATTTTAAAAGGAAACTGGGAAAAATTTTTAATCAGTGATCATAAATTTTCTCCGATTATTGGAAATGTAGTTAAAAAATATGAAAGCGATAATATTAGTTATCACGGAAGTTATGAAACAGAAATTATTACAGTAGCAGAAGATGCTGAACATAATTCGTATTATGATAAACAATCTTGGATTGATAACCCGTATGAATTTTATACCATAGAAGAATTGTCTAGTGAATTATCTAATATGGTAAAAAGTATAGATAACGAAATTATTGATTTAAAAAATCAAAAGGAAGAAATATTTAACTATATAAATCAAATTAGGATTTAGCAAAGGAGTTAAGCGAGAAATGTGGTCACACGATGAACAGAAAGAAATAAATGACAGCTACGTTGTTATGGCAAGAATAACGTGTAAATATTGTGGAGCAGTAGTACACAAATATGTGGAAAGCCATTATACAGGCGGTTCCAAGTGTGTGATATTGGCAAAGTACTGTAGATTTTGCGGTAATGCTCTTAGGATTTAGTGGAGAAATAAAAATGACAAAAAGAAGATGTATGAAAATACACCACCCTGAATCTGTGTGTATGGCAGAGCGATTTGTTTTGTTTCATAATACAAGATTTAGAATCGGATTAGCATATCATGAATATTGGTGTTGTGAATGCCGCAAACAAAGGAAAATATGGTTTATCTGTTAGTTATGAAAAATGAAAGAGAGACAAAATATGAAAAAAATACTGGATGCCTGTTGCGGTAGCAGGATGTTTTGGTTTGACCGCCAGAACCCGGATGTCATATTTGCAGACAACCGGGAGGTAGAAACAACCTTGTGTGACGGTAGATCTCTTCTGGTAAAGCCGGATGTGCATATGGATTTCCGAGATATGCCGTACACTGATAACAGTTTTAAGATCGTGGTATTTGATCCTCCGCATCTTATCCATGCCGGTACAGGGTCATGGCTCCGGCAGAAATACGGAGTGCTTCCGGCAGATTGGCCAACGTACTTGAAAACCGGATTTGATGAGTGCATGAGGGTGCTTGAACCGTATGGACTACTTGTCTTTAAATGGAATGAGGATCAGATCAAATTATCGGAAGTGCTGAAAGCATTTGGTACGAAACCATTGTTGGGAGATCAGAGAGGTAAGACCCGTTGGTTGCTTTTTATGAAGTAAACTGAAATATTAAGATTTATGGAGGCATTTGTATGAGAAAAATACATGAATGTGCAGAAGATATAAAAAATATTTTAAATGATGCAGAACGAACCGAAGAGGTTGACGGAGATATGTTATGTAGTATTAATGAGTTGGTGGATGAAATTTTATCAATATATTGTTTAGAAAAACAACAAAGAAAAATGGCTATAGCTGAAGAAAATGAGATTCTTTCAGAAGAGGCTAAAAAAGCAGGATGGAAGTCTGGTGTTATGAACATCTAAACTGAAAAATTGCAAAATTTGTGTAGCGAAAGGAGAGATAGGCATGTTAAGTAAAATGAACGATCTGATGGGCGGATATACCGTTATAGTTACAACCAAGCAGGTCCAGCGGCGCAAACACAAAAAGAAGCGCATCAATAAAAAGTGGATTAAGCGGTATGGATACATCACCAAAGATTGGCAAAAACGTGGAGAAACGGTTGTAGATCAGGTACATATGACTATGTATATGAATCAGGCAACATATAATGATCTGATTATTGCCATAAAGAATAGGTAAAAGAAAGGGGATAGGTATGGCGAGACCAAGGAAAGAAGGTAAGAAGAACATCCGGAAGGATATCAGCATGGATCCGGAGCAGTACGAGAGACTTATGAATTACTGCCGGCAGCAGGATAGACCTATCTCCTGGGTGATCCGGCAGGCACTGGATGTATATTTATCGGAGGTGGAATATGAGAAGAATACGGCTTGTTAAGGTATTAGCACCGGAGAGCGTGGCAAGAACGTATGACAGCGTAGGAAACAGAGTAGACGAAGATTTCCGTTGTGCAGAATGTGGCATGGGAGTTGCTCGGGAATATGCCTGTTGTCCTTACTGCAAATGCGAACTTGACTGGGACAAGGTTATAGGCCTGTCTGATCGCACATTCAGAAAAATGTTTGGCTGATTATTGTGTAATTAAGCGTAACATTACACAACAAAACTGAAAGTTAATGAAGGAGAGCGGAAATGTGTGATTTTTGCGAGAAGTATGCAAATGTAAGCGGCAAACATGGAACTATTAGGCTGGGAGCAGAAAACTATATGCTTTTTGCCAACAGCGAAAATGAGCCGATGGGAGCAATAAAAATTAAAAACTGCCCGCTGTGCGGCAGAGAATTGACGGACGATGGGACAGAATCAGGCACAGCAAAAGCAGTTTTAGTGATGGATATGCCGAGAAAATGTTTAACGTGCAGCCTATTAAGAATAAAAAATGAACAGGATAGCATGATTTGCACTGCAGGCAGATTTCGGGATGTGACCGATATAATAAATTCTGATGAAAAGAATAAACCGGATTGGTGCCCGCTTCGGGAGTTGCCGAAACGTGAAACAGAAATGGCAGATGCAGATGATCTTGGCAGAGATTATGTCAGAGGGACAATGGATGGCTGGAATGCTTGTTTGGAGGAGATAGATCCTTCCGAAAATCTATAAACAATATTTAGGAGGGTATGAAGGTGAAGAATTATGAATTAATAGCATTACTTATGGAATTACCGGCAGGATATGATATTAAATTTGGAAAAACTGTTACTAAAGAAGATATGAATGGAGAAGATGCTATTTTTTTCGAGGAAACAGCATCAGATATTGAAAGCGATGATACGCGACGTGAAATTTGTATATTAGCTTAAAATTTTATATTAAAAATGCCTCATTTGGCGGTTTTTCTTGACATATACAAGTGTAAGCAATAGTGCTTATAGACTGTATAGCAAAATGGAGGAGAATACCAATGAGTAGAGCAGAATATTACAGAAACGGAATGGAAGACCTGGATCCTAATTACGATGATAGCAATGCAGAAATGTATAGTTATGAGAATGAAGCGGATATCTGGGAAGATGAAATGGCAGAGGGAGTACATATTGAGAATGTACACATGTATGGGGATCCTCTCTACAAGGTACCAGTAAACATGCATGATTGCTATTACATCAAGAGGATTGCCGGGAATATGTAGTACAAAGCGTACTACGGTACCTCTGGGAGTGTCGTACAAATATGAGCGGCATTCCCAGGATATTCCGGGAAAATGAAAGGAGTGATAAGAAAAGGAAATTTTTTAAAAGTGTAATAAGTATCATAATACACAATCGGAATACCCAGTGCAGAGGGGCCTGCAATCGTAACCACAAAACAGCGGTAGACCAATCCGACCAAAGATATCATCTACCGCTTACCTGCTTACCAATATCATACCACATGATTTCTCGGTAGGCAATACGAAAGAGGTACAGCCTATGACAAAGACAGACCTGATTAACGAAATTGCATTTGATATGAGTAACATTTTGACACCGGAGCAGATTGACAAGGTAAAGATAATATTTTTGGTAAAGATGCAGGACTTAGAGCTTACCGAAAACAAACAGCTACCAATGGTGGAAGAACATGACAACGAATGGTTAATGAAACGGTACTGGATTGACAGTGTGGCAGCAGGACTCAGTGAGTCCACCATTAGAGGATACATAGGACGCATCAAAGAATTTTTCGGATATGTCGGGAAAAATTATAAATATGTCACAGCGCAGGACATTACAGATTTTCTGGCAATAAAGGCTTACAGAGATCACATTAGTCAAAACTATAAATCCACAATATACCGATATCTGTCCACATTTTTCTCTTGGGCGTACCGTAAAGAGCATATAATCAAAAACGTTGCGGACGGTGTTGACAAGGTTAAACAGGTACAGGCGCAGAAAAAACGACTAACGGATGAAGAGATAGAAGACATCCGCGATGTATTGGAGACTCCAAAAGAGAAAGCACTCTTTGAGCTGATGCTCTGTACGGGCATGAGAGTAGGAGAGATATCAAATCTCAATATCGCTGATCTGGATCTGACCCATAAAACGGTAAACATCTGGGGTGAGAAGAGCAATAAATATCGTACAGGCATGCTAACACCCAAAGCAGTCAAAGCCTTGAAAAATTACATTGGCAACCGTCCGGGGACAGATCCGGTGTTCCTGGCTGACCGGGCGCCGCACAATCGCATGAGAGAGTATGGTATCGAGAAATTGGCCAAGGAGATGGCAGTCCGTGGCGGTGTCACACGGCTGACAGCAACGGTCCACATTTATCGTAAAACATTTGCGTCTGTCCTGTACCGTAAAACGGGGGATGTAATGTTGGTAAGTAAGCTCCTCGGACATTCCAATCCTGAGATTACGGTAAAATATTATCTGGTGGATGACATTGAGGAGATGCAGAGCAAGTACAATAGAGTAGCATAATAACCGCACCGGGATTGCACCGGTGCAACAGAAAAAGCTACGAGGCAGCAGGCATAAAGAATTTGACCAGAATGAGCACAGGTATTATAATATAACTAATTGAACAAAATGAGAGCCATAGAGCCGATGCACGGAGAAATCCGTGTGCCGGCTCTTTTTATTTTCAGGGGAAGGAGGCAGCAGGTGTCAGCAAAGAAAAATCCATTATGTGATAAAGCACATGAAATGTATAAGCAAGGTATGAAACTGGTAGATATTGCCGATGCCCTGGAGGTGCCTCCTGGGACGGTCAGACGATGGAAAAGTACCCATAATTGGAATAGCGAACGTTCGGTATCAAAAAGCGAACGTTCGGGTAAGAAAAAGCAGGTGGAAAAGACATCCATTGATGACGGTACAAAGGATACATTGCAAAATGATGAATTAACCCCAGAACAGCAGATCTTCTGCGTGTATTACAGTAAAACATTTAATGCGGCTCAGAGCTACCAGAAGGCATACGGATGCACATACGAATCTGCACTTTGCTCAGGTCCCCGATTGTTAGGAAATGTTAGGGTGCGGACAGAGATCGAACGACTGAAGGAATTGAAGCGCCAACAGATTGTGACAGGCACAGAGGATGTAGTGGAACTGCAAATGCGAATTGCGTTTGCAGATATTGGAAACTACCTGTCATTTAGTGAAAAGGAATTTACAGACCCGGAAACGAAAGAGGTAAGGTCAATAAGCACTATTAACCTGAAGCAATCGACCGATACGGACATGCAGCTGATCCGGGAAGTAAAGGATGGAAAATATGGAGTGTCTATAAAGCTGGAGGATAGACAGAAAGCTATTAACTGGCTTACCAAGTACTTTTTGATGCATCCAGAGAGTAAATACCGGGCGGAATATGAAAAGAAACGTGCCGAGGCAAATGATAATAGCACAGAGGATATCCTGAAAAACATGCAAACCATAGCAGACATCCTGAAAAATCCGGTAGCCAACCGAAGAATAGAAGATTTCGAGGAACCTACATATGAATAAGCCGGCACCGTTCAGTGAACGGCAATATCAATATTTTCTGCGTTGCATGAGAAGCTGGTTCAACGTGGCAGAGGGGGGAAAACGTGGCGGCAAGAATGTCCTTCAGACAATGATATTTTGTGCGCTGCTGGAGAATCATAAAAACAAGATCCACCTGATAGCAGGGGTATCAAATGCAACGGCAAAATTAAATATTCTTGATTGTGATGGGTACGGTCTCCTGAATTACTTCGAGGGCAGATGTCGGGAAGGTAAGTATAAGGACAGGGATTGCGTGTATGTGCAGACCAAAACAGGTGAGAAGGTTGTACTGGTGTCTGGTGGTGGAAAAGATGGCGATGAGAAGTTGATCAAGGGTAATACATACGGTATGGCATATGTAACAGAGGCAAACGAATGCCACCAGAAATTCTTAAAAGAAGTATTCGATCGAACAGTATCCAGCTCTGATCGTAAGGTATTCCACGATCTGAACCCAAAGGAGGAAGAGCACTGGTATTATACAGAAATCCTAAAGTTCCATGAGGAACAGCAGGTATTGCATCCGGAGTATGGATACAACTATGGGCATTTTACTTTGGTGGATAATATGAGCATGACGGATGAGCGGATCCGCGCAGTGCTTATCACCTACCAGAAGGATACGGTGTGGTATCGGCGTGACATAAAGGGAGAGCGGGCAGTTGCTGAAGGAATCATATTCCCTAAGTTTGCCGATAATAATGAGCCATATTTGTATGATGAGGAGACGGATTCGCTATTTGAAAGGGATAAAAATGGAAAATTGATACATAAACCATTCAAGGTAACGCTGGGGATTGACTTTGGCGGAAACGGATCCATGACAACGTATGTTTTAAAACTGTATTTTAATAGATATCATGACCTGCGGACAGCAGAAGAGGATTTCCTGCCATTGTCAAACGATATTGATGCAGACATGATCTGTAAAAAATTTGTGGAGTTCTATGTTCGATGTAGAGATAAATACGGGAGAATCGACTGGGTGCTCCCGGACAGCGCCAGTACGACAATGATCAACAGCTTGCGAAGCGCTGCTAAGAAGGAAGGGCTTCCGTACCAAAATATAAAAGGCTGCCGAAAGAATGAAATATCGGACAGACCGAAGACAATGGACAGATTGTTAAACACTGGCAGGATAAAGATCAATCGAAAGTGTGAGCACTTGCGAAAGGCTGTAGGGAGCCTGAAATGGGATGAGCATCATCCAAACCAGCCGGAAGATAAGAATATAGGCAACTGTAATGACTGGTGGGATGCGGAATGCTACACCTGGTTAGATTTTGCGGAATATATAGATTTAGACAGGTAAGTTGCACCGGTGCAACAGGAGGAAAAATGAAAAACTGTGTAAAAATTTTTTTGAAATCAAAAGGATACAGTGTAAATGAAAAAGCGCTGACAGTGATCCAGACATGTGATGATTGGTACAGCAATCGTCAGATCAAGAATTTCCACCATAGAAAGACAATCAATGGAATAGAGTATGACATGACACAACTGAATTTTGCAAAGCGTTGCTGTTCTGATGATGCAAACCTGTGCGAGATTCTGGAGATCAATGCCGGAGAAGGGGAACAGGGAGAGTGTGTAAAGGCCACATTGCAACAGAGCGAATTTAATACCCAGTACCGCCGCCAGTTGGAGAAAACGTCCGCAGATGGAACGGTGGCCTGCTATATCAGACTGGATAATGCGAACATCATGGAAGACGGGAAAGCACATGGAGGAAATATTAAGCTGAATTATGTGGAAGCCAGCAATTTTATGCCGCTGACGGTAATAAACGATATTGTAACAGAAGCAGCTTTTTCAGGGACACAGCTGGTAAAGGGAGAAAGTGAAACGACGTTAGTTCTCTTTACCATTGGACAGGACGGAAAATATGTAGGCGAGACTCATGTATTTGATAAAAATGAAGAGGAAAAGAAAGAACTCATGACGACAGTATATCTGGGAGAAGTAAAGCCGTTTGCAGTCATGAGAGTTGCTGAAGTAAACAATCTGGACGATATGATGGGCTACGGTCTGCCAAAGATATGGAATGCGATTCCGGCATTGAAGATACTGGATTTGTGCTACAATGTTCTTTTTACGGATTTGGACAAGGCAGAGAAAATTGTCCTTGTTAATGAATTGTTGTGCGAGTTTGACGAGGATGGCAAGCCACAGTTGACAACGGAGCAGAAAAAATTATTTGTGTTCACCGGGGAGAAACTGCCACAGGAAAAGGGTATGATCCAGGAATATAACCCGGAGATCCGCACGGACCAGATCACCAAGACGTTTGAACTGGCATTGTCCCTGCTATCTATGTCCTTTGGATATGGTACGAAAAAATACTCTTTTGAGAACGGGCAGATTACTACGGCAACGGAGTATGTAGGTGAGCGCCAGGACCAGCTACAGGAGCTTAACCGGCAGAGGCAGGAAGCTATTCGGTACATACAGGACATCTGCAAGGCGGTGATGTGGTTTGCCAATATTTTCCAAAACAAGTCATTCAATCTGAACCAGGAGATTCTGGTGGATTTCGATGACAGTTATATCACTGACCGGGAAGCGGAACTGGAACGCAAACGCAATGATGCGCTCTCTTTTGATATTCCGAAACTTACAGTGTGGTATCTGATGGAGGCATACAGCCTTACAGAAGAGGAGGCGCAAAAACTGGTGGATGAAAAACATAAGGAAGAAGAGGAACAGCCTACCGGAGAGGAAGAGGATTAATGCTGACAAATGAACAGGAAGAGATTATCGGCGAAGCATTGCTTCCGTTGTTCCAGTACCTGGAACATAGTGTAATTGTAGACGTAGCACAACGAATCCTGGCAACAATGTCATATTCCAGAACGGCAGAAATAGAAGCACAGCGCCTTCAGCAATTAGGATACAGTCCGGCCAGAATACGGAAAGTGGCAATGAAGCTGCTGCAGTCTAATCCGGAATTTCGGAAAGCGGTAGCAAAGAACACGCTGGAGCACAAGAAGACTGTAAAAAAACTGTTGCGGGAAATACTTAAGGCCGCAGAGGCAGCAGGAGGGCAGGTAATGCAGGAATCGGCAGACCTGTCCTACATGGATGATCTGAGGACCTGGAAGCAGGCAGGAAAAGAGATTACAGACAATTCTTATCTGCCGCAGTTGGTAAAAGCTATAAAGAAGCAGACAAATGAGAGTATGAAAAGTCTGGCAGGATCGACAGGCTTTAAAACCATGTCAGGCTTTGAAACGATGGAAAACCTATATCGCAGAGAACTGGATAAGGCAATGATTAAAGTGTGTACCGGAACATTCAGCCGGGAGCAGGTGATATACGACACGGTTCATAGTCTTGCGGATAGTGGGCTGCGTACCATTGATTTTTCTTCCGGCTACAGTATGCAGCTTGATACCGCGGTAAAACTGGCGGTGAGAACGGGAGTCGGGCAGATTACTGCCAAAATCATGGATGAGAATGTAACAAGAACCGGAGAAAATCTGGTATATGTATCCAAACACTGGGGAGCACGTAACACAGGGGAAGGCCATGCCAACCATGAACAATGGCAAGGCAGGGTATATTATATCAAAGAGGGCGAAGACTATGGCTCTGAGGCAAGACGAATAGGACAGGATTACATAACAGATCTGTGGAGGGCCACAGGATATAGCGTGGACGGCACGCATGAGAATGATCCGTCAGGACTGCATGGGTATAATTGCCGGCACAAGCATTATGTGTGGTTTCCCGGCAGCAGTCTTCCAGACGAAGATCCGCAGCCAGATCCGGTCACGATAGACGGCAGAAACTACGACTACTACCAAATCACACAGAAAATGCGGTCAATGGAGAGAAAAATACGGGCATTGAAGCGTGAGCGGGAAGCAATGGCGGCGCTGGGGCAGGATACAAAGGAGATCTCCGGGAAAATTAAGCGGAAGATCAAGAACTATCAGGACTTTTGCAAGGATGCAAAGGTAAAGCCAGATATTAACAGATTGCGGTATGAATGCAAGACGTCAGATCTGACAAAAACAGAGGCATGGAAAGAATATGAGATCAACAGTATGGTCGAATACCGTATCTTGGGAGACGATGGAAATGGTGTGCAACTGCGAGAACGTATTAATTTGAGTCAGCTCTTGAATACATTTCCGACGGATGTGCAAAAGAGGCTAAACGAGGTCACATTCCGAATAAATAGTCAGCATGGAAGCGGCTATCTTCATAGCCAAAAGGCAATTTATATTACTGAGGATGCTACGAGAGGAGAAATTATTCATGAAGTAGGACATTACTTGGAATATACCGTTTTTGATCAAAAAAAAGTTGATGCTTTAAAGAAACACCTGGTGCAGGGATTGACTAAAGATGATATTATAATAAAGACAGGAGTAAATAGTTCAGGGCAAAAGGCAAAGGTATTTTTACTGCAAAGTGATAGATTTGCAAATGAATACCAGTCAAGATTGTATGTTGACAGAATAGAAGAAGCGCTATTACCTGATGGAAGCATTAATACGGATGTGCTTGGCGAAGTTATATCTGTGGCTGTGGAAAAGTATTATACATTTCCTAAAACTTTAAAAAAATGGTTTCCGGAAATGTACGAGTTAGTGGAGGAAACATTGTATGGTAGATAAAGATAAATATGCATTTGACTTCCCAAGGATAGAAGAAAACAGAGAGTTGTATTCGTCCCATATTGATTGGGAAAGAGAAGAAAAGGAGAGAGAAGAGCAGGAAAAGGAAAATAAAAGAACTGAAAAATAGAAGAATATATTTTTGTATTGAAACAAACATAAGTTTATTTTATAATATATCTTGTGAGACACTTAAGCCAACCAAAAGGAGAAAGTTGGTAATATATGAGTTCTAAGTGGTGCAAATGCCCGAAATGTGGCAATCCGCACTTCTTAAAAGTATTGCCGAATACGAAGATATGTAATTTCCCGGCATACTGCAAGAAATGTAAAAATGAAATAGTGATCAATGTAGAGCCAAGAGCCGATGTGATCAATTCCAAGTGAATTGATCCGCGGCTCTTTTTGCGTTCTACGATGGCGGAATAGAGCAGAGGCAGCTCGCTGGGTTCATGCCCCGGAGGCCGCAGGTTCGATCCCTGCTTCCGCAATTATCCCATATCGCAGAAAGTGCGATTCACAAAACATTTTAGGAGGACAATATGAAGAACATTTTTGAAATCATGAAAGAGTATGGTCTGGAAGTGACGGAGGATAAGAAAAAGGACTTTGAAAAAGCTGTGCTCGAAAATTACAAGACCCAGACCGACTATGACAACCAGACCAAGAAGCTGGACGCAGCGAATGAAACCATCAAGGCCAATGATACTGCAATGAAAGATTTGCAGACCCAGCTGGATGGATTCAAGGATGTGGATGTCACAGGGCTCAACAAACGGATTAGTGATCTGGAAGAGGAAAAAAAGAACATTCAGAAAGATTACGATGCAAAAATTGCAGACAGGGACTTCAATGATCTTCTTAGGGAGAACATCGCTTCTGTAAAAGGAGTAAATGCAAAGGCGATTACCGCACTTCTGGATGTGGATACGCTGAAAGCATCCAAAAACCAGAAAGAGGACATTGCGGCAGCATTGAAAGCCTTAGCAGAAGCAGAAGACAGTAAAATGCTCTTCGGAGAACCGGGACAGAAACCGGTTAGAACAGGTAGTGTAATCGGCACGGTAGTAACGGGTAGAAGTCAGACAGAGGATACATTGAACAGTGCCATTGCAGAACATTACAAACAGTAAAGGAGAAATGAGAAATGATTACATTAGCAGAAGCAAAAGTCGGCATGGCTGATAAAGTGGATCAGATGGTAGTGGATGAGTTCCGCAGAGATTCTTTCTTGCTGGATCGTCTGGTGTTTGATGATGCAGTATCTCCGGGAACAGGTGGCAGTACCATGACCTATGGATATATGCAGTTACAGACACCTTCTACTGCAGCAAGACGTGATATTAATACGGAATATACTGCAAATGAAGCAAAGAGAGTGAAGAAAACAGCAGATCTGGATATTTTTGGTGGTGCTTTCAATGTAGATCGTGTGATCCAGGCGACATCCGGCTCCATCAATGAAATCGAATTTCAGTTGAGAGAGAAGATCAAAGCGGCAACAAATATGTTCCATTATTTTGTGGTAAATGGATCCACTAAGAAAGAGACGGGATTTGTTCAGTGCAAATTTGATGGGGCGCGCAAGCTTCTGGCAGGATCTTCCACTGAAAAATCCGCAGAAGCTATTGACCTGACAACGGTTGAATACATTGATAAGAATATGTACTCCTTCGTACTGATGATCAATAAATGGCTGCAGACAATGGCTGAGAAACCGGATATGATGCTGATGAATGGAGACATGCTGGCGGTGATGCAGTACATTGGTCAGAAGATGGGATATTATGCCAGAGAGAAAGACGATTTCGGGAGAGAAGTAACAACATACCGTGGAATCCTTTTGATGGATGCTGGTCATTATTATGATGGAAGTGAAGATGTGGAATGTGTAGGCACGGATACAACGACCGGTTGTAGTTCTATTATCGGTTTGAAATTTGGACTGGATGCATTTCACGGAATTTGTCCTACAGAAAAGGCAGCATTTGTAAAAACCTATTTGCCTGATCTGAATTCCCCTGGTGCGGTCAAGAAGGGTGAAGCTGAAATGGTAGCTGGAGTGGTACTTAAGAATACTAAGAAATCTGGTATCTTGAAAGATATTAAGGTAAGGCCCACAGAATAAAAGGAGCGAGGGAGCAGTATGTCTTACATAACGTGGGAGCAATACGGCTCCCTTTATAATAGCATCACGGACGAGAAGAAATTTAACCGGCTATCCAAACTGGCAGAAATCAAGCTGAATGCCATTACTCATATGCGGGCAAAGAGATTTGAAGAGGCATATGACGAGGATATGGCCACGGACTTCCAGCAACAGATCCATATGCAGATCCAAGATACATTTTGCCAGCTGATTAATACTATGGCTGTGCAGGATGCATCTGGAATGGGAACCGGTATCACCTCCGTCAGCAATGATGGGTACTCGGAATCATACAAGGTTACTACTGCGCAGGAGAAGGAAGAACAGCTTATCTCGGTAATACGTTCCGGGTTGTCCGGTACGGGATTGGCAGGTGCGCTATGAGTGTTCTTTTTACGGATACCATGACGGTATACAATTTCCACAGAGATCCGGAGACAGACGAGGAATCATGGATCAGATCAGTAGTGAAGGGAGTTCAGTGGCGCCACAACAAAACAGACGTAACATCTTCTGGCGGTGTGCAGACGGAAAGCAAGGTTGAGAGCATCACAGTAGACTTCCAGCGGGGATATGGCAACAAGCCTTACCTGGAACCGCAGAAATTCCGGAAGCTACCGGCAGAAGAGGCAGCAGGGTACTGGACGCTGGATGTACAGACGGATCAGGACAAGTTGGTATTGGGAGAATCGGAAAAAGAAATAGGAGAACACTATCGCCTGACTGACCTGAAAGAGGATTTCCAGTATGCAGTCACCGTCACGGAAGTATCGGATAATCGAGGAAGACTTCGACTGAAGAACATAAAAGTTGTTGGAAGGTAAGTTGCACCGGTGCAACAGGTGGACTATGGCAAAAACAGGATTTCATTCGCTGAAAGTGACTCGTAATTTTGATCCAGGTGTGTGTATAAAGACACTGGGACTGGAAGAAAAGGGTAGATTACAACAGATCTGCGCAAATGAAATATTGAAGTTATCAGATCCATACATCCCATTGGCTGATGGAGGGCTTAGCTTAAGCGGACACATAGAAAATGAGGCGGATGTTGTGTGGAATAAACCGTATGCACATTATATGTGGGAAGGTATCGTCTATGAGGATCCGGATCTGCATTGCGCAGGTTTCCAGACAGAGAATGGCTGGAGATCCAGAAGGAATGTAGATAAGGTGCCCACAACACGAAGCCTGGAATATGGTAACGGTACACTGCGCGGGGCACACTGGGCAGACCGCATGCTGCAGAATGGCGGGCTGGAAAAGATAGAGAAGAAACTGCAGGAGGAACTGTTAAAATGACTGTATCGCAATCCATTATTAACTGGCTGAAAGAATTCTCTCCGGAGAGTATGAAGCATATCGACACGGACCGGATGCATGGGAATGTCAATTATGCGTTAGTCAAAGAACCAATGACTAATGTGAGAAAATATATCAACGGTGATGAAATACACAAGGACTATTATCAATTTGTGGTAAGACTGGATATTCAGACGGATAAAAGCTGCATCGAAAACGGTAGCTGGATGGAGCAACTGACGGACTGGATCGAAAACAGAAACCGTAATAGGAACTTCCCGGATATCCAGGGTGGAACAGTCAAGACAGTAGGAGTATCAAGCCCGTTTTTTATGGGAGAGAATGGGCAGAACGAAGCATTGTATCAAATGACAATTTTTATCGAATATAAGAAAGGAGCTCAGGTAAAATGAGAGAAGATTTAAGGCATTACATTGATACCACTATGGGAGCAGAAGAACCGAAGTATGCTTTGCTGGGCAATGGCGTAGAATCCCTCACAGAGGAGATGAACCCGGAAGAGGATACGAAGCATTATATTAATATGGCAAAGGCATCCAATAAGGTAAAGTCCTATCAGAGAGCGTTTGATGTGGACAAGGAAGACTGCGAAGATGATGACGTACAGAAAATGATCGATAAACTGGTGGATGACCTTCCTGTAGGTGCAAAAGCTCACACATCTTTCGTAAGACTGCGCTTGAAAGATGCGGTGCAGGCCGAAGAAGGAACCTATAAAGCAATCAAGGTACCGTGTACAGTATCTGTTACTTCCAATGGTGGAGATGGTGGGGATTATGTACATAATGTGCTGAGTGTAAAGCAGGCAGGTGATGATATCAAGGGTAAATTCAATATCGAAACCAATACATTCACAGCAGATTCCGCAAAATAATATAGGTGTTAATCAATATTAACATATGTGGTGGGCGCACCTCTCTGTCGTCCATCACATTCAGAGAGGATGGTAATATATGGAAAAAATTAATGCTATTAAGGGTGGCACAGAAGTACAGGTAAATGACAATGGCGATACGATTGTCTGCAATTTTGGAAGTCAGGAATTCTATGCAGATTTCACAGAACTGATAGATAATCTGGAAAAAGTTAAGAAATATGTAGCTACGGAAGAATTTACGAGAAAACCGGAAATAGAGCAGCTTCGGATCATGATTGGAAAGACTAACGAGATCATGTCTGACATTGACAGAGTGTTCGGAGAAAGGACCTGTAAGAAGGTATTTGGGGAGATCACACCGAGTCCTATCCTGATTACTGATTTCTTTGATCAGATCATCCCGATTGCACAGAGATATGCAAACGGTAGAAATAAGGAACTATGGGAGAAATACAGTAGAGAAAGAGATGGCGGAAATATAAATCACAACAGGAATCGTCAAAACCGAAGACACCATAAATAGTGGGGGAGTCATATGTTTAATATTATGTTGGATCAGCTTCCGACAGACTGGAAAGGATATCCTATTTCGGCTTCTTTCCGGACGGGAATAAAAATGTCCATGTGCATGTCGGATCCTGATTTATCGGATATTGAGCGGTTTTATATTGCATCGTATTTGCTATTTCCCAAGAGATGCCCGGAACCGCAGGAAGCTGCGAAAGCGATTGAATGGTTTATGACAGAATTTAACCATGACAACTATCAACAGAAGAAAAACGAAGATATTATCATGGACTGGGATATGGACCAGTGGAGAATATATGCAGCTTTCCGCAACCAGTATCATATAGATCTGCAGAAGGCAGAAATGCACTGGTTCGTTTTTATGGGACTGCTGGGGAACCTCCAGGAGAGCTCCCTGACCCATGTAATGGACATACGACAGAAGAAGATCACCTCAAAAATGTCACAGGAAGAGAAAAACGCATATAGGAGCGCTAAAAAGATATTTGCTATTAAGGCACCAAAGGATGAGAAAATCACACCTGAGGAGCAGGCAAGAATTGATGAATTTATGAAATATGCCAAAATCAATAAGTCGACAAAGAGCCAGTGAGCCAGTTGATACCGGATAGGTGTCGGCAGGCTCTTTTTTGATTAAGGAGGCATCATGGCAAAGTACGATACTGAGATCAGATTACATTCTGATCTGGACAATTCAAAACTGGATAAGGGCGCTGAACACATCGAAAAAAAGCTGGATGAACTGGAGGAGAAAGCCAAGGACACCAGCCTGACACCGGAGGGATGGTCAAAAGAAGACTGGGATAAATTCGAGAAGAATTTTGACAGTATCATGGAGCGGAACAAGAAAAAAGCAGAAGAGGCAGCAGCCGAAATGGCCAAAGCAAGTGCTACGGTAGGTGAAACGATTGCTCCGCGGGATGCAGTAGGGTATCAGCAGTATGATTCAGATGCCATTATGGCTCAGATTGATCAACAGGCCAGTGCTGCAGACAAAGTCAGTGAGAAGGAAGAAAAAATTGCTGAGAAGATCAGGGAGCAACAGGCAGCAGAACAACAGCTGATTGATATAAAAAACAATGCTGTGGTAGCTGATCAGAATATGGTTGCATTGATGCAGGAGCAGGAACAGATTACAGAGCGCATGGCGCTACTGAAAAGGGCTGGAGTCACAGACGGATATCAGGAATATGATGAGCTGTCTGCCAGACTTGCAGAGATCAACAAAGAGGTTCATACAATTCGAAATGGCTTTTCTGAACTGGAATCCAAGGGAAGAAAGGCATTGGATTCCTGCGGAACCAGTGCGAAAAAATCGGGAAATCTGTTATCTACAATGGTCAGCCGCCTGAAGGGCATTTTACTGAGCTTATTTATATTTAATTGGATATCTAAGGGATTTAATGCAATGGTATCCGCAATGAAAGAAGGCTTCCGGAATCTTGCTCAATATTCTAAGGACTATAATGCGCAGATGTCTGCCTTGCAAAGCAGCTGCGCCCAGTTTAAAAACAGCCTGGCAGCAGCATTTGAGCCTATCGTAAATATGGCTATTCCGTACTTGGTAAAGCTTATTAACTGGTTGATCAAGGCGGCGGATGCCGTGGCACAGTTCCTGGCAATCTTACAGGGAAAAAGTACTTACACCCGGGCAAAAAAACAGACCATAGATTATGCAAAGTCTTTGGATACCGCCAGCAAGTCTGCAAAAAAAGCCCTGGCATCATTCGACGAACTGAATGTGTTAAGTGATCAAGGAGGATCTACAACAGGTGGAGGAGAACTGACCGGTAAGGATGCTTTTGAAGAGGCTACGATAGATCCGAAAATGGTGGAACTTCTGGAAAAAGCCAAGAAGTTGCTGGAAATTATAAAGCCATTAGCGATTGCGATAGGAATTGCGCTGCTTGCATGGCGCATAGCAGGATTGCTGAAAGATCTTGGCGGACTTGCACCATATCTGTCTACGGCTCTCGGATTGATTATGCTGATCGCCGGGGCAGCATTGATGGTATACAACTATGTAAAAATGTGGAAAGACGGTGTGGACTGGGAAGGTATTGTAGGATATGTCTCTGGACTGGCACTGGCAGTGACCGGATTACTGATATTATTCGGGCCGGTAGCCGCAGGAATTGGGCTGATTGTTGGCGGAGCAGCGGGCTTGATACTTGCACTTAAGGATATAACTGAGAATGGGGTAAATGCCCAGAATATGACACTGCTGCTGATTTCTGCAGGTGCAATATTGGCAGGGGTGTTCCTTACGCTTGGTGGAGCGGCCACAGTGGTTGTAGGTGCCGTGATGGCTGTGATCGCGGCTATTGTTGGAGTGGTCGTATGGGCCGGTAATGGTGAAGAGGCATTGACCACACTACAGGACATGCTAGGGAAGCTGGGAACTTTTGTAAAGAGAGTGTTTGTAGGAGACTGGAAAGGTGCATTTGATGCAATCGTAGGATTTGCAAAAGACGCTGTAAATATGGGAAATATCATAGCGGAATCTTTTGCAAATGGGTTCATTAAAGCTATCAATTTTATCATTGACGCTATTAATTCGCTGAGTATTGACATTCCGGACTGGGTACCATTTGGATGGGGTGGAAAAAAATGGAGCCCTAATATTCCGAACTGGAATGCGCAAGTATCGCTTCCTCGTCTGGCCAACGGTGCAGTGATTCAGGGTGGGAAGCCATTTACGGCAATTCTCGGAGATCAGCCCAGAGGGCAGACCAACATCGAGACACCATTGGCTACTATGATTGAAGCATTTAAGCAGGCACAGGCGGAAAATGGTGGTGGAAATTATACGTTTGTGGCGCAACTGGATGGAAAGGAAATCTTCCGTGAGACGGTACGGCAGGATAGGATGTACCAGAATACACATGGACAGAGTGCATTTATTTAGGAAGGAGGGAGAACAATGCAGAAATTTGGAGGATGGTTAATTAAGTTTGGGGACGTTGTTCTCCCCAACTCCTTCTTATTGGCGGATGGTTGGGAAAGTACTCCGAATCAGCGTGTGGAGATAGATGCCTACAGAGATGCCAATATTCTATTGCACCGGGAGACATCGCCTAATTTTAAAACGAAACTGACTTTGAATATTAGAGAGATGAATCTGGAAGAGAGAAGAGCGTGGAACAATATCATTGGACTTGCAGAGCTTCCTCAGACGGAGAAGAATCAGAGAAGAGTCAGGTGTACCTATTGGAATGATGAGACACTGGAGTATTCTGCCGGGATCTTTTATATGTCAGACACGACTTACAGCATCCATACGTTGTCCGAGCAGGAGCGTGACATAGACTACAACGATTTTAAGGTTACGTTGGTGGAGTATTAAACATGAACAAGAGTATACGGCAGATGTTCTACGATGACTCTGTCGATAAACAGTTAATAATTACATATCAGGGATCCGGTACTACTCTGGACAATGCGGAGTTCCAACTAGAGACGATGACCGTGACAGAGTCAATCTGCGATGAACAGGAACTACGGTTTGGCTGCTGCGTGGCCTCTTCCTTTGAAATCACTGTGTTAGACACTGTGGAATCGTTCAAAGGAAATACCATGAATGTGTCAGTACGGTTGGATGGTGCTCTGAAAGATTATCAGATTGGGAAGTACAAGGTATATTCGGACAAGCCTACTGCGGATCGCCGATATCGGCAGATAACCGCATATGATGCTCTTTATGACATTCTTAATGCTGAGACTTCTAAATGGTATAACAGCTTGACATTTCCGCTGACCCTACGGCAGTTTCGGGATAGTTTCTGCTCATACTTTGGAGTAGAACAAGAAGAAATCACACTGATTAATGACAAAATGACAGTGGAGAAGACTATTGATCCTAAAGAACTGCCGGGAAAGACAGTGATAGAAGCTATCTGCGAGCTCAACGGTTGCTTTGGTCACATTACCCGGGCGGGCAAGCTGCGGTATGTAATCCTTAAACAAATGGTCGAAGGGCTGTATCCTGCGGATGATCTGTATCCGTCCGATGATCTGTATCCCGCGGATCCGCTGGGCACCACGGAGGTATCCAAAAGCAATTATATCTCCTGCCAGTATGAGGACTTTATCTGCCAGCATATTGATAAGCTGCAGATCCGGCAGGAAGAGAACGACATCGGTGCTATCTCGGGTACCGGTAATAACTGTTACATCATAGAGGACAATTTTTTGGTGTATGGCAAGTCTGCGGCAGACCTTCAGACCATAGCGGACAACGTCCTCAGTGTGATTGGAGTGGTCTGGTATCGGCCGGCGCAGGTGGAAGCCAGGGGTAATCCCTGCTTAGAGGTGGGGGACGGCATCCTACTGTACACGACCCGGGAGACTATCTATACATACATCCTGCAGCGTACCCTCAAAGGCATACAGGCGCTCCGGGATAGTTACACGGCGGAGGGTGAGGAGTACAGGACCGGACAGGTCAATGGGCTGCAAAAGCAGATCATCCAGTTAAAGGGCAAGAGTAACGTGCTCACCCGGACAGTCGAAGAGACCAGACTGGAATTGCGAGACGTCGACCAGAACCTGTCTGCGCAGATCAGCATCAACGCACAGCAGATTTTAACCAAAGTATCCAAGGACAATATCGTATCGGAGATTAACCAGACGGCGGAGAGCATTAAGATCAAGGCGGAGAGGATAGATCTGGTCGGTATCGTTAATGCGGAAGAGATGAGAATCAAATATGCCACCATTGAGACGCTAAATGTGACCAAGCTGGAGTTAAATAACCTGATTGCTACCAAGGCTACAGTAGACTCTCTCAATGCCGTCAGTGGCCGCGTGGGGAGCCTGGAGGCAGATCATGTGACAGTCTCTGATCTGAATGGTGTTAGTGCCAGACTGGGTACCGTGGAATCCAACTACATAAGTGCAGGCACTGTAAAAGCAAATTACATGGAAGTGGCAAACTGGACATCTGCAGGTGAAATCAAGGCGGACAAGATCAGCGCGGCGACCATCGTAAATAAGCTGTCAAGCGTTGATCTGGTCAGCGTAAGAGCACTGGGGGTTAGCGGATATATGAATTATAAAGGTGTGGTGGTTGCGTGGCGTACGCAGCGTATCAGCAGTACCGTTGTTATACAGTATTTAGGACCGGAGGAATAAAACATATGAGCAATTTAGAAATCAAGGAATTTAGCCAGGCAATTACAAACTTTGTGGATAGTTCCGGTTTGCCGGAGGAGGTTAAGCGTATGGCACTGCAGGAGGTGCTGACACGTCAGGAGCAGAAAGCCAGGGATGCATTACTGGCGGAGATCGCGGCTCGCGATGCTGCGGAGCAGGAGGTGAAGCAGAATGCAGAAAGCGTATAATCCTACTGTTTGGGAGAATACCCCATCCATTAACACTCCGTTAAATGAAACAAATCTGAATAAGTTAAGTCAGGGTGTGAGTGAGATTGACAACCGTGTGATAACGCTGGATTTGACCAAGTTATCAATCACGGAAGCCAATAGTTTGGTAAAGAGTATTGAACTGAACCAGGATACAGGTGATATTACGATTACGTATTATTCCGGGGCAACCAGTGTATTACACACTTTAATGGCACAGATTGCCATTAACTTCGGCTACGATCCAGTTACTGAGCGGCTTATCATTTACTTAAAGGACGGAAGCGAACAGTACATAGATCTGTCTGCACTTATTACGCAGTTTGAATTTCTTGATTCGGACACCGTTTACTGGTCCATTGGAGATGATGGAAAAGTAAAGGCAGACATCAAGAACGGAAGCATTACTGCAGATAAACTGCAGCCGAACTATCTTGCAGACATCACTGTACAGGCAGAGACAGCGACACAGCAGGCATCAGCGGCGGCAGCATCTGCAGCACAGGCTAAGATAGATGCGGATCGCGCAGAATCATATGCAAGCATCACAGAGCCTAAATTTTATTTAGATGCGACCACCATGCAGCTTTACATGAAGGATGGTGTAGGAGTGGATTTTGTAGCGGATGACAACGTACTGTACTGGAAAGTAGCATAAGGAGGAGCGAACTATGGCAGCACCGGAAGGATATAAGACCCTCGGAAAAATTGGAATATCTTACAAGGGAGATTACAACGCCAACACTGCGTATGAGCGGTTGGATGCTGTATTGCACAACGGAAGTACATATCTGGCCATTAAGGATGCCCCTGACGGAGCTCCGAGGGATGATAAGATCAACTGGATCTATCTGGCCAAGGGCTTTAGCAGCGACATCGGGGACTCGGAAATCGCGTTTACTGAGGCGGAGAACCGCGAGAACATTAATACGGGCGAGAGCGTAAAGACGGTCTTTGGCAAGATTAAAAAGTTTTTTGCAGACTTGACCGCACCGGCCTTTGCGCAGATGATCACATCCAAGGATGATCTGCTGGCCACCAAAGCCACCGGCTATGTCCCGGATGCCAAGGCGGTGGCAGATACATATACTGAGTTAAATGGCAAGTTAAGCAACTTGGAAAATGATTTTGATTTGTCATTGGCTAACTGCATATCATGGGGAAATACAGATAATACCATTACAAAAATTGGTAATAGAGTATTTATAACTTTTGGAGTGCAAATTACAGCCGAACAGTCAAGTGGATCATTAATTATTGGTAGGATTGCAAAAGTATATTATCCTAAAACCGCATATGTTAGAGCGAATGCAGCTGGTTCTGGCGGTGGTAACCATATGCTATATATTGATAAATCAAATGGTACAATAATGTTATATGTGTCAACTGAACGCTATTATTCTGCAAGCTTTTCATATATAGCTGATTAGGATATTATAAACTATTTTTCTGAAAAAGAAGGTGTGTTTCCTCTATCGTTTGCGTAAAAAGTAAATAATTTATTTGATCCAGTCATTTCAGTGGCGATTCCTGCATAATATCCTGACGTACCACAATAACCAAATACTAAATATGCGCCAGTACTGGCACCAACTATAAGTATGAATGGTGATTTTAGAACAAAATTAACAGAATACTCTTTAAGAGCAACACCTAGCGTTCCAGTACTATTATAAAATTGGCAAAAATTATTTAACTTGCCATTTAACGAAGTAAATCAGACGGCGGGCACGGCCACAACAGTGCCAGAAAGGAGCCCGCATGGGTTACATTAAATTTAAAAATAAAAAGACCACACAGCTGGTCGTTGTATCGATTGAGAGCCCTCATGTAGTCCGCATTACAGCAGATAATATTGAGGTTAATACCAATGGTTTCCATCTCTACCTTGATTCGGATTGCAAACATCCTTTAGATCAAGGCGAGTACGAGGCATACACGACACTCTTCCGCAAGGGAGACGGCTGGTTTGAATTGTCTGACGATGGATCCGTCTATACAGCTCCAGTTGTACCGGTGCAACCGGAGCCAACAGAAGAGGAGCTTGAGGAACTGGCCAGACAGCAGCAGGTCAGTCAGCTGACCGCACAGATCAATGATCTCAAATCCCGGATTGCTGCCAGTGACTATAAAATCATTAAGACCTATGAGTATACGCTACTGGGCGAGCAAACAGAGTACGACATCGAAGAGGTGCATGCGGAGCGGCAGACACTTAGGGACCAGATTAATGCATTGGAGACACAGCTGGCAGATCTGACCGCAACCGCAGAGTAGGAGGCTGCCTATGAGAGTGAGAGACGGTCCCAACATAATTACATAGCAACCAAGAGCCATGAGCCGATTACTTCCCTTCCGGGAGGTGACCGGCTCATTATATTAAGGAGACTGATATGGCAACAGAGATTATCGTAGCATTGATCGGCTGCGCAGGGAGTGCAGCAGGTGCTTTCTGTGGGATTTTGGTCAACACAAAATTGACTACATATCGGCTGGAGCAGCTGGAGAAAAAAGTGGATAAGCATAACACAGTCATTGAGCGTACTTTCAAGCTGGAAGAAGCGCAAGCAGTTATGCAGGAACAAATCAAAGTAGCAAATCACAGGATTGAAGATCTGGAAAGAGAGGAATAACACTATGGATTTATCATTTTTATTGCAACTCGTAGACCCTATTATTTTGGGAATCTGTCTGTTGACAGGCTATGTCCTTAAAACTGCTTTTGACAATTTCCCCAATAAGTTCATTCCGTTGGCATCCATGAGCATGGGAACAATCATTGCAATCATTATCCACCTGCAGGCGGGTATCAATGCAGAGGTTGTGCTGGGTGGAATGATCTCTGGGCTGGCAGCCACAGGCATGTATGAACTGCTCAGAAATTTGCTTGATTTTGACGGAAAGAAGGAGAAATAAGCCATGATGAAAGGTATTGACGTAGCAAAATGGAACGGGAACATCGACTGGAATAAGGTAAAGGCAGCAGGTGTAGAATTTGCAGTTTTGAAGGTTATCAATAAGTCCAACAAGACCGAAGAGGCATTTGTCAGAAATTATGCTGGAGCAGTTGCAGAGGGACTGCCCATTGATGTCTACAATTATCTGTACACCATAACAGAGGCGGCAGCGAGGACAGCGGCCAAAGCAGTGGTAAACACACTCGCCGGTAGAAAGGTCGGCAAGGTGTGGGCGGATGCTGAGGATATCTGTCTCAAAAACAAAGGTATTAAACTGATCAGAATTTTGAATGCCTACAAGGAAGTGATCGAGGCAGCAGGCTATGAGTTTGGGGTGTATACCGGGTTGTCCTTTTATAATAGCTATATTAAACCGTACAAAGATTATATTGACTGTGATTTTTGGATCGCACGATACCCGTCCACTAAGGATATGACAATCACTATGGATCCTGTAGCATCCAAAAAGCCGGCTATTTGTCATAATCTTTGGGGCTGGCAGCACTCTAGCCGTGGCAGAGTGCCTGGCATCAGCGGATATGTAGACCTGGATATCTGCTATACAATGGTGGGCAGTAATGGTACCGTGCAGTCCACTACGGCATATTATCCCAGATATACCGGTACGTCCGGATCCATCGTGGCAGCACTTAATGCTGTCGGGGTAAACTCCAGTTACGCTACTCGCAAGCTGATTGCGAAGGAGAACGGTATTACGGGCTATGTCGGGTCACCGAAGCAGAATACCCAGATGCTGGCATTGTTGAAAAGCGGAAAACTCAAAAGAATATGATTGACGGAATAATGATTAGGGGATATTATAATGATATCTCTCTTTCTTAAAAAAGAATAAGGTGAAGAGACGGAGAACATGAAGGGGTGTTCTCCGTTTTTTTACGTTAAATGGCAAGTTAATTGCTCCTGACTATAAATCTGCTGTAGCCATACAATCTAATTACACTTGTATGACTAATGGCTATGTAATTGGAACAATACAGGGTGCAGTGAATGGCTGGGCATCTATCCGATCATCCAAGAATGCAAATTATTTCTTGGCATTATGTACATCATCAGAAAATCCTATAGCGGTATGTATTCCATTTGCATCAGGAGACTCCGTTATATTTGGATCGAGTGGTACATATAATCTCGCATTTGCACCGGCTAAATAATAAAAGTACCTTTTATCACGCAAGCATTTAGAGTTCCGGTTGCGGAATACTCCTGAAATATACTTCCATTGTACATCAAGCTTACATTACCAGTGCTAGCAACATCATTTATCACTAAGTACTGACTGGGTATCAATATATTATATTTGGGGTGTAAATCTGCTGGTAGCGTGGCTAATGGAGATCCGTATGGTATAGACCCACTTAAAATGCGGAATCCAAAATCTACAATATTGCCCGTTCTTTTGCAGTGTACAAAATCGGTGGTTGCACCTGATGGGAACGTTATATCATAATCTACGGATTTTAACTTGCCATTTACAAAAAAGAGGCTAGGCTTCTTTTTTTGTGTGCAATATTAATCTAACTAGTTATTTTTATAATAGTAGCCGTATTTCCGATCACGGTGG
>Ga0129315_1000375_pt1 | contig 40169 bp, 37 predicted proteins | sample Cm827metagenome_FD_94432 | JGI IMG/M metagenome (GOLD analysis project Ga0129315, IMG submission 94432) | Eastern black-and-white colobus group fecal microbial communities from Wisconsin, USA - Cm827 metagenome | ecosystem: Host-associated > Mammals > Digestive system > Large intestine > Fecal... | reverse complement strand
TCCAAGGAGGAATCCGTCCAAACCAATGCCACTCCATTCTAACAGCTTAAGCAACAAGAGGATTAATGCCCCAGCTGGTTGTTGGGGCGCTAACCACTACACTTATATATTAGGAGGAGGAATTCACATGAGTAAGGAGTTAGGCAATCGCATATCCATACTATTAAAAAAACAAGGCCTACAACAAAAGGAATTGGCTGAACGTGTCGGTATTACAGAAGGTGTAATGTCCAGATATATATCTGGAACCAGAGACCCTAAACCAGAGACATTAGCCTGTATAGCTACTGCTCTGCACACAACATCCGACTATCTCTTGGGAATTGAAAATGACGAATTCAGTTACCCACGTGTACGCAGACTTATTGCTCGTAATGCATCCGCTATGTCAGATGAAGAGAAGAAAGAACTAATTAATGCGTTATTTGGAGGAGAATAGAATTTGGGAATCAGATTATCAGATGAACGTTATGAAGAGATTAAGCAAATCGTGGTTCGAATGTATGAAGAATACGATATCAGTTGTGTGCCTATCAATGGTTTTGAAATAGCCAGCAAGATGGACATTAAAGTCATTCCGTATTCCGCATATCCGGAAGCTACACAGAGATTGTTGTTGAAGAAAAGCAATGATGGTTTCTGTTTACAGCTTGATACTGGTGAGTGGTATATCTACTACAATGACAAAAAAGGGTACGGACGAATCAATAACACAATCATGCACGAAATTGGTCATGTTGTACTTGACCACACAGAGGACAGTGAATTAGCAGAAAAAGAAGTTAAGTTTTTTGCCAAGTTTGCACTTGCACCGCCGGTGCTCATTCATAAGCTGAAGCTAGAATCCCCAGAAGAAATTGCTGACATCTTTGAAATCAGTTATGAAGCTGCTTATAATGCCTTGTCTTATTATCACAAATGGCTTCGTTATGGTGATTCTGAATATACTGATTACGAGGAGAAAATTCTATGCCTCTTCTCGCGGACAAGTTAAGGAGGTGGTTCTATTGAGGGTAAAATAATAAAACGTATTCATAACTGTTCCAGCAGTTAAAATACGTTTCACTTTTGGATGTGCTACATCCTTTCTCCAGGTAACTAAGATTGTAGCATATCCTTTCCGTTACTTCAATTGACATTTTGTACAAAACGCCAATTGACAAAAACACACAGCTCTTTTATAGGGCGGAAAGGTTATTATAAATGAATATTAACACAAGCAAAAGTATGCGCAGCGACAATCTTTTTATGCGCAATGAGTACAGTAGTCACGGCAAGTGGAATATCCCACTTATAAAAAAGCAGGCAGTAGATGTTGAAAATGTTACATTGATCGCCTGTTCCGATACTCGTTCAAATGACAATGAAACTAACACCAAAAATGGAGTTCATTTCTTCGTGGATGATTATCGTTTCAACGGAATATATAACAATCCTGAAAAGTCACTGAGGAAGTATTCTCAATACGCGTTTCTTCTAAGTCCAGATTTTTCAACATATGCTGATATGAATTTGTGGAGACAACTAGAAAGTGTTGCAAAAAATCGCTGGTGCGGATGTTACTGGCAAGAACAGGGGCTTACTGTGATTCCAACGATCAGTTGGAGTACGCCTCGTAGCTATGAATTCTGCTTTGACGGTGTCGAGAAGAATTCTATCATTGCAATCGGAATGATTGGCTGTAAGCAAAATAAGAAGGAATTCTTACGCGGATATGACTACATGCTAAGCAAAATCGAGCCTGAAGCCGTCATTTGCTTTGGCACACCATTTGATGAAATGCGAGGAAATATTATCCCTGTTGATTATCGTTCCTCTAGGAAGGTGGTGCGATAATGGGCGGTCGTGGTACATTTGCAGCCGGCAAACAGGTTGCTTACACATATGAAACAGTTGGAACAGTTGATGGAGTGAAAATTATCAATCCTATTGATAAGAGCAAGTCGCTAAAACTTCCGGAAGAATCCCACAGCAGCGTTGGCTATGTTCTTTATGACAGGGATGGTGTTTTTCACCAGTACCGAGAATATAATTCAAATCATGAAGTTGTTCTTGAAATCGGATATCACCACGAAAAAAGTCTCGGTCATGGTGACATTCTGCATGTTCATGTTCACAATACACCCGGAGTCGAACATCACGGACAAGCAGATAAGTTCGTAATTAAGCCAGGACATCCACTATATGAAAAATATAAAAAATTATTCAAGGGGGTTAAGCAATGATTGGTAATACACTATCAGAATTCATAGATGATATTCTCACTATGGGTGGGCCAGAAAAAGAATTTCTCTTCCGTGGGAAAAAATATATGCTACAGTGTCAGAAATATGAAGCAGATCCATTTCTTACGGAACTAGTTATTTTCGAGTGCTTCGGAGATGAGAATTATGTTTTTCGCTGTCATGGAAGAGGTTTCCGAGAGTGCTTTGAGCAATTTGAGAAAGCTACCATTTTTGACGGAATGACCATCTATGATGCGGAATCCGAAATAGAAGTTCTTTTTGGATAAGGAATGGCCACAGCGGAAGCACATCCACTGTGGCCATAATAATACTCCTCCCACCCTTCCGGCTCATCCAGTTCTTCTCAGTTTTTTCTGCCCGATGCTGAAATGACGAACAGTATTTTTATCATCTAAATTCCTTCCCGTTCACTGTTCCTGCTCTTCGCTCCTCATGGTAACTTTTCCATAAACCACCGCTATTATCATAGTGAAAAGCATGTCCGGAAGGGTATTGCCCACCGGCGTGTTCACAGTCATCAGCATCCTGTACGCAACGAATCCGACGATCCAGATAACGAATCTTCCTGTGTCGAATTCTCTGCTGCTGGAGTCGTGGCCAAGTATGAAATAGTCGGCGATCAGCACAGCGATCATCGGCGCGAACACGGAGCCTATGAGATAGAGAAAATTCGTTATGTCATCCATGTTGATGAGGCATGCGCCCACGGTGCCGATCACGGTCGCCGCGACTGCCGCGTGCTTCTCGTTTATCTTTCCATAGACCGAAACGCTGGAAACTCCTGCGGAGAACGCATCCAGGAACGTCGTCGTAACCGTAGAGAACACCACGATGATGAGGCCTGCGATCCCAAGCCCGGCTTTCACCATGATCTGAGCCACGTCAGACGTCTCGGTGAAGATGGCCGCTCCCATGCCGATGATGAACATCCAGGAGCTCACGAGACCGTAGGTCACGGTGCTGACAAGGGTGGCGCTGAACGGTTTCTCTGCGTATCTCGTGTAATCCGAGATGACCGGATACCAGGACAGCGGCATCGCCACGGCCAGCTCCACGGCGCCGCCAAAGGTCAGAGCATCAGAGGCGCCGATCACTGCCGCACCGGCGTTCTTCACTATCTGAACGCATAGGACGATGGTGAGGACGAAAAGGGAAAGCATCGCCACGACGTTTATCTTTTCCAGCGTCTTCATCCCGACCAGGATCCACACTATTATCAGAGCTCCGATGATCACTGCCCACAGCTTTGCTCCCACGCTGAAGATCGTCTCAGCAGAAAGAGAAGCGTCGTAGATCATTATACCAGTCCAGCCCACGAGCTGCAGTACGTTCATGACGGCAAAAAACGATGAACCCTTTTTTCCAAACGAAATGGCAGCCGTCTCCATGGAGGACTTACCGGTCTGGCCGCCGATGAGGCCCGCCAGAAAAAGCATTACGCATCCGATGATGTGCCCCAGTATCACCGCGATGATGCCAGTTTTGAAGCCGAGAGGGGCGAGGTAGGTGCCCGTGATTATTTCGGCGATGGACACGCCTGCGCCGAACCAGATCAGCCCGTTGCTGAAAGTGCTTGTTTTCTTGTTTTCCATTAAAATGACCTTCCTGTATTTGCTATTTTCTTTTGTATTCGCCAGTCCCGGTTACTGTTCGAAGTACCGTCCTATGTCGGATATCGCAAAACCGTGGTCCATCGGACCACTGCCTTTTCCCAGATCCAGCTGCGCGCCGAGGGCGCCGGATATGTACTTCTTGCCCCTGTCGACGGACTCCTCCAGGGAAAAGCCCTTTGCCAGGTTCGAGGCTATTGCGCTCGAAAGGGTGCATCCGGTGCCGTGGGTGTTCGGGTTGTCGATCCTCTTCCCCCGGAACCACCTGGCGCTACCGTCTGCTACTGTATACAGAAGGTCATTTGCATCGTTCAGGTTATGGCCGCCCTTGACCAGGACGGCGGTCATCCCGAACTTTTTTCCTATCGTCTTTGCGGCCGTGACCATGTCTTCTTCCGAAGTTATCTCCATACCGGAAAGGACTTCCGCCTCCGGAATGTTCGGCGTGATGACGGTGGCCAGAGGCAGCAGCTCGTTTTCCAGTGCCTCCACGGCATCGTCGGAGATCAGCTTCGCCCCACTGGTGGCGACCATCACAGGGTCCACCACGATGTTCTCCGCCTTGTATTCCTTCAGTTTTTCCGCTATCACGTGTATGATCTCGCTTGCTGAGACCATCCCGATCTTCACAGCATCCGGCCTGATGTCCGTAAAGACCGCGTCGATCTCCTCTCCCACGAATTCCGGTGATGCGTTCATGATGTCCGTGACGCCGGTGGTGTTCTGTGCCGTGAGTGCCGTGATGGCGCTCATGCCGTAAACACCGTTTGCAAGCATGGTCTTCAGATCTGCCTGTATCCCAGCGCCTCCGCTGGAATCGCTCCCAGCGATCGTTAATGCAGTGTACATAGATGCTCCTCCTTGTGAAATGCATTAATTTTGTATAGCGGCCCAAAGTGGTGCTCCCGATGGACCGCTTCTGGAAAAAAATTATTTATTCAACAGGTACTTGTCGACATTTCGCGAAAGTTCTCTGGTGGCAGCTCCGATGTCGTCGGCGCCGAAAATGGCGCTTATCACGGCTACGCCCACCAGGCCTCTTCCGGCAAGTTCTTTAACGTTGTCCACGGTGATCCCTCCGATGGCTATCACAGGGATCGATACCGCCTTGCATATCGCCTCAAGGGTGTCGTGATCCACCTCAATGGCGTCATCCTTGCTGCCGGTAGGGAAGACGGCTCCGACTCCGAGGTAGTCTGCTCCTCTTTCCTCGGCAAGCACCGCTTCCTCGACGGTCTGTGCAGATACGCCCAGGATCTTGTCCGGTCCTACCAGCTCTCTGACCGCACCAGCCTCCATGTCCTCCTGTCCGACGTGTATGCCGTCACAGCCGATCTCGGCCGCCAGGGCTGCATCGTCGTCCAGGACGAAAGGCACGCCGTATTCTCTGCACAGCTCCTGTATTTCAAGGGCCTCCTGCCGCAACTCTTCCGAATCCTCCGGCAGATCCTTTTCCCTGAGCTGGATGAAAGTTGCTCCGGCTTCAAGCGTCTCCCTGACCTGGTCGGCCAGCTTCTGTCCCGGCTTCAGCCAGTGCCTGTCCGTCACAGCGTATACCGCAAGCGTCGGCACCAGGGCCTCTCCCGAGAATTTTCCAGTGTTCTGATTCATTTTTTCAGGCTCCTTTTTTCCTTCAAAAGCTGATAGAGCTACATGATCTGGCATTTCGCTCCTTTTTCGAGCTGCTCTCCGTCCATGTTGCATATCGCATCTATTATGCGGTTTCTGTAGGTGGAGTTGCCCTCGTACGGCGCGAGGTGCTCGTACCCGATCTCTCCTGCCAGGCCCATCGCGCATACAGCAGCGGCTGCGGCCTCCAGCTTGTTGTCAGGGTTGGCGACTATGAACGCCGTCATCAGGCCGGAAAGCTGGCATCCGGTCCCGGTTATCTGTCCCATCTCCTTGCGGCCGTTGCGGATGACGTATGCCTTCTCGCCATCGGTGACTATGTCGATGGCGCCGGTCACTGCGACGATCGTATCCATGTTTTTTGCAAGGCCCTTCAGAAACTCTACGGCCTTCGGAAGCGTCTCGTCCGTGATGGCATCTGCCGCATCTGCGTCCACGCCCTTTGTGGTCCCGCTGCCTATGGCAAGGGTCTTTATCTCAGAGATGTTTCCGCGGACCGCGTCGAATTTTATCTCCTTGAGAAGGTCGACAGCGGTGTCCGTGCGGAACTTCGAGGCGCCGGCACCGACCGGATCCAGCAGGACGGGGTGACCGAGCTCGTTCGCCTTGCGTCCGGCTATGAACATGGACTCGATGGTCCTGGCGTTCAGCGTGCCGATGTTGATGTTCAGGCCTCCGCATATGGTCTGGATGTCAGGCACATCGTTCTTGTCGTCGGACATGATAGGGCTGCCGCCGGCGGCAAGCAGGATGTTTGCTACATCGTTTACCGTCACGTAGTTGGTGATGTTGTGCACGAGCGGCACGCTTTTTCTTACGTTGTCAAAACAGTCTTTGAACATTTTTATCCTCCTTCTCAGGCATCAGGTCCAGAAAGTTGTCTGGCAACTGAAAAGGGCAGGCCCCCGAAGAGGATCCTGCCCGGCAAAAGTCTCTATTCTATCCCTACGTTGGCATTATCCAAATCAGGTCATCAGGTCGAAGTCTGCACTTCCTCTCAGCCGTTATCAGCTCCCTGTAAATCGATCTTGTCTATTGAGTTGTATTTAGGGTGTCGTGTGCGATCCGGAGATCACCCGCTATAGCGAAATGATTATAGCACGTATCTGGGAAATGCGCTAATCCACGTTTATACACACCGCGACTTTTCTCCGCCAAGCTTGACGAGGCGCAGTGAATCCCCAGGATTTTCAACGCTCAACTCTTAAGCTTTTCAATTTGCGATGGATCATCCATTTATTGCATCTATTTTAAAACCTCTCCCATGGATGACAATGTGATGCTTTTGTACGCATTTGATTTATCGTCAGGATGTGGCTCAATTGCAACGACAGTTATTTCTCCCTGTCCTGGTCCATATGTCCAGAACATTCTTCCTGCGGCAGGAGTCCTGTTTTCCAGATATGATTCCCACACTTTCCTTCCGTAGCGAGCCATCAAAGAGGAGATCTCGTGAGAATTAAGCCCAGGATAACGTGGATCCTCTGACAACAGGTATAGGGCTTTTCCTATTTTCTTATATAGCTTGATCTCTTCTCTGGATGTTGCTCCTGCCTCGACTTTTTTCTCCAGCGTATCCCAGAACCCTTCCATTTCAGGGATACCCATTCGTATCGTAAACATGGATCACTCCTTGAATTTCGAAACATCCACTGCTTTGCCTGCTTTTCCCTCATTGACGTTGTTCATGGACTTGTCCATCATCTCAAGGGCGCTCTCTGAAACACGGAAAGGTTCCACCAGCTCTCTCGGCTGGAGAACGATCCTCCCGTCGGAAAAGTGTTCAACATGATAATATTCAAAAGGACTTTCGCGTAGGGTAAGCCTCTTCTTCGAGTCTATCTTTGCATCATATTCCTTGATCGTCGTTTTCATTTTCATTTTCATCACCTCCTATGTGGGGTTGTGGGAATTCCCACATACATATTATTTGATCGACGTGTTCCTGTCAAGGCAAACTACAAAAAAGCCGCCGATCTCAACATCTCTGTTGATCTCAGCGGCTTTTTTCATTTCATCTGGTGGAGCGTAGGGGGTTCGAACCCCTGACCTCTTGACTGCCAGTCAAACGCGCTCCCAGCTGCGCCAACGCCCCGTATTGGAAACCTTTTCTATGATACAACAATTCGTCATTCATTGCCACAATTATTTTTTCCGGGCATGCCCGACGGGCAGCCGGGCAGTCGGGCTGGCTCGCCCAATGATCTATCGCGGCTCATCCAGGTTTCCATTATTATTTAAATCTCGAAGATCGTCCGACCGGACCGTTACGCCACGGCGGGACTACTCTGCGTCAGCCTCGTCCTTCTTCTCATCGGCGTCGTCGGCCTTCTCAGCGTCCTCAGTCTTATCCTCAGCCTCGGCATCTGCCTCCTCGACTGGCGCCTCGCCCTTCTCGGCCTTTTCCTGAGCCTTCTTGGAAGCGGCCTCAACAGCGGCCTTCGCCTTCTCCTCTTCCTTCTTCTTGGCCTCGGCAGCCTTCGCTGCAGCCTTCTGCTGCTTTTCCCTTTCCTTTGCGGCGATCTCGGCCTCCGTCAGGCAGTTGGCAGGATCCAGGGCTCTCACTGCGTCAAAGATCACAGCGCCCATGAACACCAGCACAGCGTACACCAGGTACACGATGGAGTTGCTGATGATGTAAGGTATAGCGTCTCCAAGGTTAGCGCCGATGGATGTTCCGTATGTCGTGAAATAGGTGTTCAGGTAAGAAACCGTGCTGAACATCGAGTACACAGCATATACCAGCAGAATGCAGGCGATCACATAGAATGTGACCGAAAGCTTTGAACGTTTGAGTTTCTTCTTCATAGATCTACATCTCCTCTGATTGATATCACGCGGCACGAGATATGAAAATTCCAGTGTTGCCGCGGGAGTATTGTAACATTTAACAAGTTTCAGTTAATGACAGGATTGTGGTTTTCTCATGAACGGGCTTTTTCAAGGCGCCAGTCCACGGGCTCCTGGCCGGTGGCTTCGAGGAAGTCGTTTGCCCTGGAAAAGTATTTTCCCCCGAAAAAGCCTCTGTACGCGGAGAGCGGGGAAGGGTGCGGTCCCTCGAGGATGAGGTGCCGTCCGCTCCTGATGAGCTCCTTCTTGCGCCGGGCGTTACCGCCCCACAGGATGAACACCATCGGCTTTTCCCGCTGGTCCAGCAGCTCGATGATCCTGTCGGTCAGCTGCTCCCAGCCCTTGCCCTGGTGGGAGTTGGCCTGGTGGGCCCGGACGGTGAGAGCGGTATTCAGCAGGAGCACGCCGGACTCCGCCCAGGGCACGAGACATCCCTGATCCTTCGGAGGCCTCGGGATACCCAGATCCGACTCCAGCTCCTTGAAAATATTTTCCAGCGACGGCGGCTGCTGCACCCCCGGCTTCACCGAAAACGCCAGCCCGTGCGCCTGTCCCGGCTCGTGGTACGGATCCTGGCCGAGGATCACCACCTTCACGTCCTCATAATCGGTATATTTCAGCGCGTTGAAAATATCATACATATCCGGATACACCTGGTGCTCCTTGTATTCATAATACAGAAAGCGCCTCAGGTTCTGATAGTATTCCTTGCCGAACTCCGGCGCCAGCAGCTCGTCCCATTGATTTCCTATGTGTACCATTTTCTGCTCCTAGTGCTTCGACGGCCTGAGCTCTTCCTGATGCTCACGGTCGATGTAGTTTACGATGTAGGCGATGAGTATAGCATCCACCATGCCGCACAACACGTCAAGAGGGTAGTGCACGCCGACATACATCCTGGACACGGCTATCCCGGCGGCCAGCAGTATCAGCAGGACTCCCACCCAGCGCCTCTGAAGGGAGAGCGCCAGGCTTGTGGCTACTGCAAAAGAACTCGCCGTGTGACCCGACGGGAACGACGGATCCGGCTGTTTTCCGATGAGGAGCCGCACCTGATCCAGCGCCTCGTAGGGGCGCGTCCGGTCTACGATCTCCTTCAGAAACAGATTGTTCAGACAAAAGGATATGAGGAGCGTTATGGCTGCCAGCACCCCGGCGTGTCTGGTCTTCTTGAAACACAGCAGCACCGCGATGATCGCGATCCAGATCATCCCGTGGTTCCCAATATATGAAAGAAATTTCATCACTGGCGTCAGTTCCGGGCGGATGGCCAGCTCCTGAAATCTGATGAGCAGCTCACCGTCCCAGTAGTTGATAGTTTCCAGCATTCCTCAGATCACTCCTTTTCTCTCCTGCCGCCATCCTGCGCTCTTCCGGAAAAAGCTTTTTCCCGGTGCCCGGAGGCCTGCGAGGTCGTTCATCTCTGCGGTCTGCGCACTTTCCGCGCACAACCAGAAAAGAGCGGGCCGATTCCCGCTCTTTTGCTTTTCCGGTTGATTATACCCGTATTGTCCCCGGCGGGCAAATGGCCCGGGGGTATTTTCACATTGGTTCACAGTATTTTCAGATATCCCGCGCTTCTACAGTGAGAAGATGCCGAATGCTGACAGGATCGAGGACAGGAGGATAACCATGAGGAATACCGGGGCGATGTACTTTACAAATACTCTGTACATCTTCTCTCTTCTGAATGGAGATGTCTCCTTCACGATGTCGGAGAACTTGTCCAGTCCGACCTTTCTCACTACAAGCAGGCATGTTGCAAATGCCGCGATCGGCATGAGCACGGAGTTGGATGCGAAGTCGAAGAAGTCGAGCATCTGCATCCCGATGATAGTCACGTTGCTCAGTGCGCTGTAGCCCAGAGAGCTCAGGCTTCCCAGAACGAATATCACGACTACTGTGAGCCATGCAGCCTTGTTTCTGCTGATCTTCAGCTCGTCCTGGAATGTGGATGTGCATGTCTCGGCCAGCGAAATGGAGCTGGTGAGGGCTGCGAAAAGCACCAGCACGAAGAATGCCGCACCAACGATCCTGGATCCGCCCATGTCTGCGAACACCTTAGGCAGCGTGATGAACATCAGGGAAGGACCTGCGCTCAGGTTCTTTGCAGTGCCACCGGAGTAGGCGAAAACTGCAGGGATGATCATGAGTCCCGCCAGGATGGCTACCAGTGAGTCGAAGATCTGCACCTGGTTGCCTGCGTGCTCGATGTTGACGTCGTCCTTCATGTAGGAGCCGTATGTGTAGAGAATGCCCATCGCCAGTGACAGCGAGTAGAACATCTGGCCCAGAGCCGCCACTACTGTCATCCAGGAGAAGTGGTGGAAGTTAGGGATCAGGAAGTACTTCACGCCCTCGGCTGCGCCCGGTCTCGTCATGGAGTATATAGCGATCACGAAGGCCAGAACTACAAGTACCGGCATCATGAATTTGGATACCTTCTCGATGCCGCTCTCAACACCCATGAAGATGACCACCATGGTGAACGCGGCAAACACGATGAACCAGAACATCGATCCGCTGGTAGATGTGATGAAGTTGCCGAAGTAGGAATCCCCGGCGGCTTCTTTAACGTCTCCCACGATATAGGCGTACAGGTACTTGAATACCCAGCCGCCGATAACGCAATAGTAAGGTGCGATAATCATCGGAACGATGGCGTTGATCCATCCTCCGAGCCTGGAGGCACCGTTGTCTCCACCGTAAGCCTTGAAAGTGCCCACTGCACTTTTCCTGGCCTTGCGTCCAAGGGCCGTCTCGGAAAGCATCAACGTGTAGCCGAAGGTGACTACGAGAATAATGTAGACGAGGAGGAACGCGCCTCCGCCGTACTTAGCCGCCAGATAGGGAAATCGCCAGATGTTTCCCAGGCCTACAGCAGAGCCCGCTGCGGCCATTACGTAACCGATGCTGCCGGAAAAGGAACTTCTCTTGGCAGACTTGCCAGAATCACTCATTACAGTAACCTCCAAAACTATGATCTGTTCTTTCTGTTTCCCGCTCTTTCTGTTTCCTCCAAAACCCATACTGGACAGGGGCATCCGTCAGTCCCGAACATGTGCCCGTCTCGAAAAAGCGATAACAAGAGTATACGAAAACCATTTGGTAATGTCAACAATAATATTTTCTGTTTTTGTTAGCTTGTACAAATCCTGTATTTCCTATTGTATAGAAAATTGCGCACTAATTTGTGTATTCAAACAGATACATCGCCTGTCTGCTCGGAATAATAGTGCTTCAGCACAAAACAGTGCCGTTTTTTGTGTTCATCACGTTAAACAATTGACGATATGTACATCCCGAGGGCCAAGGAAAAAATTTTTTCTTCATTTGAATAGGAAGTGGGGAAAGAAAATACCGTCTAAGTCAGCGGCGAGCAGTGCTGAGTTGCGTTTCCCAGTTTTACCCCGAGATTCATTAAAACTACTATGGGGTACCACTAGATTTTAAATATCAAAAAAATCGTGGTAACGTACAAGATATTTCTGCATGCTTTTACGACGAAAAATGGATTTTCCGGATTCCCGTGGTACTCCGTGGTGATCAGGGCTGTTATGCAAACGTTATCCCGTCGTAGGAAACTCATGTTTTTCTGATCGGCCTACGGTGAGATAAAGATAAAACTGCTTTGATCATTGAGATTTCAATGATCAAAGCAGTTCAATAGCACGTTTTTGTCCTATAAGCCTCTTTTTCATTATATCGTCGGCAGCCTGTTCGCTCATCCAGGCCTCAGGGTGCATGCCCTTGCCTACTCGCCCGCCTGTATGTACTTCTTGTCCAGCCTCATGCCAAAGTCGCAGAGGATCTCGTAGTTGATGGTCCCGGCGATCTCCGCCAGGTCGTCGGCGGTTATGATCTCGTCCCCGGATCTCCCCATGATGGTTACCTGCGTGCCCTTGCAGACCTCTGGCAGGTCTGTGACGTCTATCATGCACTGGTCCATGCATATGTTCCCCAGAACAGGAACGCGGTGACCGTTGACGAGCATCTCGGCTTTTCCGGAAATGCAGCGGGGGTACCCGTCTGCGTAGCCGATCCCGACGGTGGCAACTCTCATCTCTCGGTCGGCAACGAACCGGCCGCCATAGCTCACGGCAGAGCCTTCAGGAAGCTTTTTTACGTAAACGATATTAGCCTTCACCGACATGACCGGCTTCAGGTCCAGCAGGCTCCTGTCCACCTCGCGGGAAGGGTAGCAGCCGTAGAGGATGATGCCCGGGCGGACCCCGTCAAAATATGCCTTCGGATACTCCATGATAGCCGCGCTGTTGGCGATGGTCATAAAGGGAAGGGAGTAGCCGTCGGCGCTGAGCTTTTCGTAGAACCTGTTGAAGATGTCCAGCTGCCTGTCCGTGTAGCTGCTGTCCTCCTCGTCGGCCTTGGAAAAGTGGGAAATTATCCCGCCCACGATGAGCTTGTCCAGGCTGAAGATCTCGTCGATCTCGTCCTCCGCTGCGTCGATGTCTTCCTCTTCTCTGATAACGTATCCGATGCGGCCCATGCCTGTGTCAAGTGCGATCATGCAACTGGCGCTCTTGTCCATGGCAGTGGCTGCCTGGGAAAGTGCCAGCGCCTCGTTGTAGCTCCCGATCACCGGAACGAAGCCTTCGCTGACGATGATGTCGTAGCATGACTTCGGCGTGATGCCGAGGATCAGGATGCGGTCGTTGATGCCGGCGTTCCTGAGCTCGAGAGCCTCCTTCACGGTGGCGACGGCAAAATTCTGTACTCCATGCTTTTTCAGCACCTTCGCCACCTGCACGGCTCCGTGGCCGTAGGCGTCGGCCTTGACCACACCGATAATGTCGTGATCCGGGCCCACCTTTTCCTTGATATTCTCAATGTTGCAGGCCAGGGCGTCCAGATCGATCTCCACCCAGGTCTGACGTATGTCTTCAACTCCCATAGTCCTCTTCCTCTGGTTCTGCGTCAACGTCTCTAATATCAACGACGGGGCAGCTCCGCAGCGCCGCAAGCATCCGCGGCTCCGCTTCACCCCCCTCGTCGTGTTTTTTCTTTGAAATTATTTTTTCACGGAAAAGATCTCTCGACAGTGCCCATGTCTGCGGTCGGCGCAAAGCGCCGAAGCAGGTCTGCGAATCGTCCGGGACATCGTTCCTGCGGCCTCTCCGCGAATGTTTATTACCTGTAGATCAGCTCGCTTCTGCTAGGTCCGTTGGACACCATGGAGATCTTCACTCCGATGAGCTCCTCGATGCGCTCGATGTAGTTCCTGCAGGCCTCCGGCAGGTCCTCGTACTTAGAGATACCGCTGATGTCGCACTTCCAGCCCGGCATTGTCTCGTAGACAGGCTTCGCCTTCTCGAGCAGCGGCGTGTTAGGAAAATCTGTGGTCACCTTGCCGTCGATCTCGTATCCAGTGCAGATCTTCAGCTCGTCCAGGTAGCCCAGGATGTCCACCACTGTGAATGCGACCTCTGTGGCACCCTGCATCATGCAGCCGTACCTGGATGCGACAGCGTCGTACCAGCCGACTCTCCTCGGGCGTCCGGTGGTGGCTCCGTACTCTCCGCCGTCTCCACCTCTTTTTCTCAGTTCCTCGGCCTCGTCTCCGAAAAGCTCTGTTACGAAAGCGCCGGCTCCCACGGCTGAGGAGTAGGCCTTCGAAACGGCGATGACTCTCTTGATCTCGTAAGGAGGAAGGCCTGCGCCGGTGGCGCCGTATCCCGCCAGTGTAGAGGAGGAGGTCACCATCGGATAGATGCCGTGCTCAACGTCCTTCAGGGCGCCGAGCTGGCCCTCCAGGACGATGCTCTTTCCTTCCTTCAGGCCCTTGTTCAGTTCCGCCGTGGTGTGTGCCACGTATGGTGCCAGGGCCTCTTTGTATCCCATGAGTTCATTGTAGATCTCTTCAGGATCCAGGAGCGGCTTGTGGTAGAGGTTCTCCAGAAGAGCGTTCTTGATGGTGCACACGTTCTGGATCCTCGGCATCAGGTAGTCCCTGTCGGCGAAGATCTCTCCGACCTGGAAGCCGATCTTTGCGTACTTGTCCGAATAGCAAGGCGCCATGCCGGCCTTGGTGGATCCGAAGGACCTGCCTGCCAGCCTCTCTTCCTCATATGTGTCCAGGAGCACATGATAGGACATCACCAGGTGAGCCCTGTCGGACACCAGGAGCTTTCCGTGATCCACACCGGCGGCCTCCAGTCCGTGGAGCTCCTCCATGAGCTTGTCCACGTTGACAGCGACTCCGCTTCCCAGGATATTTACCGCGTCCTTGTTGAAGATCCCGGACGGCATCAGATGAAGTGCAAACTTGCCGTAGTCATTCTTGATAGTATGACCGGCGTTGCTGCCACCCTGGAACCTGACTACGTAGTCCGCGTCCTGGGCAAGCACATCAGTGATCTTTCCTTTTCCCTCGTCTCCCCAATTAGCTCCTACTACAGCTGTAATCATAATTTCCACCTTTCTTCTTGAGAGCTTCGCTCCCTCAAAGCTTTATGACCCCGTCTTTTCGACCTTCTGTAAAGCCCGCTGAGTTATATTTTTTCAGAAAAAATCCGTGTGCCCTCTGTTCGGAGAGAACACACAGGACCCATAGATTATACTACAGTGCGCCGGCTTCGTTACCGGTGTTTGCGATTTTTTGAGTATTTTTTCAGAAAACCATCGCCTAGATATACTCCCGGCGGCTGGTGTTCCGCCAGATGCCCATCTTTTCCGCCTCCTGGATGAGGTCCTCGCGAAAATCCGGGTGGGCGATGTTGATGATCTCCTCTGCCCTCTGCCAGGTTGATTTTCCCTTGAGGTTCACCGCGCCGTACTCCGTCACCAGATAGTGGACCGCGGACCTCGGCGTCGTGACTATCGACCCGGCCGGAAGGATGTTGTGGATCAGGGATTCCCTGGTCCCGTCCTTCATGGTCCTGGTGGAGTGTGTGCAGATGAAGCTCTTGCCGTTCTTGCTCCTGAACGCCCCCAGGGCGAAGTCGAGCTGCCCGCCGGTGCCGCTGACGTGGCGGAAGCCGGTGCTCTCGGAGCACACCTGCCCGTAGAGGTCCACGCCGATGCACCCGTTCACCGAGATGAAATTGTCGATGTCCGAGATCACGGATATGTCGTTGACGTAGCTCACCGGGGCGCTGCAGCATATCGGGTTGTCGTCCACAAAATCGTAGAGCTCTTTGCTTCCTCCTGCAAAAGTATAGACGATGAGGCCTTTGTCCCGGCTCTTGAGGGAGGTGAGCTTTCCCGCGTAGTAGAGGTTCATATAGGCGTCCACCAGCATCTCGGTGTGGGCGCTGAAATCCCTCAGGTCGGACTCCGCGAGCATGTTCCCCACGCAGTTCGGTAGAGCCCCGATCCCCAGCTGGAGCGTGCTGTCATTACGGATCTTTTCCACTATGAACTCGGCGATGCGCTTGTCCTCGAATGTGGCCGGCTTGTTCGGTATGGTGCAGATCTCAGGGCTGTCCCCCTCGATTATGTAGTTCACGTCCGCGATGTTGATGTGGGACTCGTACCCAAGGGCGATCGGCATGTTCTCGTTGATCTCCACTATCACGGTCTTGGAGTTCTGGATTATTCCGTGAAGGTCTGCATTGATCGGCCCGAAGTTGAAGTTCCCGTACTTGTCCATCGGGGCCACCTGTATGCAACAGATGTCAAAATAGTTGTCCTCCAGGCCCCAGTAAAGCGACTCCTCGCTGAAGATGATCGGAACGTGCCAGGAGTTGCCCCTGTCCATCATCCTTCTGTCTCTCGCGGAAAAGTGGGACGAGTAAAAACGGGCGACTTCCACGTTGTCCTGCACCGCCTTGAAGGTCTCGAAGTCGTCGCTCCTGATCGCCGTCTCTGACTGGATCTCCAGGCCGCGGAGGAGGCGGTCGTTCTTCAGCCTCTCCCCGAGAGCCTTGTCCATGTAAACGGAAGAGTCCGTTCCCACTCCGAAGTGGATCCGCATGTTGCTCTTCACCAGCCCGGCCGCAAAGTCCGCATCTATGAGCTTGTCTTTATATTCCTTCTGTATTTCCTTGATGTTGAACATCCATGTCACCCCTTAAAGCCGCTTCTGCCCGCATGACAAAAGGCCGTGCGGCCCGAAATAAAATTCTTCCTTCTCTACCGTACTATTTTGGGATATATTACAAAGAATTCTATATTATTTATGTGCCTATTGCAAGGAAAATGGTGTTCGTAAGCAGGTGCAGCCGGGATATGCCGGAATCACAACGAAATGCGTTGCGGGAGAATACCGGGATCATCGACTCATCAGTTCATATATGGCAAACGAAAGTCTCAGCCGGAAGCATATCTCCGGGTCATGGAGATCTGCCGATGTCATTTCATGTATCTTCTCCAGACGATATATCACCGAATTCCTGTGCATAAACAGTTTTTCTGCAGTTTCCTTGATGCTCTGACCTGTAGAAAGGAACATACGGAGAGTAGGCAGAAGATTTCCTTCATGACTTTTGTCGTAGTCCTGCAAAACTAAAAACGCAGGGTGATAGTACCGCCTTATATCCTCCATGGATGACAGATTTTTCAGCATCACATACATCCCATATTCCGCAAACGTATAAATGCATTTACCCGGTTCCATCTCAACGCCGATAGCCAGTGCGTCTCTCGCATCCTTTAAAGCCGCCTTCAAATTGGCCACCCTGTCAAAAGGCAGGCTTATCCCCGCACAGATGTTTACGTCTTCAGGGATGCCCTCCAACAGATATTCGGGATCTGCAAGCGCCTCCGCTTCATCAATTACTATAGTGCTTTCCCTGTTGGAGAAAATCTGGCATTGATCTCTTTTGTTCAGGTATTTTTCTATTTTGAGACTTCTGTTGATTTTTTTCTCACTATCTTCAGTTCTGATGTACATCAGTTGCAGAGGCTTCTTGAAATCAAGATCTCTATAGGCCTCAGGCTGAGATTCAAGCGGTGCACCTATTATCAGATTGTAGAGGAAACGGTGATACTCGTCCGTCTGGCACAGGAGCTCCGGGGAATGATCCATAATAAACTGGGCAAGGATGTCACTGAGAGAATGGAGCATATCAACATGGCTCTGACGGTAACTTGTATCGCCTTCGATAAGTATCAGGAAACCGATCCAGGCCCCCCGGCAATACACGCGGCTTGCCAGCTTTCTGAAAGGAGAAGAAGTGCACGTCACTTCCATCGGGGTCGCATCTGAAAAGGATTCCCTGACGGCCTTCAGCTTGCGGACCGCCTGGATGAATTCGTAGTCGCAATAGCCTTTCTCGATGTTTTGCGCCCAGATCCTGTCTGTCACAGGTACCTGAGTGGAATAGCTCAATATCCTGAAATCCCTGTCGATAAAAACGAGTGAAGCTCCAAACGACTGAGATGCAATGTCTACCAGAGTATCGTAATTGCTCACTCTGCCGGCCACATCGGAGAGATATGCGTAAAAGCTGCTGCTATGGTGGCTGGCGAGAAAGTCCTGTGCATAGTTGAAAGCAGGGACAAAATCCTCTTCGGACACCACCGCCAGGCTCTTGCCTCTCAGCTCTGAAGCCTCCTCATTATACAAAGTTATTTCCTTTTCCCCTCCCACGATAACACACAGAGAGGGTAGATCATCCGTATGTTTACCGTAACTAAAATACAAAGTCGCTCCTTCGTCTGAAGATGTCTTTCCATCCCACAGGCGGACCCTGTCCACGTCTTTTTCCGAGTTATCTTCAGCAATGGATATTCTGTACTTTTTTCCTAATATTTCAACGATTCTGCAAAATTTCACGGATACCGTTTCCTCCCTCCTCCAACATCACTTTTGCGGGATCTGTTTATTATTCTCCTGCCATGACAGTAGTACACCATAACCAAATTGTCAACAATTTATCATGCATCGTGCACCTATGAAAATACAAGCGCCTCTAATAAGATAATGCCATCCAAGGATCTGAGTGCTTTCCCCGGACCCGGTCCCGTGCTCAGATTACCGGGCAGTCAATGCTGCGATCCCCTGAAAGGAGGAATTTAATGTACGATAAGCTATTTGAAAAAGGAAAAATCGGTAATGTTGAGATCAAGAACAGGCTGGTAATGACCCCTATGGGAACAAATCTGGCAGAGCTGGACGGAACCGTAGGTCCTGCCATGCTGGCCTATTTCGAAGAGAGAGCAAAGGGCGGATGCGGTCTCATCATGCCTGAGATCTGCAGAGTAAACGACGTTACCGGAGCAGGAATGTTCCGTCAGCTGTCTGCAACCAGCGACCGTCACATCCCTGGCCTGGCAAAACTGGCCACAACTGTACACAAATACGGATCCAGGATCTTCATCCAGCTCCACCATCCGGGCAGAGAGGGCGTGTCCGCACTGATCGGCGGTCAGCCTTGCGTATCGGCATCAGACAGGATGTGCAACGTTTCCAAACAGGAAACCAGACCGATGACCCTGGACGAGATCCACGAGCTGGTAGGCCAGTTCGGAGACGCAGCCCTGAGATGCAAGAAGGCCGGCATCGACGGCATCGAGCTTCACTGCGCTCACGGCTATCTGCTCCAGCAGTTCCTTTCACCTTACACAAACAAGAGGACTGACGAGTACGGCGGCAGCTTCGAGAACCGCATGCGCATCGTCCTGGAGATCATCGAAGACATCCGCAGGAAATGCGGCTCTGATTTTCCTCTGGGATGCCGTGTATCTGTAGATGAGTTCCTGGACACCATCGGCGTTACCGAAGATTACATCCACATCCAGGACGGCATCAAGATCTGCAAGACTCTGGAGGCCGCCGGCGTTGACTTCATCGACGTGAGCTGCGCCCTCTACGAAACAGGCCTCATGGCAATCGAACCGGTTTCATTCCCTCAGGGCTGGAGAAAGCCTTTTGTAAAAGCAGTAAAAGACAACGTATCTGTTCCTGTTATCGCCGTTTCATCCATCCGCGAGCCTGCGGTTGCTGAGTCCTTCCTGGATGAGGGCGTTGTGGACTTCGTGGGAATGGGCAGATCCTGGCTGGCCGATCCTGAATGGGGCAGAAAGGTCCAGGAGGGCAGAGAAAGCGAACTTAAGAAATGCATAAACTGCCTCAGATGCTTCGAGACTCTCATGAGCCTCAACGCACAAGGACTCCCTCTGGAGTGTGCCTTCAACCCTAGAACATGCAAAGAGTATCGCTACGGCGACCTGGAGCCGGACACTGGAGACCATAATGTAGTCGTTATCGGCGGCGGCCCTGGCGGAATGACAGCAGCCGAAACACTGGCAAAGAGAGGCGTAAAAGTTACTCTGATAGACCGTCAGGAATCTCTGGGCGGCACTGTTAACCTGGCAAAAAAGCCTCCGCTGAAAGAGAGGATGGAATGGATCGCAGATTACTTCAGAGACAGCTTTGATCGTCTGGGCGTTGATGTTCAGCTGGGCAAAGAGGCTACAGTTGAGGACATCGCAGCTCTCGAGCCGGACGCTGTGATCCTGGCTACTGGATCAGCAGCTATTTTCCCTAATTCCATTCCTGGCGTTGAGGGAAGCAACGTTTACACCATAGAGGAAGTTCTCACAGGAAAGAAAGATCTTTCCGGAAAATCAGTTGCCATGGTCGGCGCCGGTCTTACGGGTCTTGAGGCAGGTGAATTCCTGGGCGACAAGGGCTGCAAAGTCACCTTCATTGACATGCTGAAGGAAGCAGGTACAAACGCATACAAGAACAACGTTCTGGATGTTATGTCCAGGCTCCAGAAGATGGATGTGGCCTGGGAGCTGGGCAACGCCCTGAAGTCCATCGAAGCTGACGGCGTCGTAATTGAAAACGTTGATACAAAGGAAGAAAAGAAAGTGACAGCCGATGCTGTAGTTCTTTCTCTGGGATACAAGCCTGACCAGAGCCTGAAGGCCGGGCTGGAAGAGAAGGGCATCCCTGTTTGCCTGGTCGGCTCTGCCATCAAGGACGGCACCATCGCCCCTGCCACAAGAACAGGATATGAAATCGGTGCAAACCTTTTCAGAACTCCTGAACCGAGCTTCGTGATCACTAAAGACGAGCTGGGCAACTTCGCCAAGGTTTCCAACATGAGGGGACAGGAAGGTGTATACATGGCATACCTCTCCTATCCTGAAGCTATTGAAAAACTGCTGCCTCCTCCACTGGAGCCATTCATGCTCCCTGTAGTAACAGTCAGCGTCTGCCACATCAAGGATCCTACATTTGCAGATAACTACTATGAGACCATTCTGGGAGTTTACTGCACATACAAGGGTCAGGTAGGTCTGTACACCATCAGCCTCCTCCTGGGCGGACCTGGTGCTGAAATGGCCACACAGCTGGGCCGTGACAACTCTGCAATCCCTAAGAAGCTGGATGCCGAGTTCTTCATCCGCAAAAACGATGACGGCAAGGTAACTGTAGGCGTTTCAAGAAGAGGATATCAGATCGTAGATGCTGAGCTGCAGCTGGGAAGCTATAACAGCCCGCTGACACACGTGCTCTACCAGGCTCCTGCGCCAGGCAAGGTAACATCCGGAAGCGGTTACTATTTCCACTTCGACCGTCTCCCTGACGAAACAGGAAAGTTCGTATTCAAGAATACCGGCCTGATCCGCAACGTGTGCAACTACACCTACGATGCATGGACACCTGGATACATCAACAAGCTGGAGCTCCACTCAAGCCCAGATGATCCATGGGGCTGCCTGCCGGTGAACACCATTATCGGCGGTGCATACGCTGAAAACAATCTGCTGATCACTTCTCTGGAATACCTGGAGGATGTGGATCCTGAAGAGCTGATGCTCAAAGTCATCCCTGCATGGTACGACCAGACAGCATTCATGAAGGGCGGAAAGAAGTAGATCTGCTGTTCGCGATGGAAAAATTTACGGAGGTTATTACGATGAAGGATTTTGAAGGAAAAGTAGCAATTATCACTGGTGCAGCTTACGGCTTCGGCAAGGAGTTCGTGAAGCAGGCGGCTCAGAGAAAAATGAAGATCGTAGCCGTTGATATTATGGGCGACGAGCTGGCAAAACTGGATTCAATGGCTAAGGAGTGGGGCGCAGAGGACATCACTCTGGTCACCGCCGATGTGGGCATTTACGAGGAGACGGAAAAGGTCGTAAAAACCGCTCTCGAAAAATACGGTCACATCGACCTGCTCATGAACAATGCCGGCATTGCCGTTCCTGGCAAGGGCTACGACCTGCCTCTCAGAGACTGGGAGTGGATCGTCCAGACCAACTTCATGGCCCACGTTTATTTCATGAGACAGGTAATTCCTGTAATGCTGAAGCAGGGCACTCACTGCAACATCATGAACACCTGCTCAGTGGCCGGCGTCATCAATTTCACAGGAATGGTTCCTTACTTTGCCACCAAGCACGCGGCCCTTGCTATGTCTGAGAGCATGAACTACGAGCTGCAGGCTCAGGGCGCTGACATCGCAATGGGTGTTTTCTGCCCTGGATACGTGCAGACCAACCTGGATCACTCAGAGTGGTACAGACCTGAGAGATTTAAGGACGACAGCGATCCTTACTATCAGAGCGAAGCCTTCAAGAAGGGCCAGGCTGGGGCAAAATACGTGATCGAGACAGGCCACCCTATTGACGGCATCGGCGATCTGGTGTTCAAGGCTATTGAGGAAGACCAGTTCTACGTGCTGCCTCACGATGAATATGACGGCCTGCTGAAGATCCAGACCGGCGAAAAGCTTCAGCGGAAGAGCCCAAATCTGGCTGAGCTCATGGCAATGCTGAAAGGAGCTGCTGAGAAATAAATGTGTAGTCTGCCATGACAGGCATTCCTCCTTACGGGTCGCAGATTTAACTGCGGCCCGGTTTTTGGTTTTTGTCAAGGTCCGCTCAGCGTTTCCAAATACTTATGAGTACGTCCGTATTCGCTTTTTCCCACTTCGGGATTCCTGAAAACTTTGGACATTTTTTGAACAGCGTCCAAGCTCTTTCAATGCTACAATAATTGGCAAAGTGTTCCTTTTAAAATATGAATACTATTATTTTGAAAAGACTTGTCAGAGGGCTTTAGTATGAACTACATTAGTAGCATTTACTATTATTATGGAATTTTTCCCTTCGTTTCAGCATTATTATTAATATTGTTCCTTATTAGCGAGCACAAAAGGAATACAGCTCAACGAAAAGCTGATAAAGCTGAAAGAGTTGTCAAAGAATACTTGCAGTTTATCAGTGATGACTTGAACAACCTGAAAGTTTCCAATAACAACAATCCCAACATTAATTCTGTGCGTAGACGGATAAGGGAGATTAAAACCACCTTGGATGAAAAAGATATAATAATAGAGCAAAAATCCCAGATAATAGCTGATAAAGAAAGAGAGCTTGGAAGACGCAATAAAGTATTTGAAAAAATAATGACGAGCAATCTAACCGCAATGCCATATCTTGCAGGAATGATGGCTGATTTTTTGACCTATGATATTGAAGTACTAGCTAAGAAGCTTGACTGGGGTACAAATCAAGCTCGCGAAAAAAAGGTGCAAGACATCAGAGTGATCCGCAATGAGGCAAAGGAACGAATCGAAGCTGCCAAAGAAGCTGAATATGAGCTTAATTATCTATTAGAACTGTATCCCGAGCTGCAGGATGTAATAGATACCGATTACAAAGAACTTTTTATTTACAATTCCCTTGAACAAATGTCTGATAATTACGACCGTACCAGGCAGTACCTCACCTCCTCAGAATGGCAAAATTTATCTTTTTCTGAAAGAAATCAGCTTGCACTAGATAGGTACGTTGAAAGTAGAAATAAGAACAAGTGGCAGATCGGCCGTGACTATGAAGAATCCATAGCTTACAACATGTACGAAAGTAATGGATGGCAAGCCAATCCCATTGGTATTACAAAAAAACTTGAGGACATGGGGTAGGGACATTATTGCAACTAGAGGAAATGAAGTAGAAATTGTCCAATGCAAATATTGGAGTAAAACAAAGGTCATACACGAAAAACATATTTTCCAATTATTTGGGACTTCTGTCTGTTATTCACTTGAACACAAAGAGGAGGGATTGATTGTATCACCTGTCTTTGTAACAAATATCGAACTATCTCCAGTTGCTCGTGAAGCTGCTAGGTATCTAAATGTTCGCGTGATAGAGAATTATCCAATGAAAGAATATCCCCGCATTAAATGCAATATTGGCAAAGACGAATATGGATTCAAAACTTTCATATATCATCTACCAATGGATCAACAGTATGATAATGTCAAGATAAATGCTGCTAAGGGAGAATTTAAGGCATACACTGTTAAAGAAGCTGAGGATAAAGGTTTCAGAAGGGCCTATAGATGGCATAATAATAGTTGAATATCCAACATTAAATGCTAAACGATCGTATAGAATATATAGTATTAATGACCCACAGCGAGGTAAATATGTACGCAAATTATGGGGAGACCGGAAATAATATCTATAGTCTATGCATGAATATCGACCTGGATATTCATGTCCTGGACAATATGCTCGAAAAGTGTGATGCAAATTTTATTTCATCAAGTGACGATGATGACTATTGCAGCATGCTTGCAAATCTGTATGAAGACTTTAGCATGTATAATCATATAGACGAAGAACAATGTGGTTCGTTTCTTTTAAGTGTCACGAAGTGTTTTCTGAAACATGGTTTTGATGTAAAAAAATATGGATGCGAATGTCTTGATGCTTTGTGCTGGGCAGATGCCGGATCATACACTTTGGAGATAGCCGAACTTCTTCTGGACAACGGTGCAGGCCTCTATTTTGAAGACGAAGATGAGAGAGCAGACGACACAGATGAATGGAATGATGATAGCGATTATAGCGTATTGAGTTCTATCGCCGGGACTTTGGGGAGATGGGAAACCGGTCTATGGGAAAACGCCAATCTCATGACAGCTTATTACATGATGGTGAAACGTGCAGAAGAGGGCCGGGACTATCACGGTATCAGGGCGGCAGAAACGTGTATAGGTCTTTCAGTTGACAAAGTCGAAAAGATAAGTGTTAGTCTAGATAATAAAAGTTTTAATGAGCATCAGAATCAAGATTACAAAGACGGACTGGTTCTATGGTGCGACGGTCACCCTCTGATATTGCGTGAATATTCAGAATTGTTCGTTGATCCCATGATCATTAATGATTGCGTTTCATCATATGATGTCTCGGATCAGTATGCTGAAATAATAGGTGCAAGAATCAGTAGAATCCAATTCATCGGAGCCAGCTATGCGCTCATAAGCTTCGATGACAGAAAGCAGAAAATCCTTGTTGCACGCATTATGCTTAGTGAAAAAGGTAATTGTCACGGAGTAGCTGCACTTGTCAGCAGTATTGAGATTAATAGGGTGGCCTTATCCGACATAGAGAATATTTACCTGATTGACGGCACGGTCTATTCTCATGACGTGCGAGTGTATGAAGAAGAGGCAATCTTTCTTAAAGGAAAAGAGAGTGATATTCTGATCTATTCTGAGGAAATTGCACAAGAGCAATACACTTTAAAGGCACTTAAAACAGACAAAACAATCATGCGAGGAAAATATCGGGAAATGCACTGTCCAAATATTAGCTTCAGCAAGGTCCTGACTGCCGATGTAGCTGGTGTCAAAGAATTGGAATTTCAATGTGAGGATGGATTCTTATACTTCAAAGCAGACGCATACACAAATGTAGATATATTATTGAGTCCAAAAAGATTAGATAAAATCCTGAGCACGTTCCTATATGATAATGACTACACGGAAATAAAGTTTTTCCCGGTAGAGTTGAAATAATGGTACGTACCCATCAGTAAGGAACTCTATTCTCTTGATGCCATTTTCCTAGCGGAACGTAAAAAGATCAGCATCAGGGCGATATTGACGACAAGTACCACAACGCTTCCCTCAATTTTACAGATGCCGCCGGACAAGATCACGTTATCAGACGGAGTCATGCTGTAGAGACTTGGATAATCATCTGCCAGACTTACTCCGCCGAGAACGATACCTCCCACGATGTTCCATATTGCATGAGCCATGATTGGAGCAAGCAGGGTTCCTTCTGCTTCATATAAAGCTGTGGTAAAAAGGCACATCGTGATTATATTCATGACCGGCAAAAGTCCTGCTTCAAATGCACCGCCGTGCATCAAACTGAACAGCGCTGTGGAAACAACGATTGCCGCAGGAAGATTATATTTTGTCCTGAGCAATTGATAAATGTATCCGCGAACCAGAAGTTCCTGCATGATCACATTGATAAAAGCTGAAAAAATCCAGAGCCAAAGCATCTGGATATGGTTCTTATCTGTAATCACCAGCTGATGAGATGCCAGAATAATCCCAGCTGATGCACATATCCAGATAATTCCAACAATTGTCCCGACCAGCATTCCCTCTCTGGCATTCGCTGCAATGGGGATTCTCACCTTATTTTTTTCTATAAAGAGAAATACGACTGTGAACAAAATCATCGATGCCAGCAGAACAAGTTCGGCAAAGAACATCCAGACAGCCGGATCCTCAGCTGGAATGTCTATCGCCGTACAAACGGCCCATCCCATAAAGAATACTGCGATCTTCATAAAAGTGATCAAAGCTTTTTTCATTCGATGGCCTCCACATCCACAGCACGATTTTAGTGTTATAATCATTAGCCGTCAGTCAAAGAATTATTATAGACTGGTTTTGTCATCTGGTTCTGCATTTTTCCATAAAAACGGAGGTTGTAAATGTCCCTGCACATCGTACTCGTCGAACCTGAGATCCCGCCGAACACCGGAAACATCGCCCGCACCGCAGCCGCCACCGGCAGCGTGCTTCACCTGGTGAAGCCCCTTGGCTTCAGTCTGGATGAAAAGAGCCTTCGCCGTGCCGGCCTGGACTACTGGCCCTATGTAAAGCTTGAGATCCATGAAAGCCTGGATGATTTCCTTGAAAAATACGGAGACCGCAGGATGTGGCTCTCCACCACCAAGGGCGAAAAGCTCTACACGCAGGCCGAGTTCCGCGACGAAGACATGCTTCTTTTTGGAAAAGAAACCGCCGGCCTTCCGCGAGACTTCATCGAATCCCGAAAAGAGTGGGCCATCCGCATACCAATGAGCAAAGAAACCCGCCTGCGGTCCTTCAACCTCTCCAACTCCGCAAACATCGTGCTGTTTGAAGCCTTGAGACAACTGGATTTTCCAGGGCTGAAATAACGCTTGCATAATGGTTTTTCAGGAGGATCTCTGGTGGATATCCATCCAATGGGGTCCACATGAGGTCCACATTTGCAGGTTTGGAGTCATTCTGCAAAATCGTAAAGGTTATTTTAGCATATACTCGATCTGGTCAATGATATCGTTGATGGTCCTCAGGTTCAGAGGATCATTTGCTGTCTCATAGGTAAGAATCAACCGATCATTAATAAAAATATCATTTTGTTCATAAATCATGAGCTTTTTCATTGCATTAGATGCGTAATGCTCATTATCCACAATGCCCATATGTTCCAGAGGCTCATAGGTCTGAGACGCCCATGTTTCAAGAAAAACATCTCTTGGCTCCTTCCACGGTTTTACAAGAATTCTTAATCCTTCTGACAGCTGATAATATGCTTCATCATATATGCCATACAGATCCAACTCTGTAAAAACCTCCGTCATTTTCAGGCGGTTCATACCATGAATCGCTATTTTGTTAAGCATTAAAACATACTTCTTCTGAGCCAGCTCCCTTGCAATCGACATATCATTTTGCCGGATAAATACCCTCATCCTCGTTCCAGGCTGTACATAGTAATACTGAAATGTTCCATTATTTCTTTTCGAACTCCAAATAGAACCTTCAGGAGCTGTTTTCAAAAACAGTTCGGTTTTTGAAATAAGATCGCTTAGTACACGGAACCATGTGTGGATATCAGTATTCTTATTCCTGTTCATTCTGTCCGGGTTACCATTTCTGATGTTAATATTAGTAAATCGATTCATACCAAGTACCCTTCCTATTTACTCCAGTAAGCGATGTAAAAGCATTCTCCACTGTGTATTTCCATGTTTCAACCAGGCATAAGCAAAAAGGTATTCTGATGTCGGAAGTATGTATTTTTTTGTAAATGGGGGGAGGGAGGCTATCATATTTGTGGCCGTATGCCGATGGAATGGAGCTGTAAAATTCACGAAGAAATGGAGTTGCAAAACAAGTGAGGTGTACGGCAGCTATCTTGTTCGGCACTATCTACATAACTATCAGTATGACTAAACTGATGAACGGCTGAACGGCTGAACCGCTGAACCGCTGAACCGCTGAAGCAGTATTTTTCTTATAATCAGAATTTATACTGCTCAAATTATATATATGATAATACTGACATTACTTGAAACAGTTCCAGATTCCTTGCCGAGCAGTACTGCTGGCCGAATCTGCTTTTTTTACTGCTCCAGGTGCCTGTCACGAGCAGTACTGCCGGCCGAATCCGCTTCTTCTACTGCTCACGGGACACGTCACGAACAGTACTGCTAGCCGAATCCGCTTCTTCTACTGCTCCCGACGCCCGGGCCGAGCAGTTCTGATGACCAAATCTGCTTCTTCTACTGCTCCAGGTGCCTGTCACGAGCAGTTCTGATGACCGAATCTGCTTTTTCTACTGCTCCCGTCACCCGTTACGAGCAGTACTGATGTCCAAATCCGCTTTCTCTACTGCTCCCGACGCCCGAGCCGAGCAGTACTGCTGGCCGAATCTGCTTTTTCTACTGCTCCCGTCACCCGTTACGAGCAATACTGATGTCCAAATCCGCTTTTTCTACTGCTCACGACGCCGGGCCGAGCAGTACTGATGTCCAAATCTGCTTTCTCTACTGCTCACGACACCCGGGCACAGACACATTAAGTAAAGATATAAGAAAAAGAACCGCCACATTCATCCAAACGCGGCGGTTCTTTGATTTTTCATGGTGTCCCAGAGAGGATTCGAACCTCCGACACCCGCTTTAGGAGAGCGGTGCTCTGTCCCCTGAGCTACTGAGACATATGATTACCTTTTAAAACTACTTCACTCGATGTATCCGAATGCGTTTATAATGTTACCACGAATCGCTGATTATTACAAGAATAAAAGCTGGCAGCATATTCTAATGGATTTTTCCAGTTCTCCGGGTTCTTGATCCGGACATTATTTTCCGGCGGTTACAACGAGATTTCTCCAGTTGGAAATCCCGCGGTAACTTCACAGGAAAAATCTTGTACGCTACCACGGGATATCAGTTTTTTCAATTCTCGGGGTATTCCGAGGCAACCGGAGTGAGTGATCCGGGTATTCAGAAAAGCAGGCTGAGCCTGCCCACTCAACAGTTCCTCAGGCCTCCTCATCTTCCACCATGTTCAGCAGCTCACCTGGCTGGCATCCAAGATACCTGCAGATGCTCTCCAGAGTTGAAAATCGGATAGCTCTGGCATGGTTGTTTTTCAACACCGACAGATTTGCCGGCGTAATGCCGATGGCATCCGACAACTCCCGGATGGTCACACCCCTGTCCTCCAGAAGCCTGTCCAGATTCACCTTTATCGCCATATTGTTTGTCTCCTTCCAAGTCCCAGCTTCTCATTCAAGGTCATCATTAAAGGCCTTCATTCAGAGCTCAGTCTCTCTTTCAAAGTCCAGCCTCTTCTGTCGTTGCCAACAGAAAATTCCCTTAAGGCCTCAGATCGTAAGCCTGGAATCCTCTTCATAAGCAGCATACACATCCAGAAATCGGGCGATTGAGTACATTATAAAGGCATTAAACACAAACAGGATCAGCTGCAATGTAATCTCCAAGTTGAAAATCTCAAAAAGCCCTGTCTTCACCCCATCTACAGATGCATATACCAGCTCCCACAGCGCCAGGAAAACGAAAATATTTCCGGAACTTCTGAAGGTGCTGCAGCAGCTGCGAGCCTTGAACTCCTTGGGATTAGTAGGCAGCACCATTATCTTGACCATAATCGTCGTAACCCCGGCCACCATGCTTACCATATACAGAAAATGCATAATCTGAACAGCCGATTTGTCAGCAGACCCAACAATCTGCGCCAACAAAACAATCAGCCCCGGAATACCTGCCAGCATCATCAGCAGTGTAAAAAACGCCGTTATTTTTTCAGTAACGCTCAATCGGAAATTCTCTCTGCTCATCATATGTTTCATGACATTCACCTCACGATCCTGGAAAAAAATTTGTCGACCTGCCCGGGCTTGCGGGATTCCGAAGATTCATCCCGTTGAGGAAATGTTCTTTAGAACGCCGCGCATATCGAAAAACGATATGTTTTCTCACCTGCATAATACATCAGAGCATATCGATTATCAATATGTTTATTGTATTTTTATTATTAAATTATTTCCTGCCGGAATCAGAATAAATTTGATGAAAACTGCAAAAAAATCGTCAAACCTGATTTTCGGACAAAAAAATCCCGGGAAGCCTTGCTGCCCGGGATTTTAACCAACAGGAAAAATTCTTTCCTATTTCTTTCTCTCTTCCTTGCTGCTCCGCAGCAGTGGAAGTTTTCATCTTATCAAATCACAAATGCGGTCACTCTTCCTTTTCGTACCTGCTTCCCGTGATCATGAACCGGACCCATTCCGCCAGGTTCACGCTGTGGTCGCCGATCCTCTCCAGATACTTTGCCACCATCAGGCTGTCCAGACCCTGCTGGGCGGACTCCACATTTTTTGATATGTCTTCAGCAATGTCGTTCTTGATGGAGGCGAAATAACTGTCCACCACGTCGTCGGCCTTGCGCACCGAGTCAGAAAGCTCCAGATCCCTTTCCACATATGCTTTTACAGCGTTGCGCACCATCTCTGACGCGGCCCTGGACATCTCCTCGATTTCCCTCATGGAGCGGTTGTTCTGCACCCCAGGCGCCAGGTATTTGGCCACCTCGGCGATGTCCTCGGCGTGGTCACCGATGCGCTCCAGATCTGAGATCATCCTCATGGCGGCGGACACCGCCCGGAGATCGCTGGCCACAGGCTGCTCCCTCATAAAAAGCTTAAGACACTGGCTCTCGATCTGGCTCTCCATGTCGTCGATCTCCTGCTCCGTCTCGGAAATGGCCGCCTCGAGGGCTGTGCTTGGCTTTGCGATCATGCTGATCGCCATGTCGATGCCGTTTTCGCACATGGCGCCCATCTTTGCCAGGTTGACCTTTACAGCCTCAAGCTCCTGCTCAAACTTGTTCCTCATTTTCTCTCCTTATTTCACTTTTTTCTGAAAAAAAGTATTTTCATCCTTCGTCAGGCACCGGGCATCCAGCAAGTTCCATATCGGCGCAGGCTGCGCGCCCGCCTTGGCCGCCGGACTCCGGTGTAAGAGGCCGTATCTCTAGCCGAATCTTCCCGTGATGTAGTCTTCTGTCCTCTTGTCCTTCGGCTGTCCGAATATCACATCGGTGCTGTCCATCTCCACCATCTCTCCCAGGAGGAAAAAGGCGGTCTTGTCAGAAATTCTTGCTGCCTGCTGCATGTTGTGGGTCACGATGACTATTGTGTAGTTGTCCTTCATCTCCTGTATCAGGTCCTCGATCATTGTGGTTGAGATAGGATCCAGGGCGGATGTTGGCTCGTCCATGAGGAGCACGTCCGGATCCACCGCAAGGGCGCGGGCTATGCACAGCCTCTGCTGCTGTCCTCCCGACAGTCCGAGAGCGCTTTTCTTGAGGCGGTCCTTGAGCTCGTCCCAGATGGCGGCTTTTTTCAGAGACTCCTCTACGATCTGATCCAACCTGGCCTTGTTCCTCTCCCCGTGGATCCTCGGGCCGTAGGCTATGTTGTCGTATATCGACATCGGAAACGGGTTTGGCTGCTGGAAAACCATTCCCACGTTTCTCCTGAGTTCGTTCACGTCGATGTTCCCGTATATGTCAGTCCCGTCGAGGATGACCTTTCCTTCCACGCGGCAGCCATCCACCAGGTCATTCATCCTGTTCAGTGTCCTGAGCAGGGTCGACTTTCCGCAGCCGGACGGACCGATCATAGCTGTGACCTCGTGAGGCTTGATGTCCATATTGATGGCCTTCAGGGCCTGAGTCGTATCGTAGTAGAGATCCAGATCCCTGATCTTGTATTTCAGGTTTTCGTCTGATGCTGTTCTTGTCACCGTCTGCGTTTCCTCATCTGCTCTCTCCCGGGCCAGGGCTCCTGTGCCTGCAGTGTTGAGAATTCCTATTCCTTCCATATTCTTCCTCTTCCTCCGTAAATGACGCCGTGCGTCTGTTTCTTTTTTTTCCTTGAAAAAGCCCCTGCGCTTCAGTGCTACTTCGCGGCTCCCTTGTTCTTCTCGTCAAGCTTCCTGGAAAGGTATCTCGCCAGAAGGCTGAAGCCCAGGACCATGATTATCAGAACCATGGATGATACGTTGGCGATCTCCACCGAGTGAGGATTCATGCTTCCCTCGGTCCTCATCACCCAGATGTGGAGGGAAAGGGTCTCGCCCGGTCTGAACACGTTGAGAGGGCATGTAGGGGATGTGATGTCCCAGTTGGCCCAGTTGAGGACCGTGCTCTGTCCCGATGTGTACAGAAGTGCTGCGGCCTCTCCGAAGCCTCTTCCCGCAACGAGGATGACTCCTGTGATTATTCTCGGGACGCAGGCCGGAAGAAGCACATGCCACAGCGTCTGCCACCTGGTGGCTCCGAGGCCGATGCTTCCGCTCCTGTAGTGGGAGGGGAGGGCAGCCAGGGCGTCTCTCGTGGTGGTGGTTATAGTAGGCAGGCTGAGTATGGTCACGGCCAGGGCTCCTGCCAGCAGGTTCCACTTCATTCCAGTCATCAGGATGAAGACCAGATATCCGAACAGGCCTACCACGATGGATGGCAGAGATGACAGAGCCTCGATGCTCATGGTGATCATCTCGGTAAGGCGGCCTTTTCTGGCGTATTCCGCCAGGTAGGATCCCGCGGCCACTCCCAGGGGAACGCTGATCACCAGAGACAGGAACACCAGATAGATCGTGTTGAAGAACTGGTTACCTATACCCATGCTGGTGAAGCTGAAAACTCCCGGATAGATGCTTGTGATCCCTTTTACTATGATATAGGCGGCAAGGACGATGAGCAGGAGTATGAAGAATCCTCCGATCCCGTAGAACACTCCGGTCATGAACTTGTCCACGCCTCTTACTCTCTTGTACCTGGAACTGTTTTCGTTCATGAACTCCTCCTATTTCTCTTTTACTCCTGAACGGGACAGCAGATGGATGACCACGATGCAGGCCAGGGAAATGATCAGGAGCAGGAGAGCCATGGCCCACAGAGCCATGTTGTACTCTCCGCCGTTTGCTGTATTTCCCATATCCGCGGCGATGGCCGCAGTCAGGTTGTTGGTTGGATAAAGGATACCCTTAGGAAATACCCTGGTCTTTCCGATGACCATGGCCACCGCCAGGGTCTCTCCAAAGGCTCTGGACAGGCCAAGGATTATTCCCGTGAAGATCCCTGATTTTGCCGCGGGGACCGACACCTTGTAGATCAGCTGCCAGCGGGTGGATCCCAGTCCGTAGGCTGCCTGTCTGTAGGAGTCAGGTACCGCCCTAAGAGCGTCCGCTGCTACAGTTGCGATGGTAGGGAAGATCATGATGGCGAGGACGATGCCCGCCGCCAGCACTGAATATCCTCCCATAGGCGCGTGAAGCTTGTCTCTGATGAACGGGACCAGGATGGTGAGTCCGACCCAGCCGTAGACTACCGAAGGGATACCTACGAAGATCTCGATGGCCGGCTGAAGAACCCTGGAGCCCAGGCGAGGGGAGATCTCCGCTATGAAAATAGCTCCCGCGAGGCTGAAGGGCACGGCGATGAGAAGGGCGAGTCCGCAGGTCATCAGAGAACCCATGATGTAAATGCTGGAACCGATGTGGCCGCCGCCCTCCCCCGGAACGTCCTTAGGCGCCCAGTTATCTGAAAACAGGAATTCGGCCACGCTGTGGTGGAACTGTGTGAACACTCCGGTACCCTTTACCAGCAGGAATACGCTGATTGCGATCGTAAGGGCGATTATGAATATTCCGCAGACGGTTACTATTCCCCGCCCGAGATATTCCTTTTTGAACATGTTGTCTTTCCTCCTGAGCACCAGCTGAACACATGCTGAACGCTGAATGTACGCTGGCTGAACACTGGCCAAGGGCGCGGGACCCTTATGTGCCCCGCGCCCCTGACTTGTTATGGATAATGTGTTTGGTTGGCTTATTTATCGTGGTTCTTGATGGCCTTGTCGCTCATCTTGGAGATAGCTCCGTATCCCAGGCTCTCAACGTTCTCTGCGTAATCATCGCTTGTGAGGAAGTCGATGTAAGCCTTCTCGATCTTGCTTGCCTTGCCCTTTGTGTACATGTGCTCATAACCCCATACGTTGTACTTGCCGTTGTATGTGTTCTTCAGGCTTGGCTTTACTCCGTCGATGGATACTCCTACAACATCCTTGTCATTTACGAGGTAGGAGAGAGCTACGTATCCGATGGCACCCTTGTTCTGCTTAACAGCCTCCAGGAGCGTACCGGAGTCGTCTGTCTCCAGAGATCCTGCTGTCTCTTCCTGTCCGCCGATGGCGTACTGCTTGAACAGCGCTCTTGTTCCGGAGGAAGAAGGTCTTGTTACCAGCATGATAGCCTCATCAGGACCGCCTACATCCTTCCAGTTGGTGATCTGACCTGTGAAGATCTTTGTGAGCTGATCAGTCGTGAGGTTCTTTACTCCCAGATCCTTGTTTACTACTGCGGCAACAGTGATGGTAGCTACCTCGTGATCCTTCAGCTCAGCAGCCTGAGACGCGTCCAGCTTTTCCTCAGCGAATACATCGGAGTTTCCGATATCTACAGAACCATCGTAAACCTGCTGAAGTCCTGTGCCGGATCCGCCGCCGTTGATGGTAACAGAAGCGTCAGGGTTCTCGGCAGTGAAGTCATCAGCTGCCTGCTGTGCCAGAGGCTGCAGGGCGGAAGAACCGGAAGCCGTGAGTGTGCCCTTGACCTTCTCTGAGGAGGAGGAACTGCTGCTGTTTCCGCAGCCTGTGAATACAGCTCCCGCCATTGCCAGTACGCAGGAGAGGGCCAATACCTTGAAGACTTTGCTCCTCTTTCCACTCTTAGATGTTTCTTTCATTTTTTTCTCCTTTAGGTAGTAAAATATATTAAAATATTGTTGGCTTATTTAGAGCCGGCTCACTAAGGCCCTCTGGCCTTACAAATACGCCTGGCTCCCGGAACCGATGACCCCATTCGCTCTTGATGGATCCGTCATCTCAAGTTCAATGACATTCTAAGATCACTGTGTAAAGTCAAAAAGCCAACTAATGTTAATTCACGGTTAATTATCGTTTTTCTTAATAGCATCTTGAAAAGGAGCCAGAACATGGAATATTCATTCGGCATCGATATCGGCGGGACCACTGCAAAAATGGGGCTTTTCCAGCTCCGCCAGTCTCCGGTCCACGACGAGAAGAACCCGAGGGAGGACGAGTGCGTCCTGCTGGAGCAGCGCAACATCGAGACCGAGGGCATTACTGATCCAGATGAATTTTTCCCGCACATGGGCCTTTCCATGCACGTGATGCTCAAGAGCCACGGCCTGAGTCCTGAGAACCTGGCGGGCATAGGCGTCGGCGTCCCCGGCGCCGTGAAGGATCACCGCACCGTGAACAGATGTGTGAACATGGGTTGGGACGTGACCGATATCGCTGGAAGGTTCCAGATGATCACAGGCCTCTCCAACATCCGCGTGGAAAACGACTCCAACCTGGCTGCCCTCGGCGAGATGTGGCAGGGTGGGGGAAAGGGATACTCCAGCGAGGTCATGGTCACCATCGGTACCGGCATCGGCGCCGGCATAGTGTATGACGGGGAGCTGATCACCGGAGCCAACGGGGCTGCCGGGGAGATCGGCCACATGAAAATGGTGGATGCCGGCGGGGAGCTGTGCTCCTGCGGGGGCACCGGATGTCTGGAGCAGCGGGCAGCGGCAGCCGGCATCGTGAAAAGGGCGCTGGCGCTCCTCAAGGAATACCCCCAGTATTCGACCATCCTCAGGCGAATGGCCTACGACCGTCTTACGGCAAAAGACGTTTTCGACGCCGCCCGGGACGGCGACCAGCTGGCACTGCAGGTGCGCCGGGAGACAGGGCATCTTATCGGAAAAGCACTTTCCTATGTGTCCTGCGTTTACGACCCTGAGGTCTTCGTGATAGGAGGGGGGATATCCCAGGCGGGAGAGCCATTCCTGAAGGACATCGAGAGATCATACAGAGAAAACGCCTTCCACGCCTCCAGGGACACCCAATTCAAGCTTGCAGAGCTGGGCCCGGCAGCGGGGGTCTACGGCGCCGCGAAGATCGTGCTTTAGACTGTGTCAGACAGTGCGTCGGTCAGAATCGCGCCCGGTTAAAGACCCGTTGACACGTTGATATACTAAGGAACAAAAGACATATAACAAAGAACTTTAAAAGCCCCGGCGGATCGGAATTTCTTCCTCTCCTCCGGGGCTTTTATAAAGAATTAATTTGAGGGGCTATTTTACTTCGGCAGTCTTGAAGATGATCTTGCTCTCTCCCGACATGCCTGCCGTCTTACCTCCGACGAGGTAGTCCATCCTGTCTGCATCCGATGTGGCCTTGAGCCTTGTGCCTATGGACAGGAGCTGAGAACCGTTCAGCTGGTCTGCCATGGCGTGGATGCCTTCCTTGTTGAACTGGGCCATTCCGCTGTTCAGCGTGGCTGCGCCGGCGCTGAGCTTGGTGGTGCCTGTGTACAGGTCTCCGGCTCCGCTGTTGAGCTTGCTGGCTCCAGCGCTGAGTTTTCCGGTCCCCTGGGACAGGGCGCTCATCTGTCCGGAAAGCTTCTGGAGAGCGGCCTTGATCTTGTCGTTGAAAGTCGTGGCCGTGGTAACTGTCGCTGTGCTGGCGGCGCTCCCGGCGGTCTGTGTCATCGCAGTCTTTACGCCGGCCTTGATACCGCTGGAAACGGTGGTATTCGTGCTGGCCTCTGTGGCTGCTTTCTCTGCAATAACATCTGCTGTATCATTGATCTTTTTCTGAGCCTCTGTAGGGAGCTGATCGATGCTCGTAGCACCGGCATTCTGTACCAGAACTCCAACTACCGACTGTTTTACGGACTGGCGCACGGTCTCCTTGACCGCGTCGTTCATGATGCTGTCAGTCACCTGCTGCGCACCTGCATTGATCTTACCGTCCTTGTCGGCCTCTGCAATCGCCTTTGCCTGTGCTCCGTATGCATTGATCTGATCATCTGTCAGTATCTGCGAGCTCAGGTCGCTCCCGCTTGACTTCACGCTCTTGTCCAGCTGATCCGCACCTGTGGCCAGCTCCTGTGTTCCGTTCTTCAGGGTCCCTGCTCCGGCCTGCAGCTGGTCGATGCCGGCCTTCAGCTCGTTAGTTCCTGCGAGGAGCTTGTCTGAAGCGGATACCAGCTGATCTAGCCCGCTCTCCAGCTGGCTGACCTTGCTCTCCACGCCGCTGGCTCCGGAGGTGTTGATATCGCTCATCACGCCGGACATGGCCGCGGTGTATGTTCCGTCTATCTGAAAGTTATCAGTGTGAGCCTTCACCACCACGGACTCAGGGATGCTGATTCCTGAAGCCCCGAGGCCGATGTTGCTGGCCAGGCCCGGGAAGGCGACGCCGATGCACATGTTGGTGTTACCGTCGTTTACCACCTTCCCGTTGCTCACGGAAATGTTGGAGAAATGAGTTCCGTCGAGCACTACTGCACTGGCCATCGTGTAAGGCTTTGTAACAGATGTGCCGTCTACTACCTCGGTCCTGTTCACATCGTAGTCGAAGTGGATCTCAACGTCGCCGCTCTTTCCGGCGATCTCGCTGGCAGATACTTCGTTGCCGTTCAGGTAATAGGAAACGTTCACGTTCACAGGGAGTTCCTCGTCGGTGTTGCCCTGGTAGTGGATGTCAGATCCGTTTGCCTTCCATGTCAGCTGATCCCCATCCTTTGTATACTTCTGATCTCCGGATGTGTTCTCTATCTTCTTCAGGTTCGATGTGTCGCTGATCTCGTCGGCTCCGGACTTGTTGGTGAGCCACTCGTTCACGACTACCTTTTCCTTGTTGCCGTCCGCGTCGAGGATCGCATATACGGTCTCGCTCTTGTCCTTCTTGCTGGAGCTGTTCTCGGAAAAAACATCGCTGTAGCTTCCGGTGCTGCTCGCGTCTGTGCTGTCAGACTTCGATGCAGCGTAGGTGCCCGCCCCGGCGGCTCCGATGAAAGATGTGGCGATCATCGCCACGGCCAGCGTGCTTGCGCCCAGCCTCCTGGCTGCCGAAGACTTTCCGGATGATAACCTTTTTTCTTTTTCCTTTTTCATCTTAAAATCCCCCTCAGAATAATTACTGTGCTGCGGCCTCGCTGCCGCCATTCTCGTGCTCTCTCCTGTAGACCTCCTTCAGGCCTTTTGTCGTTCTGCAGATCAGGCTGTCCAGTGCCATCAGCAAGGACGGAAGTACCAGTATTACTGAAAGCATGCTGATGATCGCGCCTCTCGCCATCATCTGGCACAGGGTACTGATGATGCCGATGTTGGAGTAGATCGACACTCCGAACGTAGCGGCGAAGAAGCCGATGGCGCTCACCAGTATGGATGGGATGGAGGTGCTCGCGGCGATTTCTATGGCCGTCCTCTTGGACTTTCCGGTCATCCTCTCCTGTTTGTATCTCGTGGACATCAGGATGGCGTAGTCGACCGTGGAGCCCAGCTGGATGGTGCTGATGCACACCGGAACTATGAACGGAAGCTCCAGTCCGGTGTAACCCGGTATGCCCAGGTTCACGTAGATGGCGAACTCGATGGTCGCCACCAGTATGAACGGCAGGGATCCGGATCTCAGCACCAGCAGGATGATCACGAATACCGCCGCGATGGAGATCAGGCTCACCACCTTGAAGTCCTTGTCGGTTATCTGGATCAGATCCTTCGTGGCCGCCGCCTCTCCGATGACCATTGCATTCTTGTCGTACTTGTGTACTACGCCGTTGATCTGATCGAGCTGCCTGTTGCACTTATTTGTGGACACCTTGTATGACGAGTTCACCAGGATCAGCTGGTGGCCCTTGGCTGTCAGGCTGCTTGTGAGCTCCGTCGGGAGCACCGACTTAGGTACTGATGTTCCCAGGAAAGAATCTATTCCCAGAACGTTCTCTACTCCGTCGATGTCTTTAATCTTATCGCACATCGCCCTGCCGTCCTTGTCGGACATGTCGGCGTCGGCGATTATCATGTGCGTCGTGCTTATCCCGAAGTCTTCCTTCAGCTTGTCGTTGGAGACGCTGAAGTTCCTCGGTCCGAGATCCACGTCGTTAGAGCTGCTGGAGAGCATCTTGGTGAAATCGTAGATCACGTTCTCGTTGTTGTATCCGTGGATGGCCGGCACCAGCAGAATGGCGAACACCAGCAGATATATCCAGAAATGACTGGTGAGTCCCTCTGCAAGCTTGCTGCAGTCCGGGATCAGGCTGCGGTGAACTGTTCTGTTCAGGAGCTTGCCCGATGCGAGGATCATGCAAGGCAGCACTGTTACGGCCGTGATCACGCCGAGCAGGCAGCCCTTAGCCATTACCAGACCAAGGTCTCTTCCCATGGTGTATGTCATGAAGCAGAGTGCGAGGAATCCCGCGATCGTGGTGACTGACGAACCTGTTACCGAGGTCAGGGTCTCGTCGATGGCCTTGGCCATTGCATCCAGCCGGTGTTCATCTCCGCCCATCTTGCCAAGCTGCTCCGCGTAGCTGTGCCACAGGAAGATGGAATAGTCCATCGTGACTCCCAGCTGGAGCACCGCGGCGATGGCCTTCGTGATGTAGGATATCTCCCCGAAAAAGATGTTCGTTCCCATGTTGTAGAGAATCGCCATTCCGATGGATATCAGGAAGATGAACGGTGCTGCGAAGGAATCCAGGAGCAGCATCATTGCCGCCAGCGAAAGGATGACCGCTACGGCCACGTACTTGAACTCCTCCTGCTGGCACAGATCCTTCAGATCCACTACCATGGCGCTTAGGCCCGATACATATACGTCTTTTTTCGTAAGTCCTCTGATCTTCTGCACGGCCTCCAGCGTCCTGTCGTCAGACGTAGAAGTCTTGAAGAAGACCACCAGCATGCTTGCATCCTTGTTCTTGAGATTTTTCCTGATCTCGGCCGGATACATCTCCTGAGGAACGGTAGGGTCGATCACGTCTTCCAGGTTAACGACGCTGTCGACGTACTTTACGTCCTTGATCTCGTTTGCCAGCTTGCTGACATCTCCGGTCTTCATATTCTCAACTACGATCAGTGAAAATCCGCCTTTTCCGAAGTCCTTCTGAAGCATCTCCTGGCCCTTCATGGTCTCGATGTCGTCAGGAAGGTAAGTCAGCATATCGTAGTTGATCCTCGTGGCCTTCATGCCGATGATGGACGGGATCAACAAAAGCACTGCCACTATCAGAATGATGTGTCGGTGCTTTACTACTTTTTCGCCGAATCTCATTTGTCATCCCCCTCAAAAGTTTTGAAATGCGCCTTTCCACAGCATTTCCCTTAAATTTACAATAGTTGACCAACGTTCAGTCTTTTTACGTTCAAGAGCATACCACTCTAGTGACCATTGGTCAATATTTTGTTGGTTTTTTTTTTGATTATTTTTTGTTGATTTTGAGCACCTTAATTTTTCAACAAAATCAAAGTGACTAATTGTGAATATGAGTCATTTTGCGCCTTGACGCGCAGTCAGTAAAATGATAGAGTTTCTTAGGAAAAGTTGCGTCTGCATGGGCGTCCTGGGCTCTCCGGGCCGTGCCGTGTGCAGCGCTGTTGGAAGAGTGACATAAATGGGAAAGAACGAAATAAAGAAGCGGAAGAAAAGAAAC
>Ga0129315_1000374_pt1 | contig 40226 bp, 38 predicted proteins | sample Cm827metagenome_FD_94432 | JGI IMG/M metagenome (GOLD analysis project Ga0129315, IMG submission 94432) | Eastern black-and-white colobus group fecal microbial communities from Wisconsin, USA - Cm827 metagenome | ecosystem: Host-associated > Mammals > Digestive system > Large intestine > Fecal... | reverse complement strand
GATATTTGGCTCTGTATCAAAATCTAAGAATAAAGATAAGTTGAATGTAGTTATAAAATGGAATAATACAGAAGAAACTATTGAATTAAGTAAAGTTAATAATAATGAAAGCGATTAATATTAAACTATTACGAATTGAAAGTTAATAAATTTATTTATTAACTTTCATCCTTTCCATTATCAACACCAATTTAAAACATAAACTAATAAAAAAGTGTCTACAAAGCAGACACCTTTTAAACTCCTAACTCTTAACCTTATCTATTCACTCTTCACTATTACCTATTACCTATTACTTAGCTACTCTATTATATAACTTAGTTAAATCATAAATTTCTTTTGCTAGTTTATCAGTAAAATCACTTTCTTTTGCTCTCCACATCCAGTTGCCTCCTAGAGTTGATGGGAAGTTCATTCTAGCTTCTTTTCCTAGTCCTAAGAAATCTTGCATAGTTGTAATTGCTAGGTAAGCAGTACTAGACCATACTCCTCTTATTAAACCTCTAGCAATACCTTCTTCGTAAGTTAAATTAAGATATTTCTTAGCCTTTTCTATTTCTGCTGTAGTTCCTGTTGAGTTGTACCAGCCACATACTGTATCATTATCATGAGTTCCTGTATAGGCTACGCAGTTTACTGGATAGTTATGTGGTAAATCTCCACTATCTTCTCCACCAAAAGCAAATTCAAGTATTTTCATTCCTGGGAAACCTGTATAATCTCTAAGTTTGATTACTTCATCTGTCATCATTCCTAAATCTTCTGCAATTATTTTTACATCTCCAATTTTATCTTTTATTGCTTTGAAAAGCTTAGTTCCAGGTCCCTTTGTCCACTGACCATTCTCTGCAGTTTTATCTCCATATGGAATTTCCCAATAAGCTTCGAATCCTCTAAAATGATCAATTCTAACTACATCGTATATTTTGAAACTCTCTCTAACTCTTTTTATCCACCAATCATATCCGTCTTCTTCAAGAGCCTTCCAATTGTAAATAGGATTTCCCCATAATTGACCTGTGCATGAGAATGTGTCTGGAGGACATCCTGCAACTGTTATTGGTTTCATATCCTTATCTAGGTTAAAATATTTAGGATTACTCCAAATATCTGCACTATCTTCAGCTACATATATTGGTATATCTCCTATTATATTTATTTTATTTTCATTAGCATATTTCTTTAAGTTATTCCATTGCTTAAAGAAAATATATTGAATGAATATCCAATAATTAATCTCATCTTTAAGTAATGTCTTATAATGATTTATTGCTTCTTTTTTTCTAAGTCTTATATCATCATCCCAATTATACCAACTAACTAAATCAAAATGATTTTTAACTGCCATATATAAAGAATAGTCTTCTATCCAAAATTTATTTTCAGCTATAAATTTCTTTAATTCCTTAGTATACTTTCCTTTTGAATTTTCATAAGCAATTCTAAGAACTTTATTTTTATTAATAAATAACTTTTGATATTCAACTGTATCTTCTTTTGATCCATAATCTAAATTTTCATAATCACCTTTATTTAATAAGCCTTCTTCTTCCAATATATCGAAATCTATAAAGTATGGATTACCAGCGAAAGCTGAAAAACATTGGTATGGAGAATCTCCATATCCTGTTTGCCCCAGGGGAAGTATCTGCCAATATTTTTGTCCACTTTTTTTTAAGAAATCTATAAATGAAAAGGCTTCTTTCCCAAAAGTACCTATTCCATACTTTCCAGGTAATGATGAAATATGCATTAATATTCCACTACTTCTCTCCATTTTACTACCTCATTTCTGCCAAAGTTTCATATATTTTACACAACATAGTATAACATTTTTAATAAAAGATTTGCAAAATTCTGTTTCAGGGTATAATCTTAAAATTTATAATAATAATTTTTATTATTCTATCCTAGGGTTTGTTGATTCTCTTTTTATTAATTCTGTATTAAGAATAATGTGTTTATTATCAGTTTTATTCATTATTAAATCTAATAATAAATCAACACTAATTTTAGCCATTTCCACTTTAGGTTGTATAACTGTTGTTATAGTAGGGTTATAAAATTCACTTATATCCATACCATCAAATCCTATAATTGAAATATCTTTTCCTACTATTAACCCTTTGTCTTTTATAGCCTTAGCACATCCTACAGCCATTATGTCTGATATTGCAAATATAGCTGTAACTTCATTATGTTCATCTAAAAATTTTTTAGTTTCTTCATAGGCTCCTCTATAATCATAATTACCTAAAATTCTATATTCCCTATTAACTGAAATACCATTATCAATCAAAGCTTGTAAATATCCAGCTTCTCTTCGATGACTAATTCCAATATCATATTCATCTCCTAGCATTAACGCTATATTTCTATGGCCACAATCTATTAAATACTTAGTAGCCGAATAGGCTGCTTTTTCATTATCTATGGATACTGATGAAAATTTAGATAACTCTTTTCCATACTTATGATTAATAGATGTTAGCACTACAGGAACATTAATATCTTTAAAGTCATCATTTTTTACGTCTGTAAAGTTGCCTCCAAGACATATAACACCTTGTAGTCTTTTTTCCTTTATTATGGATATTAAATTATTCATTTCATCATCACTTAGATAGTCATGATGTTCTAATATCATTGAATAACCAGCTTTAGATATTCTTTTACTAATTAAATCTAACATTTCTGAGAAAAAAGGATTAAATACCCCTTTTATTAATACCCCAATATTATTTGAATTGTTCTTTTTTAAATTTCTTGCACTGTTGTTTGGTATATAATTATTCTCTTTTATAATCTCTAAAACTTTTTCTCTTGTTTGCTCCTTAACGTCTGGATGATTGTTAATTACACGTGATACCGTACTAACCCCTACCCCAGCTATATTTGCAATATCTCTTATGTTAATCATAAATCCCTCCAAAATTCGACAAAATATTCGGTACCGTTTCCATTATCACCTATATTTTTATAATGTTTACCTTAATATAATACACTATTCCTTTACTGATCCAGAAACTAATCCACCTGCTATATACTTTTGGAAAAGCATAAATATAACTACAATTGGTGTAGTAGCCATTACTGCTGCTGCTGAATATTGAGTCCAATTTGCTGAGAATTGATCCTTAATAAATTTTTGTAATCCAGTTACAATAGTTTGTACATCTGCATTTTTTAATATTGCTGAAGTAAACATAAATTCACTATAAGCTCCTATAAATGCAAATAAGAATATTACTATTAACATATTTCTTAATAAAGGTAGTATTACTGATGTAAATACTTTAAATGTAGATGCCCCATCAATGTATGCTGCTTCAACTAATTCATCTGGAATACCATCTACTGCACCCTTTAAAAGCCAAATATTATATGCACTACCACCAGCTAATATAAGTATTAGCACTATTGGTTTATTAGTTAAGTTGTATGTGAAAACTATTCCCATTATTGCTGGTAATGCCATAGCAGCTGGAAACATTTGAAGAATTAATAAACTCATAAGTCCTTTTTTTCTTCCCCAGAATCTTAGCTTAGAGAAAGCAAAAGCTGCTGGAACTGATAACACTAATTGAAGAACTGCAACACTAGTACAAATAATTAGTGAATTTCTAAGCCATAATAAGAAATTTGTTTTTTCAAGTACTTTTACATAATTATCAAGTGTCCATTCTGCTGGGAAAAATGATGTTTGAGTAAATGAACTTCCCTTTGCCATAGATGCAGAAATTACAGCTACTATAGGAAATAATGTTATTAATATCATTATCCATATAAATATTCTTCCAAACCAAGCTGTTCTTATTTCATCAGGTCTTAACTTCTTTTTATACACGACTTTTTCTTTATTCATCGCCATACTTTTTGAATTTATTTCTATTTGCATATTATTCAACCTCCTCAAACTGACCAGATGCTTTCATTTGAATAACTGAAATTGATGCAATTATTATAAATATTATTATGCTAAGTGCAGATGCAATCTCAAATCTACCAAATTGCATTGAAAGTTTGTAATTTACTGATGCTAATATGTCTGTATATCCTGCAAATTGAGTATTTAATCTTGGAGGGTTACCTCCTGTAATTAAATAAGCTGAACCAAAATTATTAAAATTAAATGCAAAGGATGATATTATAAGTGGATATGCAGTTTTAGCTATTGATGGTATTGTTATGTTCATAAATTGCTTCCACTTGCTAGCTCCATCTACCTCTGCTGCTTCATAATATACTTCTGGTATTGCTGCTAAAGAACCTAAGCAAACATTCATCATATATGGGAATCCAAGCCATATATTAACCATTAATATACTTATTCTTGCTAAATTAGGATCTGTTAGCCATTTTATAGGTTCTTGAATTAAATTAATTTGCATTAAGAAATTATTTATTTGTCCATAGCTTCCATTAAATAATCCTTGGAATGATATAATTGCAACTGATGCTGGTAACGCCCAAGGAAGTATTAAAATTCCTTTATAAAATCCTCTTTCTTTAATGTTAGGGTTATTTAAAACTAATGCTATAACTAAACCTAATAAGAAGCATCCAAGGGTTGATATTATTGCAAAAATCATTGTCCATCCAAATACAGGTAAAAATGTTTCCTTAAATGGTCCCACCAAAACTTCTACAAAGTTTGATAAACCTACAAACTCAATTTCACCTTTAGAATATTGAGTATAATCAGTAAAAGCATAAAATACTGTTGATAATACTGGAAATAATGTGAATATACATATTGAAATTAGTGCTGGAGCTAAGAAATAATAAGCTTTAGGACTTTTACTCTTCATTCCCATTTAAAATCCCCCTTTGTAAAATGTAAAATGTAGAATGTAGAATTAAGGAAGAAACTCCCTAAGGAGTTTCTCAAAATTCTAATGCATAATGCATTACCCATTATGCATTGTAATTACATCCTGTAATTATTTTATTTGTTTTATACCTTCTTTAACTTGATCAACTATATTCTTACCAGTAGTTGCTGCATCACTTTGACCAGAAGTTAATAATCTTAAATTATTATTTGCTGGTTCCCACATAGCTTGTACTTCAACTATATTTGGCATTGGAGTTGCAACCTTAGCTTGTTCCATAAATGCTTTAGTGTATTCATCATCAACAGTGTAGTCCTTAGCTACAGGAATTCTGCTACCAGTTTTATAAACTATATCTTGTCCCTTATTAACAAATTCCTCCATTAACTTCCATGCTAAATCTTTATTCTTAGAATTTTCATTAACAAATGAAGTTTGAACACCTAAGAAAGTACTTGGAGCATTTCCGTTTAATGTTGGCATTGGAATTACACCAAAGTTTAATCCTGCTTCTTTAGCACCAGCCACATCCCATGGACCTGAGAAGTAGAATCCAGCTTTACCTGAAGTGAATTCTCCCTTAGCTATATCCCCAGTAATGTCTGCTGCCATTAATTTATCTTTATTTACTAAATCAGAAATAAATTGAAGTCCTTTTATTGCTCCTTCATTTCCAAGACCTATATCACTTGGATCTAATGTACCATTATTATTCTTATAAACATATCCACCATTAGCTGAAAGGAAAGCAGATGAGAAATAGAAATCATTTATATTATAAACAAATCCAACTTCTTTTGCCTTAGCAACTAAATCTTCCATAGTTTTTGGAACTTCTTTAACTAGATCTTTATTATAAAACATTGATGTTGTTTCTTGAGCAAAAGGAATAGCATAAATCTTACCATCTAAAGTAACTGCATCAACTAATGCTTTAGAAGTATATTTGTCTTCTGTAACCATTCCTGCTGGTACTTCTGCAGTAATTCCAGCTTTTTGGAATGTTCCTAAATTATCATGTGGAACTCCTAAAATTATATCAGGTCCGTTATCACTTTGAGCAGCTTGTATCATTTCTTGGAATTTTCCTTGGTCTTCAACAACGCTAACTTCAACATTGTTTTCTTCTCCCCAAGCCTTAGCTACCTTTTCAAATTCTTGAACTTCGTTAGTAGTAAAGTGAGACCAAACAGTTAATGTTTTCTTTTCTCCTGAAGTACTACCTCCATCTTCACTCTTACTTCCACAACCAACAAATGCAGTTGTAGTAATTATACCAGCAATTAAAACTGCTAATAATTTTGAACGTTTTACCATAATATATTCCTCCCAAAATCTATTTTTGATCTTTATATTATAAACCCTTTTTAGGTTTATTAGCTTATTGATAACATTTTCAGGTAACCTTTCCGGTACCGTTTCCACTTAACCCTATAACCTACTACTATTAATAGCTTCTTTCCAAAGTAAAAATAGTATCTTGAATTCTAGTGCTTCATTGAAATTAGAAATATCATAATTTATGATTTTTTTTATCTTATCTATTCTATAAAACAATGTGTTTCTATGAATATATAGTTTTTCAGCAGACTCACTAATTTTAAGTCCTTCTCCCAAAAATACTTCTATAGTCTTAATTAGCTCATTATCTAATTTAGAAAAAATATTATTATACTGCTTATATGAACGAGTAATTTCTTCGTCACTTGCATTATTAACCATCTTTTCAAGTAATAAAGAATTTTCTCCGTAAACCTTAGATGCCAATTCATATTTTATGCAAATTCCTATATTTCCTTTTAAGTATTCAAATCTTTCTTTTAACTCTTTATATTCATGTATATTGCAATAAGTCATATAAACTTTTTTAGTTATATTCTTACTTATTAATTTGAATAACTCATTTATTTTTTCTTTGCTAATTTCATTTTTGCTTATAATTAGAATATATTCATCCTGAGTTACTATAATACTGTCATCTTCCAAAGGATTATTCTTTATTATTTCCAAACCTTTTTTTAATTGTTTTTCATTTATATAAACAAGTATTAATTTAAAAGGCTTGTACTTAATAACTTCTTTTAAGATATCATCCGAAAATTCCTTTCCCTTTAAAATATCTAGTATAATTTCCTCTTTAGATTTAACTGTATTTCCAAGCTCCTGCTCTAAAAAACATTTTAATAATGCTATACAGTTACTATAATTTTCATAAGTTTCTAATGTTAATTCTTCTGTTGGAATTTTAATTGAACAACTTATGGTTTTTATATTTTCTTGAGAAAGGAAATCTGCTAAGATAGCTCCATCTTTATCAACTAGCTTGAAGGGAATCTGAATTTCTTCACTTATCTTTTTAAAAGAATTTCTTAATCCATACATGAGCTCCCTCCCATATAAATTATTTACTTTCTGAAAACAGGTAACGTTTCCAAAAAATCAAGAATGAATTTGTATGTTTATTTTATACTTTTTCTTTCTATATTGCAATTATATAATTGGAATCGTTTTTATTCAATAGTATATTTGTACAATTCAGAAAACTTTTTTTGTACTTTTATCCAACATAGGTTGTTTTTTTACACAAATTATGTGTATATTACAAAAATAGTTAAGATAAACAAAAGTATCTTAACTATTTTTTAAATTATTTCATCTTTTTAATTGAATTTTTCATATCATTTATCATTGAAGAAACACTATCTTTAAAATCGCCACCTATTTCTTCAGCCTTATTAATTAATTCTGATATTTCTTCTGCAATTTCTTCAGTTAATTTACCAGACTTAACATCCTTGTAAAGCTCCTTCATTTTCTTTTCTATATCTTCCATACCCATAATTATAAACCTCCTAACTAATATATTATTATATTTTACCTTTAATAATAATTTATACTAGTTAGTTATGATAATCTTATATTTTCATCTAATAGTTTTATAGTAAGTAAACTGCAAATACTTCCTAATATTATACCAACTATTATATCTGATGGATAATGAACAAAAAGATATAGTCTTGAAAAAGCAATTAATGTTGCTAAGAAATAAAATAAAAAACTCCATTTTTTAAAATAATGTCCTAAAACTACAGCTGCTGCAAAGGATGAAGCTGTATGCCCAGATGGAAATGAAAATGATGATGGTGGATTTATTATTATACTTATATCTGGATATGTTATAAAAGCCCTTGGCCTTTGTACTATATTTTTTAATATTCCCTCTCCAATTAATGCATTTACTAATAAGGCAATTAGTAAAATAAATCCTACTTTTCTATACTTTTTCATAGATAACAATATTATTCCTATTATTATCCATAGAATACCTTTATCACCTAACGTTGTAATAAATATCATAATTTTATCCATAACAGGATTTGATAAGTTATCTCTAATGAAATTCAATATATTAATATCTAAGTTAATTATTATCTCTAACATATTCTCGCCTCATTTTTTATTTTTAAATTCCAAGAGTTTTTAACACACCTTCTAATACAGCTTTCCCATTCATTGTTCCATAAAGTTTCATATCAATAACTTCCACAGGTACTCGTCCATTAACTAGTTCATCTACTTGTGGTTTTTGGTATCTTACTTGAGGTCCAATTAAAACTATATCAACAGTATCAATAACACCTTCACATTGTGAAACTCCTAAAGCATCAACTTCAATTGCTAAACCCTTCTCTTTTGCTGCAGCCTTCATCTTATTAGCTAAAATACTTGTTGACATACCTCCTGCACAAACTAATAATATTTTTTTCATAAAAATACCTCCTGTTTTTTATAATTATATATTTTCAACACTCTTTTAAGCAAGGATACTTGTATAAAACATTTATTAATTAATACATTTACTATTACTTTTGATTACTTTTATATGAAACAAAGAGAGCTATCAAAAATTGACAGCTCCCTTATATAGTTTATTTTAAATACATATTATTTGCTTTTAATTTCTTTATTCATTTCAATTAATTCTATAGCTATATCCTTAATTGTTTCTGCACTCATAAGTTGATCTTCTGCATGCATTATTATTAAAGAAAACTCTAGTTTTTTTCCGTTAGCTTCATTTTGAATTAAACCAGAATGGGCATGATGTCCCTCTAGCAAAAATCCCTTAGCCTCATCTACCTTTTTTTCTGCTTCTTCAAAATTTCCTGCTCTAGCTTCTCTTATTGCTTCCATCGCTAATGATTTAGCCATTCCAACATTGCTTATTATTTCAAAAGCAACTAATTCTAGTTCATTCATTTCATCCTTCTCCTATCTTTTACATAGTTTCTACGTTTGAATTTAGTCCTTCTTCTTCAGCTTTTGCAGCTGCTTTATTAGATGCTATAACGAAAGGTGCATAAATTAATACACTGACTGCTAAGCATACAAATCCAACTACAAGTCCCATAATTTCTCCACCTGTTCCTACGAAAGGTATAAGTGGTCCTGGAGTAGTCCAAGGCACTCCATAAGCTATTGGTGGAATAATTTTTGCTACAATAGCTCCATATCCTATTAATAGGTTAACAACTGGTACTAATAAGAAAGGTATTATAAATATTGGGTTTAATACTATTGGTAAACCAAATATTACTGATTCATTAATGTTAAATAATCCAGGTCCTATAGATAACTTAGCTATATCCTTTTGATCCTTCATTCTTGAGAATATAAGAATAGCTATAATTAATCCAAGTGTACAACCTGATCCACCGTAGTTAGAGAATCCATCTACTAAAGCCCAAGTTGTTGGGAATGGAGCTCCCCATGCTGTTCCATTAGCTTGTGCGAAAGCTAAGTTAGCTGCATTTGGTTCTGCAAACATAGTATCTCTTACTGCTGCAATAGTATTTGGTCCATGTATACCCATTATCCATAATAAGTTTGATACTAAAGCCATAATTACTACTGATATAATACTATCTCCAAGTTTAGTTAATGGAGCTTGTAATAAGTTATAAATTATAGTATGAATTCCTCCACCATTAGTAATTTTACCTAATATAAAGTTAAGAATTGAGAAACCAACTGTTACTATTATTATTGGTAATAATATTTTAAATGTTCTAGCAACTGCTGGAGGAACTTGTTCTGGCATCTTAATTTCTAGTTTAGGTGTCTTAGAAAGTCTTGATAAAACTTCACCAACTACTAAACCTATTATTAAAGAAACGAATAAACCTTGTGGTCCCATATATTGCATTGTAAGGTTTCCATCAACTGCTGATGGATACATTATAAAGAATACTGATACTGCAGTTAAACCAGTTAATAGGTCATCAGCACCTAAGGATCTTGCAAGATTCCTTGCTATTAAAAATACTATTAAAATTGCTAAAATGTTTAAAGATCCATTTAATACTGGTGCAAATATAGCTTGATAATCTGCTAAATTAGGAATCAAATCCCCTAAATGTAAAAGTTTTGCTATAAATCCATCTGGATGAAGTAAAACATTATTTATTAATACCATTAATGAACCTGCCATTGTTAATGGGAAGGTTAAGATAAATGCATCCCTAACTGCACAAACATGTCTTTGGGCATTTAATTTTGTTGCAATTGGAACAAGTATTTTTTCCATGCTGTTTTCTAATTTTGTCATAAAGCTCATTGTGTTTTCCCCCTTATAATTTTTTATATTTATTAAACCTCTTGTTACTTATTAAATTCCAAGAGTTTTTAATACACCTTCTAATATTGCTTTTCCGTTCATAGTTCCATATAATCTCATATCTATAACTTCTACAGGAACTCTTCCTTTAACTAATGCATCTACTTGTGGTTTTTGGAATCTTACTTGAGGTCCAAGTAATACTATATCTACAGTATCAATAACACTTGAACATTCTGAAACTGGTAAAGCATCAATATCAATTTCAATTCCCTTTTCTTTTGCTGCTGCCTTCATCTTGTTAACTAATAAACTTGTTGACATACCTGCTGCACAAACTAATAATATTTTTTTCATATTAATCCCTCCTAAATTTATATACAACTAAAGCTCTTCGCCATTAGTTTTGATTACATTTTTGTACCAATAAAAGCTTTTCTTTTTTATACGTCTTAAATCCTTTTCACTGTTTTCATCTCTATTTACATAAACAAATCCATACCTTTTTTGATACCCATTAAGCCAACTAAGAAGATCTGTAAATGACCAGGTGCAATATCCCAGCAACTCAACTCCATCTGTAATAGCCTGTCTGCATGCTAATATATGATTTCTTATAAAGTCAATTCTATAATCATCATTTATTACATCATTTTCTTCTAGACTATCAAATTCTCCAAGACCATTTTCTGTCACTAGTATAGGTAATCTATATCTGCTGTTTATTCTTCTAATTCCTACCCTTAAACCTGTTGGATCTATTTCCCAATCCCAATTTGTTCTTTCTAAATGAGGATTTTTAACTGTTTTAAAATTACCTGGAATTCCATAATCCTTAGAAGTCCCTTTTTTCCCTGATGTATTTATTTCTTCAAAGTCACTAATTCCTCCTAAAGGATTTTCTTCTACAGTTTCACTTCTATAGTAATTTATTCCTATAAAATCTGGTTTTCCTCTTTCTAATAATTCTAAATCACCATCCTCTATTTCTGGTGCTATACCTTGTTTCTCATAAGTACTTAAAGCAAATGCTGGATAATTTCCAAAACAATATACGTCTAACCACCAATGACAATTCATATCTTCTGCGTTTTCCCTTGCTAAAACATCTTCTGGTTTACATGTATAAGCATAATTAGGTGTAAAAGCAAAGCTTGGTCCAATCATTCCATTACTAACATATTCTCTAAAAGATACTATAGCCTTTGCATTAGCTAAACTAGCTATATGATTAGCTTTAAGCATTCTTTTTTCGTCCTTTATTCCTGGTGGATGAATTCCGATTTTATAACCTAAAAGCATAAATACATTTTGCTCATTAAGTGTTACCCAACACTTAACTTTTTCACCATATCTTTTATATAGAGTTATACAGTAGTTATTAAAATCTTCTATGATTTCTCTTGACTCCCAGCCTCCATAAAGGTCTTGAAGATATTGAGGTAAATCCCAATGGTATATTGTAATAATAGGCTTTATATCATTGGCAATAAGTTCATCTATTAGCGTATCGTAGAATTCTAAGCCTTTTTCATTTACTTCGCCTCTACCCTTAGGATAAATTCTACTCCATGCTATTGAAAATCTGTATGCCTTAAGTCCCATTTCTTTCATTAAAGCTACATCTTCTTTGAATCTCTTATAATGATCTACTGCTATCTTTCCATTTGTTCCTTTATAAGTTGTTCCAGGAATTTCTGAAAACTTATCCCAAATGCTTGTCCCTTTTCCATCTATATTATAGGAACCCTCAACTTGATATGCTGCAGAAGCACTTCCCCACAAGAAACCTTCTTTAAATTTATCAAGTTTATCGTAAATCACATTTCCCTCCTCCAATCCTTTTTGATGATTTCATTATACATGATACAACCCCCTTTGTAATCATTTCCACTCTTAAAAAAACAAGCATTTGATTTATATAATTTGTTCCATAAAAATAACAAATCGTTCCACAAAAAAAAGGATAGAATCAATTCTATCCTGAATTGATTCTATCCTTTCTTAGTCTTGTACAATTTTCTTCCTATTGTCTCTATAATATATAAAGCTGGTATTTGAGTTGTGATATCGTAATCTTCTGTTTTTTCTTGTTGCACATAGTATCCAATATTAATATCAGATATTTTGGATAATGTTGAATCTTCATTATTAGTAATGCTTATTATCTTACTGCCTTTTCTCTTTAGCCTATTTATATGATCTATTACTGTTGGTGTTTCTCCAGAAACAGAAAATGCAATAGTTATATAATTGTCACTATATTTGAAATTTAATGGATAAAAAGGATCGTCTATATATAAAGCGTTTTTTCCTGTAGCTGAAAGATATCTAGCAGCATATTTGGAAAGTATTCCTGAAAAACCTATTCCTACAATAATAATTGTGCTAGCTTTATCTAGTTCCCTACAAACTAAATCTATTTTTTCTTTATATTCAACTCCCTGAGCTTTTTTCAAAAAATCTATTATCATAGAGGTATTGTCCGCTAGATTTTTACCCTCTGCTTGTTCTAAATACATTTTAAATTTGACTTTAAATTCTGAAAATCCTTCACAGTCCAACTTCTTACAAAATCTTAATATAGTTGTTGTAGAGACATGAGCTTCATTAGCTAATTCTCTTATTCTCATATAAATAACCTTTTCACTATTTTTCATAATATAGTTATATAATGATAGTTCTAATTCGTTTAGATTTTGTATTTTATTATAACTAAACATATCCTATCTCCTTTAATTATAGTAATGAATAGTTGTTTTAAAATATTCATTTTTATTTTTTAAAGCTTAGCTGTATGCATCACTTATTAATAATTATAATTCAAAAAATGGCTGAAATCTATAGTATAAAGATTTCAGCCTAACTATTATTATATCTAAATATTTTCTCCTCTAGTTTTTATTATGTTCTTATACCAATAAAAAGAGGCTTTTTTCTTTCTATTTAAGTTGTCATTATGGTCAACATATATAAATCCATATTGTTTTTTATATCCGTTAAGCCAGCTTAATAAATCTATTACAGACCATGCATAATAGCCTTTTACATTAATTCCTGCTTTAATTGCATTCTTAACTGCAGATAAGTGAGTTTCAATAAATTTTATTCTTGGGATATCAACAATTTCGCCTTCAATGATTGGATCTTCATCTCCTAATCCATTTTCTGTGATATATATTTTAACATCACCAAATCTTTCTTTTAACATTTTAAGGCCTTCTAAAAATGCTTCAGGTGATATTTCCCAACCCCATTTAGTATACTTTTTATCATCCATCTTTACAGTTCTATAGAAACCATCAAAGGAAGGATTTCCAGGTGCCCCTGTAGAATTTTCTCTACTTCTTTCAACACTATCATCTAAATTATTTTTCATAACTCTTTGAGGTTGATAGTAATTTAATCCAATAAAATCGTTTTTATCAGCCGCATTTTTTATTATTTCTAACTCTTCATCTGTCCAATCTATATTAATTCCATTTTTAGAAAGATGATCTACTACATACTTAGGATATTCACCCTTTAATATTGGATCATAGTACCAATTAAGCTCTAATTCATTAGCATGTTTAGCAGCTATAATATTTTCTTCCTTATCATCTACACTAAAGGCTGGAGAAAATACATGAGTAATTCCAATTTCTCCATATTGCTTTAATGATTTGTATAATTCAATAGATTTTGCATGGGCTAAGAATACATTGTGAGTTGCTTGGAAATATTTATTTACATCCCCAACTATTGCTGGTGGATGAGCTCCCGCTAAATATCCTAAACTGCAAAATACAACTGTTTCATTAAAAGTAATCCAATGCTTAACTCTATCACCAAAAGCCTTATAGCATACTTCTGCATAATTAACAAAGGCTTCTACTGTATCTTTGTTAAGCCAACCGCCCTTTTCTTCTAAAACCTGTGGTAAATCCCAATGATATAATGTTACAAATGGAACTATTCCATATTTTAAACATTCATCAATAATATTATTGTAGAATTCTAATCCTTTAGGATTAACTTCTCCAGTACCATTAGGTATAATTCTTGGCCATGAAATAGAAAATCTATAAGATTCTAATCCCATTTCAGCCATTAATTTTATATCTTCTTTATATCTATGATAATGATCTACTGCTACATCTCCATTAGTACCTTCAAAAGTTTTTCCAGGTATCTTAGAAAATACATCCCAGTTAGATACACCTTTTCCATCTTCATTCCATGCCCCTTCAACTTGATATGAGGCAGATGCTGCTCCAAATAAAAAATCTTTAGCAAACTTCATTAAATTTTCCTCCTATTATAAAAATAAGCCATTTCAAACACAATATGCTATTTTACATGTACAGTATAGTAAAGGCTTGTACCATATACTGATTTTGTCTTAAATTCATTCTTTAAATGTTTTTCTAAATCTTCAGCTGATAAATCGGTTTCAGCAGAATATACTATCTTAATTCTGTTCTTATCATCTAAAACAGTTAGTTTAACCTTTTCATCTTGGTAATTATCAAAAAACTCTCTTATAAATTTCATTTGAACTCCATTAATTTCCACTTTATACATACCAAATTCCTCCTACCTAATTACTTACAAATCATTTTAATCTAATTCTACAATATTTTTAGTGTAAAGACTTATTTTTATAAACTAATAAAACAAGTATCATTTTTTTATAATTTGTTTTATTTTTGTAACATATTGTTATAAGAATTATATCAGTTAATTTTAAATAAATATATATTTAAAATAAACTTTTATAGTATTAATTTATTATAGAAAAATAGGTAAGAGCCTTTGTTAACTACTCTTACCTTTTAAACTCTATTTGAATAAATTACTTCCTAACCTCCACAAGCTTATATCATATCCTGCTTCAGTAATTACTTCTGATAAATATTCTAAAGTCACTTTATCTGCATACCAAACTTCATGTTTTATATCATCTTCATCAATATAGTTAAAATATAAATATTGACTATTATTATCTCTTTTTACATCTACATTATATTTTTCTATTATTTTATTAGCCTCTACTTCTGATACTGCTTTAGCATTTTCCTTTGCTACCCAATCAAATCCACCTGTAGCTATAGCAAAGATTTTATTGCTATTTATTTTCCTCATTTTTTCTATTAAACTTTCTATGAATTCTTTATTAGCCTTCTCCCCTGGCTCGCTAAAGCCTCCATGTAAGTTATAGCACATCATTACATAAGTAGGACCTTCTATAAAATCCAATTTATCTATAGGAGCATTTGGCTCAAGTATCACTCTTAAATCTAAATTATTTTGTCTTGCTTCACTATATAATTCTTTTATAAACAATAAGAAATTATTCCATAGCTCTATATCCCCTTTAATTTGCTCATAATCTATTTCTATTCCATTAAATTTATATTTATTAGCTAAGGATATAATTTCTTTAATATGATTGCTTCTTGATACTTCATCAGTAAGTAGTTCCTTTAAAATATCTTTATCTTTTAAAGAAGATCTTCCATTATCATAAATTATGTCATTTACAATAGTAATATATTTTTTAAAATTATATAACTTAGTATTATTATAATATGTTATTAGCTTTTCAGGTACAAGAAGTTCCTTCTTTTCATTAAAATTTACAGCAAAATATGAAACACTATCCAATTTATTTTCCAATTGTTTTATTTCATCATCTACTTCTAAATCCCAATATACAACCCAAGAAGATAAATTATTAATTTCTTCAAATAAAGAGTCTTTAACATCATTAATTGATATGTTTTTATCTTGTATATTCACTTTGTTTTTTTCAATATTTTTCTTTATGCTTATTAATTTTATCAATGAAATTGATATTACTACCAATAACAACATACTAAGAACAATATATACTTTTTTATATTTTTTAATCATATTACCTCTTCTATAGGTTAGTTATAAACCAGTTTACTAACTTCTTAAAAGAATTTTTAGTTTTATATTTAATAAGTTCAGTACCCTTTAATGATGTATCAAATAAAACTGTATTATCTAATTTGCTTACCTTTAAATTTTTAAATACTCCATCATAAATATCATCATGAATATTTATTTTACTAGAGTCATCTCCCCCCCAGGCTGATTCTAATAAAATACTTCCGCACTCCCTGTACCTTACTTCTAATCCCTTTACAATTTCTTCTCCATCTAAGATAACATCAAGTTTATTATCAATTAATTGTAAATGAACTTTTTTATTTCCTGCTTCATTAATATTAATATCCTTAATATCTCTATTACCATTTAAATCTTTTGAATAAAGCAATTTTTCTTCACCATTTATACTTTCAGTTACTTCAATAATATTATTAATAATTCTAAATCTAATATTATCCTTTAAATCTTCACTTGCTCTAAGATAAATAGCTTGAGAGCCTATTATATTACCATTAAGCTCTACAGATACCTTAATATCTTTGTAATCATTGCTTTCTAATAATTTTAATCTTCCAACTCCCTTTGGTAAGGATGTAAGAATTATAGTATTATCTATAAACTCTGCTTCTCCATTTATTTTTTCAAAGTTCTCTGCTTTTTTTTCATCACCTATAACAAAATTTATGTTTTCTTTTGTATCATTCCATATTCTCATTAATAAATGATTTGTTGACCAGTGGGGCTGTGGCTGTATCTTTGTTAAATCATAAATGGAATTATCTTGTGTATTTAATGAAAAACCATCTCTATTAAAATTCATACCAAAAAGTTTCTTAATACATACTTCATTAATATTACTAACTTTATCATTTGTTCCAAACTTCCCTGTATTAGAATGCATAAGAGCATATAGCATAGGTGTACTTCCTAGCTCCCTATTATAAGTTTCATATAGATTTTCATAATCATTTTCTATACGAGATTTCATTTCGCTATAAGTTTCTTTTGGAATATTATTTTCATCTCTAATATAATCCATTAAATAATGATTAAAATCTATTCTAATTGTCTTTGATAATTTTACAAACTCATCTGTTGTTAATTCCCCTAAGTAATTTTTATCACTATTAAAAACATTTATGTATTCTAATCTATATCCATTTGTGCCAAGTTCCCAATATGTACTATCAACTAACTTTTTTAAGTCCTTTGCTTTTAAAAACTTAGAATCATTTTTATAAAACCTATCAGCATAAGTTAGCATTGTTGCTTTATAGTTGTTTTCTTCCATTATCTTTTGGGAGAATATTGCAGTATCTTTTCTTCCATCTTCAAATAATAATAATAAAGATTTAGGCGGTAACTCTTTTCCTTCATTATAATAATCTAGAACATCTTGTTGAGTTATAGTAACATAACCATTTTCCTTTAAAGCCTTTAATTGATTTTCTAAAGCTTCTGTACTTATTAAAGTATTAGTTCCATTTCTATCAACTCCAAAGTAAGATATTGCAATAAATCCCTTATCTTCTCCATTATTTATAATGTCTTCTTTGTAGGAACTATATTCTGAAAATGTAAAAACTGACTTTAGAGTTACTATTAATAAAGCTACTAATATTATTCCCTCTAAGATACTTCTTACAACTTTTATCCTATCTTTTCTTTTAGGAGAAAATTCTTTACGCTTCATTTATACTTCCTCCTAGTCTTCCCTTTCTCATCATTGCTTTTTTTCTTGCTTCCTCTATATCACTTGGAGTCATCCTTGTTCCCCATGTAGATTTCCAGAAGGTTAACCATGCAATCGGCATTTGCCAAAGTAACACTGATTCATAGAATATACAAAATAACATTCCAAATATCCAAGTTGTACTCTTTCTTAAAAGCATTTGTGCAAAACTCATCATTAATGCCATCATTAATAATCCAACTACAAAGGTTGTAGGAAATGTTCTTTGAAATAAAGGAATATAAATAAGGTTATAACCAACTACAATTGGTGCTAATATTGGAACTAGTAAGCCAATATAAAAAAGTACAGCTGCAAAAGGTTCCTTTTTCCACATAAATTTTCCTGAAATAATTGATTCTCTAATCCAAGATCTTTTCCATCTCATCTGCTGTTTTAAAAACACTTTATACTTATTAGGTACTATAGTAGAACAAAAAGCGGTATCTTGATACCCTGTTCTGTGCTTACTTAAAACCAAGTTAGTCATTGCCCTATCGTCACCAAAAGTAGCTGATTGTCCTAAAAACTTTTGATTTCTCCATAATTCCATATTATCCATAATTATTTCTTTTCTATAGCAAGAAAGAGGACCTGATAAGCATGTAACAGTATCAAAATACCCTTCTGCTGCCTTCATTATTCTAAAGGCTATATAATATCTAACTGATTGCATTTTAGTTAATGCATTAGTATATGTATTAGCTACATCTGTTCTACCAGCTACTCCCCCCATTTTAGGGTCCTTAAAAGGTTGAACTAAATTAATAATTGCAAAAGGATCTAAAAAGCTATCTGAATCAACGAATACTATTAAGTCATGTTTAGCATTAAGAACTCCTGTACAAAGGGCCTCTCTTTTTCCTGCATTTTTTTCTTGGACATAATAACTTAATCTTTTATCAAGTTCAAATTTCTTTTCCTTTTTTAATTCCTCTATAACTTCCTTAATTTTTTCTACAGACCTATCATTTGAACAATCATCTACTACTATTACCTCCAACTTATCAATAGGATAATCTTGATTTACACAACTAATAATTGTTCTTTTAATCCACTTTTCTTCATTAAAACAAGGAATTACAATAGTTACACCTGGAGTATAATTAATATCTAATGGAACAGGTTTGTACAATGCACCAAATATATATCTAGTTAGTAAAAATATTGCTGCTATAATACTATACAAATACATGATTTTATTAGATTTAAAATATATTATACTTTCCGATCTCATTAAAATTATAAACAAGCTTATAAATAATAATGCTAAACTTGATAAAACTAAAAAATATCTATCCTTTGTTCTACTTGAATACTCTGATAAGGTTTCTACAAATTCAAATCCACATAGTATATCTCCATTTTTATCAATATTATCTCTTACTTTTTTTGCTTTTATTTTAACCTTCATTTCATAGCCTTCTGGCATTGAACCTGGTAATATTCTAAATTGCAACTTTAAATCCTCTGACTTTTCAATTGCTTCTAATTGTGTTTTATCTTTTAATCTTATTAGCATTCCAGTAGTAGATATATCACAAGACTTTACTATAAATATCTTTTCTTCTTTAGAATTCTTACATTTTACTTTAACATCAATTTCTGTAATATACCTTATTCCAGCTCTATTTCCCTCTATAAAAGCTGTTTCCTTATCCTTATTCCTTTCTAATACCTTCTTTCCCCTACGATCAATTCTATTTCTTACACCATATTTATCAGGAACATTAGATAAGATTCTTCTATCCTCTTCTTTTACTAATAAAATATCTTCATAATCCCTCTTTTGTTTCTTGTAATATTTATCCTTAAATCTCAATACTATTCCTCCCTATTATAAAAGATTTTACTTAGATAAATAATCACTTAATTTAGCAATCTTATATTTTTTACCATAAACTCCATTTTCATTATTTGTAAGAAACTTATCTAAAGCCTCTGCAGTATAATAGCTTTGATTATTAATATGCATTATTACTATATTTCCTACTCCATCTACTAACTGTGACTCAATATTTTTAACTATCTTATCAGAAGAGCTACTTTCATAATCATGTGTAGAAATATTACCACTTATTGAATATTTATATCCACTTTCAAATACAGATGTTAATCCAGCCTTCTCAATATATAATGTTGGTGGTCTAAAATACTGCCTTAAAGAATTTAAATCTCCTATTATATTAGCCATTGAATTATAGGATTTTGTTAATGACCACTCCAATTCTTCTTTACTAGAACCTAATATTTCATGATTATAAGTGTGGCTACCTATATCATGTCCATTTAATGCAATAGTTCTAAGTAAATTAGGATTAATATTAGATACACCACTTTCTAAATCAACATATTTTGATATTATAAAAAATGATGCCTTAGCATTATGCTTGTTTAACACATCTAATATTCCCTTAACAATTGGATCTCCACCCCAATCATCAAAGGTAAAAAATATTACATCTTCTCCATTAGTATTTATAGTTCCAGTAGTATCAATATCTGCTATTTCCTCTTTATCAAAATTCACTAAAGGTGAATTCTTATTTCCAATATAATTAGTTTTAATTAAATCAAAAGCTTTATCACTACTTATCTTTACAAGGGAATTAAAATTAGATAAAACATCATATCTTCCATATCCATTTACACTTTCAATAGTATTTTGAATATTTTTTATTGGAACTACACTATAATTTAAAGGAAGCTGAGATATGATATAAGAACTAGTTTCTTCAACATATCTATATGCATATCCATTCTTAACGTAATTTTCCATTAGTATCTCTATAAGATTTGAAATTTCATTTTCATTGCTGAATATATCTGAATCTAATCTAAAGTAGACTATTTCTCCCTTACTTAATGAAACAAAGGAATTCACATTAAAATAATCACTAATGATTTCTTCAGCTCTCATATTTTTATATTTCTCTAAAATAGGTGACTTTGTATAAGTTATTAGTTCATAGCCTCCAAGTCCATTAATTTGCTTTATTGTAGATACTGCTTCTTGAATATTGGAATTTGAATACCCATATCCAGCCATATATGAATTAGTGGAAATTCCCTTTTCCTTCAACAACTTGTCTACTTCATAAATTTCCTTACATATCTCTTCTGTACTTTTATTTAAGATTGTAGAGCTAGAAGTTACTCCTCCATTACCAATTTCATGACCATCTTCAATTATCTTATTTATTCTATCTGGATACTTTTGAATTTCTTCCTTTGTAACAAAGAAGGTTCCTTTAGCATTATATTTTTTAAGACTTTCTAAAACATTATCTAGGACTTTTTCATTACTTAATCCTCTAAAGGTATAGGTTACTGTTTCTTCAGTTGTAAGAAATCTTGAAACTACTGGAGAAAACTTCTTATTATTACTTTCTATTAAGTCATTAAAATTAATCTCATAACCTAAATTTTCTTCATCTGAAGTATCTGATACATCATCTGAAGTATCTGATACAGTATTATCATAAGAAATAAACTTTTCATTAGAAGTTATAGGTTTTTCAAATCTATTATTTAATTCTTTTAGCTTATTAATTTCAACTACTTCTATTCCATAATCCTTAATAACTTTTAAAATCCACTCTACTGTATTTATTATAGTTACGTTATCTACTTCTAAAGTATTTTCTTCTTTTTCTAAATTAGTTACATTAACCTTTCTCTCTGATAATTGCTTTTCATTTTCCTTTGATCTAGTGTATTCAAAATCATCTAAGACACCTTGTAATTTTATTGATAAGATATTCCCCTTTGATAATTTCTTTACATATCCAACAACTTCTTCATAATTTTTAAAGCTTTGATAACTTAAATAAGCATCTGGATTTACCACATATTTATGTCCTACTGCATAAGCAGAAGCTAATAACTCCTCCCTATATTCTGTTGAACTACATTTTAATAATCTTATATTATCTCCTGTTGTATCCTTTAGTATCTTATTTGCACTAGCAAAGTCTGATATTAATTCATCCCTTGATAGATTTTGCATTTCCTTTGTTCCATAAAGAGTTCCACTGCCCACTGTATGCCCATCTTTTATTATTCTTTCAATTATGCTAGAATCTTCAGATGACTCTACTCCAGTAACAAAAAAAGTTGCTTTTATTTTATAACTATTTAATAAATCTAATATTTGAAAAATAGTTTCTTTATCACTTAATCCTTCAAAGGTTAAAGCAATAGAATTTGAATCTGTATTAATATTTTCAATGATTTCAGCCTTCTTATTAATGTCATATATTTTTTTTGCCTCTTCAATCTCATAAGATGCATCATACTTTTTCTTTTTAACTATATTTATTCCCTCTAAATTACTATCTATTTTATAATTCTTATTAAAATAAAAAACTATGGCTAAAATTGAAATCATTATAGTAATTACTAGAAGTAAAACCTTCCTCTTCATTTAGTTTCCTCCCTTTTATATCCACTTATTTCAACACTAAAATATCATAACTATATTTTCACTTAAATACATACCGATTGATTATATCAAATATATTTATTTATAACAATATTTTACTTATTTTTATACTTTTATTACTTTATTAATTTATTTATTAGGCTCTGTTTTAATTAAGTGTTGATTGTTGATTAAAAGAATGACATCCGAAGAATTAATTAGAGTTAAAAATTTTATTGTTCATAGTAATATATCTCATAATTATACTAAAATAGATCCAAATAAAAAAAAGATAGCTTTGATATTATCAAATCTATCTTTCTATATATTATTAGAAAAGTTAAAGAGGTAATAACATAAATACCTTATATTTTTATAGACTCAAAAAATGATTTATGTTTTATATTAACCGCATCAAATTTACATATTTTAAATATTAATTGAATACAATATCCAATAGTAAATGCACTTATTAAAGTACCAATTCCAACTTTACCTCCTAAAACTACTCCTACTAATAAAACAAAAACTTCTATACTTCCTCTAATAAGTTTAATTGGCTTTTTTAATTTAGCACTTAAGCCTACCATTAGACCATCTCTTGGACCACAACCTAATTCACAACCTATATATAAGTAACATCCATATCCCATAACAAGCATGCCAATAACCATCATAATAATTCCCATACTTAGGCTACTTGCTACAGGTATTATATTACTTTCATTAATTATATCTACAAGCTTTCCAATCATTATAATATTTAATAATGTACCTAAACCAATTCTTTGTCCAAGTAAAATTCCAATTATTATAACTGCTATACTGGATATTATATTAGCCTGCCCAATTGTTAGTCCTGTTACATTAGATAACCCTTGATGAAAAACATCCCATGGAGATAGACCAAGATTTGAATTTAACATAAACACCGTAGAACTTGCACATAAAATAAAGCCTATTATAAGCCTTATAGATTTTTTTAATATACTTATCAAATTTCTCACCTACTTAATATTTTCATTAGTTGCAATCTATATAATTTTATCATTATTAATGATACAAAACAAAGATAGGATGGTGCTATCAAAATGTTAGCACCATCCTTTTATTAGTTATTAAAAATACTTACTATTTCTTTTTTATTTACATTTATTAATCCTAAATCTGACATCTTACCTTCTGGTATTACTGGAAGCGCTAAAGTAACTATTCTTAATAGAGGGTTTTTTATTTCCGTAAGTCCCATCCCTCTAAGAATTTCTTTCATTTTTTCTGCAACTATAGCTATTTCTGAAGCAGATTTTGTTGTCATAAGTCCTGCCACTTCTAATTGAATATGTTCTTTTATTTCACCATCTATAGCACAACTTATTCCTCCCCCCATAGAAATTAAGTCTTTTGCTATTTTAAATGCTTCATTAATATCTCTATATACTATTGTTAAATTATGACTATCATGAGAAATTGTACTTCCTAAGGCCCCTTTATTTATCCCAAATCCTCTTACTAATCCAATGGATTTTGTATTTAATTTTCCATGCCTATTAATAACTATAACAAATCTTAAATCATCATTATCCTTTAAAGCTACATATCCATTTTCAACTTCTACAACTTCTTCAATAATTTCAGTGGCTGAAGATGTTTGACTATTATACCTAATAACATTAACTTTTATTTGTCCATTTTCTATAGGTGCTTTTAATTTAAAATCTTCTAAGGATAAATTATCAACATGAACTGAATTTTCTAATTCTATATCATATTTTTTATCTTCTATTAACTTTAATAGTACACCATCTTCTGCAACTATTTCCCCCTGAAAAATCACAGTTTTAACTATCATATCTTCTAAATCATCTAAAACTACTAAGTCTGCCACATATCCTGGTGCTATAGCCCCCAAATTAGTTACACCAATTTCTCTTGCAGAATTTAAAGTTGCAGATCTTATTGCATCAATTGGATTAAGTCCTGCTTTTATTGCCCTTCTAACTACATCATTCATATGACCATTCTTAAGTATTTCATCTGCTTCTCTATCATCTGTGCATAAAGTTAAGTTATCTAAATATCTAAAGTTTTTTACTCCCTTTACAATATCAGTAACATTTTTAGATATTGAGCTTTCTCTAGCATCTACATACATTCCATTTCTAATCTTATCTCTTGCTTCTTGAGATGTTCTACTTTCATGACAAGTAGTTGCCCCTCCACATAAATAAGCTGATAACATTCTTCCATTTAAAAATGGTGCATGTCCTTGAATAAAACTTCCTCTTTTTTCAGCCTCTTCTAATATGCTAACCATTCTTTCACTATTTTCAATAACTCCTATAAAGTCCATGACTTCACCTAAACCTATTACCCTGTCTAGACTAAGCATTTCTTCAATTTCTTCTACAAAAAACTCTGCTCCTGCATTTTCAAGCCCTAATACAGCTGGTACACAAGAAGGTGCTAGTACATATTGTCTCATTGGAAGATCTTCACTACTATCATGCATATATTTAATTCCTCTTACTCCATGAACATTAGCAATTTCATGAGGGTCTGTTACTACAGTAGTAGTACCATATGGTATAACTTCTCTTGCAAAACCTCTTGGTGTCATAAGAGTACTCTCAATATGTATATGGCTATCTATAAGTCCAGGTATTACATACTTACCTTTAGCATCATAATAATCTTTAGCTTCTATATCTTCCTTAATAGAATTATCAATATCTGCACTTATATGAGTTATAAATCCATCATATATTCCGATATTACCATTATATATTTCACCAGTAAAAACATTAACTATGTTTGCATTTCTTATAACTAAGTCACAAGGTCTCTTCCCTATTGCTGCTTCAATTAATCCTTTTTTATCCTTAGGTAAGATTTTCATTTTCATTCTCCTATATTATGAAATATGCTATTAATGGAATAGATAAAATATATATTCCCCAATTTAAATCTTTAAATCTTCCTGCCATAACTTTAGTAACCATGTAAGAAATAATTCCTATACTTATACCATTAGATATACTTGAAGTGAATGCTGTAAAAGTAATTGTTGCAAAAGCTGGAAAAGCTTCTGTAAAATCATTAAATTCTATATTTTTTATTCCTGTAATCATTAATAATCCGATTAATATTAAAGCTGGTGCTGTTGCTTCACTAGGTATCATTCCTGCAATTGGAGTAAAGAATACTGTAAGTGCAAAACATATTCCTGCTACTACTGCAGTAAATCCAGTTCTACCACCTTCTTCAACTCCAGCAGCTGATTCAATATATGTTGTAACTACTGTAGATCCAAATAAAGCACCTACTACTGTTGCAATTGCATCCACTAAGAATGGCTTGTTTATATTTGGTAAATTTCCATTTTCATCTAAAAGATCAGCCTTTGCAGAAACTCCTAATAATGTTCCTAAAGTTGAGAAGAAGTCTCCTACAAAGAAGGTAAACATAAGCGGGAAAAAGCTCCACTTTAATGCTGCCATTATGTCTAACTTAAATGCTATCGGTGCTATTGATGGTGGCATTGTAACAAGTTTTTCTGGAACATTCGTAATTCCCATTGGTATGCCGATTAATGTTGTTAAAATTATTGCAATTAATACGCCACCCTTAATTTTTCTTGCCTGTAATAATACAACTAGTACTAAACCTATTATTGTAAGTAGAACTCCTGGTGATTTAACATCTCCCATAGCAATACTTCCACCTTCTAAACTCATTAAGCCCCCATTTTTAAAGCCTAATAAAACTATGTAAAATCCTACTGCAACACCTATTGCATACTTAATGTTTTTTGGAATTAAGTTTACTATAACTTCTCTAAGACCAAGTACAGTTAAAAGAATGAATATAACTCCTGAAATAAATACCATACCTAATCCAGTTTCCCAGTTAACTATTCCACCTGCAACCAAAGTATAAGCAAAGAATGCATTACTTCCCATAGCTGGTGCTAAAGCAAAAGGTAGGTTTGTGTATATCCCCATAAAAATACTGAATACAGCTGCTAGAACAGCTGTTACAACCGTTACAGCTCCAACATCCATTCCTGCAGCTCCCATAAACATAGGCTGTAAAACTAAAATATATGCCATTGTCATAAATGTAGTAATACCTGCAGTTATTTCTGTCTTAACATTTGTATTACGCTCTTTAAAACTAAAAACTTTTTCCATCATTTGTGCTTCCTCCATTTTTCGCTAGTCTAAAATAAAATACGAATTATATTTTATATATTATAATTATCGTTCGTTATCGTCAATATATTTTTATGATTTTTTTAAAATAATTTAAATATTATCTTATAATAAATAATAACCCAATAAAAACAACATATTTTTGTTGTTATTATTGGATTATTATAAATTAAATATTCTTATAATTAAAATAATATTATTCTAAAATCAGTTCCATTTATGATGGAATACTCCTTCAATATCTATTCTCTCATAGGTATGTGCTCCAAAATAATCTCTTTGTCCTTGAACTAAATTGGCAGCTGACCTTTCAGTTCTATATCCATCAAAGTATCCAATAGATTCCATAAGAGCTGGAACTGATATGCCTTCATCTATTGCAATTTTTAATACTTTTCTAAGACCTGGGGTTCTTTCATTAAGAATTTTAGAAAAGTTATCAGAAATCATTAAATTCTTTAAATCATTATCCTTTTGAAATTCATCCATTATTGCATATAGAAGCTCTGATCTAATTATACAACCAGCACGGAATATTGAAGCAATTTCTTTATAATCAAAGTCCCAATTATATACCTTTGCTGCTTCTCTAAGTAATGTAAAGCCTTGAGCATAGGCCATAATTTTACTTGCTAAAAGTGCATCTTCTATAGCTTTTAGAACTTCCTCTTTATTATAATTACTATTAGAAGCTTCATATTTTAATATATTTGAAGCAACCTTTCTTTCTTCTTTCTGAGATGATATTATACGGCTATTAAGTCCAGCTAATAAGATAGAGGTATTTACTCCTAAATCAATAGCTTCAAGGTTTGTCCATTTTCCTGTTCCCTTTTGTTTAGCTGCATCTAAAATCTTATCTATAAGATATCCTTCTCCCATATCATCTTTTTCTCTTAATACATCTCTTGTTATTTCTATAAGATATGAATCTAAAGGTCCTTTATTATATTCTTCAAATTCATCTGCCATTTCTTCATTACTCATCTTTAAAACATTCTTCATAATGCTATATCCTTCTGATATAATTTGCATATCAGCATATTCAATTCCATTATGAACCATTTTTACATAGTGTCCTGCACCATCTCTTGAGGTATATTTACAGCATGGTTCTCCATCACTTGCTTTTGCAGAAATAGCTTCTAACACTTCTTTTACTCTTTCATAAGCAAGCTTATCTCCACCTGGCATAATAGCTGGTCCACGTCTAGCTCCCTCTTCTCCACCAGATACTCCCATTCCAAAGAAATGAATTTCTTTATTTTCTAGTTCTTTAGCACGACGAATAGTATCTTTAAAATAAGAGTTACCTCCATCAATTATAAGATCTCCCTTATCTAAAAGAGGAAGAAGTTGACTAATTATCTTATCAACAGGATCTCCTGATTTTATCATAAGAAGAATATTTCTAGGTTTTTCTAAGACATCTATAAACTCTTCAAGAGTATAAGTAGCTTTTAAGTTTCCTGTAACATCTTCTAAAATAGCTTCATCAGTAAGTTCTTTAGATCTATTATAAACTGCAACTTTAAATCCATGATCAGCCATATTAAGGGCAAGACTTCTTCCCATTACAGCCATTCCTATAACACCAATTTTTGACTTGTTCATTATACTATCACCTCAATATTTATTACTTTTATATAGTCAAAGCTTGAAGACATTTAACAGTTTTCTCTAAATTATCAATATTAAAACCATTGTCTACATTTTTATCTTTTCCAACTAAAAAGTTATTTCCTACCTTAGATGCAGAAGCGATATAAATCTCACCTTCTTGATAAAAATTTAATTTCTTATCTAACTTATTCATATCAAATAAATTTAGATTCTTTAATTCTTCTAATTTTTTCTTGTCCTTTATTTCTTTAACTAACTTATGTGGATAGAATAAGTAAAGCTCTTCACTATTTCCAATACAATCTAGATGTATAACAATACTATTTTCAGATTTTGCCTCTGATAAAAGTTTATCTCCTATATTATTAATACATCCAAAGTCTGTTAATACAAAAGCTATATTCTTTCTTTGATATTTAGGAAGCTTAGATGCAAAGCTTAGCATAGCAATTACACTTGAAGTATTTCTTAAAAAATTGCTCTCACTTCCTATTCCAGATCTTATGCTATACATAATTGCAAAAATCAACAATAAAATTAATGTATATACTACATCTAAAACTCCAAATACACCATTAGACCACTCTGGTGTTGAAAACTTATATATAAATAAAACTCCAATAGCACTAAGTATAAACATAGGTAATATACTTGAAATTAAAACTGCTAAAGTTCTATTTCTTTCGTTAAATAGTTTATAAGGTAGGATTCCATAGGTTGATGGAGGAGTATCATAATTAGCTGCTATAATATATTTAGCTGTATCTATATTTCCTACATATAAATTATAGTTAATATCCTTGCCAATCTTAGCTGCCTTTACATCAACCTTATAATCCATATCTAAAAATTCTTGACTAATGCCAGTTAAAAATCTTAATTTTTGATTCTTTTTAAATCTTTTTCTAGTTACTGCTCCATATCTAACTATCCAATCTTCATAATTCATAATTATCACTACCCTAAATATTTTTTTAATATTTCTATACCCTCTGAAAGATCATTTACTCTTGCAAAAGTATCTAAATAAACATTACTACTTTTAACATTTAAATCTGGTACATGTATAATTCTCTTAATTCCTGCTGCTTTTGCAGCAGCTACTCCACTTATAGAGTCTTCAAAGACAATAATATTTGATATATTCTCATTACTCCTCTTTATAACCTCATAGTAAATATCTGGTGATGGTTTAACATTCTTAACTTCATCTCCAAAGACCATAAAGTCGAAATAATCTAACAATTTGAAATGATTCAATATCCTAATTGCCTTATTTTTATAAGTAGAACTAGCAAGACCTATCTTTAAATTCCTATCTTTAATGAACTCTAATATTTCCTTAGTATAAGGCTTAAGTTCAACTTTATCAGATTCTAATGCTTCAAAGAAAAAATCTTCTCTTCTTTGCTTTATCGCTAACGTTTTTTCATGATCTTTTGTTAATTCATATATTTCTATTTTTATAGAAGAGATACCTTTTCCAGCCCAGGAATTAATAATATTATCATCAATAGGTATGCCTTCTGCTAAAAAAGCTTTCTTCCAACACTTAACATAGGCTGACTCAGTATCAATAAGGCACCCATCCATATCAAAAACGATGCATTTTATAGAATCATTCTCTTTCATTTAGATTATTCCTCGTTCCTTTAATACCTTAATTACATTTTCTGTAGCCATCATACTCATTCTATCAACTGCTCCAACACTAGATGCTGAACAATGGGATCCAACTATTACATTATCTAATTCAAGTAATTTTGAATCTGCTGCTGGCTCATTTTCGAAAACATCAATTCCAGCTCCATAAATTTCCCCAGATTTTAAAGATTCATATAAATCATTTTCGTTAATTATTCCACCTCTAGCTGTATTAACAATAACAAGATTCTTTTTTGCTTCTTTAAGCATCTTTCTATCAATTATATGATGAGTTTCTTTTGTAAGTGGTAAGTGAATACTTACAAAATCACATTCTTTCATTATTTCATCTATAGTTGTAAAGTGAATATTATGTTTTTTTATAAACTCATCATCCTTATAAATATCATAACCGTACACCTCCATATGGAAACCTTCAGCTCTTACTGCAACTTCCTTACCTATTGCACCAAGTCCTAATATACCTATTTTTTTACCATAAACATCAAGACTTACTTTCTTAGACCAATCATGTGAACGACATCCCTTATCTATTTCTGAAACTCTTCTTGCTACTGATAGTAATAATGCAAATGCATAATCTGCAACAGCACTGCTATTTGCACCTCTAGTAATGGTAACTTCAATATTATTTTTTTTACAATAATCTATATCTATATTATCTGTACCTACGCCATATTTTGATATTACCTTAAGTTTCTTTGCCTCCTTCAATACATCTTCATTTAAAGGATCAACCCCAACTATAATAGCATCTACATCCTTAATTAATTCTTTCATTTCTTCATCTTTTAAAATACCACCTGTAGGATTAGTAATAATTTCTACACCATTCTTCTTTAATAGTTCATAAGGTTCCTTGCTATACTTACCAAAAGATCTAGGTGTTAACAATACCTTTGCCATACTATTCTCCTCCTTACAATCCTAATTCTTCTAATGCTTCTTTTATTCCATCTTTTCCCGCACTTAAAGCAATTTTATATAATTCATCAGGAGGACAATCTCCATCTCTTGCTAAAAGCAACTCAATCATCATAGGTAAATTTGCTCCTGATATTAAACGAATAGGAATATTTTTTTCTTTAAAATTTGTCATATTATATGCAACTGAATTGTATGGTGATGCTCCAAATAAATCAACTATTGCTACTACTCCATCACCAGTATTAACATTTTCAACGGCTTCTCTTACTTTTTCTTTAAATAGATCAAAGTCTACTCCCTCATATAACCCTATAGTTTCAAATTGTTCTTGTTTTCCAATTATTAAATCTATGCTTGTTGCCATTCCCTTTGCCATATCCCCGTGTGTAATAAGTACGACTCCTACCATCTTGTGTGCCTCCTATTAAATATAATTAAAATTTCTTTTCAGCATCTTTTAAATCTACACCCTTACTTGATGGAATGCTTTGGAAATAAACTTTATCAACTCCATAAGCATCTCTCATTTCAACTAATTTTGCACACTCATCTGCAGTTATAGCAACTGCACTAACTATAGCTGTATTTCCAGGCTTTTTGCCTATTCCACCTAAATTTAATTCTTTAATAACACATCCATTCTTAACTAATTTATACATAGTATCTATTGTCTTAGTTAATAAGATACAGCTATAATTTTCAAATTGATTTTCATTCCATTCTTTAATAGCATCATCTACAGTTAATATCTTAACCTTAAGTCCTGTACGGCTACCTGCACTATTAAATATACTTGTCATAAATGGGTCCTTTGCAACAAGGTCATCCACTATAAAAATAGAATTTGCACCTGATTTTTTTGATAAATTAGTCATAACTTGTCCATGTATTAGTCTTTCATCTACTCTTGCCAAAGCTATTTTTCCCATAAAGTTCATCCCTTCTTTAATTATTTATTAAATATATTTATATATTCTCCTCTGATTTTTAGTTTTTTAGAAACCTCTTGTATCCAGAGGAGAACATAAAAATTTTTATACTATAATATTCTTAGAGCTCCAAGAATTCCTAAAATTATTGTTAAGCCTACTAAAGCTCTTGTAACCTTCATACCCTTCTTAACAAAGTAGAAGTATACTCCTGAAACTACACAAAGTGGAAGTATTCCTGGAAAAACTGTATCTAAAACATCTTGTAAAACGAATGCTTTACCAGATAGTGTGAATTGTAATGAAGATGTAACCTTAACATAGTTAGCTGCTAAAACCCCCATCATAAATAAACCTAAGATTGATAGTATTTCAATAACTGATTGTACTGCAGAACCAGTTAATAATTCAGATGCTTTAAGACCCATCTTAAAACCTTGTCTTGTAAAGAATAATCCTATTAAGAATTGATATAAAGCGAAACCTATAAATGGGAATATTGCACCGATTGCCATACCTTGTTGTGCCCATGGAATTGCAATTGCTACGAATATATATTGTATTGTACCAGAATCAATAGAATCTCCTATTCCAGCTAGAGCTCCCATTAATCCAGCCTTCATGTTATACATAAGATCATCTGTAACTGTAATCTCTTCATTCTTATACATTTGCATTGCTCTTTCTTTTTCCATTGATAGCATTAATCCAGTGATTATACCACCACCCCAAGAAAGTTGAGTATTGAAGAATAACAAATGACGTTGATAAGCATCTCTTAAATCATCTTTATCTTTATATAATTTTTTCAAAGCAGGTATTAAACCCCATAATAATGCGGGTGCAATATAACGGTCAAAGGAATGTGGAATTTCATTAGCAAAGTGGAAACGTAACCATGCCATAAATACATCACGTTTTGTTATTTCTTCTGGCTTCAAATTAATAGATTTCTCTTTGACATTATTAACATTACTCATACTTTTCACCTCTCCTCTTCTTTATAATGCTTCACGTGATTCTTTTTTACTAAGTACATAAATTGCAGCAATTAATACTCCTAGAACTGCATATGTTACGTTTGTAACGTTTAATCCCTTTAATATTGTTGTTAAGAAGTATGCTAATAAGAAGAATATTATGTAGTTTTTCTTACCAATAACATACACTGTAACAGCAATACCTATAGCTGCAAGTCCACCACCTATAACTGTTAACACGTGGAATAATAATCCTCCTGAAGCTGATTCAACAACACTAGCTATAATAGGTGCTCCAAAATAAAGAGCTACAAACATAAAAGGTATAAATATTGCGAATGAAACTAATGTTGGTAAAATAATAATTGAGAAGGTAAGTTTAGTACTGTTAACTTCTGCTGCATATTTATCTGTTAACTTAACTACGAAAGTATTAACAAAGAATCTAAATTGATATAAATAACTTCCAAGTAATCCTGATGGTACAGCAACAGCAACAGCTGCTTCAGGTTCCAATCCACTCATTAGTGCAACTGGAACAGCAATACCAGCAGCAATAGCAGGTTCTGATGGCATTTGTCCACCTGGAGAGAATACTCCCATGTAAATTAATTGAATAGCTGCTGTTACTTCCATAGCAGTTTTTACATCACCCATAACTATCCCGCATACAAGTCCTGTCATTAAAGGTGTAAATCTAAGAGTTAAAGTTGCTCCTCCCAATAAAAATCTTGACATTACTAAAGCAATCCATATTGCAATTATTAGCGATTGTCCTATAGATAACGTATTCATAAAGACCCTCCTACCTTAATAAATTATTTGCATTAATAAATTATGGTTAATTATTTTATCATTTTTTTCATCTCCCTTCTAACCCTTTTAAATTTATTAATGTATTAAATTTTTGATTAATTAATAAGTGTTCAGAATATTCTGTATAATATTATAGTAAATTATTTTCTTTTTTATTGCAATATCAATTTTATTTTTATTTTATGAAAATTATTTTACATTTATTCATTTTCCTTTATTTAGTTAAATTACCTATATCATTATCTATTTTTCTTAATTTTTCTAATTTGTTTATTAAAATATAATCTGCTATTATAAAGTCGAAAACAATGTATTTTTTTAACGAGGAGGAAATTATGGATAAATATGAAGTATTGAAAAGAATTTCTGACATCGGTGTTGTTTCAGTTGTAAGAGCTAAAGATTTTGAAGAGGCAAAAAAAATTTCATTAGCATGTATGAATGGTGGAATTGATGCCATAGAAATCACATTTACAGTTCCAGGAGCACAAAGAGTTATCGAAGCATTAACAAATGAATTCGGTGATAAATTATTAGTAGGAGCAGGAACAGTACTTGATTCTGAAACTGCTAGAATAGCAATTTTAGCAGGTGCAAATTATATAGTTAGCCCCTCTTTCGATTTAAATACTGCAAAACTTTGTAATAGATATCAGATTCCTTATATTGCAGGATGTATGACTTTAACAGAAATCAAAACTGCATTAGAAGCTGGAACTGATGTTATTAAAGTTTTCCCTGGAAGTGCATTTGGTCCATCATTTATTTCAGCAATAAAAGGACCACTTCCACAAGCTAAGCTTATGCCTACTGGCGGAGTAGATATAAATAATGCTGCTCAATGGATTAAAAATGGATGTGTTGCCATAGGTGTTGGCGGTAACCTAACAAAGGGTACTAGCGAAGAAATTACAGCTAAGGCAAAGGCTTTCGTAGAAAAAGTAAAAGAAGCCAAAGAATCTTTAAATAAAAAGTAAAAAAATGGAGCTGTCTAAGCAGCTCCATTTATCATTATAATCTCTTTTTGGCTATTGCACCTCTAACTTTTCCAAGACTATTATAATAATCCTCCCTATTCTTCAAACATAGTTGAATAAATAAACAGTCTAATAATACTAATGTTGTTATACGTGTTTCTGAAGCTTCGCTTCTATAGTATTGCTCACGACCATAAGTTATCAATGTAACATCAGCATATTTTGCTAATGGGGATTTAGTTTTAGAAGAAAGTAATATTATCTTAGCTCCATTTTCCTTTGCTATTTTAATATTCTCAATAAGTTCTTTATTACTTCCAGAATTAGATATAGCTATTATAGCATCGTCTTTTTTTATTGTTGCTGCTATCATGGATTGAATATGAGAGTCTGTTTCATAAGCCACTCTTTTGCCAGTTCTTATAAATTTAACATATGAATCTAAAGCTACTGCCCCAGAAATACCCATGCCAAAAAAATTAATTTCATCAGCCTTCTCTAATATATCAGCTGCTGCTTCTAGTGACTTTACATTATTTACTTTCATTGTTTCCTGCAAAGATACTATTGTTGATTTGAAAACCTTATCCATTATTGTAATAAAGTTATCATCACCTTCTATATCTTCATGTATATCTTCAATAGGATCAACAAGTTCATGGGCAATCCTTATTTTAAACTCTTGATATCCCTTACAACCGATTTTTTTACATACTCTAAATATTGTTGCTTCTGAGCAATCACATCTTTCAGCTAATTCTGTTATAGATAGCCCTATAATATCTTTCCCATGCTTTAATATATACTCTGCAGTTCTTTTTTCCGAACCCTTTAAGTGAGTATAAACTTCTTTTAACTTGTTTATAATCCCAACTTTATCCACTTCAATACCCTCCTTATTCTTTATTTAAATTGTATCTACTTAAATTATTTATAAAAAGTAAATATCAGAATATCTTAAATGATATTAATTTTACCATAACATTATATATAATTGTATAACTTGAAAACATTCATTTTAAAGAATAAATAAAAAAATTGGAGCTGTCTATACAGCCCCAATTACACTGCAAGACAGCGCAATAAATATTATCAATGTTTAAAAGCTTCTACATTAATCAAATTATCTGGCATTTTATTATCTAATACTCTTTCTACATCTGATAAAACCTTATCTCCCATTCCTTTTAAACATTCATATGTATAAGCTGATGTATGAGGTGTAATAACTACATTTTCATATTTAAAAAGTGGATGTTCTTCATTAATAGGTTCTCCTTCAATTACATCTAGTCCCATTCCACCAATTATTCCTTTATCTAATGCCAATAATAGTTCTTTTTCATCCATTAATTCGCCCCTAGCAGTATTTACTATAAATACTCCCTTTTTCATAATAGAGAATTCTTTCTTAGATATTAGATGATAACTATCCTTTGTAATGCATGCATTTAAAGATATAATATCTGACTCTTTTAATAATTCCTCTAAAGTAACAGGCTTTGCTCCCCTATTAACAATCTCTTCATTTGATAAATTAGGATCATAAGCAATTAATTTGCAATTAAATCCATTTTTTAATATTTCTCCAACTCTACTTCCTATATTTCCAAGTCCAATTACACCTACAGTCTTATCCTTTACTTCATAGCCAATGAATTTTGCTCTTTCCATCCATTTTCCTTCTTTGGCTTTCATAGCTGCTTTACTAGTTTGTCTAATTGTATCCATAAGAAGAGCAACTGCATTTTCTGCTACTGCTTCTCTTTCAACTTCTGCTGATACCTTAGTAACTAAAGTTCCTTTTTCTGTGGCTGCATTTATATCAATATTGTTATAACCAATTCCATGACGAGAAATTAATAATGTATCATCTTTATAATCAAAAAACTCTTTATCATATAGTGCTGTAACACTAGCAATTATAATGGAAAAACCCATTAACTTTTCAGCTAATTCTTTTCCTTTCATATCTTTAGGTAAATCAAATCTCTCTACATATCCAATCTTCTTCAATTTTTCTATATGTTCTGGAAATACTCTTCCAAAACTGCTTGAATTAACAATTGCAATTTTTAAATCCATTTGTATCTCCCCTTTATAATAATTTATTAATTAATAAAAATAATAATTAGGCCTAACTCTCTAGATATATTTCCACGATTTAATTTTACTATTGCAATTCAGAATTTTCAATATTTTCCCGAAAATTATTTTCACTTTTTTTCTTAAAATCTATTTGTAATTACTTTTTTAAATATTTTTACGTTTTTTAAATTTAATATTTATATCAGTAATTTAATTTTAATATATAATATTAATGTAAAAAATTAAAAAAGGTATTGAAATTTTCATTTCAATACCTTAAGATATCTTTTTTAATATTTAACTAAAAAATAATTAAATTTTCTATTCTTCAATAAACCAATTTCTTATTACTTCAACAGCTTCTTCACTTGGATAATACATCTTATCATCTTCTTTATTGCCTACTGCAAAAATAGAAAAACCTAAAAACCATGGTTCTGATTCATAAACTCTTCTATATGCTTCGAAACAATTAGCTTGTTCTTGTGTATTTATCTCCTTAGATAAATATGGGTTCCATGGTTCTACAGATGCTTTAATTGTTCTAGGGAATCCTAATTCTCCAAAGAAAATTGGCTTGCCCCACTTATTATTAAAATTTTCAACTTGCTCTTTAATATTTTGCCCTCTATTATATCTTTGTGAAGAACTTAAAGAAGATACAAGATTTTCTACTGTATTAGTATCATTATCAGTTAATTCAAAATATGAAGCAATAGATATAAAATCTACTTTAGAAAATATCTTATTATTTAATTTTTGATTATATTTTTCGTTTAATTCATCTACTTGGTTTTTTACAGCTTCATCCTTCCAATTAGCAGTTGTCCAAAAACTAGTTCTATAAGTAATTAAACCCTTATAATATTTTCTAGAGAAATCAATTATTTCACAAAATTCATCTTCCATATTCTCTAAATGGGTAAATCCTGTTGCTATATTTAATGCATCTACTCTATAAGGAATAGCTATTTCATCTATCAGTGGTTTAATAACATCATCCCTCCAATTTGATAAAAATTCTGCTTTATCAATTGGATTCAAATCTGTTTCATACTTACTACCATTTGCAATCCATGGATATGGTTCTAATATAATATTTATATTCTTTCCTTTAAGTTCTTTTAAAAGAATTTTTGCTCTTTCCAAACTATTTTCATCTATACTTACATTACTGGAGGTTATATCATCTATATTAATAACAACTGGTAAGTTAATTGTATTTAAACCTAAAGTTTCTATGTCCTTTATAGCCTGTTCAACACTATAATCTGTTGAAAGATTTGCAGATTTTATTTTACTACTAAAGTTACTATTTAAAGTCTTCCCCTCTATGTTATTTAGGACTTTATTTATAATACCCCTACTTGTGTAGTTTATATTATAAAAATAGTATCCTACTGCAATTATTATAATAACTATTCCAGCAAATATTCTAACTCTTAAGTCCTCTTTTTTCTCATCATTATCCTTTAAGTTATTATTCATAATACACCTCTTGCTTATTGTAAATATATTACAATTATAATAGATTCATATTATCATATTTGTAAAGTAAATTCAATTCACTTTTCTGCCCTATTAAATAGCCTAATTAAGTTGCTTTAACATATTCACAAAAAATTTCTCTGCTTTTTTAAAATCCTTATTATTTGGATGACCTTTTGTTAATTTACTAATAATATCAAAAACCTTATTGTTAGAAAACTCCTTTGCTACAAAGCTACCCTTGCATGCAAAGCTTCCTTTATTTATTGCTCCTTTTGAAATTAATGCTTTTATAATCTTTTTATTATAATACTTCATACCAACACCACTTGTTGAAAATACAAAAACATTTTTATCTTTTAAATCTAATTTTTCAACTATTTTAAAGAGTTTTGGTGATAAACTTTCTACATATACTCCTGAACCAAATCCAATTAAATCATAATTCTCTAAATTAGTATTTTTAAATTTTTTTATATTAACTAAATCACATTCAGCTTTTTCTTTGAATATGTTTGCAATTTTTTCAGTATTTTTTTTGTACTCGGAACAATAAATAATTAAGGTTTTCATAAATATTTTCCTCTCTATAATTTCTACAACAATAATCATTTATATATATATATTTATTATGCCTAATATATTCTTTTATTAATATTTTATTTATTACTATCTGTTATATTAATATTTTTTTATTTGGCTCTGTTTTATTTGAATATTTATAATTAATTAGTTTATTCGAATTCAAGTGCAATATTCTTATTCATTAATGGAATTATATACCAAATCGATGTATAATAGGAATATATTATTACGTATTTGTATTTTAAGATGCATAATGACAATATATTGATAAATATTATAAAATGGGGTGATATTTTGTTTATACATTTAGTTTTCTTATTTATTTTGTCTTTAATAACCTCTATATTTAGTATTGCTCATTCAGCATATAGTAGTCCTGTAGAATTGATTAATATTTGTGGAACTACACTATTTTTAGTAGGCTTATGTTTATATTCTTATTATCAAGGTAGGAAAAATAATAAAAATTATACTAAGTCTATTATCGGATATATTATATTGTTAATTGTGACAAATATAATTGCTTCAATTACTAAAGTGTACTCATTTGCCATAATTTTTTTTCCAAATATAATCTCTATGTATGCAATAACTCATTTTATGGGAAAATTCATGAATAATTCTTTAGTAATAATATTATCATTTGCCTTAGAGTTATTTTTAATATTTATATGTTACTATATTGGAAAACGTAGAGTCAGTTGAGATTAATATATATATTAGTAAAGAACAATTTTAAACTATTACGAATTAAAAGTGGATAAATTTAATTTATCCACTTTTGTTGTTGTCTAATATCAACATTAGTTTAAAACATAGCCTTTTATTTAATTATTTATTCTTCACTTATAGATAACTAGGCTTTATCTTCTTGCACCACGCTTTTTATAATCTTTATCTATTTTATCCTTCCAATTTTTATTTATAGCCTTATTAGCTCTTATAGAACTTACAGTTTCACTTATTACTTCGTAATTAAGTTTAGTTCCTTCACTATCACAGTTGTAATTAGATGCTCTATCCTCTGATATTCCAATATCTCTAGCGGCTTTAACAGCATCAATATTTGCTCCTAGAAAAATAAACTCCCATCCAAATTCCTTTTTCTTATCTTCTATCATCCTCTTTATTTTTTCATAATTATATCTTGTACTTGAATTTTCCATACCATCTGTAGTTATTACAAATAGAACTTTACTTGGTCTTTCAGCTTCTAAAGTATGTTTATGAGCATTTTCTATCTTTTCTATAGTTCTTCCAACAGCATCTAATAATGCAGTTGTACCTCTAACATAATACTCTTTTTCTGTTATAGGAGATATTCCTCTAATATTAATTCTATCATGCAATAACTCATACTTATTATCAAATAATACAGTTGTTATAATAGCTTCTCCCTCTTCTTTCTTTTGTTTTTCAAGCATTGAAT